>Ga0209648_10004765_pt1 | contig 11556 bp, 9 predicted proteins | sample GraSoi2013_115cm_FD_185830 | JGI IMG/M metagenome (GOLD analysis project Ga0209648, IMG submission 185830) | Grasslands soil microbial communities from the Angelo Coastal Reserve, California, USA - Sample 9_17_2013_115cm (SPAdes) (version 2) | ecosystem: Environmental > Terrestrial > Soil >...
GGCGGTGCTGCTCTAGACCGTCTCCCCCGGCACTTCCACCGGCATCTTGTCCGCCGGCAGGACCAGGCGCCGGTCGCGGGCCGAGTGGTCGAACAGTTCCGCGAAGCGGCCCCACTCCACCACCGTCCGGTACAATCCCTGCGGCCGGGTATAGGGGAATAGAATCGTCAGGTCGGCGAGGATCTCATCGTCGTCGACCGCCCCCTCCCCTTCCTTGAGCATCCTGAGAATCCGCGTGAACAACGAATGTTCCTGCACGCGCGCGCGCACCAGGCTCTTGCGATCCGCTTCATCGGCCGCGACGAGCGTGCGGCCCGCGGGCGTCAGCCGCACGATTTCTCCCGGCGTCACCACCCACCCCAATTGCTCCGCTGCCCCGGTGACTGAGGTCATGCGGTCGTAGTCCACCCCCAGCGTCTCGGCGAGATCGAACACCGAGGCGCTGCCGTCGGACCGGCTCACCAGGTGATCCAACAGGCCCATCACTTCGGACACGTGGACACGCGGGAACGGCAGCAGGCGCGGCGCGCCAACCGCGGGCCGCTCGCCTTCGGGCAGCAACGTGGCCGTGAGAATGGCGTGCAGCCGGTCCACCATGGCGGTGAACGCGGGCACGCGCGCGTCCCGGGGATAGGGCAGCCCATTCACGAGCACCTCGCGGATGTGGCCGGGATTGGTGCCGAACACCACGACCCGCCCCGCCAAGAACACCGCCTCTTCGACGCTGTGCGTCACGACGACCAGCGTGCTGACGCCCGTGGCCGGATCGAGCCACAGATCCACGACCTGCGCCCGCAGGTTCTCGGAGGTAAGGGCGTCGAGCGCGCCGAACGGCTCGTCCATGAAGAGGATTTCGGGCTCGACGGCCAGCGCGCGCGCGAATCCGACGCGCTGCTTCATGCCGCCCGACAGCTCGCGCGGATACGCCTGCTCGAAGCCGGCGAGGCCCACCAGCTCGATGGCTCGCGCCACCGCGGCCGCGTCGCCCGAGCGCAATTTGCCATCGGGCGCCAAGCCCATTGCCACGTTCTGCTGGACGGTGAGCCACGGCAGCAGCGCGAACGATTGGAACACCATCGCCGACGACGACAGCACGCCTTCAACTGGCTTACCGCGGTACAGCACCTGCCCTGCCGCGGGCTTCGCGAGTCCCGACAATATCCGCAGGAGCGTGCTCTTGCCGCAGCCCGACGGTCCCACCAAAGCCACGACCTCGCGCTCGCGCACCGTGACCGACACGTCGCGCAACGCCTCGAAATCCGTGCCGTCTGGCAAGCGGTAGCGTTGCGAGACGCCGCGCGCCTCGAGCAGCTCGCCGCCGACGGGCGGCGCCATGCCGGCATTCACTGGGTCACTCCAAAGTGCGACTGCGCATGCGTGGCCAACGGTCGCCACACAAGGCGGTTCCAGCCCACCACAATGACGCTCATGATCACGATGCCGCCGGTGAGCAGTGGGAAATTCGCCTGTGCGGTGGCGACGGAAATGAGGCTGCCGAGTCCGGTCGCCGTGCGCAGGGTACCGCCCGCCTGCACGTACTCGGCCACGATCGAGCCGTTCCAGGCACCGCCCGCCGCCGTCACCCAGCCGGTCACGAGCGCCGGGAACGCGGCGGGCAGGTACAGCATGCGCCAGCGACGCCAGCCCGTGACCTGGAAGACGGCGGTCGCCTCGCTCAGCTGCGGCGGCAGGGCCGAGACTGCGCTGATCACGTTGAACAGGATGTACCATTGAGCCGAGAGGATCATCAGGGCGACGGCGCCCACGCCCAGCCCCACGCCGAGACGCGCCAGCCCCAGCACGACGAGCGGAAACAGCATCGGCGCGGGGAACGACGCGATCACCTGGATTATGGGCTGCAACACCCGCGACGCGGCGGGCGAGCGCCCGATCAGCACGCCTGCGGGCACCGCCCACAGCGTGGAGAGGGCCACCGCCAGCAGCACGCGTGCGAACGTCAATCCCGCTGCGATGCCGAGCGTGCCCCACGCGGCGCGGTCGATGCGCGTGATCAGCTCGGCCACGCGCCACGCACCCCACACCGCGGACGCCGCCGCCCCCGCGAGCAGCGCCCAGCCGCTGATCCGCACGAGCCAGCTGGTCGGCGGCAGCGGCCGTGGCATGCGGCGCAATACGCGGTTGGCGCGACGCAGCGAGCGGCGAATCGGCTGGTGCGCGATGCGCACGGTGCGCAGCGCCCGGCGCCGTACCGTGCGGGCGTGCGTGCGCAGGCGCGAGCGGCGCAGCAACTCGAGAATCCACGACCTCGCGGGCGCCTCACCCGCCGAATCGTCGAGCCGGAATTTCTGCGCCCACACCACCACCGGGCGCCAGAACAGGCGATCGACGGCGACGATCATCACCACCATCGCGATGAGCGCGAGCGTGATCGCCCGGCGGTCGCCGTGCTCCACTGCGACGCTCATGTACGCGCCGATGCCCGGCAGGCGGAAATCCTTGTCGCCGAGCTGGAACGCCTCGTTCACCATCAGGAAGAACCAGCCCCCGGCCATCGAGAGCATGCCGTTCCACACCAGACCCGGCGCCGCCGCCGGCACCTCGAGCCGCCGGAACACCGTCGGGCGCGGCCAACCCGCGATGGCGCACGCGTCGCGCAACGGATCGGGGACGGTCTTCAGGGAGTTATAGAAGGAAAGGGCGAGGTTCCAGGCCTGCGCGGTGAAGATCATCAGGATCGCCGCGAGCTCGAGCCCCAAATTGCGGCCCGGGATCAGCGCGACGAGCCCCAGGACGAAGCCCGGCAGGAAACCCAGGACCGGAATGCTCTGCAGGATGTCGAGGATCGGCAGCAACACCCGTTCGGCCGCGCGCGACGACGCCGCGACCACCCCGAACACCAGCGCGAAGACATACGAGATGACGAGCGCCACCACGCCGCGCATCAGCGAGAACAACGTGTACCGCGGCAGCGCGGCGGGGGAAAGATCGATCTGCACGGCCTGCGCGAACGGCAGGTCCGCCTGCCGCGCGAATGCCACCATCGCGCCGATCGCGGCGGCGAGGAGCCCCAGCACGAGCACGTCGGCAAGCGACAGCCCGCGCCGGCGAGTCAGGAATTCGAGTAGTGCGTTCTGCATGTCGATTGGATCGCTCGTGCGCGCGCCTCAATCTAGCCCGCGCAATGGCGCGCCGACACCGGGACGCGCGTATCTTTTGCCTCGACCCATGCCGCTCACCGTCAACGGCGTCACCCTGTTCACCCGGCGTGTCGGGTCGGGCCCCTTGGTCGTCGTGTTGCACGGTGGACCCGGCGCGCATCACGACTACCTCCTGCCCCAGTACGACCGCCTCGCCCGGGGTCGCGAGCTGTTCTACTATGATCAGCGCGGCGGCGGCCAATCCCCGGTCCCGCGCGAGACACCCGTGGGCTGGCGGGAGCAGGTGGCGGACCTGGAGGAGATTCGCCAAGCCCTCGGTTTCGAGCGCCTGACGCTGTGCGGGTACTCCTGGGGAGGCCTGTTGGCCGTCCTCTACCTGCTGGAGCACCCGGGACGGATAGAACGGCTGGCGCTGGTCTCCCCGGCGTCGATCACCGCCCGCTACCGTGACCAGTTTGAGGCGGAGTTCGCCGCCGCATGGCGGCCCCCGAGGTGGAGCGGGAGCGCGCCGCCCTGCGGGCGAGCGGGCTACGCGAGTCCAACCCGGAGGCCTATCGGCGGCGCGCCTTCGAGCTATCCGTGGCGGGCTACTTCAAGGACTTCCACGACGCCAAGAACCTCACGGCGTTCCGCGTCAACGCCCGCACGCAACAGGCCGTGTGGGACAGTCTGGGGGACTTCGATCTCCGCGGGCGCCTGGAGACGCTTCCGCTCCCTGCACCCCGCTCCCTGATTGTCCACGGCACCGCCGATCCCATTCCCATCGCCGGCTCCCGGGAGCTGGCCGGACTGCTGGGCGCCGGGCTGGTCGAGCTCGATTGCGGCCATTGCCCGCACGTCGAGGCGACGGAGCAGTTCGTCAGCGCGCTGGACGGCTTCCTGCCCCGGTCCTGATTGTCAGCATGCCGCGCAACCTGATGTCCTTGGAGGACGCGCCAATCATTACGCGGAAGTCGCCGGGCTCGACCACCCAGTGCGCAGCAGAGCCACCGGACGGCGCGCGACACGGTGTGATCGCTAGCGGATGCGGAGCGACAAGGCGGCGTTGAGCATCGGACAATATGCGGTCTGCGCGCGCCTCCCGCCTCTCGGGGTCTCGCGTTACGTTCCGCCGCGATGGACAAACAGGCCGTGCGCCAGACGTTGGAGCAGCTCGCCGCGTTCCTCGAGCTGAAGGGCGAGAATCCGTTCCGCATCCGCGCCTTCGAGAACGCGGCGCGGGCGATCGCGGGCTACCCGGGCGACGTGGCCGAAGCGGCGCGCTCCGGCGCCCTGGCCGACGTGAAAGGCATCGGGAAAGGCACGCTCGAGCTGGTGCGCGAGCTCGTGACCACGGGACGGTCGTCCGCCCTCGACGAGCTACGCGAGCAGGTGCCGCCCGGCCTCGTCGAAATGCTGCAGATCCCCGGGCTAGGCGTCGCCAAGATCCGCCAGATCCACGACCAACTCGGCATCGACACGCTCACGGAGCTGGACGAGGCGGCGGGCGACGGCCGCCTGGCCGAGCTGCCGCGCTTCGGCAAGAAGACAGCCGAGAACGTGAAGAAGGGCATCGCCTTCCTGAAGCGGTCGAGCGAATTCCGCCTGTTCCACCACGCCCTGGACGAAGCCACGGGGGTGCAGCGCGCGCTGCAGGCGCTGGACGGCGTCCGCCGCGTGGAGCTCGCGGGCAGCGTGCGGCGGCGACGCGAGATCATCCGTGATTTGGACCTCGTGGTGCAGCATGCCGGCGGCTCCGCGCGCGACGCGCTGATCAAGCAGTTGGGCCAGGCGCCCGGCGTGACCGAGTTCGCCGGTAAAGAGGGCGCCGTCACGCTGCGCTTCGCGTCGGGGACGGTGGTGGATGTCTTCCTCGCGGGACCTGACGACTTCGGGCTCGCGTGGGTGCTCGCGACCGGCGCCGCGCTCCACCTGGATGAGCTCCGGGCACTCGCGGCGGCGAGACGGGTGGCGCTGGATCACAGCGGACATTTCCCCGATGAAGAGAGTGTGTACCGCGCGCTCGGTCTCGCGTGGATTCCGCCGGAGCTGCGCGAGGGGATGGGCGAGTGCGCTGCCGCCGCGGCGGGCACGCTGCCCGTCTTGGTGCAGCGACAGGACTTGCGCGGCCTGCTGCATTGCCACACCAACTACTCCGACGGCACAGTCACGGTCGCCGAGTGGGCCGCGGCGTGCCGCGACGCCGGGTATCAGTGGATCGGTATCACGGACCACAGCCAATCGGCGGCGTACGCCGGCGGTCTGCGCGCCGACGACATCCCCAAGCAGCACGCCGAGATCGACGCGGCCAACGCGCAGCAGCAGGGCTTCCGCGTGCTCAAGGGCGTGGAGGCCGACATTCTCGCCGACGGCACGCTGGATTACGGCACGGCGGTGCTCGACCGTTTCGACTTCGTGATCGGCTCGATCCACTCGCGCTTTGGCATGAGCGCCGAGGAAATGACCGCGCGCGTGCTGCGCGCCATGGACGACCCGCATCTCACGATCCTCGGGCACCCCACGGGCCGGCTGCTCTTGTCGCGCGATCCGTACCCGCTCGACATGGAGCGCGTGCTCGCCAAGGCGGCTGAGCGTGGCGTCGCCGTGGAGGTCAATGCCGACCCCCACCGGCTCGACCTCGACTGGCGCATGGTCCGACGCGCACGCGACCTTGGCGTAATGATTTCCATCGGCGCCGACGCGCATTCGGTGAGCGGCATGGCGCACGTCGCCATCGGCGTGGGCATCGCGCGCAAAGGATGGCTCGAGGCCCCGCAGGTGCTCAACACGCTCGACGCGGATGCGTTTCTGGCGGCGGCCGGGCGGCGGCGGACCGCGTGAAGCGTACAGTGAAAAAGCGGCGGGCGGAAACCGCGGCGGAGAAGAAGGCCCGCGCCAAGAAAATCGTGACGCGCCTGGAGAAGGCCTACCCCGACGCCAAGTGCGCGCTCAATCACGGCAGCGCGCTCGAGCTACTCGTCGCCACGATTCTCTCGGCGCAGTCCACCGACGTGCGCGTGAACATGGTGACGCCGGCGCTGTTCGCGAAGTATCGCAGCGCCAACGCCTACGCCACCGCCGACCCGCGCGTGTTCGAGCAGGAAATCCACAGCACCGGCTTCTTCCGGAACAAGACGAAGTCGATTCTCGGGATGGCACAGGCGCTGGTGGAGCGCCACGGCGGCCAGGTGCCCGACACAATGGCGGAGCTGGTTGAGCTGCCCGGCGTCGGCCGCAAGACGGCGAACGTGATCCTGGGCGTCTGGTTCCAGAAGCCCGAAGGCGTCGTGGTGGACACGCATGTGCATCGCATCAGTCGGCTGCTCAAGCTCACGCGCCAGGACGATCCCGTGAAGATCGAGCGCGACCTGATGGAGCTGATTCCTCAAGCCCAATGGGACCGCTTCGGCCATCTAGTGATCCACCACGGCCGGCGCGTGTGCATTGCCCGGCGCCCGAAGTGCGAGGAGTGCGTCATCAACGACTTGTGCCCGAGCTCCCGCGTATGACCGCCACCCTTCCGCCCGTCGACCGCGCCGCCCTCATCGCGACCCGACGCGACATTCACCAGCACCCCGAGCTGGGCTTCGAGGAAACGCGCACCGGCACGCTGGTGGCGGAGCGGCTCAGGGCATTGGGCTACCGCGTCCGCACGGGCGTCGGTCGGACAGGCGTCGCCGCGGCGCAGGGCAGCGGCGCGCGTTGCGTGCTGCTGCGTGCCGATATGGACGCGTTGCCGGTCCAGGAAGGCGGCGATACTCCCTACCGCTCACGCCACGCCGGGAAGATGCACGCCTGCGGACACGACGGACACGTGGCGATCGGGCTCGAGGTGGCGCGCCGCCTCGCCGGGCTCGAGCTCCCCGGCGCGGTGAAGTTCGCGTTTCAGCCGGCCGAGGAACTCTCCAACGGCGCGAACGCCATGATCGCCGACGGCGTACTCGACAATCCCACGGTGCACGCGGCGCTCGGCCTGCACCTCTGGAACGAGCTGCCCGTCGGGATGATCGGCATCGCGGCGGGACCGGTGATGGCCTCGGTCGACGAATTCGAGATCGTGATTACCGGCGCCGGCGGCCACGCGGCCATGCCGCACCGCGCGATCGATCCCGTCGTCGCCGCGGCACATGTCATTACGGCGTTGCAGACACTGGTGTCGCGGCGGCGCGATCCGTTCGAGGAAGGCGTGGTGTCGGTGACCCAGGTGCAGGCAGGGCATGCGTTCAACGTGATCCCGGAGCGCGCCACGCTACGCGGCACCGTGCGCACGTTCGGCGGCCGGTTCTGGCAGGAGGCCCCCGAACTGCTGGAGCGCACCGCCACCGGGGTCGCCACCGCCCTGGGCGCCACGGCTGCGGTCACGTATCGCCGCTTCACCGACCCGTTGGTGAACGACCCAGCGATGACCGCGCTGATGCGCGAGGTCGCCCTGGACCTTGTGGGCGCCGCCAACATCAAGACCGATGTGCGGACCATGGGCGGGGAGGACATGAGCTTCTTCCTCGCCAAGGTGCCCGGCTGCTTTGCGTTCGTCGGCTCGGCACCCAAGATGGGGAAGGCGTCGCCGCATCACAGTCCCACGTTCGACATCGACGAAGAGTCGCTAGTGATCGGCGCGGAGCTGCTGACGCGGGCGGCGCTGCGGTACTTGGAGTCGGGCGCCTGAGATCCCCGGGGCGTCGCCCCGGAGCCAGCCGTGCCTCACTACCTTTCAGCCACGATGTCGAACGCGCTCGCCGCCGAGCCCTCGGCCTACCTCAAGTCCGCCGCCCACCAGCCCGTGCAATGGCTGCCGTGGGGCGACGAGGCGTTCCGCCGCGCGGAGGCCGAGCAGAAACCCATCCTGCTGGACATCGGCGCCGTGTGGTGCCACTGGTGCCACGTGATGGACGGCGAGAGCTACGAAGACCCCGAGGTGGCCGCCATCCTCAATAAGGAATACGTGTGTGTGAAGGTCGACCGCGACGAGCGGCCCGACGTGGACGCCCGCTACCAGCGCGCCGTGCAGGCGCTCACGGGCCAGGGGGGCTGGCCGCTCACGGCGTTCCTCACCCCCGCGGGCGAAGTGTTCTACGGCGGCACCTACTTCCCGCCCGAGCAAAATCCCTACGGCCGGCCCGGTTTTCTCACGCTGCTGCGGCGCCTCGCGGACGCCTGGCGCGCTGAACACGCGAAGCTCGAGCAGAGCGCGCGCACCATTCGCGAGCACGTTGCGGCCGCGCTGAACGAAGCGAAGCCCGGGGTGATCGAGCCCGCGCTCCTCGACGCCGCGGCTGATCAGTTGGCGCGGCTCTTCGACGTGCGCTACGGGGGTTTCGGCACGGCGCCCAAGTTCCCGCATCCCGCCGCATGCCAGTTCCTGCTCGGCCGCTGGCGCGACACCGGCACGCCCTGGCAGCGCGACATCGTCGAGAAGACGCTGGTCGGGATGGCCCACGGCGGGATCCGCGATCATCTGGGTGGCGGGTTCCACCGCTATGCCGTCGATGAGCGCTGGATCGTGCCGCACTTCGAGAAGATGAGCTATGACAACTCCGAGCTGCTGCGCGCCTACCTCTCCGCCTACCAGGCGATCGGCACGCCGTTGTTCAAAGAAACGGCGGCGGGGATCGTGGATTGGGTGCTGGAAGTCCTGAGCGACTCCGCGGCGGGGATCTTTTTCACGTCGCAGGACGCCGACGTGCAGTTCGGCGACGACGGCGGCTACTGGACCTGGACGCCGGACGAAGCGCGGGCGGTGCTCGACGCGGCGGAGTTCGCCGTGGTCGAGCGGGTGTTCGACGTGCGCCTGCCGGGAGAGATGCCGCACGACCACGAAAAGAACGTGCTGTGGCTCCGTGAGGAGCCGGCCGACGAGGCGGAGCGCGCCCAGCTGCGCTCCGCGGTGCGCAAGCTCAAGGCGGCGCGCGACCGCCGCCCCGCGCCCTACGTGGACCGCACGCCCTACGTCAACTGGAACGCGATGATGGCGGGCGCGTTCCTGCAGGCGGGCGCGGTGCTCGACCGGCCCGAGTGTAACACGTTGGCACTGCGCGTACTCGAGCGCATCTGGCAGGAGTCCTGGAGCGCCGCGCGCGGCATGACGCACGCGGTGGGGCGGGCCGAGCCGCACGGCTTGCTCGACGATCACGTACAGGCCGCGGCCGCGTTTCTGGATGCGTACGAAGCCGCGGGCGAAACGCGGTGGCTCGAGCGCGCGATCGCCGTGATGCGGCGCGCACTGGCGCAGCATTGGGACGAGGGCGCGGGCGGGTTCTTCGACATCGCGCGCGATCGCGTGGGCGCCGCCTACCTCACCACCCGTGCCAAGCCGGTGCAGGACAACCCCACGCCGTCCGCCAACGGCGTCGCCGCACTGGTGCTGGCGCGACTGTGGGCGATCACCGATCAGCGGGAATGGCGCGACCTGCTGGACCGCCAGCTGGCGGCGTTCGCGGGGGGGGTGTCGGAGCAATCCCTCTACGGCGCGACATTGCTCACGGCAATGGATTGGGCTGTGCATCCCGTCACCCGCATCGCCGTCACGGGGCCCGCGGGCGAAGGTCCCGCCTGCGCGATGCACCTGCGGGCGCTGCAGGCTTACCGCCCGCGTCGCGTCGTGATGCGCACGATCGCACCGCAGCCCGCCGCGACGGTTTGCGTCGGCACGACCTGCTCCCTCCCGGTGTCCGAGCCCGCGGCGCTCGCCGAGCTGCTGCGGTGAAGCGCCGCATTCTCGGTCGCACCGGGCTGGAAGTGTCGGAGCTTGGCTATGGCGGATGGGCCGTCGGCGGCAACGCCGTCGGTAACTCTTACGGGTCGACCGACGACACGGAGTCGCAACGCGCCGTGCGGCGCGCGTTCGAACTGGGCTGCAATTTCTTCGACACCGCCGACGTGTACGGCCACGGCCACTCCGAGGAGTTGATCGGCGCCGCGCTGCACGACGTGCGCGACCAGGTGATCCTTGCCACCAAGGTCGGCGGCAATTTCTACAACCGGGCCGTGCACCCGCTGGTGCGCGATCGCCTGAGCCAGATGGTGGGCAAGTCGCTCGACGGGGTGGCCGCGGACGCAGTGCTGCCGGTGGCGCACGACGTCAACTTCACGGCCCCATACGTGCGCTTCGCGGTCGAGCGCTCGCTCCAGCGGCTGCGCACGGACCGGATCGATCTGCTGCAGCTACACAATCCGCCGATTAATCTCATCACGGAAATGGATACCTACGCGGTCCTGGAGGACTTGAAGCGCGAGGGCCTGATCCGGTTCTACGGCGTGTCGGTGCACCCGCCCGAAGAAGGGCTGGCCGCCATCAACGCCACGATGCCCGACGCGGTGCAGATCGTGTACAACCTGGCGCGGCGCGAGCCGGAGGACGCGTTTCTCGCCGCGGCCCAGGCGGCCGGTGTGGGCGTGATCGCGCGCGAGCCGCTGGCCAACGGCTTCCTGACGGGCAAGTACGCGCCCGACAGCGTGTGGGAGAAAGGCGACATTCGGGGGCGCATGCCGCGGCCTTACGTCGCGCAGCTCACGGCCCTGGGTCAGCGCGTGAAAGAGCTGGCCTCGAAGAGCGGGCTCACTGCGGCGCAGCTCGCCCTGAAATTTGTATTGGACAACGCAGCCGTCTCGACCGTAATTGTCGGAATGAAGACCGTATCCCAAGTGGAAGACAACCTGGCCGTGGAGACCTGATGCCGAACAAGACTGCCGTAATCGACACTGCGCAGGGCACGATCGAGCTGGAGCTGTTCGCCGATGAAGTGCCCGACACCGTCGCCAACTTCGAGAAGCTTGCCGGCTCGGGGTTCTACGACGGCACCAAGTTTCACCGTGTGATCCCCAACTTCATGATTCAGGGCGGCGACCCCTATTCGAAGACCGGCAAGGGGCCGGTCGGCAGCGGCGGGCCAGGCTACAAGATCAAGTGCGAGACGCAGAAGAACGTGCACAAGCACGTCGCCGGAACGCTGTCCATGGCGCACGCCGGGAAGGACACGGGCGGCAGCCAGTTCTTCATTTGCCACACGCCGCAACGGCATCTGGACGGCGTCCACACGGTTTTCGGACAAGTTACGAAGGGGATGGACGTAGTGTTGGCTATCAAGCAGAACGACGAACTCAAGTCCGTGAGGGTCAAGTGAAAGCGTTTGCCGCAGTGCTGCTCTGTTGCGCCGCCCCGCTCGCCGCGCAAAACGAGTCGGGCGCCTTTGTCGTGACGCTCGGCCGCGATACCACCGTGATCGAGCAGTATCGCCGCTCGGGCATCACGATCGAAGGCGACATGCTCGTCCGCACGCAGCGGGCGGTGATGGCGCGCCATTACATCGGAACGTTAAACGCCAATGGCACGATGGCGCGATTCGAATCCGTGAATCGTCAGGCCGCTAACGCGCAGGCGCCGGTGACCCACGTCGTCTCGACCTTTGGTGATACCACCACGGTCGTGATCACGCGCGACACCGCGCGACAGACGATCCGC
>Ga0209648_10004766_pt1 | contig 11556 bp, 9 predicted proteins | sample GraSoi2013_115cm_FD_185830 | JGI IMG/M metagenome (GOLD analysis project Ga0209648, IMG submission 185830) | Grasslands soil microbial communities from the Angelo Coastal Reserve, California, USA - Sample 9_17_2013_115cm (SPAdes) (version 2) | ecosystem: Environmental > Terrestrial > Soil >...
TTTTCTCCTTCGCCTTTCGGTTCCAGGTAGGTGAGGTAACCCAACAACTTTCCTCTGAGTTGTTCCTGGCTGTACCAGGGATACAATCAAGCGCGACACGGCGCACTACGTCGATGACATGAAGGGCAAGATGGTTATAATGAACTTTAACAAAATATCCAGGGTAGCGTAAACGGAGACGGCACACCCGTAGGGGCCGATTTATCGGCCTTTGTCGGCTGTGCCGCTATCCCGCTTAATTTGTTAAACCGCATTATAGCCAGAGTCACTTGCAAACATGCAGAAAAGCGGCATAACAAGTACTTTCCACGCCGATTAGGGGTAGTACATGGTCGTCCCGTTCCCTCTTTTGCCATCCTTCAGCCGGATGAAGGAACCGATACCGCATTTCTCCCTCCAATATTACATTTCCTACCGCTTTTCTGCATTCTTACTTGCTAATATAGCTGTGATATAACCATCTTGCCCTTCATGTCATCGACGTATGTATTAGGCCTTTTAGTACCGTCAAGTCTATACTGAAGCGGTGAACACGAGGCGCACCGAGCGTGGGTGCGCCGGTTCGACACGTACAGGAGGCAGCAGATGAGCACAACTCCGAGAGAAGAACAGCGCAAGGCACAACAGAAGGCTGGTGAAGACGATCTCGTGCAACATGTCGAGGAGCTTGCCGGCCCCGAAGAGTACCCGGAGGGTGATGCCTGGATCAGCTTAACAGACGCAGCACGCATTACGCGAACGAGTCTTATCTGTTTTGCATTCACAGTACGCGGGACCTCACTATAAGGCTATCGGCGATATAACATACTCTCGTTCATCCTATATCTCTCAACATAAAAAGAGAAAGAAATATTACGAAGAAGCTCCTTTAGTCCTCGCATAAAGGAAGTGCGACAAAGAATGTGGAGCCTTCACCTGGAATGCCACTGCTTTCAACCCATATTTGCCCACCCATAGCTTCGATCAAGTGGCGTGAGATATACAATCCCTGTCCTGAACCTCGTACAGCGCTATTGAGATCCCTGTCCAAACGGACGAAACGCTGGAAAAGGCGTGCTTGATCTTCGAGCGGTACGCCTTTTCCCTTGTCGGTGATACTCATGACGGCGCCAGGGATGCGTTCCATGACGGTATGAGCGGAGAACACAATGGGGGCTTTCGATGGGGAGTATTTTAAGGCATTTTGGCTTATATTCATCAGAACCTGACGTAGGCGCACAGGATTAGCATAGACAAAGAGGTCTGTGGGAACATGGAGGTGAACTTCTCGCTGTTCTTGCGTCAACTGCGGTTCAATCAGATTGATCACGCTCTCTATCGTCTCTCGTACCGACACTTTCTCTACAAGCGCAGGAGTGACTCTTCCCTGAGCCTCCAAGCGACTAACATCCATCACATTTCCTAGCTGCACTACCAATTCGTAACACCCCCTTAGTGCTCTCTCGAGGTACTCCCGGCGCTCAGCCGGAGTAAGAGTCTCTTCAAGGTAGGCTATCAATTCAACATACCCCTGTACCGCTGTAAGTGGCGCGCGGAGTTCGTGCGAAGCCGTGATTAAAAACTCATCTTTGAGTCGATCAAGCTCCTGAACCTTCCCAAGCATTTCGGCCTTCTCATAAAGTTCACTCAAGCGTTGTCGCTCTTGCATCTGGTACTGCTGACTGCATTCGATAAAAGTCCTTTCTGTTTCACTGAGGAGCTCTGGGCATTGCTCCATCCACTTCATCGCTTCTAGCAGGAACGTGCCGCGTAACACTGTTCCGTCATCGTTTCCACTCCGCACCCATTGACGCAATATAACCCGCAACCGTTCTTGCCATGTGCGAAACTCGCGGTTTGCCTCAACCCATTCACGAAGGCGTTGCCAACCTTTGATGAGTGCCTCGTGGACCACCTCGACCGTCTCTTCTCCTGTTGTCTCGTCTCGTCCGCTCACTGTCAGCCGAGCAGCGGCAGTCGATAAATGTATGACGAGTTCCCAATTGGCTTCTCCCACCTCTGTACGGGTTGCAAGGCGGCGAGTGTCCTCTGTCCCTTCGCCAGGACGTACCAGTTGGAGAAAGATGCGTTGTGCCTGTTGCTGTTGTTCCTTACTAAGACTAGCGTAGACCTGCTCGGCATGTTTGGCCAAGGCCTTTTCCACGCCGCCGATCTCTGCATAGGCCGCATGCGTCATTTTCCCATTTTGCTGTTTTGCCCAGAGCAGAGTGAGTGCGAACTCTAACAGCGGCAGATGGCCTGGTTCCTGGCTAACCTCCATCAATATGCGCTCGGTCAAACCTTCTTCCATCCTCACATTGAGCTTTTGAGCTGGCTTTTTGATGGCATCTAGTAGTTCGTTAGTATTCATTGGACCAAGTTTGAGGTCAGCATAGTGCAAAGCATCAGCAAAGGGGCGGTAGGAGAGAGCATATCCAAGGAAATCGGCCCGCAGAGTGAGAACGAGATAAGAGCTGAAAGCATGCTGTTCACCCATTCTTCGCACCATTGTCAGGAGCTCATCGAGAAAGTGTAGGCGTGTCTCTTGCTCCCGGCAGAGGGTGTAGAGTTCCTCAAACTGGTCGACAACCAACAGGAGACGCGACCCTACCAGCTTTTGCGCAATTCTCTCCGCTACCTCGTAGACTGCGATATCACCCTGCTGAAGGTATCGTGCGATTTTATTGATTTCAAAGAGTCGATCCGTTTCGCTCTTCTGTGACTCTAGCAAGGGCATTAGTGCCGCAGCTAACGAGTGGAAAGGGCGGTTGCCTGGGCGGAATGAAGCAATAAGCCAGTTTCCCTCAGTATGTAGACGTGGGATGAGTCCTGCGAACACGATCGAGGATTTTCCACTGCCTGAAGGTCCTATTATGGTGAGCAAAGGGGTTCTACCTAAGGCGTCCACCATCTGCTGAGTGAACGTCTCGCGTCCGAAGAAGTATGATGCATCCCGCTCACGAAACGCGAAGAGACCTCGATAGGGGCATACAGGGATGGCCTCTTGACCGAGCGCGGGCCATGCTGTGATGAGGACGTTGGATGGGATCATGTAGGCAACCTTACTAGAATCTTCATCCGCTGCCACAATCATCCCAGCCACCCCGTCGAGTTGCTCGTCCCAGACGGCACCCCCACTAAAACCTTGTTGCACCCGCTTTCCGGGGATCTTCACATCTTCGATCTGCACCCACCCAGTTGCCTCTCGTGCACGTAGTTTCCCAGAGGCCCATACTCCCTGATCGTAGTTGTTAGGGAAACCGAACACACGAAATGTATGATCCCAGCAATCGTCAGTGATCACGAGGCGAGCCGTTTGTGTCCCATCAGGTGGCATACTCTCTAGGTGAAGCACGGCGATGTCACCACTGCCATTTGCCTGTTCGGGTTGCCAGAAAATGACCCGTGCAGTGAGTTTGTGTCCAGAAAGAACAAGTGGAAAGTCTAGATAGATTTGCCTCTCCGGTTTCGTTGGCGTATTATCATCGATACCCAATGCAGCAGTGATGACATGAGCGCAGGAGAGTATGGTCATGTCGGCGATGAGGAAGCCCGTCCCGACCACTTTATTATTGGCAGTGAAGATGCGGACAATGGATGCTTCTAGTCGATGTTGCATACATTCCTAGACTTTCTTGGTGATCTCTCCTCAGTCTCTATAGGCGTTCTGCCGAAGTTGTTCAACTCGTGAAGAGAGTTGTTCGACAGAGGGCTGGCTATAGATTCTGGTGGTATCGAGGGAGGTATGCCCGCCACATCGCTAGGGTTTTGTGAGAGATAATTGTGAGCAAAGGTATGCCGCAAGGTGTGCGCACTTGCCTTCGCAGGCACCAGTCCACGTACTGCTGCATCGCGGACCACAACATCGATCATCTGGCGCATGGCTGATGTCGTCAGGACTCCTCCCTTTTGGCTGCGCCACAGCGGAAGTAGCTTCGCATGCGGTTTCGGATGTGGCCAGGCAAGAGCAAGGGCTTTGATGGTTGAATCACACCCAAAGCGAAGAGCAAGATACTCAGCGAAGGCTTGCCGAGCAGAAGTATTGAGTGGAACCGTTCTGGCTTTATTCCCTTTTCCATGCCGGATGGTGACTCGCCCGCTCCGCTCGCCGAACTCGATATCTTCCAGGTTCAGGTGACTACACTCGTCCAGGCGCATGCCGGTCTGTAAGAGCAGCTGGACGATGGCATAGTTGCGGACAGCGTCTCGCGAGGAGGACTGAACCTGCTGAAGCAACGCATTGACCTGTGTGTCAGAGAGTCCTTCGCGCGATGAGGCCTCCTGCCGACCCACCAGTTTAATACGCTTGGCCGGGCTAACCTCCAAGTAATGTTGTTCAGTCAGCCAGGCACACCAGGCTCGCAACGCACTCATATGCCCATTCACGGTGCTGGTGGCTCGCCCCTGCGTTCTTTGGAGAAAGTTGCGGTAACCGACCAGCGTGACCGGGGTCAACAGTTCTACCGTCAAGGGTCGATGCTCTTGCTGTTCGTACCAAGAAAGAAAACTCTCGATGGCACTGTTATAGCGACGGATCGTGCCAGAAGCATGATCATTCACTTGGAGGGCCTGGAGCCACAAAGGGAGGAGTTCCTCAGGAGTGGTCACTGTCACAATCACATCGCTCATGTTTTTTCGCCTGTTTTTGTTTTTTCACCTGTTATTTGAGGACGTTAGCAGTATAGCATACCGATGTGTTTGAGTGGAAGAGGGGTGTCGCTTTTTTTATCGGCGGGCCCTATAAGCCATCAAGTGCAATTTCTCCTCCCTAAACATCGAAGGAAAGGGCTTCTCGAATACATTTAAAGAATAACTTGTCCATTGAATTAAATAATTGTTCAATCCTCACTCTTCCATTATTTGGCGCATCTCTTGTACCTCCAGTTCCATATCCAGGTGCTGAAAATCATCTAAAGCCTCCCTGGCCCAGTCATGAGCTTTCGGGTTGTTTCGCGCCTGCTCTAGCTTGGCGAAAGAGCGTTTGTACAAAGCAATCCAGCGCTTATCATTGGTGCTCTCGACTAATTGCCAGCCTTCCTCTAATAAGATCTGTGCCTCGTCTAGATGGCTCTTCTTCTCGATAGCAATATCGGCCAGAAACTTCTTTGCATAGATGATACCACGCTCCCAACCAATGGCTTCACTGGTACTCAGCAACTGCTTGAAGCTGGCTGCAGCTTTATCATACTGCTGCTCATTTTGGTGAGCTACACCCTGGTTGTAAAGAAAATACCCTGAGAAGCGGCCGTGCATTCGCTCACCTTTTATCTTTTTGAGCAACTCTTCCTGCTCTTTGAGGTAGCGATCTGTTTCTGCAATTTTCTTGGGCTGGCGAAGTTTAAGCGAGGTAATATCATTGATAAGATGATACAATATCTCAGCAGCATCATTGGCATCGACACGATCGCGCAGCTTGTATGCTTGCTCTAGGATATTGTCTGCCTCCACAAGGCGGTCTGGTTGACCTATGAGAATAAGTGTCCAGCTTTTAGCTTCCATAGCATCCAGAGCGGCTAACCAGTCTTCTCTCTTCTGGGCTTCACTGATCAGCCAATCAAAGTAGGTCAGGCGCTCTTTCCAGTGCCAGTACCGGTCTGAAAAAGAGCGAAGCCGATCTTTCGACCAGAAAGCTTTAAGCTCATCGTACCGGTCATTATCCGCACACCAGGCAAAGACAGCTAGCAGATTGTCCCACTCTTTCTCTATGGCATCGTAATGAGGCGTCCATCTTTCCCAATCAAACCCACCAATTTCCTTTGTGAAGTCCAAATACCATTTCACCCAGCGTTCTCGTGCTTCTTGCTGCCATTGGTGGACTTCAAATAGCCTCTTACTTGCAAAGGCACGAGTCAGTGGATGAATGCTATAGTGAGGGTTTTCCCGCTTCAACCCCCGGTCAACTTCAAGTAACGACATGCTCTCGAGTTGTCTCACGGATTTACTAAAGTTATCTTCGACCGTTCCATCAGTAGCCCCAAGCGTCTCCCTGCTAACTGGACCTTTGAAGAAAGTCATCGCCAATAGCAGGTGTTGTGCATCTGGATATGATTTAAGGGCTATCCAGTCCCTTTCGAAAAGGTAATCGAATAATGCCTCAACGCTCTGACCAGCCGTCTGTAGGTCCTTAACGATCACTTTCAGCTTGAGGTCCCCTTTCTCTAAATAACCGAGGGCCATGGCAATTGCCTGGGGATTGCCAGCAGTGACGTGGATTAAATCACGTAAATCTCCTTCATCGGCAACCAGAGTTTTATCTAATTCTAGCCGTTCTGCGTGGCTATGTATCAGCTCCAATGCCTCGTCTTCTGAGAGTCCTTTCAAAGGAACAACCCATGGATGATCCCCGGGACCACGTAGTTGGGCGCGTCGGCTGGTAATAAGCACTTTGGTTGGTTTTGGTACCTGGCGTAGCCAGGCTACCAGGTCTGGGTCCTCGATAGTCTCAAAGTTGTCCACAACGACAAGAGTACGGCGCGTCTGTAAACGTTCGCTCACCTTAGTCTGCTTTTGTTTGGAAGGATTTGGTGATAGGGCAGCATCATTAGGATAGTCCAGCACATAGGCTATCTGGTCCAATATCTCGTTTAACCACTGTTTTTGCTCCAATCGTTCCTTGGCCGAGACCCATACCACAACATCGAATTGTTGATTCAGCAACTGATCAGCGTCTTGAAGACAATAATTGGCTGTCTCAAGGGCGAGAGTGGTTTTCCCGACCCCGCCTATACCCTCAATTGTAACCACAGGCCACTCGGACGCCAGTCCTTTCAACACGCGGTCCTTATCGGCCTTTCGGCCAAAAAAAGCCCCTTCTCGAGATGGGAGATTATGGTATTTATGGAATGATTCCCGTCTTTTATAAGGAGTGGTCTGCTGTCCCAGTTGCTGATAGGCTTTCAGTAGCTCGGCGGCTGGAATCATGTAAGCCGCTCTAATCGTCGCGTCTCTTTCGGCAGCTACCACCATCCCAGCAACCCCCTTTAATTGCTCGTCCCAAACTGGCGCACCACTGAAGCCCGTCTGCACGCGATAGCCAGCCTCTTTCACATCCTCAATCTGCACCCAACCCGAGGCCTCACGTGCACGCAACTTGCCGGAGGCCCAAACTCCCTGATAGTCAGGAAAGCCGAACACGCGGAAGTCATGTCCCCATTGGTCCTCCGTCACTACTATATGCGCCGCTTTGGCTCCATCAGGTGGAGGAGCCTTAAGACGCAGTAGAGCAATATCCCCTCCGCCGTTGGGCAAGGGTGGTTTCCAGAAAATGGTCCGTACCGAAAGCTTCTGCTGGGCAGCAACAAGGGGAAAGTCTAGCATCACCTCTGATGCTGGTATATCATGCGGGCAGTCTCTGAAATCAAGAGCGGCAGCAACAACGTGAGCGCAGGTGAGTATGGTGTCTTCGGAAGACGAGGAAGCCTGTCCCGACGACTGCTCCGTTGTTGGCGAAGAGGCGAACTATCGAGGCTTCTGGTTGGGTATGCATATGTTGTTGTACCTTTGAGAAGGTATGGAACGGAGCCAGGGTAAGGCTTCCATGTTGTATCCTCTTTCAGAGGAAAGGGGTAGGAGCCCTCTTGGCGAGAGGAGGTACGGGAAACACGAGACGAGGTTAGCCACTTTTTTCACCCTTCCATCGTAAAGTGACTTTATAGTTCGCCCCTGTACTGGCTGAGGCGATTACCACACCTGCTGCAGCACTCATATTAAACCCAAACTCCATTTCGATCTCATCTGGCTTGTGCGCCAATCCACGAAGTGTCGTGATCACCTTCTCAGTTGCGGGACGGATTTTACTGAGTGCCTGCTCGAAGGTCTCTTTGGCTTCCTCAGCAATCTCACCGGGACGGCGAGAGGCACGCGTTGGGCCACCAGTTTCCGGCTCATCGACCTCGACAATGATCGTGTTGCCATCTTCCAACTTGAATTCGACTAAGCGTTTCATCTCCATACCCTCAATCGGTTTTGCTCAAGTATATCCTGTTTTTGTAAAAAGCGCAAAAAACACGAGAGATGCTCAAAAAGGAAGGCAGTACTTTCCGAATGGAGTTTCACTTCCTTTGTCTGTTGGAGTAGTATCTCTCTCGCAAGCAGGAGCAACCGCCTTAGCGTTCTGTTGATCCTCTCTGCTATTGATCCTGCCCACGGTCTTTGCTGGGCAAAGACCGTGAATTGTTCCTGCAGCTGTGTGAGTTGCTCCTGGAAGCCTAATAGAATAGAACAAGATGAGATTTCTCGCTTTGTCATCCATTCAATCCACGAGCATAGCCTGTCAGTTCAACATAACCCTCACCTTCTACAGATCGTCCGGCGCTCTGCCCTTGAATGCTCACAGCGCCTTCCCAGTAGCTGTTACCTGTCGATTGATAGACCACGAGCTCTTGATCTTTCAATTCAGGTAACAGCGTTAGTGAAGCTCGCAACTGGGGGTCGTTAATCTCAAGTCTCCATCCCGATGGATAGTTTGTCCCGGTCACCGGACTTCTCCAGTGATCGAGGACAGTCACCTTGAGCGCACTTGCGGGCAATACATAGCTCTGGGGTCCAATATAGTCGATATAGGCTGAAGTGGTCCTGCCAGTAGCATCACGAATCAGGTACAACATCATCTCGGTAGTATCATTCAGTTGCATGCTGAACCAATCCCACCCGGCGCCACCAAGCGTGAGGAAGTTGCCCCATTGATGGTCCATCCATGCTTCGCCCGTCACCTGTAATGCCTGGTTGTGGTCGATCAGTACGCCGGACAGAGCCATACGTGTGCGTGAATAATAATAGGAAAAATCACCTAGCTTATCAGTAATAATGCCGTTTCCATTATGGAACGTCGGAGGCTTAAGGCCATGCAGATCAATATGCAAAGTGTAGTCAGTCATACTGGCCGCCAGGTGATCCAATCCGTTGACGCCCTTGATTGACCAGTCGCCGGTATGAACAGCTATGCCGCTCGTTGAAGTGCCATTGGGTATTACGGCACCAGCTTCGATCTGGCGCCGCTGATCGAAATGGAACTCGCCTCGTGTAATATCGCTGATGGCGAAGTGTGCGGCGTAAAAGGGAGGAAGATCGCTGCGCAGGGCCTGAAAGAAGACAAGCTCAAAGCCATAGTGGTGCAGCTTGCCACCAGGCATTACCGCATCCATATGTCCCGTGTAGTACCACCATTCGGTCAGGTCGCGGTGCGCAGCCTCATCCTGGGGAAACCGGATGGGCGGCAGTGACACTGTTGTTGGCGTTGAGCTCACCACGGGCAATTGGGCCGAAGTAGAAACTGTCCCAGGAAAGCCACACGAGGAAAGCAGGATCACGAGAGCGAAGAGGGCCAGGATACTCAAGTTCATCTTTTTCATCGCTTGCCTGCCTTTCAAAACATCTGAAAATGTATTGATTACTGCACACACATGCAGCACACCGCACTCAAAGTAGAGTGTGTGGCGGAGGCCCCGCAACGAACCGCTGGAAGATGTTAACCGCGCTATTTTCGTCGCGATCCATCACCAGGCCGCAGTTCTCGCAGCGATACGTCCGTTTCCATAAGGGCATGTCCTGCTTGCGCTTGCATACATGACACATCCTGGTCGTATCGCGCTCATCAAGTATAGAGAGTTCCTTCCCAAAACGCAAACACTTATATGCAAGCATCTGCACAAAGCCGTAGAGTCCCCAATCATTGTACACCATGCGGTTACGGATTTGCCGCTTCCGCTTTTCTTTGGGGGTCTCGTCCTCTTTTTTCGGAATGACCATCTGCTTTTGGGATAAATCGCCGATCACCACAGCCCTTTCAGCCAGTCGGTGTGCGATAAGATGGGAGGCTTTGTGCAGACAGTCGCGTTGCTTGCGGTGCTTTTGCTCAGCAACCCGCTTGTACACTTTGGAGAGATGGATGTACCGACGGGATTTCTTCTTGCACCTGTCCCGTTTGGAGCGAATTTTATCCAGTTGTTTGTTGTACCAGCGGTAGCCCTTGAACCCGCCGATGTGGTAGAAGCACCCCTGGTCGGTGAAGCCCGTTGCCAGCGTTTTGATACCCAGGTCGAAGGCGACGATCCCGTCCTCGCGTATGGGGCGGCTCTTCCGGTTTTTGCGCTTCTTGCCAGGCTTGTGCTCACTGTCCTGCTTGCCCTGCTCCGCATCGTCATAGACAAATGAACAGTAGTAGTTGCCGCGTGTATCCCTTGAAACGGCTACCTCGTGAAAGTGCTCAGGAGGGTCTTCGGTGAGATGCGCGACAATATTGGGATAGCGTTTGGGTCCCCATCTTGCCCCCCCTCCGGTAGGGAGCACAATGGTATTGCCCTCGATCTTATCCAGGTACATGACGGGATAACAGAGCGTGAAGAACCGATGTCGGGGTTTGACTCGTGGAAACCCTGGTTTCGGCTCGCCTGCTGCTACCCGTCGAAAGAAGCCTTGCATGGCCTTGTCCAGGCGAAAGTACACTTCCTGCAAGAGTTTCCCGTAAACATACAGTAACTCCGGGTCATACTGTTTGCTCCCTTGCAGAGTCTTCTTGGCGTCATAGACGTTCCAGCGTTCCCCGTTACGCAGGCGCATCACCCACCAGTTGTACAGTCCCCGGCACTTCTCCTGCATGAATTCGAGCGCTTCGGCGTCCCGGTCGCTGACTTCGATTTTGATCTTCTTACACAGTAACATGGTACATCCTCTCAAACAGCGTTCTCTTGCTCCTATTCTTGGTGAGAGGGAAAGAGGTGGTGATCTCTCCCTCTTCCCACATCATCTGTTTCCTCTTCCTGAGACAGGCACACCCAGACGCTTTGGGGCCAGCTCCTCGACAGCACACCCAATCACGTGAGCAAGTCGTTCGCGGAACGCATGCGGAATGACCTGTTTGCCCGAAGCCCAACTGTAGAGCGTGCTTTCTGGAATAGCCGTCTCCCTGGAGACTGCGCGATATCTTTGGGACATGCGGATGGGTAGTCTGGGACTTATACCCCGACTATGGAGAAGATTTTCTGGTTCGTATCTTTACTGATGCTATCGCTACACACTTTTCCTTCTTTGTCCAGGCAAAAGGGACTGATACTATCGACAAATATGTACGGGAAGGTGGCAGATACCTCTACTTTCCCATTGACGTAGATCATCTAGAGCATTGGGATAAGTTCTGGGAACCAGTCATTTTGACCGTTTGGGACGCGAAAACGGATATCACGTATTGGGGAATCATTCAAGACTCCTTGCAGGGGAAACAGGTAGCATCATCGAAGAGAAAGACTATGAGCATACGTGTTCCAATGGTGAATGTGTTAAATGAGGACGGGTTGCAGGAAATTGTTGTGAGAACAAAGAGGCGGTTTCGACGGTTTGAAAGGTTATCCTCTGGTACACAGGTACTTATCGATCTCATCGAAGAACGCTTAGGCGTAAAGGTTGAGTATAACTTTGACGACGATTTGTTGCGCATAAAAGACCCGTCTGGGTTTACTGATTGGTTCTACTTCGATGAGTTACTGATAGCGGCAGAAGAAAGTAAAGTGTGATACCAATCGAAGAAAGCTTTCTCGACGAAAAATCTGGCGGATAGCAGATTCAAAGCAGTGAACTGGCGAC
>Ga0209648_10004767_pt1 | contig 11555 bp, 10 predicted proteins | sample GraSoi2013_115cm_FD_185830 | JGI IMG/M metagenome (GOLD analysis project Ga0209648, IMG submission 185830) | Grasslands soil microbial communities from the Angelo Coastal Reserve, California, USA - Sample 9_17_2013_115cm (SPAdes) (version 2) | ecosystem: Environmental > Terrestrial > Soil >...
CGTTGCCGCCGCGGAAAGTGTCGATCTTGCAAGCGCTCGATCATTTTGCGGCCGAAGATTATTTCGCGCGATTACCGCTGCCGAACTTCGACAATTCGGCCATGGACGGTTACGCCGTGCTCGCGAGCGATTGCAAACCCGACAGACGATTGCGCGTGGCCGGTGAACAACCCGCGGGATTGGATCGACGACTTCGCGTTTCGAATGGCGAGGCGGTCCGAATTTTTACCGGCGCGCCGATGCCGGCCGGTGCGGACGCGGTAGTAATGCAGGAAGATGTCACGCGCGACGGTGATGAAATCACCGTCAACGTAGATGTCGAAGTTGATGAGTTTGTGCGAAAGCGCGGGTGCGATCTTGGCGAAGGGCAAAAGATCTTTGGGAAAGGTGAGCGAATTAGAGCGACAAAATTGCCGCTGCTTGCCTCACAAGGTTTTGCTGAAGTTTTGGTCGACGGCGAAGTTCGCGCCGCGATCATTTCGACTGGCGACGAATTGGCGAAGCCCGGCGAAAACCTTGAGCCGGGAAAAATTTACGACAGCAATACGGTTTTGCTGCAATCTCTGCTGAAACGGAGCGGCGCAGTCGTTGAAGCGACCGAACGTTGTTCGGACGATGCGGCTTCGTTGCGAAAAGCGTTTCAGGCCGCGGCGAAGAACGAAATCATGATTGTGACCGGCGGCGTTTCGGTCGGCGAACACGACCTAGTTCAAGCAACACTGCGCGATCTTGGCGCGAAGATCGACATCTGGCGGGTCGCGATTAAACCTGGCAAACCGTTCTTGTTCGGGCAGTTAGGAGGGTGTTTCGTCTTCGGTTTGCCGGGGAATCCGGTCTCAGCGTTCGTCACGTTTTTGCAATTTGTTCGCCCCGCGATTTTGAAAATGATGGGCGCGAGCGATCTCGACCTTCCAAGAATGCCGGCGAAATTAACGGTCGATCTTATCAATCAAAGCGAACGGGCGCATTACGTTCGCGGAGAATTTGAGAATGGAAATTTTGCGCCGGTTGGACGGCAGGAATCGCATGCGTTATTCGGCTTGAGTCAATCGAATGCGTTGTTGCGAGTTGAGACCGGCGAGTCATTGAAGGCCGGCGAAACGGTGCAGATTCACGTTTGGGAATGATTTTCTGTCCGGACGAGTTTGACACGTCACGCGCGCATTTTTAGCTTAGATGGCTTTGAATACGGAAACAGCGTTTGCACAGGCTCCTCCCAACGAATTCCGTGCCGACGCCGAGCGACTGTCCAACATCGTGCTCGAAATGCAGCGCTGTTTCGTGCTGCATCTGTGCAAGGAACTCGCGCCCGGTAACGTTTCTTTTCCGCAATTTTTTCTGCTCGCGTATCTCGATCAAAAAGAAGTGCTGACCATGACCGCGATCGCGCAAAAGATGGGGCACACCACCGCCGCAGCGAGCGGTTTAGTCGCGCGGCTCGAAAATCTCGGAATGGTGGTCAGGTCGGTGGCGCGCGACGATCGTCGCAAAGTGATGGTTTGCATCACCCCGAAAGGTTCGGTATTGGTCAGACGCATTCGTCAGGAAATGGTTGGGAACCTGATGAAAATCATGGAATATCTTTCACCCGAGGAGCAGAAAGCGTGGCTGCACATCTACAGCAAAATTTACGATTACTGCCAATCGAAGGATTGTCGATCCTTTGCTGGCAGTGCTAAAAGATGAACAGCAGTAATTGAATCCACGCCTTAACCTTCGCGCATCTAATTTTCGACGCCTTAACCTCTAATGCGAAAAAGTCTTCTCGGATTTGCCCTACTTACATCCCTGATCGCACTCGTCGCCTTTGGACAAACTCCCAGTCCAACCGGAACGCCGTCACCAGCTCCAATGCTGGTTTCCACTGCGACGCCGACGCCGTCAGTAAGTCCAAATAATGTCGGCACAGTGTCCGCGCCGTCGACGTTATCGACCCCGTCTCCGTCGCCGCTCGAGTCGCCATCAGCAACACCCATTGCCGTCCAAGCCGCTGCTCTTGGCGAGAGCGATCTCGGTTGGTCGGAAAGAGGCGCACCCGTTTTCCGGATCGACCAGGCAGTGATTACCAAAGGCGTGATCATCCAGATTTCGGCGCAGGCGTTGCCGCAGATTGGGCCGAGCTTCACCTGGGATTGGTTCGATCCAAATCTGAACACCGTCAACGGCCTTAGCTCGTTTTCGACTCCCAGCGGTAAGCCTACTCCAACTCCGACCGGCACCCCAAGTCGCATGGGCGTCGGTGGAATCAAAAATTTGCGCAGTGATATCACCTACAACATCAAGGTAACTGGCACGCAGCTCGTTTTTAATTACAGCACATTCCGCTCAATTCGCGGCACCTTCTTCCAGCGCGATTCGGCCTATTTCGCTCTGCGCAATGCGGTCGACCAGACCATCGCGACGGTAAAGACGCAATTCTATCAGGTGATCGTCAACCGCGAGTTAATCGTGGTGCAGGAGGAGTCGGTAAATCTGTTACAGAATCAGTTGAAAGATCAGCAAAACCGTTTTGAAGCCGGGACCGTTCCGCGCTTCAACGTTCTCCAGGCGCAAGTCCAACTTTACAATCAAATCCCGCAACTGATTGCGGCGCGGAACAACTATCGGATCTCGGTTCTGCAGCTGGCTAAAACTCTCGGCCTGGATTTTAATCCGGCGCGCGGAATTGCTACGCCGTTACGAGTTAGCGGAGACCTTACTTACATTCCACGGAAGATCGATCTGTTGGCGGCGATCGAGGAGGGCAAACGCAATCGGCCATTCCTAAAAGAACAGCGCGCGAACGTTTTGAACCAGATCGAGCAAGTCCACGTTGCCATCGGCAGTTGGTTACCGAACGTCAATGCCAACGGCGGCGGCGAATGGCTGAGTAACGACCTCAATTCAAGTTTCGGCGATGTTTCAAAGGGCTGGTTGACGACAGTGACTGGCAGCTGGCCGATCTTTGATAGCGGCATGGCCTGGGGCAAGATCCAACAACAACGCGCGATATTGTCTCAGCAAGAGATCACTTATGACGATGACGTCCGCCAGGTGGAACTCGAAATTCAACAGGCCGCTTCGAATTTGTTGCAGAACCGCGAGCTCATTCAGGCAACGGAGAAAAATCAAGAGACAGCTGAGGAAGCTGTGCGTCTGGCAAAAGCGCGCTTAGACGCAGGCGCCGGCACGCAGCTCGATGTCTTGAACGCTCAAGTGCAGCTGACTACAGCTCAATCGACGTACTTGCAGGCGTTGTTTGGTTACATTTCTTCGCTGGCTGAGTTTGATCGTGCCACTGGCGCGCAAAGCTCTTACACGGAACAGTTCAACGGCATTGCTCCGCACGCGACTAAAACAAGCACCTACTACACTGGCAGCGATGTAGACGCTCGGGGAAAGCCAAAGCGCAATAATCCGTTTCAGCCGGGGCCGGTAACAACGATCTCCCAGCGACCGAGCTCAAAGTAGCGCAGCCGATCTGATGCTCGCGAAGCGGTCTGCGCCGATCGAATATTTCCCTGCTCTTAACGCAGCCGGCCTTTGCCGTCACGCGTTCATCGAGCGAATTCCCGGCATCGATGTTTCACACGATAAAGCGGAGGCATTGAAGCGACTCGATGCGGTTCATCGCGAACTGCGAGATCAGATCGGAATGGCGCGGTGGCCTCTGCTCACGGCCCAGCAAATTCACGGGGACAAAATCGCGATTGTCGATTCTACGGCGGCGAGCGACAAAGAATTCGCCGGCTGCGACGGCCTCATCACGAATCAGAAAAGGATCGCGCTCGGCATTCACGTGGCCGATTGCTGCGCGATTTACATTGTCGATCCAAAACTGCCGGCGATTGGCCTCGTCCATTCCGGCAAGAAAGGCACCGAGCGGGCTATTGTTTCGAAAGCGATCCAGCAAATGCGCGAACATTTCGGATCGGACCCGGCTGAGTTGATCGTGCAATTGAGCCCGTGCATTCGGCCGCCGCATTACGAAATCGATTTCGCCGCGAAGATAATCGAACAGTGTCGCGCGGCCGGCGTGAAGAAAATCCACGACCCAGGCGTCTGTACCGCCTGCGATATCGATCGTTACTATTCCTATCGCGCCGAGAAAGGGAAGACCGGCCGCATGCTCGCGCTTCTCGGCCTGGTTTAACGCTTTCTTCCACCACGAAGAGCACGAAGTATTTTAACAAAGGTCAATCTTCGTGGTCTTCGCGTCCTTCGTGGTGGTGATACGGACAAATGCCGCGCTTCTTCGCGTGCACGACGAAATCAATAAATTCGCGCGCCGCGGCCCCGAATTTTATCGTCGCAGCTTTTTCAATCGCCTGGGCAATGTTCAATCCGCTCGTGTAAACAAGTTTGAATGCCGTTTTGATTTCATCGCGGTCTTTGGCACTGAATCCAGCACGGCGTAATCCGACCACGTTCAAGCCGAAGACGTAATTCCGTTCCGCCGCGATCACGAATGGCGGAATGTCTTTGCTGAACGCGGATGCGCCCTGTGTGATCGCGAGCCGCCCAACGCACATATGTTGATGAAACACGCAGGCGCCGCCGAGAAACGCGCCGTCGCCAACGGAAACGTGACCGCCCAGTAAACAATTGTTCGCGATGATGGCGTTGTTTCCAATTTCGCAGTTGTGGCCGACGTGTGCGCCGGCCATGAGAAAATTCTTGTCGCCCATTTTGGTCACGCTGCCCTCGGTGCTGCCGCGATGAATCGTGCAATGCTCTCGAATCACATTTTCGTTTCCAATTGCGACATACGTTTTGCGTCCCGGAGAGAACGAAAGATCTTGTGGCGCAGTGCCGATAATTCCGCCGTGCCCAACGAAGTTGCCCACGCCGATTGTAACGTCAGGATTAATTACAGCGTGCGACTCGATTGTCGATCTTTCGCCGATCACGACGCGAGCCCCGACAACGGCATACGGCCCGATCGCGACGTCAGCCGCGACCTTTGCCGTTGGATCGACAATCGCCGTCGAATGAATTTTCACTGCGCTCCTGTGCATTTCTATGGGCTCCTCTCCCTTTCAAAGGGAGAGGGAAGGGTGAGGGGTGAATGCAACGCGAATTTTGTGCGGCCCCTCACCTCAATCCTCTCCCCGCATAGGGAGAAAGGCGGAGATCTATGCCGTGTTGTTTGTCGCAGCCTCATATTAACTTCGCGTCCATCTCTTCACAGCACGCCTGCTTCTTTGAAACTGAAATAGCCCGGGCCGTTGCTTGATTGCGCGCCGATAATGATATGATCAAGCAATTTGATTTGCATCAGCTCGGCTGCTTCGGCCAGGCGTCGCGTCAGGCTGTGATCGGCCTGGCTTGGCGATGGATCGCCGGAAGGATGATTGTGCACGACGATCACGGCATACGCCGACGCAATCACCGCCGGACGAAAAACATCGCGCGGATGGGCGATGCTCTCATTAACGGTGCCAGTCGAGACATCCTCGGTCCGAATCAGATGATAACGCGTATCAAGGAGCACAACGCGCATCGCCTCCTTGCGCAACATCCGCATTTCGCCGCCGACGAGTTCGTTGACGAGCTCGGGTGAATCGATTTTTTGATTAGCCAACATCTCCCGCGCCAGACGATTTCCGAGGTCAAAAGCCGCCGCCAGTTGCACCGCTTTTGTGAAACCGACGCCGCGAACTTTTTTCAGTTCGTCCACGGTGCAGCGGCTCAATCCGCGCAGTGAGCCATATTCTTTTAAAAGGTCGCGCCCGACTTCGACAGCATTCTTTCCGGTCATGCCCGTCCGCAGTAAAATTGCGATCAATTCCGGATCGGTCAGAGCAGACGCGCCATGGGCGGCGAGTTTTTCGCGGGGCCGCTCTTCCCGCGGCATCTCACGAATTTTGACCTGCGCCATCGCTACGTGCGCAACTGCTCGAGCATTGCGCGCAGTGCGTCGCCCAATCCGAGAAGCCCCTCGGTGTAGGCGTTGGGACGAAGCGCTTTCATTCCGGCTTGAGCGCTCCGAATGAGGTCGCTTGCAGTTGTGATTGATTCGCTCAGGGCGCCGTTATCAGCGCCGTTCTTCAGCAGGTGACTGACTTCGTCGCATTTTCCTTCCAAGATAAGACTGCAAGAGCGTTCGCGCTCGAATTCCGAAGCGGACCGCAAAAAAATAAGAACGGGTAAAGTAAACTTGCCCTTGCGAAGGTCGGTTCCGAGCGTTTTCCCGGTCGTTCCTTCATTCCCGGCAATGTCCAGGCAATCATCGTAAATTTGGTAGGCGGTGCCGACGCGCATGCCAAACGTTTTCAAGATTTCAGTCGATCGCGCGTCCGCTTCGCTAATTGTCGCTCCTAATTCAGCCGCGGCCGCGAAGAGCGAGCCGGTTTTCATTTCCACAATCCGCAAGTAGTCCTCGACCTCCAGTTTCAAATCGAAGCGGCGTTGTGTTTGGATCATTTCGCCCGAGCAAATCTCGCTGGCTGTTCGCGCGATCGCCCGGCTAATATCCGCGTTTTCAAAATTAGTGGACAACGTGAGCGCGTGCGCGAAAAGGCAATCGCCCAATAAAACGCTGAGCGAATTTCCCCAGCGCGCGTTCACGGTGGGTTGCGCGCGCCGTCGCTCGGCTTCGTCTATGATGTCGTCGTGTACCAGCGTTGCCACGTGAATCAATTCAACGATCACGGCAAGATCGACATGTCCGGTGTTGATTTGGCCGGTCGCGCCGCCGGCCAGGAGGGCAACCAGTGGCCGCAGACGTTTCCCATGCCCGCCGATCGCATAAGTGACGTAACCCTCGATTGCTGGATCAAAAGCGGTCGCTTGTTTAATGATTCGCTGTTCGACCTGACCAAGTTGCGGTTGGACCAACTGCGTGACTCGCGCCAACGGCGTGAGAGACGAACCACTCGCTTTAATCCCAGTCCGACCCGGACCTGAGCGTGCAGAAATTTCCACCGACGCAGAATAGAGGGGCGGTTTGTCTGTTGTCAAAGCAACACGACCGCTTCGACGAGAATAATTCCCTTCGCGCCTGTTTCAGCGGCGTTGGAGCCAGCTGGCCGCGCCGTATTTCTGCTCTGCAATTTCGTCGGCCCGCGCGATCAAACGTTCATCGAGCGTTTTGTGGTAACACTGGGAGCAGAGTTTGCTCGCGAATTGATCCGCGAATTCGTTGGTATGATCGACATCCTGGATGCTGCCTTGCTGCAATAGGCCGCGTCGCGTGCGGCGTTGCGCCGCGCCTGCCACTTTGCGACCATTCACGATCACGTCTGCAAGCACCGGGTTGGCAAAGCAAACGTCGGAAATCTTCGATGAGTTGTTCGGTGCTAACGCGGCAGCAGCGCCGTTTTCTTTCAAAGCGTGGCAAAGCGCCGAATGGACCGCAGCATAAATTCTTTTTGCGGACTCGGCGAAAAATCCTGAAGAAACCGGAATAACGATCGAATAGGTCAAGTCATCCCCATGAAAAACGATTCCACCGCCCGTCCAGCGCCGGACGAGGTCACGCTGCCCCGAATGATTCGCAACATCTGCAAACTTTCCAAAATATCCAAACGAAAGTGCGGGGTGATCCCATTTGTAGAAACGAATCATTGGTCCGGTGGCGATTTCCAACAACGCTTCATCAATCGCCATGTTGAGCGCTGCCGCTCGGGAAGCGATATCGTGATAGACATCCAGCGAAGCGAATAAGAGCTTTGTCATCTGTAGCGAATTCATGACCCTCACCTGCCGGCCAGCCGGCTTCCTCTCCCTCAGGGAGGGAGGGAGGTGAGGAAAATTCTACTGAAACTCTCGCAAAATTCTTTCGACGGCTTCGCGCGGATTTTTGTGAGCGGTGATCGGCCGGCCGATTACCAAATAATCAGCGCCGGCTTCAATCGCTTCGAGCGGCGTCATGAATCGTTTTTGATCGCCAGGCTCCGACGAGCTTGGTCGAATTCCGGGAACGACAATTTTGATCTTGTCGCCGAATTTGGCTCGCAGCGATTTGATTTCGTGTGGACTCGCCACGATTCCGTCGATGCCATTTTCAATGCCAAGTTTTGTCAATCGCACCACCTGTTTGTCGAGTGTGTCCGAAATTCCCGTTTCGCGCAGCGTTTCTTCGGTTGAGCTTGTCAAAACAGTCACACCCAGGATCGACATGTTATCAGGGCGAGCTGCAATTGCAGCGCGAATCATCTCCGAGGCGCCGCTGAGATGAACCGTCAGCATATGCACGCTAAGATTACTCGCGGATTCGACAGCTCTTGCGACCGTGTTTGGAATGTCGTGCAGCTTTAGATCGAGAAAAACCTTGGCGCCGGTGGCCAGGACCGCGCGCACGATTTCGGGACCTTCGGCGGTGTAAAGTTGCAGGCCGATTTTGAAAAACGAGATCTTATCGCGCAACTGCTCCACGAGAGCGAGCGCTTGCGCTTTTGTCGCTACATCGAGCGCGACAATTATCTTGTCAGCTGCTTTTGTCATTCCAATTTCCATCTGTCATGTCGAGCGGAGTCGAGACATCTCTTAATATTTCCGACTAACAGTAGAAATTCCTCCACTTCGGTCGGAATGACAAAGTAGTGATTCGACATGACAATTGAAATGAGCGCAATGCAAGTTCTCGCTCCAGCAAAGATCAATCTCTCCCTGAAGATCCTCGGACGTCGCGGCGACGGCTTTCATGAAATTGAGACGCTGATCGCTCCAATTTCGCTCTACGATAAGATTGACATCGAGAAGCAATCGCGCTGGATCGATTTCAGTTGCGACGATCCAACGGTCCCGAGCGGCGACGAAAATCTAGTCGTGCGCGTCGCCAAAGCTTTTTTTGAGAAAACGAAAATCAGCAGCGGCGTCCGAATAAAACTTCACAAGAAAATTCCGCACGGCGCCGGACTTGGCGGCGGGAGTAGCGACGCGGCCGCGACCTTGCGCGCACTTAATCAACTTTTCGAAACGAAGCTCTCCCGCGAAGAATTGGCGAAGCTTGGATCAACCATCGGTTCCGATGTTTCGTTTTTTCTTTTCGAATCCGTTGCGGTTTGCAAAGGCCGCGGCGAAATCGTCAATCCAACAACAGTGAAAAAGAAATTGTCGATCTTGCTCTTGAAGCCGGCGTTTTCCGTTTCGAGCGCGTGGGCGTACTCGCGCTGGCAGGATTCGAGAGAGATTCCGGGAATTTTATACCAGCCGCAGAATTTCGATGGTCAAAGTTTTCTGAATGATCTCGAGCGTCCCGTCTTTGAGAAATTTGTTTTTCTCGCGCACTTAAAGACATGGCTTCTGAAACAAGCGGAAGTCGGCGCCGCGTTGATGTCCGGTTCAGGTTCGACTGTTTTCGCGGTGATGCGCGACCATGCAGATATAGATCTTGTCGCCAAGCGCGCGCGGGAAGAGCTCGATCCCGAAATTTGGACGTGCGCGAGCGAGACAATCTGATCAGTCGCCAGCCCAGGTACGTGCGACGACTCGTTTGACCTTAATTACACCGGGCAGATCGACTTCGCTCCATAAGCCGACTAGCTACACCGCGCAATTCGCAATCAGCCGTCACGCGTCAGCGCCTGGCGGCTTTTTGTTTTTGCCAAATTTCGTCGCCCACCACTCTTCCGCGTAACGTCGCAGAAGGTGTAGAGGCGCGTGTCCCTCCATCACTCACCTGCGCTGTGTTGCAGAGTTGCTTTTGAATATTCGCGATTCAACTTCGCAATGAAGCTGGCGCTAATTTCGGCCGGGCAGACCGCTTCGCATTCGTAAGTGTTGGTGCAATTGCCAAAGCCTTCGGCGTCCATCGCGCGAACCATGCTGACAACGCGCCTGGTTCGTTCGGGATCGCCTTGTGGTAAAAGCGCGAGGTGCGAAACTTTTGCCGCCGTAAAGAGCATCGCCGACGCATTCGGACAGGCCGCCGCGCACGCGCCGCAACCGATACATGCCGCCGCTTCCATCGAAAGATCGGCATCGTGCTTGGGTATCGGAATTGAGTTCGCTTCCGGCGCCGAACCGGCGCGCGCGGAAATGAAACCACCGGCCTGGACGATCCGATCGAGCGCGCTCCGATCGACCACCAAATCTTTGATCACCGGAAAACTTTTCACCCGGAATGGCTCGATCACGATGGTGGCGCCATCGCGGAACTTTCTCATGTACAGCTCGCAGGCCGCGCCGGGATGATCCGGACCATGCGCTTCACCGTTAACGGTCAGCGAACAAGTTCCGCAAATTCCCTCCCGACAATCGGAGTCGAACGCGATCGGTTCTTCTCCGCGCAAAAGTAAGCGCTCATTCACGATGTCGAGCATTTCTAGCAGCGACGCCTGCGCCGGAATGTCGGGCGCATCGTACTTGACGAGCTTGCCGGGCGATCGTCGATCTTTCTGCCGCCACACTTTGAGTTTGAAGTTCATTTATAGCTTCGCTGCGTGAGATGGGCCGTTTCAAAGTGGAGAGGTTCGCGGTGCAATTTCGGTCCCGCCGTCGCGGGATTGCCCTGAAATTCCCAGGCAAAGACGTCGGCGAAATTTTCATCGTCGCGCAACGCTTCGCCCTCAGATGTTTGATGCTCTTCACGGAAATGCGCGCCGCAGGATTCGTCGCGGGCGAGCGCGTCGAGACACATCAGCTCGGCGAATTCGAGAAAATCGGCCACGCGACCGGCGCGCTCGAGTGATTGATTGAAATCTTCGCCATCGCCGGGCACACGGACTTCGCGCCAGAATCTTTCGCGCAGCTCGGGAATTTTTCTGAGCGCTTCTTCCAACCCGTTTTTATTTCGCGCCATTCCGCATTTGTCCCACAGGAGCGTGCCGAGTTCGCGATGGATTGAATCGAGCGAACGCTTTCCGTTTATCTTGAGAAGATTGTCGATCTTCGCGCGAACGTCGCTGTCTGCTTTTTTAAATTCAGCATGATCGGTGGATGGCCGCTTGCCCATTTGTCCGGCCAGATAATTCGGAAGCGTATAGGGCAAAACAAAATAACCATCGGCCAAACCTTGCATCAGCGCGCTCGCGCCGAGCCGGTTTGCGCCGTGGTCGGAAAAGTTCGCTTCGCCGATCACAAACAGCCCCGGCACGTTGCTCATCAAATTGTAATCAACCCAAAGGCCGCCCATCGTGTAATGGACGGCGGGATAAATTCGCATCGGGACTTTGTAGGCGTTCTCGCCCGTAATCTTTTCGTAAACTTCGAACAAATTGCCGTAGCGTTCGCGAATGGGTTGTTCGCCGACGCGTTTGATCGCGTCGGCGAAATCGAGATAAACGCCGCGGCCGCCTGGCCCGACCCCGCGGCCTTCGTCGCAAACTTCCTTGGCTGAGCGCGATGAAATGTCGCGCGCCGCAAGGTTGCCGTAACTCGGATATTTTCGCTCGAGATAATAATCGCGATCCTTTTCCGGAATTTCGTTGGGCGGTTTCTTGGCATCTTCCTTTCGCTTCGGGACCCAAACGCGGCCGTCATTGCGCAGAGATTCGGACATGAGCGTCAGTTTCGATTGATAATCACCGGAATGCGGAATGCAGGTGGGATGGATTTGGGTGAAACAGGGATTGGCAAAAAGCGCGCCTTTTTTATAAGCGCGATACGTCGCGGTGACGTTGCAGCCGCGC
>Ga0209648_10004768_pt1 | contig 11547 bp, 12 predicted proteins | sample GraSoi2013_115cm_FD_185830 | JGI IMG/M metagenome (GOLD analysis project Ga0209648, IMG submission 185830) | Grasslands soil microbial communities from the Angelo Coastal Reserve, California, USA - Sample 9_17_2013_115cm (SPAdes) (version 2) | ecosystem: Environmental > Terrestrial > Soil >...
CCGCGTTTCTAGCCGTACCCAAGCGGCACAGGACAGCCTGGTGCTGATATCGCGTGAACCGTGTTCTAACTGGAGGCAATGGGATGCGCAGCGGACACGGCGTGGAAGGCCCCTGGCGGGCGGACCGTACACAGAAGGGACGAAGATGCACCCGGACACCACGTTGCTGCTCGTCGGCGCCAACGACGAAACCCTGCGGAAGGCGAAGGCACTCGGCCTGCACGTGCTACTCCTTCAGCATCCCGAGAAGTTCACCGAAGAGCAGCGCGGCCTCGCCGACGTCATCCGGATCGTGGACTACACGGACTTGGCCGCACTGGAGCTGGTGGCACGCGAACTGCATGAGTCGGTGGGGTTCGCCGCCGCGGTTTCGGTCACCGAGCCCGGTCTGGAGGGCGCGGGGCGGATCAACGATCTCTTCGGGCTCGGCGGTACCGGCTTCGCGGTGGCGCGGCGGATGCGGAACAAGTGGGCCATGCGCCGACACCTCGCCGCCTCCAGCCCGGCGACGGTGAACGCGGCACCGTTGGCCGACCGGGCGGACATTGACGGGTTCGGCGCCCAGTATGGCTATCCGTTCGTCGTCAAGCCCATGGACGGCACCGCGAGTTACGGGGTCTTCCGGGTGGATGGGCCGGCGACCGCCGACGCGGTGTGGGCGAAGGTGGTCGCACTGCGCGGGCACCGCATGGACCGGGGTTCGATGCCCCTCGCGATCCGGGGCTTCCTGATGGAGGAGTACGTCGACGGCCCCGAGTTCAGCGTGGAGTGCTTCAGCTTCGCTGGCCGTCACGTGGTGGTGGCGATCACCGAGAAGTTCCTGTCCCCGGACCACTTCGCTGAACTCGGCCAAGCCGTGCCTGCCCGGCTGGACGCCCGGGCCGAGGCCACCTTGCGCTGGGTGGTGTGCCACTTCCTTGACGCCATGGGCCTGCGGGACGGGGTCTCCCACACTGAGGTCAGGCTCAGCGGACGCGGGCCGGTAGTTATCGAGACGCACAATCGGGTTGGCGGCGACGCCATCGACGAACTCGTGCGCGGCGCGTACGGCGTCGACCTGGTCAGGTACGCGGTCGGCTGGCCCTTCCGACTGGTGCCCGAGCTGCCCGACGTGCCGTCGGCGCACGGCGCGGCGAGCACCCTGTTCCTGGTCGGCGAGCCGGGACAGGTGGAGTCCATCACAGGGGTCGAGGAGGCGCTCGCAACGGCAGACGTGCTGAAGGTTCAGATCACCGTCAGGCCAGGCGACACGGTCCGCGCCGTGCGGGACAACTGGGACCGGCTGGGCCTGGTGGCCGTCACAGGAGCCGACACTGCCTCAGCGATCCGCCGCGGCGCCGAACTCCTCCGCGACACCATCCGGATTCAGGTGCGCGGCGAGGACGGAGCCATCCGCCCCGCCCGTATTGCCGCGGGCATGAATCCAGTGTTCACCGTCGGCGCAGGGGCAGCGCCGTCGATCTCGATGACGTTCGACACGCAGCCGGCCTAATTGGGAGTGCCGTGGGCCAACGTCGCTCAGCGGGTTCCCGCACAGACGGTGTTGTGGTGTGTCATCTCGTGGCCGTTGCGATCACCGTTGGACCCGGCGCAAAGTTGCGACAGCATCGGGGGGCAGTGCCCAGCCCGGCAGCGACGGCGGGCTGGCCAGGGTACCGGCGACTTTGGCGGGGAAACCGTCCAGGATGGACCGGTCACCGAAACGGTCGCGCTGCTTGACGCAGGCACCAGCGCGTACCACCGACTCGGCCCCGACGACGCTGCCGTCGCACACGATCGCGCCCGGCTCGACGACACTGCCGCGGCCGATGTGGCAGCCGTGGACCATCGCGCCCGGGCCGATCACCGCGTCGTCGCCGATGATCAGTTCGTTGTCGGGCAGCAGATGCAGCACCGTGTTCTCCAGGATCTGCACCCGGGAGCCGATGCGGACCGGGCCGTGCGAGTCGCCGATGATTTTCACCCCGGCGCCGATGAGCGAGTCGTCGCCGATGACCACATCGCCGGTGATCTCCGCCGAGTCGAACAGTAGCGTGCCGGCGCCGATCGACGGGGTCTTGTCACGGTAGGCGTACAGCGTCCCCATGCGTTCTCCCGCTCGCAGTGGCCCGTGCAGGATGGTGCCCGGGTAGTCGGTCAGGTTGGTCTGCTGCTGGCGCAGCACCGCCAGCCGCTCACGGTCGGCGTCCGTGGCCGACCGGATAATGTGTGGCGGGCGCCCAACGAGGACCGAGCCGGCGGGGACGACGGTGCCCGGTGGAACCAGCGTGCCCTCGCCCAGGATGCAGCCGTCGCCCAGCCGCGAGCCCGGCATGAGGATCGCACCGTTGCCGATCTCACACAAGTCACCGATGGTGGCGCCGACGATCGTGGCGCGGTGACCGAAAACGGTGCGCTGACCCACCCGGACCGGATGCTCGGGCGTGCCGATCACCACCCCGTTCTCCAGGATGGCCGAATGGTTGCCGATGCTCACCGCTGCGCCGTGTGCCCGCACGACCAGGCCCTGTGCCAGTATCGCGCCAGCCCCGGCGTGTACCTCTCCCAGAACCACCGCGGAGTCGGCGATCTCAGGTTGGGGCTGGTCAACGAGAAGCTGGTTGAAGCTCACAGCGGCCTCACCGTCCTCCTGGCCGTTCGGGCGTCCAGCCGGTCAGAACCGACACTACCGGCGCCCCCAGTGACCCTGGCCCCGGTATTCGGCCGGCGCCGGCTGCCCGCGGTACCGGTCGGCTGGCGAGGAAACGGATCGGGCGATCATCGATCCGCGTCAGAAGCCCGTAGGCGGCGGCCAGGGTGCACGGCGCACCGTCGAACTTCGTAGAACAGCACCGCCGTGCCTTTCGGCGGCTCGGGGCTGTCTCGCTCAGCGCCGCGCCGCCACGAGCCGGTGCAGGGCGGGCCTTGATCCGGTGACGGCGAGGCCTGTTTTCTCGGCTGCGGCCAGGGAGATCTCTCCAGCCAACACGCCCAGGATAAGGCCCGCCGGGGCGGCATCCGGCGCAGCTCACCGCTGGCCAACGTGCTCCTCACGGCGATGCTGTGGTCGGCCGTCGGCCGTCGGCCGTCGGCCCGGTCGTCGCCCGCGCTGGACCGCCCATAACGAAGCCTCGGCGCGCGTTCCCCCTGACCTTCCCATCACTCAGCGTGATGCCTTGTGTCGATGTAGCCGATGCCGATCGTCGGCTCCGCGGCGTGATGGTTCCGGAGGGTCGCCGTCGGCCAAGGTGCCCGTCGATGCTGCGAGCGAACCGCCCGGCCGCTGGCTAGATTCCGTCTGACCTGGCGCGCCCCATGCGGCAGAAGCGGGCGGTTTCGGGGACGCAGTCCGGCGTGCCTGCGCATACTGACGACATGCCTGTCCGGCTCCATCACATCGTCGTTGACGCTCACGACCTGCCTGGGCTGGCCCGGTTCTGGACGCAGGCACTCGGCTGGAAGGTGCTCTCCGAGCGTGAGCGCGAGATCGTCATCGGGACTGACGAGAACGCACCCGTCGGCATGTGCTTCATGCCGGTCACCGATCAAAAGACGGTCAAGAACCGCGTGCACCTCGATCTCACCAGCAGCGCCCAGGACCGCGACCAGGAGATTGAGCGGCTTCTCGCGCTGGGGGCGCGCCGGGTCGACATCGGGCAGACCGGCGCAGAGTCCTGGATTGTACTGGCCGATCCCGAGGGAAACGAGTTCTGCGTGATACGCCCGAAGGAAACGCTTATCCGGTAAGGCTCAGCGCCGGCGGGCACGGATCGACCGTGTCCGCGGTCCAGCGAACCGCCCATCGACGACCGCGAGGCTCCGCCGCACCGGCCGCCGCCGGTCAGCCTCGGAGGCTGGCCACGGTCGTTGAGATTGGCCCACCTCCGGGTTATCGCTGATTACAATAACCGGGGTGAGCCGGGTCGTGTAACGGCAAAGGTTGAGGAAGTCGGCGATGTCGGTCTTGGTCACCGCGGCAGGTACGGCGGGAAATCCTGAGTCGCGTGCCTAGCGCCGCTCCTTTAAACCGCTGTCATGCGGGTGCTGGCGGACGCCTGCGCGAGCGGGTTTGCCCGGCGGCGGATGCCGTTGCGGTCGGCCCGGCCGGCGCCAACTAGCGGAGCTGATCGGAGGCGCACGGTGACACAGCGACAGGGCAAGGCCCAGCGGGCCACTCCGACCAGCAAGCCGGTGACGCCGCGGGTGAATGAGCCGCGGCGGCACACCGGAGCGGGGTTCACACCGCATGGAATCGGATCCAAGCGTGATCGTCGGCGGGCCGCTGCGATCGCCCGGCGGCGGCGCACGCGACGGCGCCGGGCGCTCATCGGGATACCAGTCGTCCTGGCGGTCATCGCGCTTGGCGTTACCGCGATCATCTATGCCAACCAGAAGCCGTCCATCACGGTCACCGGGGCCTTCGGCCGGGTGCCGAAGGTCACGATTCCCGACATCACGCCGCCTGGCACGCTCAAGGCCACCGACCTGATCGAAGGGCATGGCGGCCGTGTGACCCGCGGCGATCTGGCCATCGTGAATCTCGTCGGGTACACCTGGAACGGCGCCAAGCACAAACAGGTCATCAGCAGCTATTCCAGTGGGCAGCCGCAGCCGCTGACCATCGGCCAGACGATCCCCGGGCTCGACAAGAGCCTCACAGGCCAGCAGGCAGGCAGCCGCCTGCTGCTGGTCATCCCGCCCAAGGACGGGTTCGGCTCGACCGGAAGCCAGCGGCTTGGCGTGACCGGTTCCGACACGCTGGTATTCGTCGTGGATGTGCTCGGCGGCTACCCGAAGACGGCCGCGGCCCATGGCCAGCCCCAGCCGGCCGGCGACCCGAAACTGCCGTCGGTCAGTGCGCCGCCCGCCGGCGCCGCCCCGCAGGTGACGATCCCGAAGGCAGCGCCGCCCGGCACGCTGCAAGCCAAGACCCTGATCCAGGGCACCGGGCCGCAGGTCGCCAAGGGCAAGCTCCTCGTCGCGCAGTACGAGGGCCTGATCTGGCGCACCAGCAAGGTCTTTGACTCCTCATGGCAGCGCGGCGCGCCCGCGACCTTCGTGATCGGTACCGGCAGAGTCATCCCGGGCTGGGATAAGAGCCTCGTCGGACAGCGGATCGGCAGCCGGGTGCTGCTGGTGATCCCGCCGAAGGACGGCTACGGCGCGCGGGGCAGCTCGCAGGCCGGGATCAAGGGCACGGACACGCTGGTCTTCGTCGTCGACATCCTCGCCAGCTACTGAGCAGTGGCGCGCCGGCCGGAAGAGCCCGGCGAGGTAATTGCGCGGGGCAGGCCGAATGGTGACGTGATCGAGCGCGTGAACCCGGCCGGCCTGCACGAGCCGCCCGGGTTATCATCACGTCACCGAAGCGAGGCGGATGGCCTATCTCGCGGGCCAGTGCCCGCTTGACGAGCAAGGCACGCTGGCCGGTCCCGGGGATCTGCTGGCTCTAGATCCGTTTGATTGTCGCGAACCAGGCCGGTGCGCCGTCGTCGTGGTATCTCGTCTGAATCCGGTCCGGTTCGATGGCGGCGACATTCCATCCATTGCTGGGACTGAACACCGCTCTCAGCTCTTCCTGACTGACGGGGTGCGGGCCAGTATCGGGACCATCGTCACTAAAACACAACACATACAGGGTTCCATCGTGCTCGGTCACCGACGCCAGACTCGCCACGTATTCTGGTCGCTCGCCGCCGTCGAAGGTGTGGAACAGCCCGCAGTCCAGCACCGTGGAAAACCTGCGCCCCAAGCGCTCCAGATGGAACGCGTCAGCCGCAGCGAACTCAACCTCGAACCCACGGTCGCCGACCTTCGCCCGGGCGATCGCCAGTGCCGTCTCAGCCACGTCAACGCCCAGAACCGGCAATCCCAGCGAGGCGACGTGAAGAGCGTTCTCGCCGGTCCCGCAGCCCGCATCGAGCACCGCCCCGGCGAAACCGCCTTCGGATGCCACACGCACGACTGCCGGCTGCGGCTGGCCAATATCCCAAGGCGCAGGGCCGTCGTGGTACGACGCATCCCAGGGCAGTCCCGACAGCCGTTCGTGACTGGTTGGCCGCCGGCCACCGAACGGATCGTCAGCGAGGGTTCCTGATCGCTCCGGCAACTTCGCCCCCTTCCGGCAACCTCGCGGCAAGCCCGCAGCGCCGTGCGAGCCAGCGCCCACTCCGTCGGCGTGACCCGGGTTCAGCTTTTGCGGCCGACCCCGCCCCACATGACGGTTGGGCGGTTGGCTTCGAGGTCGCTGTCGGGCCGCCATTGCGGGACGACCACGACCCCCGGCTCGATCATGTCGAGGCCGCCGAAGAAGCGTGCGACCTGGTCGTGGCTGCGGTAGGTGCCCTTTTGGTACATGAGCCGGTTGAGGCGTTTTCTGGTCTCGGCCACCTTGTCGGGCTCGATGTCGGAGGCGACGTGGGACAGGGCCAGGTAGCTGCCCGGCGGTACGGCGTCGATGAGTTTGGCCACGATCTGGTAGGGGTGGTCGTCATCGCTGATCACGTGCAGGATGGCGATGAGCATGATGGCGACCGGGCGGGAGAAGTCCAGGGATCGTGCCGCACGGGCCAGGATCGTTTCGGTGTCGCGCAGGTCGGCGTCGATGTAGTCGGTGACACCTTGCGGGGAACTGGTCAGCAGCGCGCGGGCGTGGGCGAGCACGATCGGGTCGTTGTCCACGTAGACGACCCGGCTGTCCGGGGCGACGGACTGGGCGACCTCGTGGGTGTTGTTCGCGGTCGGGATGCCGGTGCCGATGTCGAGGAACTGCCGTATCCCGGCCTCGGCGGCGAGGTAGCGCACGGCCCGGGCCAAAAATTCCCGGTTGGCCCGGACGGAGGAGGCCATGTCCGGGTAGGACTGGATCGCTTCGTCGCCGGCTCTCCGGTCGGCGGCGTAGTTGTCCTTGCCGCCCAGCCAGTAGTCGTACACCCGGGCGATGTGCGCCACGCTGGTGTCGAACGTTGGGTGCTCGTCCTCGGTGGATGAGTCAACCGGCTGTTCGCCTGCTGCTTGTGTGCCGTCGGTTGTCACTGGTGTGCCTTTCTGGCCCGGCGGCCCATCCCACCGGTGGTGTCCGCTGGGGCTGGCCGTCGTCTGGCGCTAGGTCTGGCGGGTGATCTCTTTGAGCATTCGCACCGTATGGGCCGGGGTCAGGGCCTCGGCGCTGAGACGGTCCATGACTTCCATGTAGTGTTCAACGTCGTTTCGGTTGTCCAGGTACAGCGCGCTGGTGAGCTGCTCGATGTACACGATGTCGGGCAGGTCTGCTTCGCCGAAGCGCAAGACGGTGAACGAGCCGCCCGCGGCGGCGTGCCCGCCGTGGCCGAACGGCACGACCTGGACGGTGACGTACGGCAGTTCGGCGACCTCGATGAGGCGGTTCAGCTGAGCGTGCATCACCGCGCGGCCGCCCAGCGGCCGCCGCAGCGCCGCCTCGTCGAGGATGGACCAGATCCGGGGCGGCTGCGGCGCGGTGAGCAGGTCCTGGCGTTTGAGCCGCAGGCTGACCCGGCGGTCGATCTCCTCGGCGGGGGCGGCCTTGTGGCCGAGCAGGGTCACGGCCCGGGCGTAGGCCTCGGTCTGGAACAGACCGTGCACGAACTGCAGCTCGAAGGTGCGGATGCGAGAGGCCGCCCCTTCCAGGCTCAGATACGCCTCGAACCAGTCGGCCAGGATGTCGCCGTACTTGCTCCACCACCCCGGGGTGTTGGCCTGCCGGGCGGCCGCCAGCACCCCGGCCCGCACCTGGTCGTCGGTGACGCCGTACATGGTGAGCAGATCGGCCAGGTCCCGTTCCTTGAAGCTCACCCGGCCGTGTTCCATGCGGCTGATCTTGGAGCGGGACGCGCGGATCTCATATCCTGCCGCGTCCGGCGTGATACCAGCTGCCTCGCGAAGACGGCGCAGCCGGTGGCCCAGCATCATCCGCAAGACCGTCGCGTCCACCCGTGCCCCGCCCGGTGGGTCGGCCGGTGGCCCGCTACCAGGCTGAACCGTGCTCATCCTCACTCCCGCCGGATTCATGGGTCAGCACTGGGTGCCCACGGCGGGCCGGTGCCAGACCATGGCCACGGTGCACGCAGCAGCGTGCGCGGTATCGGGCGACGGCCGCGGCTCATCGCGGTGGCGGGGCACCGTCAGCACGATATCACCGTGTCACGGCACAACATGACCCATTGTGGTGGTGATTTCCGGTCATGACGCGACGCTGCCGGTTGGGCACAGATCATCGAACTCGCCGTTCTTCACCCCGATCAGAAACGCGGCCACCGCGGCGCGCGTGTAGATCAGCGCCGGGCCAGACGGGTCGCGGGAGTTACGGACCGCGACCGCCCCGCCGGGCAGCTCGGCGACCTCGATACAGCTTCCGGTGGGGTTGCTGACGCGGCTCTTGCGCCAGCGCGCGGCCGGCAGCTGATCAGCCGGGAGGCCGTTGTGGACCTGCATCACCACTGCTCTCCGCGACAGCCACGAGAACGCGTGGCAGCGCAACCGGGACTGGTGCCGCAATGGGCTCTTGCACGGTGCATCGTAACAGGTCATCTGCATTTGCATCTGCAAATGCATAAGTTTTTAATGCAAGAGCTTTGTGCAGCAGGCCGTTGCAACGGGCGTGTGCATACGGGACTATGTGGTTGGGCCGCCTGGCTGCCCCCGACCGCGAAGGATTGATCGGACGGCGATGACACCACACGCGTTCCCCCCGGTCGGCAGCGCAGCCAGCAGCACCGGATGGCACTGGCTGACGCCTGCCGCGGAGATGGCCGCCGCGGCGAGCCGGAACTGGCCGCCCCAGCCCCGTTCGGCCGCCCCGGGGGTGCGATGTTCCCCGCGGGTCGCCGTCCGCGCACTGCCGGTCGACGGCAGATCGGTCAGCACGGCACGCGACTTCACCGTCACCACCTTGCGACAGTGGGACGCGGCAGACCGCCACTACGAGATCGCGACCGTCGTGTCGGAACTGCTGACCAACGCGCTGCGGCACGCGTTCCCACGCTGCTGCGACTCCCGGCCCCGCTGGCCGATCCGGCTCGGCCTGCTGCAGCACGGAACCTGCGTCGTGTGCGCCGTCGCCGACCCCAGCCAGCGACCCCCCGTGCAGAAAGACCCCGGCTCACACGCCGAGACCGGCCGCGGGCTCCACGTCATCGGCGCGCTCGCCGACACGTGGGGCTACACCACACCCAGCGAAACGGGAAAAACCGTGTGGGCGATATTCTCCATCAAACCGAGACCGCCTTACCCAAGCCCATGATCCCTGGCCCGAACGCGCCCGGGCCATCGCGCATATCACCAGCTGGGCAGGGATGGATTGAACATCGGCCGCCGCGACGTTGACCTGCGGTGACAGGGGCTTTCAAGGTGCGGCGGGCGCGCTGATATCGGTGACCAGGGTGGCCGTCGCGGTCGCCGGCGTGAGGAACGCCGCGGCCCGCGCGAAGATCTCCCCGACCGTGTGACCCGCCAACCGGGCCTCGTACGCCCGGTACCGTGTCATCTCCCACGCCCGCCCCCGCGGCGGAAGCGACCCGAGCGCCGGCTCCGGCACCGACTTCCACCTCCAGGCCGTGACACCATCGCCATCGCCGGACCGGGTTGCCGCCGGGCAGATGAAGTCAACGTGATCGACGTAATGACCCATCCGGTTCCGCACGAAGCGCAGCCCGGCGAAGGTTCCCTCGATCAGCCGCCGGTCCGCCGGGGCCAGGCCGGCCAAGACACCGTCGTACGCATCCGGGTGATAGCGCAGCAGCGTGCCGTCGACGATGGTGACCCACCACACCGCCTCACTGATCACCGCGAACGCACGCGGCCGGTCCCGCACCCTCACCCGGGCCAGCCGCCCGGTCGCGTCGCGCATCGCGGTGATGGACCAGTCGAGCGCGTTCACCCCGGCCGTCCGATCGCTGGTGTTTTCGCGGTTCCATGCGACTCGGCAGCGGGCCGAGCAGAACCGGGCGTGCTCCCGCCGCCGCACGAACACGGTGCCGCACTGCTCACAGGCCCGGGTATCAGCCACGACGACATGTTACGCGTAACGTCTCTGGTCAGGACACCCGGCCCACGTGTCGTAGTCGGATGTAACGGGAGGCGCGGCCGGGGGTTTAAGCCACGCGCTCGCGCAGCCGTTCGGTAGCAAGATCCTTAACGGCTGCCGCGGATGCGTCACGGCCCCGCCGGATCATCACGCCGGGCCGTGTGGTTCGAGTGGCCCGTGGTGGCCGATCTGCCGATCAGCGGATGCGTCTGCCTGTCTTGTCCGGGCCCTGGGGGAGCGGCGTCAATCGGGGTTGACGGACTCTCCGCCCCATTCCTCGGGAGCGACGTCGGTGAGTGTTTGTGAGAACGTCCAGTGGTGGCCCGCGGGATCCTGGGCGCTGTACTGCCGTTCGCCGAATTCCATGTCGGTGGGCTCCATGAGGATCCGTGCTCCGTTGACCCGGGCCCGCTCGCAGTGAGCGCGAGCATCTTCGACGCGCACGGTTACCGAGTGCGTGACTTCACCGGGACGGGGAGGGCGCCGATCCCCGCGCACATCGCCGATGATCACGGCACCGTCGCCGAACCTGAGCTGAGCGCGGTGATTCTCACCGATCCGCACGCGCTCGGCAAACCCGAACGCCGCCGAGAGCCAGCTGACCGCCTCGCGCACGTCGGGATAGATCAAGACAGGGATGACTGTCGCCGCTGGCACAGAGCGATTGACCTTCATACCCAGCGATTGAACCCCATCACGCGCCCCGGTACGGCCTCGGGTGTCTCGCTACGGGCTGGGCATTCGGCCGCATCGAACCCGCTGGTGCTTGTCGCTGTCCCGGGCGACCTGCCGTTGGGATGGCTCTGTGCTGACGCCGAAGCGGCCGGCCGCCGGCCATCGCGGCGGGATCGGGCCGTCACCGCTGATGCGATGGCCGGGCGGGCCGACCGGATGATGTGCAGATTCTGGACGTACGCGTGCCCGATCTTGATCGGCTACCGGATCGGCCGGTAGGTCGCGATCAGTGCGCCGCTGCTGGTCGACAAGCTCAACCGTATCGTCCGCGTCCCGAGCTAGCCCTGGTCGGCGGCAGCGTAGATCGCGGCCACGTCGAGCTTCTTCATGCCGAACACGGCCCGCATGGCACGGTCGCGACGCCCCTCGTCAGGGTCACACATCAGCTCCGCGTATCCGGCCGGGACGACCTGCCAGGACAGGCCGTAGCGGTCCTTGAGCCATCCACACGGGCCTTCCTCGCCACCTTCGGAGAGCGTGGTCCAGTAGTAGTCGATCTCGTCCTGGTCGGCGCAGTTGATCAGAAACGAGACGGCCTCGTCGAAGGTGAACTGGGGGCCAGCGTTGATCGCTGTGAACTCCTGGCCGTCAAGCAGGAACTCGACGGTCAGAACGGTGCCGGCTGGTCTCGGACCAGCCTCGCCATAGTAGGAGACTCTCCTGATCTCGGAGTTCGGGAACACCGACACGTAGAACTCTGCGGCCTGCAGGGCCTCGGTATGTGGAACTCTCCGGGGTTCCCGAGTCGGGAATGAGGTATTCGGGACTGGTTGTTACCGGCCGCGCTATCT
>Ga0209648_10004770_pt1 | contig 11546 bp, 15 predicted proteins | sample GraSoi2013_115cm_FD_185830 | JGI IMG/M metagenome (GOLD analysis project Ga0209648, IMG submission 185830) | Grasslands soil microbial communities from the Angelo Coastal Reserve, California, USA - Sample 9_17_2013_115cm (SPAdes) (version 2) | ecosystem: Environmental > Terrestrial > Soil >...
TCCACACCGCCCCCGCCCCTACGCGATCCAGGCCGCTTCCAACGGGATTCCTCCCAAATACCTACCCTTACAAGACTTTGCTGGCGAATGACAGTAGGAATGCAAAAGGACCAGAGCATGGAGCGATCCAGCCGGGCGACCACGAGGGTCGCCCCTACTATGCCACGTGGGAAGCGGCTCTCCAGGCCCGTCCATTGTAGGGGCGACCCTCGTGGTCGCCCGGCTGGAGGATGGGAATCGCCTCTCAATCGCATTCGCCAGCAAAGTCTTACAAGGCGGGGTGGCGGAGCCATCTCTCGCATCCGAGGTTGCACCCCCACCCCGTGGGACGCGATCAATCGGGTCCCTACGCCCCTTCACGCGACCCCCTTTACTCTGCAAAAAAATGACGCATACCCTTTACAAGGGTGATGTACAAATTTTGTGAGCGTTGGCGAATTGGAACGTATTCACCGTTTGTTGATGTTGAGCTTATGTTAGAATGTTAGAGGCTTCGTGCATAAAAACGAAAGGAAAATGATAGTATGGCAGGAGATACCAAGTCTCATCACCAATTTGTCGTAAGCAATGATGCTGGGGTCGTAATTCGGTGCTGCATTCACTGTGGGTTGTCACATCAAATGGAAAGCTATCAGAATAAGCAAACCAACACAAAGGCTTGGATTTGGAATCTTATCTTAGAAGAGAGGGAAAATGAGACTTTCGCTGAACCATGTCCTGGCGAAAGCGGAAGCGATGACCTGTTTCCATATCACCATTTTATCCTGAGCAATCACCATAGACAAATGGGCGATGCAGTAGTAATTCGGTTCTGTGTTCGCTGTGGACTCTCGCATCATTTAACCCGGGCGTTTCCTCTCACCCTAGGGATAGAGGTTCCCTATCCATTGAGCCCAAACACGCCTGTACCATTTTGGCAGTATATCAAGGAAAACGAGCAGGACATCACGGTTTCTGATCTATGTCCAGTGGAACAAGGGAGCGATGCCTTAAAACGAAGGTATCTACTGGTTCCTAAGAACTAACCAATTCGCCAATGCTGTCAATTTTTACACCGTGGTACATAGGGATTGGGGAGATGAAAGGCGCAAGGGCCACCGGATTGAGGGCAATGAATAGGGCTTTTTTCTGCGCTGAGAGAGGCGGAGTTTCCTGCTCTTCGAAAAGATGGGATCACGTGTGAATAATCGCCTGCTTAGTGGTATATTGGGCCGTATCCCAATCTAATACGTCAGCTAATTCTGCCTGCAATGGCTTGAGATCGTGTTGTATAGCTGATTCGTCCGGCATCTCGGTATCTTTCCAGATGAGCGAGATGATGAGATTTTTTGGCTCTGCATCCTCTTCAAACACATAACGCTGCATTGTGCCTGGGAAGAGGTAGCGCTGATCCTCTAGAATAGCGTTGAGCTTCTCAACTAAGCGTTCCTGCTGACCAGCATGTACACGCACATGAATGTCCATGCCACGAACTTTAGCCCCAGCACGATATTTTCGCCAGGGAGGAGGCTTAGTTCGAGTTCGACCAGTCGGCTTTGCCTTAAACTCCTCAACGGCCTTCCTCGGTATCATATAGATACCACCAACCATTTCCGCAACCAGGCGCTTCTCTCTGATGTACTCGTAGACCGTATAGTAAGAAACACCGAGGGCCTCTGCCGCTTCGCTTGTCGTAACAAAGTCGCGTGTATTTGAAGTATCGCTTTCTTTCGCCATGGGGATAGTGTAAAATATATGTCATTTTATGTAAAGATCACATCTTTATTTGTTATTACTTGAAATAGCATATAGAACCTGCTATAATCTTGTTATTGGCACATATCTGACAATTGACAGGATGTAAATGCAGATTAACAAACTCATCCGATCAGCCGTAGGGGCCGATTTATCGCGCCCAGCGCCGATTTATCGGCCCTCGATGGATTTTCTGATATCCGGATTAATTTGTTAATCTGCATATACGAGTTAAAGGACGTATAATATGTCGCTAAATGCTCCTCAAGATGGAAAACAAAAGCAAGCTTCAAAAGACTCGAGTCCCCTCTTACCAGGAGATGAGGATGAAGCGGCTCAACTGCTGCGGGCGCAACACAAGCAATTGAGCGCACTGATGGGTGGTATCATGCCTGCCTCGCTCGAACAGTCGAGGGGCAATCGCGTGCTGGATGTGGGTTGGGGTGTCGGAGGGTTGGTATATGAAATGGCATGGAGATACCCATCGCTGCATATTACCGGAATAGAAACGAATGCATCTGTTCTTCAAAAGAGTAAAATCCTGGTAAGAGGGTTGGACAATGTGAGCATTTTTGCTAATGATATACACTCTTTTGATGACAAGGTTTTTCCCCCTGCATGGTTTGATTTGATCTACCTGCGCTTTCTGGCGGGTGATGTCATGGTACGGGAGTTTGCCCCGCTGATGCAGTCGCTGGGACGTATATGCAGACCTGATGGTTTGTTTATTTGGACAGAGACGGAAATGCCTATTACTGCAAAGTGGGCTGCAGGCTTCGGGACGTGCATTTTCACCAGGTAACTCACTAGGCGTGACGATGAGTATGGGTCGCTGGCTGGATGATGCAGGTTGCCGCATCACGCAAAACCTGGCTTATGCAATTGATATCTCGGCAGGGTCGAAAGGGAATGATGCATTTATACGCCAATGGAGATTTTCTGGTGAGCAAATACGTGCGTTTTTGTTGAAAATGGGAGTAACGACTGAGGCAGAGTTTGAGGAAGTTTTTTTGGAGATGCAACGGGAGATAGCGGAGGAGAATTTCTGTGGCCTGTTATATTTGAGGATGTTGGTAGGAGTAAGGTTATAAGTCAGAGTGAGGGCCGAGGTCGCAATAAGACTTTTCTCACGATTTGCATAGCCAGGGGACGATACACATCTTCATAGTTGCCGAGGAAACGCACGACCCTACCACCCCAGCCACTTTTAAAGCGATAGACGCCAGCCAGAGCCTCGCGCTGATCATCCGTTTCAGGAATACCCCAGAAATCATAAGTCGTCGCACCCTCGCGTTTAGCCCATTGGATAGCTTCCCATTGCAAGAGATAGTTGGGCATGAGCTGACGATGTTCATTGCTTGATGCGCCATAGAGGTAGATAGCCTGTTTTGCTATCAACCCAACAAAGATACCTGCCAAAAGCTGTCCATTGTAGTCTGCCAGGAACAATCGTGCCTGGTTGCGCGGTGAGAAGATCTGCCATGCACGCAGATAATACTCAAGGGTGTGGATACCAAAGTTATCACGCACGCTGGTTGTTTGCAGTAAACCATACCATTTCCGCACATCTTCAATGGTCTGAGCCGTATACACGCGCACGCCTCTGCGTCCAGCGAGGCGGATATTATAGCGCCATTTCTCCTTCATGTGTGCAAGCAAGGTATCCTCACATGGCACGAGATCAAGTAGAATCGTTCGTAAAGGCTGGATAGCCTGAACGGGCTGAAAGCGCGTGGCATCCATATACTGAGCGAGCTTGTTACTCTCTCGTCTGTCGACCTCGTATGCTAACTCCACCTGGAGAGCGAGCGCACCTTGTTGGCGTAAATACAGGTGCAACTGGGAGAAAAATGTATGGACAATGCTTGCCCCAGCTTGCTGAGAGCAGTTCATTACCGGTCCTTTGGGAATGTAGGCAAGATAACCAAACTGTAGAGGAAAATGAGCAATCGTACGACGCAGAACTTGAGCGGCTACTACTATCCCCTGATGTTCTGTATCCCAGAGTGCGAGTCGAAGTGGATGCCAGCCTACACTTGCTTTCAGTTCTCCCCAGCCCCAACTTTGCAGAAGGTGTCCTGAGGGGCTTTCTGAGACAAACGCATCCCATTGATTCTGTTCCTCAACGCGGACTGAACGTAGCTCATAACGATGCGACATGAGAGTGACTCCTATGATACAATACTTACTGGTTTTAACGTAGGAGCCATCTCTCAGTGACAAACAGGAGGCTATTCGTGAAAATTGTGGTGCTTGGATGTGGCCGTGTTGGCGCAACACTGGCAACCATGCTGGACCGTGCAGGACATTCGGTATCGGTTATTGACCAGAGCAGTGAGGCGTTCCAGCGCCTGAATCCTGATTTTGGTGGTGAAACTTTCGTAGGAAATGGAGTTGACGAAGATATACTGATACGAGCTGGCATCAAAGATGCCGATGCGTTTGTAGCCGTCACCAATGGTGATAACCGCAATATTATGGCGAGTCAAATCGCCAAAGAAATCTTCAAAGTAAAAAAGGTCATGTGTCGTATTTATGATCCTATCCGCGAGCAAACGTACCACGAACTGGGTCTGGAGACAGTCTCTCCTACTATAATTGGAGCGCAAATGTTCTTTGACGCTCTTCTTAAGGGGAAGTAGTACACCAAAAGACGTAGGATCGAGTAATCTCAGGCTCAAGGATATACATCTGCGGAAGGGAAGCCATTGAGGGCTGGAAACCCTTGAAGAAAGAGGGGAACAATAATGTATATTATTATTGGAGGTGGTGGTGACATTGGCTACTACCTCACTAAGAGCTTATTAAGCCAGGGGCATGAAGTTCTCCTGCTCGAGAAAGGTTCTGCACGTTACCAGACTCTCAGCGAGGAGTTGGGACCAGCGGTCGTGCGGGGTGATGCCTGTGAGGCGAGAACTATGGAAGAAGTAGGGGCAAGTCGTGCCGACGTCGTTATCGCAGTGACAGGCGATGACGAAGATAACCTGGTGATTTGCCAGATGGCGAAAAAGCGTTACAAGGTAGGGCGCACTATCGCCCGCTTGAACAACCCCAAGCACACCGAAATCTTTCAGAAGCTGGGGATTGATTTAACCGTTAGCCCCACCAGATCAATTCTTGCACTGATCGAGGCAGATTTGCCAGGCTCGCGTTTTGTCGCACTGATGACGCTGAAGAATGCAGGGTTGGAGATCATTGAGATGCGCATTCCGGCGGAATCGCCGGTTGTGGGCAAGCTGCTACGGGATATCAATTTACCGCGTAACAGCAACCTGGCCTTAGTCATTCGAGATAAACAGTATATTACTCCCACTGCTGACACTCAGATTCAGTCGGGTGATGACGTGTTTGCGCTGGTCAATCGCGAGGGTGAAGAAGAATTGCGCAGAGCGTTCGGGACGATGGACTAGCTACTAGTCCTCGTCTCCATACTCGGAAAGGCGTCCTGAGGAAGGGCTTGTTTTCTGCTCTTGCTGTGGAGATGGACGCAAGGGATCATTATGTTCAATCTTGCCAGATGCCGGGAGACCATTATCCTGGTAGTTTGATATACCAGTAGTGGGAGGCGAAGTCCCTTGAGACCGTCCTGCACCTATTTTCTCCTTACCTGAATTGTTATCCATAAGGCCCTCTCCGCGAATCCTAAGATGGCTTTGATGCGGAGAGCGTCGAAGCCAGGAGGAACGTCTGCTAGCAAGCATCTGGTCTGCACTTTCACCTCGCAAGGATCTATAGAGGCTTGCAATCACAACCCAAATGGCAGCAACGATGGGTGTTGCTAATAAAGCACCAAAGGGGCCAAACAGTTGCGCACCAATAATTAATGCAAGAATAGAAGCGACTGGGTGCAGGCCAACCGCATGTCCGACAATACGAGGTCCCAGGATATTGCTTTCAACCATTTGAATGATGACAAAGTATATGAAGATCGCGTAAGTGCGAGGAACAGGATCCGGCAAGAGGAGAGAGATCAGGATTGCTGGAATGGAGGCCAGTGCAGGTCCCACCATAGGGATTGTCTCAAAAAGAAAGGCCAGTACACCAATGATCAACGCAAAGTTGCTCAATCCCAGGAAGTAACATCCTACTCCAGCCAGGATACCAATAATGGCAGCCAGGGTCAGTTGTCCACGAATATAGTTACCAACCACGCGGTTAAGCGCATCCTCAAACAAGAGTACATGGGGCATCGAGCGTTTTGGGGCGATACTGATCAGGGCATTACGTATACGCTTACCATCGAGTGCGAGGTAGAAACTCAACACAACCACTAAGAGGATGTTAACTATCACATCCGTTACTATCAGCACAATAGACACGAGGTTGGTCGCAATTGATACTGCGAGGGCATTTGCTTGATCTTCGATAGTGCTGATGGCTTTGTTAATTGAGGATTCTGGGATGCCTTGCTTTATCAACCAATTCTGGATTATAGCATAGGTGGTTGGCAGATTTTGGACATATCCCGGTAAATGCGTGGAGAAGTAATTTATCTGCTCGATTAGCGAGAAAACGAGCGCGTAGCAAAGAGCACTCAACCCGGCTAAGACAAAAATGTAGACAATCAAGGCAGCCAGCAGTCGTGGCAGGTATTTATTCAGGACGTTCACTAGCGGGGTAACCAAAAACGCTACTGCCATAGCAAGCAAGAGCAACACGATGGCATGTACGACTATGCCCATGACTGTAAAGGCCGCCCACAATAGTATGCCAATACAAATGACACTGATGAGGATATCGCGCACTCGCTGCCAGTTCACTCGTTCCATCCGGTTTTGCCTCATGTTTATCACGTTATACTGTCTCTCTAGCTATTGTGGCAGGTAACGACCAAAATCGCAAGCTGTAACATTATGTTCTTCCAGTGACCTTCTGTAACGAAGAAACGTATCAAATAGCAGAAATGGTTGTGCTACAGTGAAACTTTTCGCGGCGTTTTTACGTCATTTTGTTAGAGGAACCTGTTATTGCTCAAACCTGCTGGGGGAAGCATAGATGAGACCAGTTTCCTGATGATAACGAGGGTTAGAGTTAATAACCTCTTTTCACTTCGTTGTAGTATAATGATGACCTTTCATCGATCATTCATTTTTCTAACATTCAAATCCCTTCTTCCAACGCCTCCGGGTTAACTTGTGGCGAAGGGGGAATAAAATAGCTATTATTAATGAGGACGTGTCCATGGATGTAACTACCTCCACATTTTCGCCCACCCAGATGATCCTAGCCTGGACACTTCTTGGGCTGCTTCTGACCTGGTTCATCACTTTTACTCTCTTAGCTCTGCGTACATTTCTTACCAGGAAAGCTGAGTGGGAAGACTTGCGAAGGCCATCTAAGCCTTTTCCAGTTATCCCGATAGAGCCTACACAGGCACAGTTACAACAAACACAATTACAATATCTGAGACTCCCCCGCATAAATGACGGGGGGTTCTGATCAGCTCCCTCTCAATGCTCTTGACCTCCGGAGAAAGTTCCTGACGTGCAGGCACAGCGCCAAAGCGAGCAGCGGCACATGGATCAGAACGAGATGGGAAGCAAGAAAGCCTGGCAAGTAAATGTCGGTCACCGAACCGCTCGCGGCTCCAAGGTTCTCCGCCAATCCTGTCAGAGGGCAGCGACACCGGTTCCCCAGAAAGATGAGACTCTCACCTCCAACGACTCCGGCAGCAATCGCCGTTCGTCTATCCTCCAGCCCCTTCAGCCCTGCGTAGATGAGGTATCCCATGCAGCACTCGATGGCAAAGTAGAGAAGCGAATGCATGGCCTTCACACCGACCAGTGCTGACCTTCTCCAGGATGGTGGAAGCGAGCCCGCCGAACTCGGTGGGGCCGTCGCTCGTTCGGAAAGAGATCGCTTCTCAAGCAGTGTCACCATATGCCTTTCCTGTTTCATGATCTTTCTTCCCTTTCTCCTGGAGTGGAGAAAACCTGTCGAACATCACCTTCCTTCTGGAAGATCAGGATGTTCCATCAGAAGCATACGCTCTTGATCTCACCGATGGATCACAATGCGTCGCTGGCCTGGCACAGAACCATCACAGTTCGCATTTCTAGGTAATCACCAGAAAAACACGCGAGGCGCTGAACGAGAAAACAGCATATACCAGGTTCATCTTCCTCATTACCCTCCTCATACACTTCCTTGTCTAGATATGCAGGAAGGTCGTGGCGTGAAACCCTGACTGTACAGTTTGGACCTCTTCTTTTCAAGTCCTTTCTCATTCACCCCAAACAGAAAGAAATGAAGGTCTCCGAGGCGTCTGGGAGACCTTCATCCTTTGCTCCCGCCTGGAGCAGCACCAGGAAGTCGTTTCATCGTGGTCATCTCAGGCAGATGCACCACCTCAAGCGAGCCAGGGAAAGCGGCGAACCAGCGGGGTCTGCACCCACCAGCGGCCCAGTCCGAGGGTGTTGCCGGCACCGACCAGGGCGAGACCGAGCAGGACGAGCGCGTAGATGATGTGATTGTCCATGAAGATGTCGTCCTGGGGCGGCAACGACGCGCTCCACATCAGGATGACCATGACTGCCCCGGAGACAGTGGCGATCCGCATCCCAATGCCAAGAAACAGTGCCACGGCGATGCCAATGAGACCGATCATGAACAGCCAGTTCACCCAACCAGCGCCCGCGATGGCCTGGTAGAAGCCCGCGAAAGGGCCGACAGAGCCGCTCAGGAAGCCCAAGGTGGGGTTTCCTCCAGTGATCCAGGCGTGAGCGGCGGGAGTCTCATGCCCGAGCCCGAAGGTCTTGTCCAGGAACGGCCAGAGGAAGACCCAACCCATGCACAGCCGGGTGACTGCCCACAGATAACGCGTGGCCTTCGCTGCGGTCGATTCGGTCGTGACGGTAGACACCGTCGAGAATGCTGGGGTATCCATAGAATACGAATCCTCTCCGATGGAATGTTCTGTAGTGCTTGCTCAAGTATGTCCCATATCATGACAGTGGCTTTCGACACGCATCTTTTCTTCCATCACTGGGAGCATACCGCCCCGCCATCACAACGGAGTTACAGCCATGCAGCAAAACATCACGAAGAGATCACAAGAGTCATACCAACTCACGACATCCAGAGACACCTATGGGCTGTCACCTGTGGCAAAAAGCGTCTCAAACAACGAGAGTGGAAATGTGAAGAAGAGTAGGAGTTATCCGTCTTTCACTGATCCGTCCAAGGGACCGCTTTGCGCTGCGGGGGAAGAAGACGTCGGCTTCTTAAGTACGGGCAATTTGTCCAGCTCAAGGGAACGTTTGAAGATGGAGCGGGCATCACGCAAGGCTTGATTTTTGATGCATGAGGGAAGGGCCTCCATAAAGTCTTTGGTGCTGAAGGTGTCGTCATGAGGGATGACACCGGCATCCAGGGCTGATGCCAACACATTGACGGTGCTGATGTTTAGATTTATAGCCTAGCCTGGACGTGCAGGGCGAAACGTGCCATTTACATTGATGAAAACAAAATGGGCGTCTTGCACATTGACGATCATATCAGGCAGGCCATCTCCATTCACATCCTTAAAAGAGAGAGTGACCGGTGTAAGATCCTGTCCCTGCCCGATGAGTATCGGTCCATTGTATATTCTCGCTTTCGAGGGGTCCCCCCCAGGAAGCTCGATGATGATGATATGGTGATTCAGATTGATAGCAATGAAGTGACTTGGGTTGCTCGGCGAGTCTTTGTGACCAACAACAGCATCGGTTTGGTACGTGCGCGGGCGGCCATAATGCAAATCGTCCTGGGTTACTTGCCACCAATTTCCCAGAGCACTAAAGGCAATCCAGCCAATAATCATGATAAATATAGCCAGCCCGGCAAATACAAGCCAGTGGAAGTGTGATCTCTGTCTGCTTCTTAAACCTCCAACTTCACTATAGGGGAGAACGTCGTCAGTGTAAACGTTACGCTGCCGATTACCCTGTACAACAGGCAAATTTGATTGGGTCGAGGTACGACGAGGAGGAATGGTCGTGCGGCGTTCATGGGTATTACCCGCAATATACTGTCTCTGTGCGGAGACTGGCTGAGCGTCGACTTGCTTGCGTCCTACTTCTGCTCGTACATCGGAGATACTTGGATAACGGCGGGTGCTGGTAGGCATACGTGCCGGCCAGACATCATCATACTCACCCTCGTTCAACATATCTTCATCTGTAATTCTTACTTGTTGCGCAGGTAGTCGTCGATTGTGCTGTTGTATGCGACTGTGATCCACATCGTCACCAGCCTCTCTTAAAATATGGCCAAATTGCTTCAACTACGCAGTAATAGAATTTATGTTCTAATTATACTGATGAAAGCAGAAAAGTTCAAGCTTTTTGGGGGTCGAATTAGAACTTTAGTACTAATTCCATTCTAATTCCTAGATTCTCCTTTAACGTGCACCTGAAGGCCCTTGACAGTGCCTCGCTACGATGATATCATACCAACATGACGTTAACGTAACATTTGGGGTGAGTGATGAATGACCGCATGCGCATAGGTGATTTGACGGAACGAGCTGAGGTAACTCCGCGCACTGTTCGATACTACGAAAGCATTGGGTTGATCCCTCCAGGTGAGCGTGAAGGCCACGGTCAGCACTATTACACCGAGGAGTCGCTTGCCCGTCTGCGGAAAATTGACCAGTTAAAGAAGCTTGGACTCAGCCTGGATGAAATACGTGACGTCATCGACTTCTATTTCATTGACCCGAGTGGAATGCAACCAAAACAGAAAGTCCTCGCCATCCTGCGTCAACATCTCGCTGAGGCGGACCAGAAGATCGGCGCGCTGCAGCAATTTCGTGCGGACGTACAGGCCCATATCGAACGCTTCGAGCGCTGGTTTGAGGAAAGAGAACAGCACTAAGCTTTTTTTACCCAAAACATGACGCTAACGTCATATTTAGCAGGTCAACTCATTCAGAAGGAGTGATACATATGAGTGAAACGATCGGATTTAAAGGAATTTTGGACATGCCTAACAATGTTAAGTTAAGCCGGCTCACCAACAAGGTGTGCGTGGTCACCGGCGCAGCCGGAGGGATCGGCGAGGCGACCGCTGAGCGGCTCGCGAGCGAGGGCGCGAGGGTGGTGGGGGTCGACTTGCTCGAGCACTCGGTCGGCGAGCTCTCGCTGCAGGCTGACCTGACCGATGAGGCCCAGGTACAGGGGGTGTACTCACGCGTGCGGGAGGAGTTCGGCCGGATTGACGTGCTGTTCAACAACGCCGGCATGGTCACGGCCGACGACGGCTCGGCGCTCAACACCACGCTGGAGACATGGGAGCGGGTCCAGGCGGCGAACCTGACGACCGTCTTCCTGTGCTGCAAGCACGGGATCCCGCACCTCCTAAACAACGACCCGGCGGGCGGCTCAGTCATCAACACCGCCTCCTTCTTGGCCGTGATGGGCGCGGCGACTGCGCAGATGGCCTACAACGCAGCGAGGGCCGGCGTTCTAGCGCTGTCCCGGGACCTAGGTGTCCATTTGGCCCGCCGCGGCGTCCGGGTCAACGCCCTCTGCATTGGCCCTGTCGAGACGCCGCGGCTTCGCGATCTCTTCGCCAAAGATCCCGAACAGGCCCCGCGGCGCCTAATCCACATTCCCATGGGGCGCTTCGGCCGCGTCCAGGAGGTCGCCGGCACTGTGGCGTTCCTGGCCAGCGACGACGCCGGGTACGTGACGGCTTCCGCGTTTCCCCTCGACGGCGGCATCACCGTCGCGTACACCATACCCTCGTAATGACCGGCGCGTCGACAGGCTGAGCTTAGTCTGCCCCGCTCCAGCTCGCGTAGTGAAGACGGCTTTCCAGGCCAATCGCCG
>Ga0209648_10004771_pt1 | contig 11542 bp, 8 predicted proteins | sample GraSoi2013_115cm_FD_185830 | JGI IMG/M metagenome (GOLD analysis project Ga0209648, IMG submission 185830) | Grasslands soil microbial communities from the Angelo Coastal Reserve, California, USA - Sample 9_17_2013_115cm (SPAdes) (version 2) | ecosystem: Environmental > Terrestrial > Soil >...
TGAAAGCAATTCAAGGCTCTTCTGTGCTTCCAAACTACTGCTAAAAAACTAAGTATTATAAGGTTATTTTGAGGCAAATTCAATACCAAAAGTTGACCTTCATGGGTCATGAAGCCGATTTCCAGACTGGCTTTGACATTATTGGAATCTCAGTATGTTATTGATTATAAAAGGCTTATTATTGAAATAAGCCATTCCTCAAAAGCTGGGTGATCTCAATGGAATGCGCCAGGCACGCGTAAGGCCCGAATTTGGGAGTTTGACAATGGGCCGAGCTTCATTTAGCCTTAGCCATCATGATTCGTGTGAGTTCAATCGAAGAGCGCTGTTGTTGTATGGCCGCGTGTTGTGTGTCATCGGCGCTGTGGGAACTCACCTGATTTCTTTATAAATAAGATTTTAGAGACCCACTCGCAAACGAAACGAGTGGGTTTTTAGTTTTGCAGAAGGATTTCTAAGAGATTTAGGCCGGCAACACCCTGATACATAAGCGGAATAGTTATGAAAATGGCAGCCCAAAATCGCACCCGGATCAGCATGGCAGCGTGTTGTTGTTGTCGCCAGCCGTTGCGGAACAAATGGTGCGATGGGAAAGCCATACGATGTTGAAGTAACTTCCTGAATCGCAATCATGAATCCTCAACGGCCTGGAGCAGCGCTCTAGGCCGTTGTGCTTTTTAGCTGATAGGAAACGAATTCATTGGAGCCTTTGGGGAATGAAAACGGTTTTGAAGATTTTTATACCTGTCTTACTGGTAGCTGGGGTATTGCTGGTAGCAGCAAGCAGGTTCTTGGTAGCAGCAGACAAATCTCAAACGCAAGTGAAGTTGCTGAATGTTTCTTACGATCCCACGCGCGAGCTGTACCAACAAATCAACCCTGCATTTGCTGCCGAGTGGAAGAAAAAGACCGGTACTGATGTCACCATCGATCTCTCCAATGGTGGTTCCGGCAAGCAGGCGCGTGCCGTCATTGACGGTCTTGAGGCCGATGTAGTGACCCTCGGTTTGGGGTATGACATTGACGCTCTTGCCGATAAAGGTCTTCTGGCGCAGGATTGGCAAACTAAATTTCCTAACGACAGCGCACCCTACACCTCGACCATCGTCTTCCTGGTACGCAAAGGAAATCCAAAAAACATCAAAGATTGGCCGGACGTAATCAAACCCGGCGTCCAGGTCATCACTCCCAACCCCAAAACCTCGGGTGGCGGGCGCTGGAGTTATCTTGCGGCCTGGGGCTACGCGTATCGCAAAAACGGAAACGATGAGGCCAAAGCCCGCGACTTCGTGACCGCGCTTTATAAGAATGTTCCCGTTCTGGATTCGGGCGCGCGCGGCTCTACCACAACCTTTGCCGAGCGTGAAATCGGTGACGTACTGCTCGCCTGGGAAAATGAAGCCCATCTGGCTTTGAAGGAATTTGGTGCAGACAAGTTTGAAATCGTCTCTCCGTCCGAGAGCATCCTGGCCGAGCCGCCGGTCGCTGTCGTAGATACGGTGGTCAACAAAAAAGGGACAGCAGAAGTCGCTAAAGCCTATCTGTCTTTTCTCTACACCGACCAAGGGCAGGAAATCATAGCGCAAAACTTCTATCGTCCTATTAATAAGAGCGTATTGGCAAAACATGCGTCGCAATTTGGGAACATACATCTGTTCACATTCCAATCACTGTATGGAACCTGGCGGCAGACGCAAGCCAAGCACTTTGCCGATGGTGGAATATTCGACCAGATATATACGCCGGGAGGGAAGTAGAGCAAGACAAGAAGTGTTGCGCAGCTCTTATAGAAATGACTCAGATTAAACCAAAACGCGTGCTGCCCGGTTTTCGTCTTACCCTGGGGTTTGCTCTCACCTATTTAACGGTGATGATACTGATTCCCTTGCTGGGGCTTTTTGCCAAGACGTTCACCATGGGGTGGCACGCGTTTTACTTAACGGCAACTTCGGCGCGCGTTTTGGCTTCACTCCGCCTGAGTTTTGGTACTGCCGTTATCGCAGCCGCTGTGAACGCAGCCTTCGGAGTCCTTATCGCCTGGGTCCTGGTGCGCTATAAATTTCCAGGAAAAAGAATCATTGATGCCCTGGTGGATATCCCATTTGCGCTTCCCACCGCCGTGGCCGGCATTGCCTTGACACAGATGTATGCTCCTCACGGCTGGATCGGGAAATGGCTTGCCCCGCTGGGAATCAAAGTTGCATTTACTCCTCTGGGGATTATAATCGCGCTCGTTTTTACTGGATTGCCGTTTGTGGTGCGGACGGTTCAGCCCGTACTAGCGTCCGTGGATCCCGAACTCGAAGAAGCAGCCGCCACATTGGGGTCCAACCGATGGCGTACATTTTGGCGGATCTTGGTTCCAGAGATATTACCGGCGCTCCTGACCGGCTTTGCGCTTGCCTTTGCCCGTGGCGCCGGCGAGTACGGTTCGGTAGTGTTCATCTCGGGTAATCTGCCCTTTCGCACCGAGATCGCTCCTTTGCTGATCATCACCAAGCTCGACCAGTACGACTACACCGGGGCCACGGCGCTGGCCGTCATCATGCTGGCAATCTCTTTTTCCATACTGCTCTTCATTAATTTTTATCAACACGGGAGGGCCGCAGCTTTCCGGCACGCGGGATCATGAGTCAGGTTTTATTTGCGGAGACCCCAACCAAACTTCTTACCCAGGAGTTTGGCCGTGTTGTGCATCGCGATCCACTGTGGGCCCGCATTCTGCTTATTGGTACGGCAAGTCTCTTCGTGGTGCTCCTGGTATTGGTCCCTGTGGCATTCGTATTCGTGGAGGCGCTGTCCAAGGGCTTTTCTGTCTTTTGGCAGGCCATCAATCATCCCGATGCGGTCGCTGCTTTCAAGCTGACCGCGCTTACCTCCACCATCGCAGTTGCCTTAAATCTGCTCTTCGGATTGGCTGCCGCCTGGGCAATTACAAAATTTTCTTTTCGGGGAAAGAGTTTTCTCGTGACTCTGATAGACCTGCCATTCTCCGTTTCGCCGGTGATCTCGGGATTGGTCTTCGTGCTCCTGTTCGGGGCCCAGGGATGGTTCGGGGTTTGGCTGCAGCAGCATGACATTAAGATCATCTTCGCCTGGCCCAGTATTTTGCTGGCCACGATTTTTGTGACCTTTCCTTTCATCGCCCGGGAGCTGATGCCGGTGATGGAAGCCCTGGGCCATGAAGAAGAAGAGGCAGCGGTAACTTTGGGGGCTTCCGGCTGGCAGATTTTCTGGCGTGTGACTCTGCCTAATATTCGTTGGGCCCTGTTTTATGCGGTCATCTTGTGCTCGGCCCGCGCCATCGGAGAGTTCGGCGCGGTTTCTGTCGTCTCCGGCCATATTCGCGGAGAGACCAATACCGCTCCGCTGCACGTTGAACTTCTCTACAACGAATACGCTACCGCAGCCGCGTTCAGCATCGCTGCCATCCTGGCGCTGTTTGCCCTGGCCAGCCTGGTGCTCAAGGCCATGGCCGAACGCTGGATCACCACCGATCTATACAGCGATTTCATTTTCCGGAGTAAAACGTAATGCTAACCGTCATTCCAATCCATCTCGGCAACATCCACAAGAAATTCGGAACCTTCGTGGCTTCCGAAAACGTCAGCCTCGACATCCGCGCTGGCGAGTTGCTGGCTCTTCTTGGGCCTTCTGGCTCGGGGAAGACTACTTTGCTGCGGGTAATTGCCGGATTGGAAACACAAGACAGCGGCTCGGTGTTCTTTGGCGAAGAAGATATGACCAACATTGGTCCCAAGAACCGGCAAGTTGGATTTGTCTTTCAACATTACGCACTGTTCAAGCATATGAACGTCCTGCAGAATGTAGCTTTTGGGTTGCAGGTGCGCAAGAAAAAGCTTGGCCTGAGCAATACCCAGATTCGCGAAAGGGTTTTGGAACTGTTGGATCTTGTTCAACTCGGTGGACTCGAGAAGCGTTTGCCCTCACAACTCTCCGGCGGACAAAGGCAGCGCGTAGCTCTGGCCAGGGCACTGGCGGTTGAGCCCAAGGTGCTTCTGCTCGATGAACCCTTTGGAGCGCTGGATGCCAAAGTCCGAAGAGAGCTACGGCGCTGGTTGCGTCTCTTTCATCAGCAGATGGCGATTACCACGGTTTTTGTTACCCATGATCAGGATGAGGCCATGGAAATCGCCGACCGCATCGTGATTATGAACCACGGCAGAATCGAACAAATTGGCACGCCTGAGGAAATTTATAAACACCCGGCAAGCGATTTTGTTGCTGAGTTTATCGGCAATGGCGGTCCGGTACCTGGGCCAGCTCCTGTCTATCTGGACGCAATCCCAAAAATCAAAGAATATGAGGTTGAAGCCTGATCATGAAGTCTACTTCACAGCCTCAATCTTGTTGTTGACCCTTTCCTAGTAAAAAAAATCCATTCGCGGCTTTGCTTAACAAAGGCAGGCCTACGCGCTGAAATACGCTTACATCATTGTTTTAACAATACTCATCAGTGGATTTATAAGTTTGTTCCTTTTTACAGCAAGAAAAATCTGTAGAAAAACTACCCGTTCCTAGAAGGCGATATGAAAAAACTTGCAGTACTTCTCTTGCTTGCCGTGCCTGTACTCTTGCATGCGCAGGCAAATTCAGGAAAGAGCAAACTGCGACGGCAATACAAAAAGGCGAATGCCGTTGACCCGACGTTGACCAGGCTGCAAGAGCTTGAAAAAACCGTCACAGCTCAACAACAGCAAATCCAACAACTCACAGAAGATCTGAAGCAGCGCGACCGGCAATGGGCACAATTTCAGCAGGATTACGTCCAGGCAAAGCAGACCGCCAGCGAGGCACAAACTCAGGCTGCCACCGCCGAGACCGCTTCTGAGCAAGCCAACACGGCAGTTGTTGCCCTCAAAACTGATGTCGCCAAACTGGAATCCAGCGTAGGGCAGGAGACAACTTCTGACAAAGAGCTGCAAAAGCGCATCGGCGGGGTCGAGAGCGTGCTGTCGCGCTTCCGCCTCAGCGGAGATATTCGCCTGCGCTCCGACAGCATCTTTCAAAACTACAGCGGGTGCGCCGCGTGCGTTGCGCGCAATCGTGCTAACCTTCGCGTGCGGTTGGGCATCGAAGGAAAGCTGGGAGAGGATTTCATCGGCGGCGCCTATGTGGCCTCAGGCGCGAACGTCAACGGCGCACCTTCTTTCACCAACCCGATTTCCACCAATGATACGCTCACGAATTTTTTCGAGCGTAAGGCGATTGGCTTTGACCGCGGCTACATTATTTACCGGCCGCAAGCTGCCAAATGGATCAAGCTTACCGGCGGCAAGTTCGCCTATGACTGGGAGCACACCGATCTTACCTTCGATCCCGATTTGAATCCTGAAGGATTCACTGAAAAATTCTCCTGGGATTTCGACAATTCCATTATCAAAAGTGTCTCCCTGGAGGGGATGGAGTTACTCTTCAACGAAGTTGCCGGCGGCCTTGTAGGCGCAAACATCAGCCGGGGCGTGGATTCCAACGCGCTCGGCGGTCAGGCCGTATTGAAATTGCAACCGGCAAAAATTTGGACCTCAACTCCATCGGCAACCGTGCTGAACTGGAACGGCGCCGATCCGATTGCGCAAGCTGCGTCTCCTGTTTTGCCTTGCACCAGCGCGACCTCGACAGGTTGCATCCAGAATCCGTTGACTCCGCCGGTGGGCACGTCGCTTCTGCCGCCTCTCACTCCGGCGGTGCGCGTCTTGAACGCTAATGCCCTGACCAATGCAACTTTCATTCGGGGCACTGGAACAGGCCAGACTCGCGCTTTTGTCTCCGGGTTCGAGTACGCGGATTTCATCTGGGACAACACCATCCTTACTCCCTGGAAGCATTTCCCCTGGCATGTGACGGCAGAATACGAGCAGAACCTGCGGGCCCGGCGGAGCATTTTTGCTCCTTCGAAGCAGAACAAAGGCTATTGGTTCGATACCAACATGGGAGCACAGAAGCAAAGAAACGACCTGCAGATCGGCTATAACTGGATGCGCATCGAGCAGGATGCGGTCATCTCGCAGTTCAATGAAAGCGAACTGCGCGCCCCGACCAACGTGCTGGCGAATCGTTTCTATCTAAATTGGCTGCTCCGCTGCAACACCACGGCTGCATTCAACTGGTGGATTGGCCGCACGTTGAATCGTAACCTGCAGAATGCGGCCCTGGCACCTGGACTGCCCGCCGGAAGACAGGATCCTTACACAAATCGTCTGCAGTTTGATTTGATCTATAAGTTTTAATGCTGTTTTTCAGAAGAAAGTAGAACGTCTTAGATTAACTTACTCGGAGTCCGAAGACGCTGCTCGCAGCTCTTCGGACCTCCGTTCTTAAGATTGCAAGACGGCGATTCGCGACCTCCGCGCTCCTCAGCGTCCTCTGCGGTTTAATTTTTTCCTGTTCATCGACGATCTTGGCGCATCCTTCAATAGCCCATAGACGCTCAAACATCCCGCCGCTCCTACATAAACTTTTCCATTTACGACGGTAGGAACAGAGAACTTTACCGCGCCGCCCGGATTATCCCTGATTCTGTTCACATTGCTCGAATAAAGCGTTTGAGAAACGTCGTTCGCGTCATAGGCCCTTAAAACGCCGGGATCCTTGGATTCATAAGCGCCCGTCTGCAATGTCCAAACGATGCCATCCGTGTTGCCGTTGGCCGAGACTGAGATCTTTGCGCCGGGGTATTCGTAAGTCTCTCGCGAGGTCGAACTGGGCGTGGTGCTCAACAACCCGTCGCACAACGAGAATGCTTTTAATACGTCACCACCTCCACAGAAGTAGAGGGCGTTGTTCCAGTAGGCGGGCATTCCGAACATACTGTTGAGGGCCTGTGGAATCTCTTGCAGAATCTCCGAATCAGACGTACAGCCCTTGGCGCACAGATGCTGGTCATCGGTGGTCATCTGGTCGCGGTCAATGAGATAGATAGTCCCTGCTTTACCGGCAACCGCCAGCACATGCGGATGCTTGCCCGGTTGATCGGGAAGCAGCAGCACACCGCCCGCACTGATGTCCTGGTCATGGCGGTTCAAGCGCACATAATCATAGGGAATGAAGTAATCAAGCACGCTTAATTCGCCATCTTTCAAAGTGAGCTTGAGAACAGCGTTGCTCAGCTCTGTCGCTCGAACCTGCGCCGGGTCGAAGGTGCCGTTGCCGGTCGTAAGGAAGATGTTGCCGGCGGAGTCTACGGCTGGGGCTGCCCCGCTCATCCAAATTCCTCCGTGCAGGCCATTTGGTGTAGTGATGAACACGCTTTTTTGCGCCAGAGTGGCCGCATCGTAGGCAAAAATCCAGCCATGGGCTGGTGATCGGTCGCAGTGTGAGGAATAGGCAATGTAGATGGTTCCATTCACCAGCGCAAGCCCAGGACGATTGAGCTGATGCAACGCATCAAAAGTAATCATGCCGTTCGTGCCGCCGGCGCCTTCTCCCGGAACGTTGGCAGTAATCACGACAGGTCCGGGTGCTTTTTCTGTTCCACGCTGAATGTCCAGTGCATGCAGGCGATGCACGAAGTGCCCGCCCTCTTTGGAGAAGCTCTCGACATACATCGTGTTGGTGCTGAGATCAATGACGGGCGTACTCGTGCTCCCAACCACGGGAACTATGGCATCGCAGCGCAGCTCAGCAAGCATGTTGACCGGTGTAGCCCCCGCTGCCGCGCCGTGCTGGGAATCAATCAGGCTGGCCTGCCAGAGCGGTTTTGCATTGGCTCCCGTATTGCTGTCAGCATCGAAAGCATACACGCTATCGCCTTCAGTGGTGACAAAGACAACGTTGTGTATTCCCTTTCCGGGAATCTCCAGTGTGGGCACGTAGAGGGGTTGCGCATAGATGTAGCCATCCACCGGCTGCGAAAAGAGCCTGCCGAATTGGGCCGGGTTCACCTTGGCAGGTGTCAGGATGTTTTCATGAGTGTTCTCTCCGGTTCGGCCGTTGTCATAGTGGTAGGTGAGAACGCTGGTCTGGCCGGCAGGCGTTTGCCCGAAAAGCGTTGTTCCAGCAACCCACGCGCACGTCAGCATCGCTATGCTGAGAATTGGAGCCATTCGAAGCCGGCGGGCCGCCAGTACCCAAGTTGTTTGAATAAGCTTTTGCGTACGGCAAAAGAAACTGTGCCTTGAGGAAAACAAATATTTTCACCGGTCCAGGTTCGTAGATTCGTCAGACGATTCGATAATACAGGCTGGCATGAAATTATCTTTGGTGTCCACAAAACAATGGGGGCTTGGAAGAGCCGCCATGGCTCTGCCAAACCCCGTAAAGCATTCGATCACAAACTGATTCTTAGTGAAAGCAGCCGCCGCTGTCGCTGTAGAGCGGCTTGGAGCTGACCTTCAGGTTTTTCGCCGGATTCAAGATAAAGGTGCCGTTGCTCTGGGTCAAGGTATCTTCGCAGGCAATCACTGCCGAGAAGTTGGAGTGTGCATTGCTGTTGGTCCACAGGTCAATGTGGCGGATGTGACCGTTCGCCCAGTCTCCGTCACAGGCTACGCATTCGTCTTCCATAATGAAATATTTCTGGAAAGCCGTAACGTAGACTCTGGTGCCAGGTTTATGCTCCGCCGGAGCGGTGGCGAAGGTGATGGGATCAGCATTGGTTCCTTTGCCGCCCGCGCCGGAGTGAATAATGGGAAAGGCAATTCCATTTCCGGGGGGAGAGTTGTCCGGAAAGCCGTACAACGTGATCAACCCATGCAGGGTCTTGGGGGCAGCGAATGCTGGCGATAACGCAAACAACAAGATGAGCGAGATGCCTAGGATAAAGAAGCATTTACACAGTTGAGCTTTTTGGAGTTTCACAGCAAATGTCTCCTTAGGTTGGGGGATTAGCCATTGACGGTTTTTGACAATCGACAGCGCTTCAGTGAAACGTTTTAATAAACCGTGTCAATGGTGGCAAAAAGTATAGACTGGTTTTTGCCGCTGTCAACAAAAATTTAAACAGAAAATTAATGTTGGCGGCGCACAGGCAGTTCCAGGGTTTGTGCAAGCGTGACGAGGATGATCGGTAGAGACGCAGCTTGCTGCGTCTCCGTAGAAGGGCGCAGCAACTTTAAAATCTGCCCTGCGGAACTCTAAAGACAGATTCATTAAATCGTATTAATATTGGCGGCTGGATTGCACGCTCTTTTAGACCCAAAAACCGGAGAACTTCTGAATGCGCTCATTTTGTCTACTCGTGTGTATGATGTCGGCGTTTGCCCTGGTAGTAAACGGGCAAATCGCATACTACGTGGAGCGAGACGGCGTGATCAAACCTGTTGCCCGGGGAAATTCGGAGAAGGAGCACCCCTATCAATGGCAGGTGCGTCTCTATCGCCTGGGAGCGCCAAAATCCGGTCCGGGCTGGGGGCAGATCATCGGACAATCTGCCGATGATGCAATGGAAGAGCTACATCGCAGCCGGGATTTCCAGCTACGCATGGTGAAATTCTGCAAAAGTTATTCCCAAAATGAAAATCAGACTCTAACCTATTCCAATGTGCTTGGTCCTGTTGCCATGTATGAAAAAAATGCGGATGATAAGAAAACCAATGGACCTGGTTCGTGGCGGAGCGATACGTATGATCTTGCCGACCGGATCAGTGAATTGGAAAAAGAATTCCTGGCGGTGACCGAAGAGAAGAGGGTTCAGAGGAATCCCTCCCGGTATCCATTTGCCCCCGCATCCGCCCCGTGGAATTTTGCTCAGAAACTTGTAGAGACTAAAAGACAATTTGAGCAGTTGAACGCCGCGGCAGCTTCTGCCGGTAGCCCGCCTTCACGTGAGCTCACCAGCAACCAGTCGAAGATAAAGTATGCGCTCACCGACCTGGAAACAAACCTTCTGCCGCCTATGAAAAAATCATTGGCCAACCTGACCTTCGAAGGCGCCTGGAAACACGGAGGCATGTCTTATGTGGCGTCCCAGAACGGCAATCAACTGAGTTTCAAGACTGCTGATCCTGATGGATTGCACTTTCGCAATATAACGGTTGACGGCACAAAGCTCAGCGGAGAGATCCAATTTATCTACGACAATGGCTGTGAGCCAGTTTGGGTTTCTTTTACCGCCGAGCTCACCTTTGATACCGATATGGAGGGCATTCTGATATCGGCGCCCAGGGTCGGCAGGGAAAAGACTACTTGCAAGCAGGTCACGCAGGGAATTCTGCGCATGATGTTCTGGAGACCCGAGCAATAGTTACCACCGGCCAGGTATGTGACATGAACACTCTTTGAACGAAGGAGATCGCTTTGCTTACTAAACGCTTTGCCGTCTTGCTATTCATCGTCGTACTGGGCTTCGTGTCTGAGGCCGCAACGCAGTCTCAACCCACACCAGCGCCTGCCGTTCACACCATCCGGGTTGATGCCACTCCGGGACATGCAACTAACTCTTTTGTCCCAACCCAGACCCTCGGAGCCGGGATTGATCGTCTGCCTGCGGGCGCGATAGATAAACTCATCAATCCTGCCACCATGAGCAAAGTACTTTCCGCAGGATGGCAACCGGTCAGCTATCGCCAGAATACCGAACTGTTTGTTGAGGCCTGGCACTGGAATCCGCAAGGCACATGGAGTGATCAGAGCGGCCCCGCAGGCAAAGGATACTTCACCGGCAGCCCCACATCCACGGAACCGATTCAGCATTCATACGGCTACCCGTTGCCGCATCGCGGATTCACGCGCAACGATGGCACAGGTAGCGACGGCTACTCCCGTATGACCGACGGAGACCTCAACAGTTATTGGAAGAGCAATCCATATCTCACCAAGGCGTTTACGGGTGAAGATGATGCGCTGCATCCGCAGTGGGTCATCCTCGATTTGGCCAATGCGCAGCAAGTCAACGCAATTCGCATCGCGTGGGCCGAGCCGTACGCGCGGCGCTATGTAGTGCAGTATTGGACCGGCGATGATCCCATCAAGCGCCCTACCCAAGGCGTGTGGCAGGCGTTTCCCTCCGGCGCCGTCAACGACGGCCACGGCGGCGACGCGACCTTGCAGCTTGTGTCCGTGCCGATTCCAGTTCGCTTCCTGCGCGTGCTGATGACCGAGTCGTCGAATACCTGCGACACGCACGGCCCGGCCGATCGCCGCAACTGCGTGGGCTATGCTATCCGCGAACTTTTTCTCGGGACGGTTGGCGCCGACGGCGAGTTTCACGATCTGCTGCGCCACACCCCCGACCAGGACCAGAGCACGACCTATTGCTCATCGGTTGATCCCTGGCATGAGGCTGCTGACATTGATCCTAAGAAGCGCGACCAGGTAGGCTTCGACCTCTTTTACACCAGCGGATACACCCGCGGACTTCCCGCCATCATTCCCATCGCGCTGATCTACGACATTCCAGAAAACGCCGCCAATGAGATCGCATATCTCAAGAAGCGCGGCTATCCCGTTTCTTACGTCGAGATGGGCGAAGAGGCCGACGGCCAATACATGCTGCCCGAAGACTACGCTGCGCTCTACATTCAGTGGGCGGCAGCGATTCACAAAGTTGATCCTTCGGCAAAACTGGGTGGGCCTTCTTTTC
>Ga0209648_10004773_pt1 | contig 11539 bp, 8 predicted proteins | sample GraSoi2013_115cm_FD_185830 | JGI IMG/M metagenome (GOLD analysis project Ga0209648, IMG submission 185830) | Grasslands soil microbial communities from the Angelo Coastal Reserve, California, USA - Sample 9_17_2013_115cm (SPAdes) (version 2) | ecosystem: Environmental > Terrestrial > Soil >...
TGGCGTAGCGCAGCGCGGTATTCAAGCCGAACCACACCGGCATTTGCAGAAACATTTGAAAGCAGCCGCCCACCGGGTTGATGCCCTCGCGGCTGTACACCGCCATGACTTCCTTGTTCATCTCCGCCTTGCGCGGATCGCGCATCGAGTATTTCTTGTATTTTTCCTGGATCGCTTTGATTTCCGGCCCCACGCGCTGCATTTTCAAGGTCGTCTTGTAGCTCGAAATGCGCAGCGGAAAGAGGAGCATATTGATGACCAGCGTGAGGACAACGATGGCCCAGCCCCAGTTGGAGACGTAGCTGTGGAGCCACTTCAGCCCGTGGAAGAGAGGTTCGGCAATGAACTCCAGCCAGCCGAAATTGATCAACCCGTGCAGCGGCGGGTTCATTTTCTTCAAGTCGTCGTAGTCCTTCGGGCCGACGTAAACGCGCAAGGCCAGCGGCGGCTGAGTCATTGACGCCGCGGCCACTTGGGGCACCGGTTCCAGCGCGTCTTGTCCATTCACCTTGATGGTGCGAGAGCCCTTCCAGTAGCGCGTCCGCAGTGCGCTCGGTGTGGCGCCACTCGCGGGGAGAAACGCCGCCGTAAAGTAACGATCCTCAATGCCGACGTAATCTTTTCCACCCTGCCAGAGGCCCGGGCCCCACTTGTCCAGACCGTCCAGTTTTTTGTGAGGAAAATCCGTGATCTTGCCGCCCTCGCTGTAATACGTCGAGACCGTTTCCACGGGAGCAGGGTTCGTCACCGTCAAATCGCCGAAGCCGCCGAGCCACCCAATCCCTGCGGTAATGGGATTGCCGTTTAATTTGACGGACGTTTCTACGCGGACCACATAAGTGTGATCAAAACGGAAGTGCTTGGTGACTTCCAGGTGGCCATCGCTCCACGCCAGTTCAACCTCGACCGGCGCCTGCAGTGCGGTCGCGGGGGAAGAAAGCCGATAAAGTCCACTGTTCGCCGCATTCTGCAACTGCTCATCATCGAGCACCACGGAGAAAGGCCAGCCGCCCGTTTGCTGCGATGCTTCGGGGTGCACGACATCGAGCACACGCTGCGGCTTCGCATCATCCTTGTAATTCTTCAACTGCCAGCTTTTCACCACCGCGCCGCGGTTTGAGATTTCCACGCGGTACAGACTGTTTTCAGCGATAATCGTGCGTTCCTGCGAATCGTTTTTTACCGCGACGCTCGCCGCCGGCGCGGCGGTAATTCTTGCCGGTACCGCGCGGGCTTGCGATGGATTCGCCGCCGGTGACGCCGCCGGACCCGTTGTGGCCGGAGCGGATTGCGCCGGGCGGTTGGTTTGCGTTGGCTGGACGGGCGGCTTGGGCCCGAAGAACTTCGCCCACAGGATAATCACTCCGAGAGACAGTAGTGAAGCCACGAGAATGCGCAGCTCCGGTGTGAATTTGTCTTTTTGTCCCGGTGCGCTCATGAGTGCGCCTCAATCTTCAAAGCTTTCCCTGCAGTTGAACTGGTCGGCATCTCTTCCCATTTCTCCGGAACCGGGTCGTAACCAAATTTGCGCGAGAGTGGATGGCAGCGCAGCAGCCGCTTTAGTCCAAGCCAAACCCCGCGCGCCACGCCAAATCGTTCAATCGCCTCGTAGGCATAGCGCGAACACGTGGGCTCAAAGCGGCAACTTCCCGCAAACAGAATCGACAGGTAAGCCTTGTAGAAACGCAGAGCAAGCAGGGCAGTTTTCACTGGCCAACTCTGCGGGGCTAGTGGGGGTGCGGTATCTCGTGCCCTTACCTGTTCGCATTCGGCGGCCTCTGAAGCAGACGCAACAAATCCGCGGTCAGCACCACAAATGGCGCGTGAGCCACCGAACTTTTCGGGTGCATGACGATGTCCCATCCTGCGGGTATCTCCAGCCGGTGGCAGCGCACCACTTCGCGCAGGCGCCGCCGGATTCGATTGCGCACCACCGCGCCGCCCAGGGCCTTCTTGATGCTGAAGCCAAAACGGCTCTGCGGCAATTCATTGGCGCGGAAAAAAACTGTGAAGTGGGAACTCGAACGGCGCTTTCCGGCGCGGTAGACAGCATCAAATTCTCCGCGCCGCACCAGCCGCGCTTCGCGCGGAAACCGATTCCCACGCCCAGGCGAACCATCCGTGGGCGACGGGCTCCCCGGCTTATTCGGGAGTGAGTCGATGGCGTCCCTTCTTGCGGCGCGCCGCCAGCACCTTGCGGCCGCCCTTCGTCTTCATTCGTACGCGGAAGCCGTGCGTCTTGGCGCGCCGGCGTCGGCGAGGTTGAAATGTGCGCTTTGGCAAAACAATCCCCCTTTATAGTACGCCATCGCGGGGCAGTCTCTTTCACCCGCCGCGACAGAACAGCCCGCTAGCCTTTTCAGCGGCTGGTTCCGAATTTACTAGTGTATTCGACCCTTGCGTGCACGGTCAAGAAAGTGGGAAAGGCATTCCTGCCTGTTCGCGGTCAGGCATTATTCCTTGTTCGGCGGTATTCATCGACCGCCGCGAGGAAATGCTCCACTTCTTTCCGCAACAAATAGTTCGGCGTCGAAAGCATTCTTGCTTGCCGCAGGGGGGCGCTCGCCGTCGGAATGTCGCACGTTAAAGCAGATAGTAAGCCACACTGCTATTTGACTTACCTTCTGCCATACGGTATACTTTTCCCGAATCCCCCCACTTTCTGGAGTCCGCATGAAGACTGAAGTCTCCACCGTCACCACCAAAGGCCAGTTGGTCATTCCCTCGAAGCTTCGCCGCAAGTATTCGATCAAAAAAGGCACGCAGGTCGCCTTTGTTGAAGAGGAAAATCGCCTCATTCTCCAACCGCTCACTCCGGAATTTATCCGCAGCCTGCGTGGCTCGCTCTCCGGCGAACCCTCCGCTCTTAAAGTCTTACTCGAAGAAAGGAAGCGCGAGCGCGAGCTATGACCCTTTAACCATGAAATGAGCCGACCTATGAAGCGTACCGTTCTCGACGCCAGCGCCCTCATGACCTTCTTCGAAAACCGCCCCGGCGCGGAAAAGGTCGAGGATCTTATTCGCCTCAGCGTCGATGGCAAACGCCAATTGCTGATGTCCGTGGTGAATTGGGGCGAAGTATATTACTCCACGTGGCGTGCCAGGGGCCCTGGTGTCGCCCGCAAAGTCATCGAGGACATCGCCCAACTCCCCATGGAAATCGTAGACGCCGATCTCGACTTAACGCGCACCGCCGCCGAATTTCGCGCCGAAAACAGACTTTCCTACGCGGACTGTTTCGCCGCCGCCCTCGCCCTCCATCGCAAAGCCTCTCTCGCCACCAGCGACAGGGACTTCTCCTACGTCGAAAAAAAGCTCGACCTCCTATGGACCACGTAACCTAGCACCCCCTAACCACAGTCGAATCATATCTTTACAGAAACCATGGGGGCGGGGTGGTGCCGTCTCTCATTCCCACGTCTAACCTCCGAAGCTCTGACCTCTTTATTTGCCACACATCCGAGACCCCCTTGGGGGGATTTCGTCGGATCCGTTACCTGTCCCGAGGGAGTGCATCGAACGTACTATTGGAAGCGGCGGGTCTTCCCGCCAAGCTATTCTCAGGTTACAGTTCCTTCATTCCCGATGGCATGGGAGGGTGTGATGGGTAAGTTTTCTCGTAGTTGGCAGCTCGTCAAGCAGAGCTTCGCCGTTCTTCGTTCTGACAAGCAATTGATGCTGTTTCCGGTGTTCTCAGCCGTTTCGTGTTTTGTTGTCACCGCCATCATTGCCACTGGCGGCGCGTTCCTGCTATTGCCGACGCGGGCTGCGGCGCTGGCTGCTGGCGAACAATTCCATCCGAATCAGTCGCCGATGTTCTTGCTCGGCATGTTCACCTTGTACGTCGTGAACTATTTCGTGATCGTGTTCTTCAACGTCGCCCTCGTCGGCGTCGCCAATAGCCGCTTGATGGGCGGTACCTGGACCTTTCGCGACGGCTTCGAGCTGGCTTGGGCGCGCAAGGGCACGATTCTGCAGTGGGCGCTCGTCGCCGCCACCGTCGGCGTCATCCTGCGCACTCTGGAAGAACGCCTCGGCCTGATCGGCCGCTTGATCATGCGCATCATTGGAATCGCCTGGACCCTGGCCTGCTACTTCGTGGTTCCTGTGCTGGCCTTCGAAGACCTCACCCCCATCGACGCAGTGAAGCGCTCGTCCAAGCTCTTCCGCGAAACCTGGGGAGAAAAGGTCATCGGCGGGTTCAGCCTCAGCCTCGTTTCTCTCGTCCTCATGCTGCCCGGCATCGGCTTGGTGATCGCCGCCGCGATTTTGGGCGGCGGAGTCGGCCTGCTGGTCGGCCTGGCCTTGATGTTTCTTTATTTCCTCCTGCTCTCGGTTTTCATGTCCGCGGTGGGAGGCATCTTCAACGCGGCGCTCTATCGCTACGCTTGCTTCAAGCAGGTGCCGCCAGCTTTCTCGCAGGAGCTGATCACTTCGGCCTGGGCGCCCAAGAGCTAGCGCCAAGGAGAGTTAACCTTCAACCGGATGGGCGGGCCACAACGTCCGCCCGCCGAATTCCACGTTCAATTTTATCGATCGCGGTGGTTGCTCCGGGGCATCCCCACCTCCGGCGCGCAACGATCCCCTTTCCAACGTACACTATCTGCTGGGCCGCGCTGCTGTAACGCAAGACCATTCCCGTGCGTCTTAAATTTCAAGCGGGTGTTGGCCTCCTCTTTTTATGAGCTGGCTCGTTCGTCAGGTACTTACAATCGGCAGTCTCTTTCTCTTCCTCTCCTGCTCGGGGGCTTTCCAATCCCGCGCGCAGGAATATCGCGGAACCCTGCGAGGCGTGGTGCAGGATTCCAACGGTGGCCGAATACCCGCCGCGAAAATAGTCGTCCGTGCGGCCGAATCCTCGCTCCAACGTGAGATCACCAGCGACTCGCGCGGCGAATTCCGGATCGGCGAATTGCTGCCCGGCGCATATCGGGTGAAAGTTCAGGCCGACGGATTTGCGGAAGTCAATTCGAACGTGAAGATTGTCGTCAGTTCGTTGCAGGAAATTACGGTTACCTTGAAACCGCAGGCCATGCGACAAACCATAACGCTGGATGTGGACGGGCCAGGCTCCATCACCACGCAACCCATCGACGGCTCCAGCGCCGTGCACCAAACCATCATCACTTCTCAGGATCTGGGGAGCATTCCTCTGGCCGCCCGCAGCTTTGCCAACATCGCTTATCTGGCCCCGGGAACGGAGCCGCTCGAGCCTTCCGATCCCACCAAGGCGCGCATCACCGCGGTGTCTACAGGCGGAAGCTCGGGATTGAACAATGACCTGACCGTGGACGGCGCCGACAATACGGACGACTGGATCGGCGGTTTTCTGCAAAACTTCTCACCAGAAGCCGTCGAGGAATTTGCCATCCGCACGGCGCAGGAAGACGCCGACACAGGCCGCACCACCGCCGCCTCCGTGGTCATCACCACGAAGAGCGGCACGAACTTCTGGCACGGCTCCGCAGGTTTCTACGGCCGGGCAGCAGATCTCAATGCGCGCTTCCCGATTGACAATCCCGCGCCAGATCCGAAACAACCCTTCTCTCGACAAAATTATGTGGCGACACTTGGCGGACCCATCGTAAAGCAAAAATTGTGGGTGTTTTCCTCGTTCGAATACGTCCATGAAGATGCCAGTATCGCTTACAGCCCCTCCAGCCAGACCGAGTTCAATGCCCTCGCGCAACTCGCGGTCGCAGGCCTTATCCGTGACAGCAGCACCGGCACGGCCGTCAACCAGATTGCTGTGCCGAAAGATGTCCCTGTCCCATTTCGCGACTATCTCGCGAACACGCGCCTGGATTGGGCTGCATCGGTCCGATCCCGCTGGTTTCTCCGCGCTTCCACGGACAGCTATCTCACGCGCAACGCAATGGTGCAGCAGGCCGCGCTCCCCTCCACCGGAGCGACGTCGCACAGCAATTATCTCAACCTGGTTGTGGGCAACCAGTTCACGTTTGATCCCTACTGGCTTGGCTCATTCGTTTTCAACGCCAGCGGACTTCATCTCACCGAGGCGCGCAATTCGAATCTCGGCTTGGCGCTCGATTTCCCATTCACTTCAACACGCAGCACCATTTCCGGCCTCGAAACCTTCGGTGACAATCAGTTTGTCACTCCCGTCACAGCTTTTCCCGTCCTGCGCAACCAGGAAAAATATCAGTTTCGCTACGACGTCAGCCACATAGCCGGCCGCCACGCCTCGCGCCTGGGCATCAATTTTATTCACGAGCCGCTGCTCAGCGGCGCGCTTGCCGCCACTGCCGAAACCGTTCTTGCCTATTCGAAAGATCCCAGCTTCTACGCTGCGAATCCTGCCCTCTTTTATTTCAGCTCCACCTGCGCACCTCCGGTCTCTGCCGGCGTGACTTGCACGGCCACTCCTGCTGGTGATGGAAGTTTTTCGCAAAACGTGCAACGCCTGGGAATTTACGCCCAGGACTCCTGGCGCGTCACTTCGCATCTGACCGTCAACTACGGCCTGCGCTACGACACGACTTTCGGCCTCTTCATCGCCTCCGGCCACAACCAAAGCGCGAATCCCGCGCTCGCCGGCAACGGAGTTGTCCGGGGCATCCCTCACGACTACCGCAAAGGGTTCGCTCCGCGACTCGGGGTAGCTTACGGACTCGGCTCATCGGGAAACACCGTCCTGCGCGGCGGCGTTGGCCTGTATTTCAACGACCTCGCGCAGAACGGCTGGGTTCAGGCTTTCAACGCCGTGAATAATTTCAATGTTAAAAACGCTTCCGGACCGGCTTCACTCATCGATCCGACTTACCACACACCCTACGCATTGCACGCCACGGCGGGCATCCAGCACGCTTTCACCGCCAACTGGATCTTGAGCGCGGATTACACTCTCGAGACCGGCGTGCACGGCTACCGGCGCTATGACTTTCCCAACGTCTCCGTATTTCGCACCGACAATCGTTCCCGCTACAACGCGCTTGCGCTGCACCTGCAGGGAAACGTTTCGCGGCGGCTGAATCTTGTCGCGAACTACACGCTGGCCAGCGCCAAGACTTGGGGATGCCGAATCGGTGAGCTCTTTGATTATGTCAACGGCGTCTGCGATCCCTTCAGCGCCTTCGCCCCGGGAGATTATGGTCCGTCGGGAGAAGACGTCCGGCACCGCTTCGTTCTAGTGGGAACCGGTCACGCCCCGGCAGGTTTCGATGTGACCTTCCTCTCGCAGGCCGAAACTGCGCGGCCCATCACGCTGACCACACCGGCCGGCGATCGCGCCGTGATCAACGGCGTGAAGACCACTCTCGATCAATTTCGCGGCACACCGTACGTTCAGACCGATTTGCGCGTGAGCCGTCCCATCCAATTCCACGAGCGCTGGTCGCTCACGCCCTTCATCGAATTCTTCAACCTTTTCAATCGCAGCAATCCCGGCAACAACTATGTTAGCGACATCAGCGCGTTACCAATTTCCGTGAACAATCTCGCGAACGTCACCGCGCTTTGTCCAGATCCAACTTGCTCCGTCCCGGTCACGAGCGGGAAGCAATTGCTCGTCCCTGCCGGCGCCCTCGGCGATTTCTTCGGCCCCGGCACCACCGTCGGTATTCCCTTCGCCGCCCAGCTCGGACTGCGCCTGACCTTCTAGTATGGAGTCCGGCTGGATTCTGCTCTAACTTCAAGGCGGTTGGAGTTTGCTTGAGATCTACGTCGATGCCCTCAGCGGATGACGTAGCGGTCTTCCCTTATCCACTTGCAGACTTCTTCTTCGACAGAAAACGCGCCTTCCCCATTCACCGTGAATTTCGAGTCCAGGGCAAATGCCTGGGCCTCCAGCGGCACCAGGAAATGCGAACCCATTCGCAGAAAAGCTCGCACGAACAATTCTGTATAGCGCTCAAGACCCAACATCTGAAATTGCACCGCGTGCACAAGAGCGTGAAACAAAATCCTGTCCGCCGGGCTTTGGTGGAAAACCAGAACATCCTCAAAGGTCAGCGAGGCCATATGCCTAATGTCCGGCAAGTTTGAAAAGCCCTGGGCTTCCGCTTCCGCGTAAAACGGCGGGTTCTCCAGCCGGCAATGCGTCAGCTCCACGATTCTGACGGCGTCTATAAGGGCAGGAGAAAAGAAACGCGCCGCGGTTCTCCGCAGATCTTCGCTCAGAGGTCTGCTCACCGGGAAAAATCGCTCTCGCTGATCATGCAAATAGTCCGCGACACGGGCCATAGCATCATGGATGCGCATCTCGACCAGTTCTGCGCCAGCGGCCCGGCCCTGTAGCTCTTTCAATGACATCAAAAAATCTCCTCCTTGCTCTACCACTTCGGTGGGTAAGGCAAAACCCTGATACTTTAACAATGTTAGTTATACACTGTCAAGTCTTTTTGAGAGTTTCCGTCGGCGCCAGGGGTAAGGTCAATATGCCGTGTATTCTTATAAAGCTTTAATATTCAATATGATACAAAGGTCTATAGTTGCACGACTCATCGGCTTTCCGATCAGGCAGATTGACTTTTACAGCGTAATTTTATACTCTTGCTGCTGGAGAGTCACAACGCATGCCACCAACTGCCGACAGAAATATCGAGGAACGCATCATGAGGGCTGCACAGCGTCTTTGGCGTGTTCGCGGGGCACGCGGCCTCACCCTCCGGGCGGTCGCACGCGAAGCAGGAACCACCACACCCACGGTCTATAAGCGTTTCCGCAACAAGCAAGCTCTCCAGATCGCTCTCGCGCTGCGCTTTCGTAAACAACTCAACGAAGATGTCTTTTCCGCCACTACGCTGGAGGAAAGCGCCGAGCGATACGTGCGCTTCGCGGAAGAGCATCCCAATGAATATCAACTGCTATGGACTAGCTGGACGGATATCTTTCATCCGGATCTCCCCCGCCCCGGCCGCTCCTGGTTTCTGGCGCAGTTGGCGGATCGTTTCGGCGGCAAGCCAGAAGACTATGGCCGCGCTTTTTATGCCTTTTTTCTCGTGAGCCATGGTACCGCTACTCTTCTCGCGGTCCCAGGAGATGATGTAGCGCGCGACGAAGTACGCCGGAATTTTTCCGCGATTTGCGACATCTTGTTTCGCAATATCGAGCTCTTCCACCAGTGAGTCAGCTTCGCTAGTGTCCCCCACGCTCCGCCCTCGGCGTTCCCTTTGCTCCGCAGGTCGGAATGAAACTCTCCTTTTGAAAAGTCTCAGTTTCATCGCGAGCGGAAGCGAACGAATGCCATGCTCCATCAGGTGAATGCAAGTGACCCCGGCTCAGTGCCTTATCATTGACTGCGCCTTGCCGTTGCCCTGGTCAGTTGCAATGGTGCTAGAATAACCAAGAATTCCATCGATCTTCGACGACAACCAGCAACCCGAGGTGTGCGATGAGACGCGTGATTGCTTTCGGAGTCCTTTTGGTGATTTCGTCTACGCCACTGGTCACGGCGCAAGAGAAAACCGGGGAACCTGAAAAGTTGGGCAAGGTGCACTTTCCTGTATCTTGCGCTCCCGCCGCGCAGCAGCAGTTCGATCGAGCCGTGGCCATGCTTCACTCGTTTTGGGTTTCGCCGGCGGCCAAGGCATTCGCGGAGGTGGCGAAGAGCGACCCAGACTGCGCGATGGCCTATTGGGGAATCGCGATCAACCGGCGGGCGAATCCCCTCGCCGGTGCGCCCGACGCGGCGGCTCTCAAAGACGGCTGGGAGGCCGTGGAAAAGGCCAAGTCCATCGGCCCTAAGACGGAACGAGAACGGGACTATATCGCGGCGATTGGGAATTATTACAAAGATTGGGAGAAGCTCGACCACCAGACACGGGTGCTAGCCTACGAGAAATCCATGGAACAGGTTTACGTTCGTTATCCTGAGGATTCTGAGGCTGCGGTGTTCTATGCCCTCGCTCTTGATGAAGCCGTCACCGTCGTTCCCGCCGACAAGAATTTCGCCAGGCAATTGAAAGCTGCCGCGATTCTCGAAAAGGTGCTCGCGACGCAGCCGGAGCATCCCGGCGCGCTCCACTATCTGATTCACACTTATGACTTCCCGCCGCTGGCCGATCGTGGGCTTTCTGCCGCACGGCGGTATGGAGAAGTTGCCCCCTCAGTGCCCCATCCGCTTCATATGCCGTCGCACACTTATTCCATGCTGGGCATGTGGCAGGACTCGATCAAGTCAAACCAAGCCGCTTTATCCGTCGCCCCTAGTTACGTGCACGCGCTGGACTTCATGGTCTATGCGTACCTGCAAGGGGCCCAAGACGCCGAAGCGAAGCGCGGAGTGGAGCGGGGCCTGGAGCTCCAAAAGAAGCAGGGCGCGGCGGGCATAGCAAATCCGACGGGAGCAGTCCTGGCTCCCTACACAGCCCTCGCGGCGATCCCGGCGCGCTACGCGATTGAACGGGGAGCATGGGCGGAGGCAGCTGGGCTGCAACCGGCGCCAACTACCCCTGTGGCGGACGCCATAACTTACTTCGCCCGGGCGATGGGTTCGGCCCGAAGCGGAGGTCTGGAGAGCGCTCGGAAAGACATTGAGCAATTACGGCGAATCAAGGACGAATTGGTGCAGTCCAAGCAGGATTATTGGGCCCAACAGGTGGAGATTCAAAGAAGCGCAGCTGCCGCCTGGGTGGCGTCTGCGGAGGGCAAGAAAGTCGAGGCCCTGAAATTAATGCGCTCCGCAGCAGACCAGGAGGATGCCAGCCAAAAGGACGTGGCCATGGAGAACCGGCTGTGGCCCATGAGAGAACTTCTGGGAGAACTGCTACTTGCGATGAATGAGCCTGCGCAGGCCCTCAAGGAATTTGAGGTCTCTTTGGAATCGGCACGAAACAGGTACCGAGGTTTCTACGGTGCTGCTAGGGCCGCCCAGCGGTCGGGGGATAAGCAGAAAACAAAGGGCTATTTCGAAAAAATCGTGGAGCTTTGCAATCACTCCGATACCGATCGGCCAGAACTGGCGGAAGCAAAGAAATTTCTAGCCCAGAACTAACGAATCCTTAATGTGGAGGCAGACTCAACGTGTCGCGGCATTCTGGCTTTCTGCCAGATTCCCACTTTCCCTTGTTCTGCATCTGGCGTCACAAGCTTGTGCCTGGTCAACGCTAGCATGACTGGCAACCGTAATTTGGAAGCCGCTTGGGCATATCACGAAGCCACCAAACATTCTTACGTCAGCATTCGCACCAACCCTCATTTCATGGACTGGTCCAACCAGCCTCTGCCTTTCAAGATTTATCCCAAGCTGGAGCCCATGCCCTTGCCACGCGAAGTGCGCCAAACCGGTATCGCTGCTCTCTCCGCCATCGCGGAGCGCGTTCCCGCCCAGACTGATGCATCTCCCAATCTGGAAGCGGTAGCCCAACTTCTCTATCTCTCCGCGGGAATCACACGAAAGAGGAAATATCCCGGCGGCGAGATCTACTTTCGCGCGGCCGCCTGCACCGGCGCGCTCTACGAGGTGGAGCTTTACCTGGTTTGCGGCGGCCTCGCCAACCTCGAAGCCGGTGTCTATCACTTTGCCCCCGCCGAGTTCGGCCTGCGGCGGCTGCGCGCCGGAGATTACCGCCGCGTCCTG
>Ga0209648_10004776_pt1 | contig 11535 bp, 12 predicted proteins | sample GraSoi2013_115cm_FD_185830 | JGI IMG/M metagenome (GOLD analysis project Ga0209648, IMG submission 185830) | Grasslands soil microbial communities from the Angelo Coastal Reserve, California, USA - Sample 9_17_2013_115cm (SPAdes) (version 2) | ecosystem: Environmental > Terrestrial > Soil >...
GGACTGGTTCGCCCGCGCGGCAGCCGCGGATCCGGACGCCGAGACCGACGCGGCGGAGCGGCTCGACGAGCTTGACGAGGTCAGCATCGAGGATCTCGAAGACTTTGTGCCCCCCGACGACCTTGTGGCCGGAGATGACGCCGGAGACGACTCCGTCGCTCGGGAAGAGCCCGTGGCCGCGGATGAGCCGGTGGCCGGCGAGGACGACGAAGCTGACGTCACGCGGTCGAGGCCGCGGACCGATCCAGCCAGTGCATGATCCCGGCCACGTTGGAGGCCGCACCGGTGAGCCGCTCGAACTTGGCGGCGACGTCCGGATCGGCATCCGGCCGGAACACCGCGTAACGGTCCCTGGTCCGCTCGCGTACCATCGCCACCGCGTGATCGAGATCAAGGCTGAATCCCCTGGCGCGCGATACCTCGTCGACCCACACGCGAAGTTCTTCGGCTGACCGCCCGAGCGCCTCGTCGACCGCGCCGACCGGGCCAAAGTGGCTGAACAACAGGCGGGCGGGCCGCAGCGACGCGAACATGCGCAGCGACGTGAGCGCCGTCTCAAGGTCGAAGTCGGGCGGCGGCGTCGCCGGCCGCAGATCCGCGGTCTCCGGAATGTAGACACCCGCGGCGTCGCCGACGTACAGGTCTCCGCTTTCCGAGTCGAGCAGGCCCACGTGGTGTTTGGCGTGACCGGGGGAGTAGTGGCTGTCCAGGCGCCTGCCGCCACCCAGGTCGATCGTGCCGGTTTCCGCCACCGCCCGGATGCGGGCCGCCGGGGTCGGTGTGAGCTCGCCGAACAACTCGTCGAGCGCGTCACCGTAGACCATGCGGGCGCTGCTCATCAGCCGGCTCGGGTCCACCAGGTGCCGCGCGCCCCGTTCGTGTACGACCACTTCCGCGTGCGGGAACATCCCGGCGATGTCGCCCGCTCCGCCCGCGTGGTCGAGGTGGATATGCGTGACCACGACCGTCGCGAGTTCGCCGGGCCCGACACCGAGAGCGGCGAGTGCGTCACGGACGACCGGCGCGGAGGGCCCGGTGCCCGTCTCGACGAGACAGGGCCGGTCGGCGCGGATGAGATAGCCCGCGGTGATGCCCTCGTATCCCGCCATCCGGGTGTCGATCTGGAACACCTCATGCCCCAGTTCGGTGACCACAGACAAGCCGTCAGCCCTGGGGCTGCCGGGTGTTCCACGGAAGTGCGCCGCCTCACTGCTCATGCCCCCCATCCTCGCAGACAGGCCGTCCGCGGCCGGTGTCAGGCGGCGAGGACCACGCGAGCCAGCTAGCGAATGGATTCCGCATCGGGCGTGGCGTCGCTTGGCCCGTCAGCGTTCGGGCCCCTTGGAGTCGCTGGCCGTGGCGTGGTGCCCGGTTGCGGCGCTGCGTGCGGCAGGCTCGGCGGCGCTCACGCCTGGACCTTGCCCGCCGGGCGGTGGCACCGCGCTCGCCGCCGCCTGCGGCGCGGCCCGGTGCGGCGCCACGTCGACCCCGCCCGGTTTGTCAGCCACCTGTGGCCGGCCGACAAGCGCGTAGACGACGGAGCCGTCGACCGTCTCCTGCTCGGTCAGCAGGTTGGTGAGGCGATCGAGATAGTCGCGGTGCTCCTTGAGCAGATCAGTGGCGCGCCGCTCGGCCTCGCGCAGCAGGCGCGCCACCTCGGCGTCGATCGCCGCCTGCGTCTGCTCCGCGTACGGGCGGCTCGACACCTCCGTGCCGCCTCCGCCGAGGAACACCGACCCACCGACCGGGTAACCGACCGGGCCGACCGCGGACGACAGGCCGAACTCGCGCACCATCTTCACCGCGAGGTCGGTGGCCTGGGCGAGGTCGTTCGCCGCCCCGGTCGAGCCCTGCCCGAGCACGACGAGTTCCGCCGCGCGGCCGCCGAGGCGGACCGCGAGGCTGTCGTGCAGGTAGTCCTCGCCGTACAGGTGCCGCTCGACGAGCGGAAGCTGCTCGGTCACCCCGAGCGCCATGCCGGCGGGCAGGATGGTCACCTTCGCCACCGGGTCCGCGTGGTCGGACAGCGCGGCGACGAGTGCGTGGCCGGATTCGTGCACGGCTACCGCGTGTTTCTCCTCGGGCAGCAGCACGTTGGAGCTTTCCCGCCGGCCGAGCAGGATCCGGTCCCTGGCCTGGTCGAAGTCGGCGGCGGTCAGGACGTCGCGGCCGCCGCGCACCGCGTTGATCGCCGCCTCGTTCACCAGGTTGGCGAGATCGGCGCCGGAGAACCCGGGTGTGCCGCGCGCGACCACGCTGAGGTCCACGTCGCCGGCGAGCTTCTTGCCGCGGCAGTGCACAGCCAGGATTGCCTGCCGCTCGGTGAGGTTGGGCAGCGGAATGGTGATCTGGCGGTCGAACCTGCCCGGCCGCAGCAGCGCGGGATCGAGCACCTCGGGCCGGTTCGTGGCCGCCAGCACGACGATGCCCGACGAGGAGTCGAAGCCGTCCATCTCCGACAGCAACTGGTTGAGCGTCTGCTCCCGCTCGTCGTTGGCGACCACCACTCCAGTTCCCGCGCGCCGGGACCCGATGGCGTCGATCTCGTCCACGAAGATGATGGCGGGAGCGCGCTTGCGCGCCTCGGCGAACAGGTCACGCACCCGGGCCGCGCCCACGCCGACGAACAGCTCGACAAAGCTGGAACCCGCGACAGAGAAGAACGGGACCTCGGCCTCGCCCGCCACCGCGCGCGCGATCAGGGTCTTGCCCGTGCCAGGCGGCCCGATCATCAGCACCCCCCGCGGCGTGCTCGCCCCGGCGCGCTGGTACTTCTCCGGCTGCCTGAGGAAGTCGACCACCTCGGCGATCTCCGCCTTCGCGCCCTCGTACCCCGCGACGTCGGAGAATTTCGTCTCGGGCCGTTCGGCGTCGAACACCTTCGCTCTCGACCGGCCGACCCCCATGATGCCCTGGAGCTGACCCGCGGCGCCGCGGGAGAGCCGGATCCACAGCCAGCCGAATATCAGCAGCGGCAGCAGGACGAGCGCCCACGACAAGACCTGGGCGCCGAACGACGGCCCGGGTACGGACGCGACGATCTGGACGTTGTTCGCCTCAAGCTGGTTCAGCAGGCTGGAGCTGGCGAGCTGCACCGGGATGACCGTGGTGAACGTGTGGCCGTCGCTCAGCGTGCCCGTCGTCTGGCCCGTCGACTGGATGTTGACCGTCTTCACCTTGTGCGCGTTGACATCGGTCAGGAACTGCGTGTAGGTCAGATTGACTCGCGGCGCGGTGTGCAACGCCGGCAGCACGAAAAACAGCACAAACGCCGCCGCGATGGCGATCGGCCACAGCCAGTTACGCCAGGTTGGCGGGGGTGGCGGTGCGGTGGGCGTGGGTTTGTCGCCCGGCGGTGGTGGCTGTGCCTGCTTGGTCATGGAGATTCCTCCGTCCAGGTCCGACCACCCGGTACGCCGCCGCCAACCGTCGGGGGCCCTGGGCGGCCCGTTACGGAAGACCGCAACCAGTGTCTAACCATACGCGAACGCCCGCATCACCAACCCGGTCAGTGGCTTTGGCCGGAACGAGGTCGACTTGCGCGGCATCTGTTCCCCGCGCGCGGCGAGCGCGACCACTTCGCGTTCAAGCACGGGATTGCAGATCACAGCCGTGCCGCCCGGCGCTGCCGCCGCGATCGCGATCGCGGCGGCAGCGTCGTGGTGCACCATGCGCACCGCGGTCTGCTCGTCGCGGATCCCCCAGATCTGCTTGATGAGCAGTTCGTGCAGCACCGACGTGTCGAGCCGCAGCCATCGCTCGCTGTGCCCGGCGGGCGCGGCCGAGGCAAGCCGCGCCGGATCCGGATCGGTGAGCAGGCGGTAACGGCCGTCCCCGGCCAGCAGAAACGCGTTGCGGTGGCCGCCGGGGGCCTCCGCCGCCGGGGTGCGGCCGGGCTCTGCCGCCAGTGGGTGGGCGGCCTCGCCCAGGATGCGCAGGGCGGCGTGGAGGCCGGTGCCGGGCGGCAGCGCGCGGACGGTGGAGGCCGCGCAGGCAAGCTCGGCCGCCCTGGCCGGCGGCAGGCCCGAGATCACCCGGTGGATCGGGTCGATGTGCGGCGGGTAGGCCCGCGAATCCACGAGCAGCGCCAGGCCGTAGTCCCACGGGCCACCGCCGAGGCCGGCCGCGTGCTTGCGCGCCTGCAGCTCGAGGTACGCGGCGTACCTGTGGTGCCCGTCCGCGATCAGCGCCTGCCGCTTCGCCAGGTCGCCGGCGGCCGCGGCGACCCGTGCCGGGTCGGTCACCGCCCACAGCCGGTGGGTCACGCCGTCGGTGACGGCCTCGATGGTCGGCTGCTGGCTGTCGGCCACCTCGTCCACAAGCTGGCTCGCGGCGCCGCCGCCCTCGTAGATCAGGAAGATCGGTTCCAGGTTGGCCGCTGTGGCCTCCATCAGCCGGCACCGGTCAGCGACCACGACCGGCGTCACGCCCTCGTGCGGGAGCACGATCCCCGCCGCCGGGGGGGCCAGGGCGACCGCGCCGATCAGCCCGCGCTGCAGCGCCGGGCGCCCGACCGCCGCACGCCGCGGCGGCGCCCCGGGCGGCGCATCGCGCGACGGGGCGGCCAGCTCGCCCACCACGCGCTCCTCGTAGACGTACAGGCCCGGGGGAGAGTCAGGGACGAGGACGCCGTCCGCGATCCACTCGCGCAGGGTGCGCCCGGCGGCACCGTAACGGCTGTCCGGCGGGCCCTCGCCTGCCACGGGGACGGGCAGCGTCAGCCGGACCACGTTGTGCGGGTCCGCGTCCCTGAGCCGGGCGGCGGCCACGGCCCCGAGGACGTCGTACGGTGGAGAGGTGACCGCCGCGAGGCCGCTCACGCGCCCGGGCGCGTAGCGCACCCCGCGGAACGGCGCGAGCACGAGACCGGCAGGCTCCCGCAGGACGGGCGGCCGAAGGTTTCCGCCATGTGGCTTACCGCGACTGGGCTGGCTCTCTCGCGGGTGCCTGTCATGAGGAAAGGTCTGCACACATGTCACAAGGATCGGGCGACAGCGGGGATTCCCGCACGGACCCCTCGCCAGCAGACGCCGCCCGCCTGCCCGGCGCGCCAGACGGGGACGTGTACACCTGGTACCGCCGCGGTCTTGAGCTGCTCAAGCAGCGCAACCCCGCGGCCGCGGCGCAGCTTCTCGAGCGCGCGGCGGCCGCCGAGCCGACCTCGCGCAGCATCACCGAGGCGCTCGCCCGCGCGCAGTTCGACACCGGCCGGTACGCGGCGGCCGCCGAGAGCTTCCGCCGGATCGTGGAAAGCAGCCCGTCCGACGACTATGCGCGCTTCGGCCTGGGCCTGTCCCTGGCCCGGGCCGGCGACCCGGCCGCGGCGGCCGGCCATCTGGCCCTCGCCGCCGCGATGTGCCCGCACGTGCGGCACTACACCACCGCACTGCGCGGTGTGCGGGCCACGCTACGTTCACTCGAGCGCGGGTGACCGGCCAGCAGACGCCCGGGCCCCCCGCGGCCAGGCCGCCCGCGCCCGGGCTCACCGCGCCCGGGCTCACCGCGCCCGGGCTCACCGCGCCCGGGCTCACCGCGGCCGGGTCCCCCGCGGCCGGGTCCCCCGCGGCCGGGCCCCCGGAGCCCACGGCGGCCAGCCGGGCGCCCAGAAAAACGCCCGGCCTGCGTTCCTGCCCGCGCCCGCTCAGCGAGGCCTATGACACCGCGCTGCTCGACCTGGACGGCGTGGTGTACCTGGGGGGTACCGGGATCCCCGGTGCCGCGGAGGCGCTGGCCAAGGCGGCGGCCAGCATGGCGCTCGCGTACGTGACCAACAACGCCTCGCGCACCCCCCGCGCCATCGGCGAGCAGCTCGCGGACCTGGGCGTGCCGGTCCGGGCCGGGTCGGTGATCACCTCCGCGCAGGCTGCGGCGAGAATTCTTGCCGAACGGCTGCCGCAAGGATCTCCCGTGCTCGTCGTCGGCGGGACCGGCCTGCGGCTGGCCGTGCGCGAGCGCGGGCTCCGCCCGGTGACGACGGCCTTCGATCACCCGGCCGCGGTGGTCCAGGGTTACCAGCGGACCATTGATTACCCGCTGCTCGCCGAAGGAGCGCTCGCGGTGGCGGCGGGTGCGCTGTTCGTGGCGTCCAACTCCGACGCGACCTTGCCCTCGACCAGGGGCCGCCAGCCGGGCAACGGCGCGCTCGTCCAGGTGATCGCGGTGGCGACCGGGAAACAGCCGATCGTGGCGGGTAAGCCGGAGCCGGCCATGCACAGGGAAATGTTGCTGCGCACCGGGGCACGCCGCCCGCTGATCGTCGGCGACCGGCTGGACACCGACATCGAGGGCGCCAACCGGGTGGACGCGGACAGCCTGCTCGTCCTCACCGGCGTGAGCCGCCCGTCCGACGTAGTGCTCGCACCTGGCCAGCAGCGCCCGTCCTACCTGGCCGCGGACCTGTCCGGCCTGCTCGAGCCGCATCCGCTGCCAAGCGGCGGCGGCGAGCCGCTGCGGTGCAACGGCTGGCAGGCGCGCTGGGTGGACCGCGGCGCGAGCGCCGCCGGAGCCGCCGGAGCAGGCGCACGAATCGAGCTGACCGGATCGGGCGATCCCATCGACGCGCTCCGGCTGCTGTGCGCCGCATGCTGGTCGCGCGATGGAGTGACCACTGACGCGGTAGCGCACGCGCTGCGGGCCGCAGGCCTCGATTAGGGTTGTGACTTTGCACGATGTTTGGCACTTGGGCATCGAGTTTGGCGTCGTGCTTCGATGATGGGTCACATTGCCCCCTGTGACTGCCAGCGATAGTTGTCACATCCCAGCGATACCTGTCACCACGATCAGAGAAAGTCCGCGCTTGGCCGAACGACGAAACGACCGAGCCTGCTTCTCGGAAAGAAACGCTGAACGGGAAGCAGACCGTCTGCGTCCAGCCCAGCCATGCCGGAGGCGACGAGTTCCTGCCGCCCCTGGAGCATCTTGTCCACGGCATGCACGAACAGGCCGACGGTCTCAGGCGACTTTCCCACAAGAATCGGGAAGCAACGTTCGAGTGAGAATTCGACAAAGAACAGTTCTTTCCTCGGCCGGTACTCGTCTGGCGAGAGCGCCTCCAAAGTCAGACGGAACCTCACCCTCGGATCGCCCGGGTCGAGCCACGAGACTCGCAGGGACTGCACTTGGTTGTCGTCGATCATCACGCCATCGGGGCCCGTGACCGCATCGAGTAGCGGCTTCACGATGTTGTCGAGGTCAGCGACCATGTGCGTGCCGTAGCGGACCTGTTGGGAGACGAACCACTCGATGGTGACTTCCACGTCTCCGGTGAAGACACCCGTCGTCCCCGCGGCGGCCACTGTCGCGAGATCCGCCTTCAAGCTGGCTTTACGGGCGGCGCTTGCTTGCAGCGAGACTGGATCGCGAGCGCTGACGATCTCGACGCGGGCGGCGTCGTAGCACTCACTCACCACGAAATCCGACATGCGGACAGCCTAGCTTCGGGCCTTTCGCCTGAGGTGAGTAAGCGCTCCCGCTTCCCAGCCGTCGTGTACCTCACCCCGGAACCTCTACTGGCGGACGGCGCTCCCACGCCAATCGGCACCCGTCGCGCTGAGCAGGTGGCAACACCCCCCCTGGACTGGTGATGACACCATTGGGAAAGCCGATCGGTGACAACAAACTCTGGGAAACGGTGACAACTCTCGCTGGGAACCCCGCACAGATGTCCTGCACGCGGCAGCCACTAGGTGACAACTAGCGCTGGGAGTCACACCCCCGGCCGCTGCAACACAACAAGCCCGTTGAGGACCGCTCGGCGCGCCGCGAGCTGGCCAGCAACTGCGGCCAGTGGCCTATGGGGAAAGGCTGAGTTCCTGACACGGGAACGGATAGAACTCCTGATCATCGCGGAACTGGACGTACACGCCAAGCGGGGCAACCTCAAAGATGGTGCCAATGTTGCCAGAGTCCCTGTCGATCACTCTGCTTCCCACAGTAAACTCGCTCATACCCGCAGGCTTCCCGTCGTCACCGCGCCCTACACACGTGTCGGGGCTAACCCGACACCGGCTCAACATAGGGTCAGCGAACCGGGCCGCTGCAACACAACACGGCCCCCTTGAGGGCCGCTCGGCGCGCCGCGAGTCCGCTAGGTAAGCCATCGTCGGGATGACCAACGGCACTCAGGGGGGCGGCTGGGTCGCGTACCGTGGCTGGCCCCAGCGGCGCCACCTGCTGAGTGCCGTTCTGCGGGCCGCGCGTCAGTGCGTGCAGCTGCGCGGCCGGGGCCAGCGGCCCTCAAGCGGTCGGCGGGGGGCGATCCAGCCGCTACCCGGTAGCGTTGCCAATCACCCTGCCCAGCAGGTGCCAACCTTCGTGCCCAGACACGCTGGAACCGCCATGTCGCAGCGATTCGAGATGCCAAACTCGGTGCTCAGTCACACCAGGAAGCGCGCCCCGGTGGGAACAACTCGAGCTGACATTCATCCGCCAGCACGGCCGCTACGCCGACGTCACCTCAATCCTCAACGGCGCTGCCCGGCTCGGCGGAGGCGACGACCTCTACATGGCCTTCGCCGACAACCTCTACCCCCACGCGAACCCGATGCTCGCCCTGCACGCAAGCGCCCCCGGCGACAGCGTGCTTGCCCGCCCCTACGACCGGGCCGAAGCAGCGCGCCGTGGCGTCATCATCACCACCGAGAGCGGCGGACACCGCCGCATGGTGGACCTCGTGGAAAAGCCCAGCTATGACACCGCGTGTGACCTGGAGGAACGCCACGGCAGGGGCAGGCTGTGGCTGCTGGAAGGCCGCGCCCGTCTCACCTCCGCGTTCATCAAGCATCTCAGCGGGCTGCAGCTCCCAGAAGGGACCGAGCCCAAACTCTCCCTCGCGCTGCGCAGCTATTGCCACCGCCGCCCAGTCATCATCATCACGACATCCTCACCCGTGATCGACCTGGGCGCTCCAGCGAGCAGCGCGTCCGCACCCCTCGGCGGGGTGGGGGCGGCGACGGGTTCGCCCGGCAGAGTGGACTGACGCGGAGGCCACCGCGGCAGCCGTGGCTGCCTTGCCGTGCGTAGCATTCAGGCCATCCGCCAGGCGGCTACCTAACCAGCGAGGAGGGCTTCCGGAGCAGCCAGCAGGCCGAGATCAGCGTGGTGGACCGGGCCGACGCTGAGACCATCTGGGACTACCACCAGATGTACCACCAGCGGCGTTCCTGCTCAGCGGCTATCGGCTTGGGAAGCCACGACCTCGGGTGGCTGCCTTCGCCGCGAAGCTCTACCACGCCGGCCTGTTCCCCGAGGTGGTGTTCAGCGGCGCCAACAGCCCTACCACCGCCGAGGTGTTTCCGCGCGGTGAGGCCGTCCACTTCAGCGAGCACGCCCCCGAACTCGGCGTCCCGGCCTCAGCCATCATCATCGAGCCCGCCGCCACCAACACTGGTGAGAACATCACCCGCTCCCGCGACGCGCTGCGCGAGGCGGGCATCCAGCCCGCGTCGGTGCTGCTGATCTCCAAGCCGTACATGGAGCGCCGAGCGTTCGCCACCTGCCGCAAAGCCTGGCCCGAGGTCGAGGCCATCTGCGCGTCCGAGCCGTGGGTGGCGATTAGGTTATTTTAGGAGGAGTTTGGGAGATCATTTCATCTCCCGGTTCCCGTTGCGGCTGCGCTGGCGCAAGTCGCGGCGTTGTGGGTTGCGCGGTTGCGTTGCGGAAGGGCTGCAGTAGCCCCAATCGAGCAGCGGAACGGGTGCGGGCCGAGTGCCGCGCGTGCGTGCAGTGTGTCCTCCCAGCGCTGCTGGAGCGCTGCGACCAGTTCGCTGCGCATCCTCTCGGAGGCGTGGGCGTACAGGCCTCGCATCCCGGGACCTCGTGCCCTCGTCGGCTGCCGCCAGCAGCGTAGTGCGAGGTAGGCGAGGTTGCTTCGTATGTGGAGAGATGGTGTCTACCACCTCGGTGCAGTGGTTTAGCCTGGCGCCGTGCGCGAGGATGGCCCGGGGAGATTCGGCTGGATGACCCGTTCGATGACCTGGTTGATCTGCTTGTCGGCAGTGCCCGTGTCACTCTGCTGCGGGGTGGCAGTGGTTTCGACCGGCCTGCCCTTCGCTTCCAGAAGAAGATCGTCCGCGTGGCTGGTACGCGGATGCCAGTTCGGCATCCGGCCGGGCGTCGATCATGGCGGCCAGCGCGGGCGGGGAGGTTGCGCGCGCGCCGCGACCGTGCCGCTGACGTTCTCCAGCCCGGTCCGCAGCTTGTGAACCGGCCGTCTGCCCGGTGCGGCCGGCCGCACCGGGCGTCGCTGGCTCGCCTGGCCGTGGCCGCTGGGCTGGGGGCCGGGCTCTTTGCTGTGGGCTGCGGCGGCCACGCGCCCGCGGCGGGTCAGTCCGGTCCGGCGACCGGTTCCTCGATCACGACGCCGCTCGCCACATCCTTTACCACGGCCGCGGGGACGTGGGCTGTCGTGCCGATGGGTGGCAGCCCGGCCTTCTGGCAGCTTGTCATCCTTCCCGCTGGCGGCATGCAGTGGTCGCTGGTAACGCCGCCGGGCGTGGCCGACAATGGCGGCGTCGTCGCGGCTGGCTTGCCTGGCCGGTCTGTGGTGACCGGGTTCCGCCCTAGCCAGAACCTCACCTTCTCGCCGCTCGCCAGTACGGCAGACGGCGGGCGGTCGTGGTCACCTGACCTTGCCGGGGGCGCGCTCGCCGGTGTTCCCGACGCACTTGCCGCCTACGCGGGGGGGCGCCTGCTCGCGCTCATGCAGAACGGGCCAGGCGCGGGCCCGAGCGTGCTGACCGGCAACGGCAGCGGCCGGGTGTGGTCGGCGCTGACCGATCAGCGGTCGCTTGCCGGATCCCTGGCTGGAGCGCGCTGCGGGATCAGGGCCCTCACGGCGGTCGCGTTCAGCCAGCAGGGCGCCCCGCTGATCGGCGCCAGCTGCGACCGTCCGGGCACAGTCGGCATTTTCGCCCACGGCGGTGATGGCTGGCATCTGGCTGGTCCGCTGCTTCCTGTCGCGGGCACCGCGCCCGAGGTGGTCCGCCTGCGGACGAACGCGGCCATCACAACCTCGGTCTTGTCTGTCGGCACGGGACCCGCGGCGGCCCTGCTCGCCGCGTGGACCAGTGACAACGGCGCGCATTGGGCCGTGTCGACGATGCTCCTGCTGAACTCCGAGCGGCTCGCCGCGTCCGGGTTCGGCGCAGGCGGTGCCGTGTGGGTACTGCTGTCCGGCGGGCAGGCAGAAACGCTCGTCGGCCCGGGTGCATCGTGGCGCGCGCTGCCCACGGCCCCGGCTGCCACGGCGGCGCTGGCCTTCCGGCCCGGGGGCGGCATTGAGGCCCTGACCGCGCACGACACCAAGCTCGGCGATTGGCAGGTCTCTGCCGACTACTCCACGTGGAACAAGGTGCGGACCATCAACGTGCCGATCCAGTACGGCTCGTCCGGCTGAGCGCCATGGGCTACCCGGGCCACACCCGGGAAGCGCTATGACGCGGTGGGCGCGGGTTCGGTCACCTCCTATAGCCAGGCTCCGGTCAAAGCGGTCACCGGCGCGCCGCTCATCCAGTCCGGCAAGCCGGAGATGCTGTA
>Ga0209648_10004779_pt1 | contig 11529 bp, 10 predicted proteins | sample GraSoi2013_115cm_FD_185830 | JGI IMG/M metagenome (GOLD analysis project Ga0209648, IMG submission 185830) | Grasslands soil microbial communities from the Angelo Coastal Reserve, California, USA - Sample 9_17_2013_115cm (SPAdes) (version 2) | ecosystem: Environmental > Terrestrial > Soil >...
CAAAGGCGGACTATGTAAAAGCGGCTTGGGATGAAAACCCGGAAATCCGTGCTGCCGAAGAAGCAGTCGTGAAGGCGCGAGCTGGAGTAACAGCCGCGAAGACCGCCTACATCCCCGACATTACGGCATTTGCGCGTCACAGCTACCAAGACGGTGTGCCATTTTTCGTCAGAAATTTCGGAACAGTCGGCGTGAACCTGAGCTACACATTGTGGGACTTCGGCAAACGCCGTGAAACGGTGCGCGAGCACACCACGCAGCTTGCCGAAGCCGAGCAGAATCTCGAGCGTTTGAAGGAACAGGTAGCAGTCGAGGTGGAGCGCAGCTACAACAAGCTGGAACGGACCAGGAGCATGGTCAACGTCGCGAATCAGGTCGCACAGCTCCGCCAGGAGAGTGAGCGCTTGACGACGGATCAGGCTGCACAAGGTGTGGTTTTAGTCTCTGACGTAAGGCACGCAACGGCGGCGAACTATAAGGCCAGAGCGGAACTCTTGCAAGCCAGGCTCGGATATTTGCTGGCGTGGGCGGAGCTCGAGCGCACAGTGGGCCGGACACCGGGATTGGGGACGCCGTGAAAACCAGTTGGGACGAACAATGACGTTACTTGATCGCCGAACTGCAAGGATATTGCTGACGATCCTGGTGTTCGGGTTGGCGCTTGCCGTTGTCTACGTGGTGCGCGCGGTCATCATCATCTTCGCTTTTTCGATTCTCTTTGCCTATCTGATCAATCCGGTCGTCCGATTTCTGCAGCGCCATTCTCTATTTTTCAAGAACCTGAGAGGTCCACACGTGGTGGAGGCCTATCTGGCGTTCATCATAGTGATCGGATTGGTATTTCACGGAGTTGCGCCACAGCTCCACAGGAATCTTGCACGATTCATGGACGAAATTCCTGCGCTGGGCGACAAAGTCTCTACGGGAGAAATTGCAAACGACCTGGGAAGCAACCTTGGCTGGAGCGATACGCAGGCGACTCGGATTAGAACGTTTCTCCAGCAACATCGGGCCACGATCGAGAGCTCTGTAGAAGACGTAGGCCGGTTTGCGTCCACGGCCGTTGCGGGAATCCTGGTGATCCCGATCCTGGCAATCTTCTTTCTCAGCGACGGCGAAAATCTTTCGAACCAAATCATCCGTCTTGTGTCGCCAAAAGAAAACTATGCCACCATGCAATCCTTGGCCGGTGAGCTGCACGTCATGCTGCAGCACTACATCAGAGCCAAGGTGATACTCGGTGGACTGTCGCTCTCCTATTGCTCGGTTGCGATGCTTGTCTTGGGTTTTCCGAATGCCGTGACGCTAGGCATCCTTGCGGGAATCTTGGAATTCATTCCGGTGGCCGGCTGGATGATCGCGGCGGCAACCATTGTCAGCGCTGGGGCCCTAGCTCACGCGCACTGGATTTGGATGATGGCGCTTCTGTTGGTTTGGCGGGTGCTTATGGACTATTGGATTGCTCCGCGCGTCATGGGCCGCGAATTGGAGATTCACCCGCCCCTTGCAATATTCGCATTCATGGTAGGTGGAGCAATTGGCGGAGTCATCGGGGTCTATCTTTCCGTGCCACTGGTCGCCACGCTGCGCGTGCTTTACCGCCGCTTTGCTTCGGATACGGGCAGCCCTCGAGTTTGACCGAGTTTACCGAATGTCCTGAGCTGCCAGGTGGTCGTCGACTGAAACGTTGGAACGTTACTTTGCGTGTATAGATCACGCTGATTCAAAAGGGCCAACACACCCCAGAGTTCCCACTAATCTGTATCGCAGAGGCTCGCCGGAAGAAGAGCAACCTGAAAGATCTCGTCTTCGCTGATGGCGACTGCGGCTCCCGCGGAACGTCTAACAAACGGAAGTTCACCTTGAAAGGTGCCAACTGACGAGCGATCTCGGTTTGTCTGTCAGGCGGCACAACGGCCAATATCCGTAAGTCGATGCTGTGCCTTTTCACGATTGTGCCTCGAATCGAATACCCACATTCGCACGTTTTTCTAAACTGAGGAATGTGAGGAACGGCTAGATCACTGTGATTAGGCTCGCGAGAGTTCGTCGGAAGGATGGTAAATATTATAAGATCTCCATTTCCAACGAAGTAATCAGGGTTTGGAGTTTTTGGTGCAAAGAGAGGAATGTCTGGAAACGCAGTGGTGATAAGTATTCTTGTGGTTCGTGCCGGCGAGCCTCCTGAACGGCACGCTCCAAGAGTGCAAATCCATTTTCGAAACTGAAGCGTTTGTCGATGGAACGTCCTTCCAAGCGGTCCGCCATTGCATCGAGCGCCCGTGCCAAATTGTCATCGAACTCCCCTTGCCCGGCAGCTATGGACTCCGGCAGTTCGAAACCGGGAAGGTGAGCGCGGTATTTCCAAGTTGCGATTTTCGTGATGAAAAATATCCGTAGTTGCGTTTCCCATCGGCGAATACGATTACGAAAAGCTAGGTCTTCCTCGCGCGTTCGCTCGAATTCGAGAAGAGCATCGTCAGCCAGAGCCCTGACCTTATCAAGTTTACCGTTGACTGTCTCGCGAAGCCCGTAACTCCGTTCTAGATCCTTGGACAGCGGTTCTCTCACAAACTCAGCCAGCATGCGAAGACTAGAAATGAACGTCTTCTTCATTTCGACAACCGCAGGTACACCCCACAGATGATCGAATATGAGCCACATCGTAAGCAATCCAAGCAAAATCCCGACGACACGATCTCTCGCCGGTAGAAGGGAGGTTTGGACGCTGAATTCAGTTAAGTTAATCAGATAAAAGGCGATCGCAATCTGCACTCCGAAATAAGAAAAGCGCGGACTCGACGCCGCACACCACGCGGCCACAATCGTAGCGGCGACGAAAACAAGAGTGAATCCGGCGATCGAGTCGAGATAAGGCAAGATAAATACTTGTGCCCCGATGCCCATCACGACCGCACCTACTAGAGCACCAGAAATGCGCAGTACCTGTTTTTGGTGTGACGAGCCAATCGTGGACAGCGCTGTGAGGAAACAGGTAGTAATGGCCGTGTTGATTTCCGGCCAGACCTTCGCGTTATAAAAAAGATAGCAAAGGCTGGCTGCAAAGCAGCCCTTCAGTCCAAACTTGATGTGTTCCGGGTTAGTAAGCGCGTCAGGCTTGAACGGAGACAGGGCTGAGACACTGGCGGGGTGGGGCACAGCATGCGAGTCGGGCGATAGACCGCCGGCGAAGATTCCCGGAATGAGCGCAACAGTGGTCTCCATTTCGCCGAGAAGCGGAGCACCTTGCAGTGTTGCCGTTTCCGCGTTCAACTCGAGGTGTGGAATCCTTCCCGCCAGTAGGTCAGACCGGATAGTGCCGACCTCAGCAGCCAAGTTGCGGATTCTACTTTTCTCGTAATCCGTGGTGTTAATGGCGAGCTCGATCATGTTGGCGGCCACGTCTATCAGCCTTCCGACGAGCGTGACCATAGCGCCCATCTGCTCGCGGTACTGCGGCGAATAGGTCGAATGCTGCAAGGTGCGTCGTAGGGCCGAATGCCCGGCCAAGGCAAAGTGTGTAATCTGCTTTTCGGTCTTCTCGTCCGGAAGATTGCCCGCAGCGTAGGAATCAAGCAAGTTTTCTATAGCACTCAAACGTTCCGCTATGGGCTGAAAAAGAATATCGCGAGACTTCCACTCGGCATAAATTAGCGGAACGGCGACAGTAATCACACTAGCGAGAGAAATTGCCCCGAACGCCCAAAGAGTTTGTTCGACTTTGACTTCAACTGGAATCTGGCGATCCCAGACTGGAATCGTAATGATCAGCAAATAGCCGAAACGGGCGGCCGCTGTGTAGTTCGTCGCTGCGCTTAGAGCGTAAAACATCACAAACAATGTGGCAATCACCCAAAACAGACGCAGGTTGGGTTCCTGCAGAAAGAACATCGCTCCCACCAGGATGTACAAAACCGACAGGGCAAATGCAACGACTATGGTCTTGACGGCCTTCACAGTCGTCTCGGGACTTTCGCGCGAGATGTTGAATGCATAGAGTGCTCCGTATGCGGCGTAGGGGATACGGAACGTCATGCTGATGATCATTACGAGGGTGGCCGCAATGGTCATTCGAACTACCAGGTCACCCCTTCCCGGGTATGGCGCGAGTTCCTCATTGAGGAGGCGGCGAATCCAAGCCAGAGGACTGGATGAGTGAGGCAGGCTTTGCGCAATAGTGGCCATTTTCAATCGCCCCGAATCGTTACCACGGCTGACTCACTGACTCGAAACAGCTCCGGTGTCGGATTCTCGACGCGGACGCGAACAGGATAACGCGAGGCCAGATGCACCCAGTTCAGGGTCCGCTGGACATCGGGCAACCCCTTTTGCAACGTTCCGATGACATCGGGATCGGGGGTAACTCCAAATCCCACACTGTCCACCACGCCTGAAAACCGGATGTTCGGGCGTGACATAACGTAAACATCAGCCCGCATTCCCGGTTTAATGTGCGACAGTTGTCCTTCGCGAAAGTTGCCGATCGCCCACCAGGTGCGTGCATCAATCAGCGTGAAGACGTCCTGCCCCACGCGGGCGTAAGCGCCTTCCGAAATCGTCAGATTTGTGACCAGGGCATCAAACGGCGCGTACACCTGGCAGTTGTTGAGGTTGTAGCGGGCGTCCTTCACGGCTGACTCACGCGCGCCTCGCTGGTTGACCAGAGGCTCCAGTGTAGTGACCGCGTTATGTGCTTGCTCGTGTTGCGCCTTGCTCTGTTCGAGAGCAGCCTTAGACCGCTCGTATTGCGCCAAGGCGGATTGGAGGCCTGCCTGAGAAAGCCGCAGTTGCGAATCCGCTTGCTTCAGTGCTTCGGACTGCGCGATTTCCGAGGTCCTGGCACGGTCCACCTGATCGACGGTGACGAATTGCTTTGCCAGAAGCGGCTCGAGACGGTGCAGGTTGTTGCTGGCGTACGTCCACTCTGCTTTTGCCCGGTTTACTCCTTGCTCCGCATTGGCCACATCCGCCCGCGCTTCCTCGACGGCCGCCGCCCAGTGTGCCAAGTCGGCTTGGGAACCGGAAACATTCGCTTTGGCAACGGAGACGCCGCTCACCAGCGCATTGATTCTCCGCTGCTCGTCAACGATTTGCCCTTCGAGGGCGGCCTGCTCAGAAAGAGCTCTCTCTAACGCGTACTCATAAGGTCGTTGGTCAATCTCGTATAGCAGTTCGCCCTTCTTCACGAACTGATTGTCTCGCACGTTCAGGCGGACAATGGGACCCTCGACTTGCGGAGCGATCCCGATAAAATTGGCGAACACTTCGGCATCGTCGGTTCGCGGAGAGTGGTTAATGTGGTAGAGCACACCGAGGCCCAGGACGATTGCCCCTAGTAGAATGCCGATGGTCACCCAACGGCTAAGTTGCTTTGTGGTTGTCGCGGTGGAATCGAGTTCCATGGTCTTTGCGCCTCGCTGCTGAGAATTGCAGTATGAGAAATTCAATAAGAGTCGTTAGTAAAAAAAGATGAGCCACAGCAGGAAGGTGAAGAGTGCAGCCAGGCTCGGGTAAACCAGCAACGGTAATGCTGCTTTCACCCGCAAGCGCAACAATGCCAACCGGGCGAGGGCCGTCAGCACAATCGCCACAATGAAACACACCAGCCATGCTGGGAAAAACGAACCTAGTACCTCTACGGACGGCGCCCGCGAGCAACTCGATAGTAGCGGCGCCACCAGCAGGAGGGGCAGAAGTCTTACGAAGCGGGAATCTCGAAGGAGGGTCATGGTCTGGGTTTCATTGCGTTCGATTGAATTGAGTCCCCCGCTCTGAAAACCAAAGCGGCCAAAGTCGTAAGGACCTGCGTGCGGGCGAGGACGTCGGTCGAGCGGGCCTGCGCGAGAGCCCGCTGCGCTGCGGTCACGTCCAGCAGATTGCGTAACCCATAGTTATACGATTCAAGAACAGCATCGTAGGAACGGCCAGTCGCTTCGAGCAACGCAGTTGCGGCCTCGCGCTGGCGAAGGGCAGTATTCAAATCGGAATATGCGGTCCAAACCTCGTTTGCGATTTGATCGCGCGAAACGTGAACTTGCGCTTCTGCCTCATGGACGTTGGCTTCCGCTTGCGCAAGCCTGTTTTTTCGTGCCCTCCCGTCGAACACGGTCCAATTCAAGCTAAGGGCCATGCCACCGGTGAGGCCTGCCGTTTGTCCCCACGAAAACTGCTGTTGCATACCGTACAGCGACTGCGCGGTTGGACTGGCGGTGAAATTGAGTGAGGGATAGTACGCTGCACGCGCTTCCTTGACCCTCGCTTTCGCTGCCTGGACGTCGGCGACGCGCTGAAGGAGGTCAGGGCGCTGCGCCAGTGCGCGATCAATCGCAGAGTTGACGGTGTCGTCGATCGTGCCCGGAATTGTGAGCTCCCCCAGGGGTTGGACTCGTATGGCAGTCTGCGGAGTCGTTCCAAGAGCCGTTGCCAGGTTCCCGTGAGCGATCTCCTCGGCTCCCAGCACTGCCTGCAGTTCGAATTCCGCCTGTGCGGTTGCGCTACGTGCTTCGAGTACATCTGGGAGAGTCGCTAAGCCATGGTTCAAACGCTCTTCGGCCGCTTGTTGCACGGCCTGCGCGTTCGAAAGATTCGCTCGGGCGGCTTCTTCTTGGCCTGAGGCATTCAAGAATTGGTAGTAGGCCTGCTCAACTCGGTAAATCACGTTGCGGTGTGTGTCATTGAACGCGAAGTTCGCTGCCAAGGCCTCCGCCTTCGCAGCGTTGATTCGGCCAGCCCGCGCACCGAAGTCAAAGATGGTGTAATTCAGATTCAGCGCAACCTGAAAGTCACCGACGGTTTGACGGACGAAACGGTCTACCACGTAATCCTCGACACGGCTGACCCCGGCGAGTGCCGCCGCCGCTAACGTCGGATAGAGCTCGCTGCGGGCGATACCCAAAGCCGCAGCTTGCGCGCGGGCGCGCTCCCACGCAACGCGTGTCTCGGGATTGTGCGACTCCGCCAGATCGATGAGCTCGGGCAACGAGTAGGTCCTCTCCGGATCGAAGTTGAGTCTGGGTTCGGTGAGATTTCTCGAGTCCGCTTCGATCCTCGCTTCCCCAAGTCCATGCCAAGGATGGTCAGGTGACGCAGGTGCACGCTGCGCGAGAGCGAGGCTCGCGCCGTGCGAAAGAATGAGTACAATCGCAGCGCGAACTACCGCACGCGCCTGATCGAGATTGCCAACAAGTGTCCGGTGCACAGTACGCTCACTTCGGAAACCAACATCCGAACGAAACTTCTATGACCCCGCGTTGGTTCAATAAAGTCGTCGCCCCCAGCGCCGTGTTTCGATCCGATTCCCCACATGTACCTACGGGGACGAATGTGCAAGAGTTGTGCCAAGCAGTGGATCTGCTGAACGCGTCGGTAATCCGGCACTTTCGGTTGTCACGATTGCGTCCCGAATCGCACACCCACATTCGCACGTAGCTCTAAACTGAGGAATGTGAGGAACGGCTACCTCACTGTGATTAGGCTCGCGAGAATCGTTGATCCGGATCTCATTCGCTAAGATGCTGGGAGCACGAAGCCGTACGCTGCCGCGCGATCCTCTTCCGGTACCGGGAACAGCGTGGTCCGCGGCTCAGGCTTCTTCCATCTCGCGCGCCGCTTCCAGCCGCATCTGCTTGCGTATCTCGGCTTCGTGGAAACGCTTTTTTTGAATTTCGGTGTCTAGCGTCAGCGGCGGCACCGCCACGGGCTTGCCTTTGTCATAGGCCACCATGGTGAAGTAGCACCTGGTGGTGTTGCGCACGGTGCGTTCCAGGATGTTTTCCGCCACCACCTTGATGCCCACCTCCATCGAAGTGCGGCCAACGTGGTTGACGCTGGCGTAGAAAGTGACCATCTCGCCGACGTGGATAGGCTGCTTGAACAGCACCTGATCCACCGACAGTGTTACCACATAGCAGCCGGCGTAGCGGCTAGCACAGGCGTAGGCCACCTCGTCCAGCAGCTTAAGCAGCACGCCGCCGTGTACATTGCCGGAGAAGTTGGCCATGTCTGGCGTCATCAGCACCGACATGGTCAGCTCGCGTTGGTCAACAGTCCGTTCGCTCATTGCCTGCCGAACCTTTCTGCATTTATCAATGACGGAACTCCTGAAAGATCCCGAAGAGCTGATGACGGGAGCGCCATGCTTGCCGACCGGCATAGCCCCAGTCGCGCAACCGGCTCCTTCGGCGTGATTCCTGTGGAGCGAAGTGAACGCTCCCATCGTGTCCATGAGTTGCCACCGCTCTCGCAGCAAACGGGGCGGTGCGGTAACTGAACAGGCTTAACACCAGCATCACAACACATGGGGGCAGAAGTTTGGACTGCAACAATAGGCTTGCACAGAAACTGCCGACGACGAAACATATGACGGCGAGCCCGGAATGGAATGCGGCGCGGAAATCACCACTTCCACTCATCACACCGGTGCTTGTAGTGTTCCCGCTCATGAACGACACATACGTTTTCAGGAACAGAAGGCCGTATCCGTCCAGATAACCGGCGTTCTCTTCGGTATAGGCTCATAAGTTCTCCGAGGCCTCGTTGCGACATTGCGCCGAACTCAATTTGTCTTCCCAGAACCAAAAACCGCTGATCTGGGGCCGGCAAACAGCGCAGCAAGTGCGTATAAAGTTGTTTAACATTCCCTTATGGCTAAACAGTCGATTCTGAAGCGGCGAACTGAACGGCGAGAGCATGGCGATCAGTCGAACCCTTTGCCGTGCGGGGAAAGTTGGCCACGATGTGGATCCGCTGTGGCACTTCAAAAGAGCTGAGCCGCGTACGGCAATAAACTTGTAGTTCGCTCTCGGTGGCTTGAATTCCCGGGCGCAGAATGACGGCTGCCTGAACATTCTCTCCGTAGATTTTGTCGGCCTCACCAAACGATGCCGCTTCAAGCACTTTCGGGTTGGACAACAGAACTGCGTCGATGTCGAGCGGGGAGATCTTTTCGCCACCGCGGTTAATCATCTCCTTCAACCTTCCCCTCACGAATATGTAGCCGTCTTCGTCTTTGCTACCTAGATCGCCGCTACGGTACCACCCTTCGACAAAGCTCGCCGCGTTCGCCTCAGGATTGTTCAAGTATCCAGGCGTAACCGTCGCACCTCGCACCCAGATCTCCCCAACGCCACCCGGTGGCACATCTCGTTCGCTTGGGTCGACAATTCGGATCTCGACGCCTGTGGCCAAACCCACAGATGACGTTTTGTTGGGTCCATTAACGGGAAGAGGATTGGACGACAGCTGGTGACACGTTTCCGTCATTCCATAAGCAGAGATCATGGGGGCTCGGAATGTCGCTGTGGTGGCAGTGGCAAGTTCCTCGTCCAGCGGTGCACTGCAACTGCGGATGAACCGAAGCGGGACCGGAGAGGACTTCGGGTATTCGCGGGAGGCCCGGCTAAGAAGAATGCGGTGAATGGTGGGCACTGCCGTATACCAGGTCACACCAAGGCGAAGTACATCTGGCCAGAACAGATGGGCTGAGAACGCACCCGTACTCGGAACATAGGCGCTGCCGCCGCTTGCCAAGGTTGATAGCAACCCACCGATAAGCCCATGTCCGTGAAACAAAGGCATGACAAGGAGCGTCGCGTCGTTGGGCGACAAAGCATAACCAGAGGAGATGTCTTCGATTGACGCAGCAAGGTTGCGGTGCGTCAAAGGAACAAGCTTGGGCGAGCCGGTCGTGCCGCCCGTAAACATTAAGAGTGCGATGTCCTCACCCTCAATCGGAATATTTGGCTCGGTAGTCGCGCCAGGAGCTGGAGTGCGCACTTTCTTGTCGACGATTCGCACCTCGGAGGAACTGCCCGACCCTTCAAGGTCCATGATCCAACAGGAAAGGCTTTCGGGGGCGCTGTTTGCAAACCTCGGCTCATTCGCCAGGTGCCCCGTTACGAGCAAGGCATTCGCGGACAATTGTGAGAGTCGTGTGCCCAGTTCGCTTGACGTTAGTGCCGGGTTCAAGGGCGCAACACGAGCTCCTGAAAACATAATTGCGAGAAGACCTAGCACAAACTCAACACTATTGTCCGATAGCAATGCGACCGTATTGCTGCGCCTCAATCCCATCCGGGAAAGTTGCGCCATAGCGGACCGAACGAGAGCGTCCAGTTGGCGGTAAGTAATGGTCGTTCGCATGTCGGAAGTACCAACTGCGATTCTTTCGGGTTGCTGTTGAACGTGCCTCGTGAGCAACTCGGTCAGAGGGCTCACGACTGGCACATCAGCGTTGGCAATTGTCGAAGTGGCAGTCACAATATCGCTCCCTCACTTCCGTGCAGCGCCAATCTGGCTCTCGGCGATGTACTCGAGGATCGAGTCGGCCAGCGAAGACGTAGCTCCGACGACCCTGTTGTCGATCTGGGTTCTGATGGTCATAAGACGTCACGCTGCCGGCGCGTCGGACGACCAGTTGACCCTCGCCGCCGTCAACACGACCCCAGCCGTGATCACGAGCGGCAGCACGGGAGCGAAGATCGGCGCATGAAATAGGAGATACGCTCCGGCCGTGGCGCCGATCATCAGAGAGATGAGGACACCCCGGGCCCGGCGGCGCTCGTCACGGGTCAACCGCCAATTGACCAGGTCGGCGGCCAGGACCATCAAGGTGCCGGTGGCGGCGGTCGTGAAGATGCCCTCCACGTGCAGCTTGCGAACGGCACCGCTCTGCAGTCCCATCGCCAGCGCCCAGACGGCCAGAAGAATGGGAAACGCGCTGGCACCGGGCCGGCCACTGTTCGCAAACCAGAACGCCGTGAAGCCGAGGTGGGCCAGCAGCGAGACGCCGAGGGTGAGCGTCGTCCGCGGCGACCAGATGACGCCACTCTTCTGCTCGCCCGAGATTCTCGTCGCGAGATAGATGCCGAGTGCGAAGGCGACCATCGACGCCAGGACCGACACGATGCGGGGCGCGGGGTTGCCCGCGATCCCCATCCCCAGAAACGCGACGTTGCCCGTCATGAACGCCGTGAAGACCTTTCCCAATCCAAGAAAACTGATCGAGTCTATCGCGCCCGACGAAAGGGTGAGGGCGTCGAAAAGCCAGTTACGGACTCCGACGTGGCTGATTTGGCGTTCTATACTTCCCGTATATGTCGCGACAGTGCTCATAAGTTTGATTCCTTTCATCAGTTAGGTAATGTTGTTCGGGTACACCTGCTCGACTTCGGGTCCGCTACTTCTTTCCCGAGATACCGCTCTTCGGGTTCAGATTCTGGATATGGCCGCTCTCAGTGCCTGCTGTCGGGTCGATGACGCAGTTGATCAGTGCCGGTTTGCCCGACGCCAGGGATTCGGTAAGGGCCTTGGTGAGACCTTGCGTGTCGGTGACATGATGACCAGTGCCCCCGAACGCCTCAATGAGTTTGTCGTAGCGCGAGTCTTTGACGAAGGCAGTGGCCGACGGATCGGTACCTCCGGCGCGGTTGACATCGTCTCCGCGATAGATGCCGCCGTTGTTGAACACAATCGTGACGACCGGCAGTGAATAGCGGCAAATGGTCTCAATCTCCATGCCGCTAAAACCGA
>Ga0209648_10004780_pt1 | contig 11528 bp, 9 predicted proteins | sample GraSoi2013_115cm_FD_185830 | JGI IMG/M metagenome (GOLD analysis project Ga0209648, IMG submission 185830) | Grasslands soil microbial communities from the Angelo Coastal Reserve, California, USA - Sample 9_17_2013_115cm (SPAdes) (version 2) | ecosystem: Environmental > Terrestrial > Soil >...
TTCCGCCAAAAAATACAGTACGCTAGAGATCGTTCCTTCCCGCCTGGGGGTCGATGCTGCAGTGGTTGGTGCGGTGGTTCCTTTCTTTTAGCTCAGATAGAGAATAAAAAATCGTTGTTTTAGGGCGAAGTTGGTTTGGACAGTGTTGGTACAATGGCAAGTGTTGACATGATAAATCTCTCATACAACCCGTGAAGGAGAACATATGCCGCTGACCGCGATAGGATTACTCTTGGTGGCGGCAATGATGCACACGACATGGAACCTGGTCGTCAAACGTGCGAGAGAGAAGCAGGTTTTTACCTGGTGCTCATTGACTGCTGGCGTAATTATTTTCTCTCCGCTGCTATTGACAAGTGCAGCAGTTCCGATTTCTGTCTGGCCGTACCTTGTCAGCAGCGCGCTTTTAGAAGCGATTTACTATATAACGCTGATACGCGCCTATGAAAATGGTGATTTTTCGCTTGTCTATCCGATGGCTCGGGGTGCTGCGCCAGCCTTTCTGGTTCTCTGGACAGCTCTCTTCCTGGGTGAGCGGCCGCGACTCTACGGGCTTATTGGCATAGGTCTACTCATACTTGGCTTGGTTGTAGTGGGTGGAAAGACCTGGTGGACTTTACGCAAGACAGCCAGGTTGAACAAGAGTGTACTTGCTTTGGCTCTCGGCGTTGCATGTTGCATTTCGATCTACACAGCTATTGATGGTGCCGCTGTGCGTCTTGTTTCCCCTCTCCCTTACACTGTACTGGTGATCGCCTTAGCCGCCGTTTTGGTTACACCGGCTGTCGTGAAACGTTATGGAAATCGTGCCATTGTGGCTGAGTGGCGCTCAAACTGGATACGTATTGTACTGGTTGGCATTTTTACTCTGCTGGCGTACATCTTAGCGTTGAAAGCGTACACAATTACACGTGTGAGCTATGCCGGTGCTGTGCGTGAGATTAGCGTTGTCTTTGCAGCGTTCCTCGGTTGGCGCTGGCTGGGTGAGGATTTTGGGGCTATGCGGCTGGTTGGAGCTATTTTACTATTCGCGGGCATTCTTGTGATAGCTATCGCGGGCTGAGGCCTGGACCTTTGGAACCATAGAGCCTGGAAGAGGCCTGGTCTTTGGTGCTTGTTTGCTGTCGGGGAATGGCAAACGCAGGATAATGGTTGTGCCGTGTTGTGGCCGTGGGCGAGGAATAGAGCTAATCGTAAGCGTACCGCCAGCCTCACGAACCTTCAATTGTGCCTTGAACAAACTGGTTTTATCAGGAGAAACTGCACTTGTATCGAAGCCACGTCCATCATCGGTAATATAGACATCCAGGTTGCCGTTGATGCTAGCAGTGTGCACTGTTGCAAAACTTGCCCCGGCATGATTATAGACATTCAGCAATGCCTGCGTCACGGTATATGAGATGGCTTCTGAAAACTTTTCGCCAGTCTCCGTTTGTTCCAGGTCGTAACTTAGTGCATCCAGTGCCCATAGATCTGGCTGGACCTTGAGTGGAGATTCCGGGTGCAGTGCAGGCAGATCTTCGCGGATCAATTTCTCCAGGTGTAATTTCAGTCCCAGGCTCCGCCGCTGGTAGACGTCTTCGACGAGCAATTGCAATCCACGCAAATCGCCCTCTAACTCCTCGCTGATCTTGCGTACCTTTCCCAATGCCTCAATGACGGGTTGCACGACATGCCCGGTAGAGTGATTATGCTCTGCTTCAACTCTCAGCTTATGCTGCCAGTGACTCAGCAGCGAACGGATACGCAGCGCTTGCTGCTTGGGCTGATCGTGGATACGTTGCGAAAGCAAAGAGCGCAGGTGCGCGTCAGCATGCAATAGCAGAGAGGTCGCTCGCTGGAGTTCGCTGTTTGCCCGGCGCAGTTCTTCAGATAGCTTTCGTTGTTCGAGCAGCGCTTGCTCGCGTTGTTCGATCGTGTATTGCAGGTGGTCGATCATACGCAACGAGCGCAGAGCATACAAGAGAATCAATGGATAGACGGTTGCCAGTATGTAAAAAATTTGCAGTGGTAGGAGCGATTTGCCGGTTAGAAGGATAGGTAAAATGCCGAGACAGAATCCCAGGCCCACAGCGCCAATCCACAGAGTTAGTAGTTCACCCAGACGACGGCGAACGTTTGCTGGGATTTTTGCTCCAGGAAGCAAGCCACTGATGCGCAGCAATGTGATAACACCAATAATGAGACTGAGTAATGCTCCGAATACAGCGTAACTAAGCGAGATAATGAATTGGAGGCGACCTGGCACACTGCCTCTAAAGAGATATGAACATACATCGAATGCGAGTAGAGCAATCAATGGCAGATACGGCAATACATCCACAGCCAGCCGAGGCGAATGAGATTCACGCGTCGATTCGGGCCGGTAGGTTAAACTGAGGTGAATAAAGGCCGCTCCAAGTAATGCAAATGCAGGTGTCCACAATAATTGAAAAACGGGATCCGCCTGATATGGTTGCTGAACATTTCCCCAATGACTGAAGAGCAAAAAGAGCATAGCCGGTGGCAAGAGAGTAATGCCTTCAACGGCTCCTGTCCAATTTAGTGACCTGGCGAGTAGTATAAAGCCAACCAGTAACCAGCACAGACCTGCGATGAGCGTTAACCCATAACTTTCAAACCACATATTCGAGGTGAATGTCGCAGCAGGTTGTTTGATCGTTGATAATTTGTTGTTCTGTTGAGCGGTGTATGTAATAGTATCACCGGGCTGGGCATGTTGATAGACATCCGATAGCTTAGAAGCCGATTTGCCATTCACTCCTACAATGGGGTTAAGGCTAGTAATAGAAGCGGGGGACACGGCAAATGAAGGCAATTCAGGGGGCGTTGAGACAACAACCACCTGTCTATCTGTATCGATAGCCCAGAAAAAGCCGCCAAAGGTTCGTCCGACCTGGCTTAATAAACGTGCATGCCCTATTCCACTCATGATAAGCAGAAGCAGTGCAACGACCAGATAGAGTAGTGTGAGGCGTAGCCGTAGTTGCCGCCACCGGGTATCAATTGTGCGTTCTGATGGGATAAACACGTATGTAGTGTAACATGCCTATAAAATTGGCGCAAGGCAAATTGTTCTTGTAATTTATGCTCAGATGTGCTATATTACATAGAGAATAGTTGCATGGTTGTACAGATATTCATAGGAAGAGAGGATAGGTTGTATGGCATTAGGATCTATAGAGGAAGTGACCCAGGAGCGTTTTATCCACCCGGAGCATGTACTTGCCGTTCGACGTAATCTCTTAACTACCGGCAAAGCAACGCGCGTAGCCTCTCTTTTTGCCGTTCTGGGTGATCCTACTCGCTTGCAGGTTGTATATGCGTTACTTAGTGCTCCCACGGGTGAGTTGTGCGTCTATGATTTAGCCGCCTGTCTTGGCCGTGATGATACCACTATTTCGCATCAATTGCGTGTTTTGCGCAATCTGCAAATAGTAGCGATGCGCAAAGTCGGGAGGGTCGTCTATTACCGGTTGATTGATGATCATATTCGTCTGCTGCTCGAATTGGGTTTGACACATGCCAGCGAATTATCGGTGCCCTCACAAGAAGGTGAGGCGGAGGCGTTGGCATGAATAATGGACATACACATACTCATGGAACAGCAAGACAGAGTCTACGTTTAGCTTTCTTTTTAACTGTGATCATTCTGATTGCTGAGCTAGCCGGTGGCTTGATTGCAAATTCGCTGGCATTGCTTTCTGATGCAGGCCATGTCGTTACCGATATCTTTGCGCTGGGCCTGGCATGGTTTGCTATTGTGCAGGCAGAAAAACCCGCGAACGCTCGCAAGACCTTTGGCTATCACCGTGTTGGTATCCTGGCGGCACTGGTGAATGCAGTGATGCTGATCGCCATTACTTTCGCCATCCTATTGGAGGCCGTACAGCGTTTCCAACATCCTGAACACGTCCAGCCGCTGGTCATGTTCCTCGCGGCGGGAATAGGTATTGTTGTCAATCTCTTCATCGGCTTTGGTCTGCAAAAAGAGGGCAATAATCTGAATGTGCGTGCCGCGATGCTGCACGTTTTTGGTGATGTTGGGGCATCAGTAGGCGTTATCGTTGCCGGTTTGATCATTCTCTTTACCGGCTGGACAATTGTTGACCCGCTGCTTTCCGTCGCTATAGCCGCACTCATTGCCGTAGGTGCCTGGCGTATACTGCGCGATACCACTGACATTTTGCTGGAAGCCGCTCCTAAAGATCTTTCCATGCCAAACCTGGTGAAAGATATGAAGAGCGTTGAAGGGGTACAGGATGTGCATGATCTCCATGTCTGGAGTATAACCAGCAATATGTATGCCTTATCGTGCCATGTGCTCATAGATAATCTGCCACCGAGCGATAGTTCTTCCATATTGCAATCCTTAAACACTATGCTTAGCGAGAAGTATCATATTGGGCATGCCACCATCCAGTTTGAGTGTGATCCTCACAAGGAGACGTATTGCGCGGTGAATGGCCTTTACTGCCAGATGGAGGAGGCGTGTGATGACCATAATCACGCTGAGCAGTCAGGGGTAAAGGCCTTCAAAGGCCCTGGTGCATAATCAAGAGACCATTGCGGGAATGAGAGGTGTTCCCCACAGAGCTCCTCTTTTGGTGCACGAGCTAGCACGGCGATACAATGGACACAAGTGCTACAAATGATACAAGTGCTACAAGTGCTACAAACCTCATTGGAAATGCACTAGGGCTCTTGAGAAGTAATCATAAGAAACCTGGCACCTCCAAGGGTGCCAGGTTTCTATTTCGAGCGAAGTTCCTATATACCGCTTGAGCGTAACTTGAACACCTTGATAGCAACCTGGAGGGTGAGCCAGTTGCTTCTCTCTTGTAGATCGATGTCGCAAAGCGATTGTAGACGCTCCAGGCGCTGGATCAGCGTATTTCGATGTACAAAGAGCCGGTTAGAGGTCTTGGTAAGATTGCCGGCGCATTCCAGATAGGTCTCCAGGGTATCCAGGAGATCGGTCCCTTTACGCCGATCGTAGCTGGCGATGCGTGCGACCTGGTCCTGGTACATATCCCGCAGGTCATCCATGCGTGCAATCTTGTACAGGTAGCGGTAGACCCCCAGATCATTGAAGTGCGTGACACCTCCATCTCGATTCAGGCTCTGACCCATTTGTAGAGCTTCATTGGCCTCGGCGAAGCCCCGCCGGTAGTCGCCGATGTTTTGACATTGATTACCGATGCCAATAGAGAGGCGTACGCTGTGCTCAGCACGCATCTGGCGGGCAAGGTCACGTAACCATGTCTTCAAGCGTGCAGCGGCTGGATCTTTGCTCAGGCAGATGATACAGGTGAGGAGATTCTCACGTTCATATAAGACTGAACCAGGGTAATTATCCTGAATTCGACGCCTTATTTGAGCACTTATGCGTTTGTGTATCATGAGACGATCTTCTTCGGTCTGTAGAAGGGTCTCTGCAAGGGGCCTGGTGGAAGTGGACGATGCTCTTGGGCGTCCGTCTTCATCGTCGTCACTTTCATCCAGGTGAGCAATTTCGATCATGGCTACGGTATGTGATTTCGTCAGGTCGCAGCCGATGAAATTCGCCCGCTGTCGCAGCGAATCCTCTGAGTCATATGTCCCGTACATCAGGTCATCAAAGAAGCCCTTGACCAGGTTCTTCTGTGCCAGCATATCAACCAGGTGACTATTTTTGATCGCCATCGCAATTTGGTTCGCGATGGTACCCAGTAATGTTTGGTCTTCGGGTGTGTGACGGCGCGTTTTGCTGAAATAACAATTGATCAATCCAAGGTGTTCTGTACCAGCAATCAAGGGGGCCGAGAGCAACGTTTTATACTGCGAGTCTTTCAGAGGATTCAGTCGCTCCAGGGCATGGGCGCTCATCTCTGGAAATTGACCGCGGGTGCTGAAATCTCGCAGCTTTTCCCAGATATAACGATCAACATCGATTGGCTGGAAGCTCAATAGACGGTCATTTAGATTGGGGGAGGAGGCACGAACCGTTAAACGTCCTTTTGCCTGATCCATTAACATAATGACGCATAGGTCTGCCTCTACAATTTGTACTGTCAAGGTTGCTAACGAGCGCAGCATCTCATCGAGATACAATCCAGAACTAATGGTCTGGCTCATTACTGAGAGCGTGGTTAAGATATTGAGTTTTCTCTGCGTGTTTTCGTAGAGTTGGGCATTCTCAATAGCGCCTGCCACGAGTGCCGCTGTATTTATTAGGAAGTTCTGATGTTGCTCTGTGAATTCATAGGGAGCAATTGTATGCAAGGTGATAACGCCGATGAGATGGCGATCTTTGCCGACGATGGGCACCGTCATAGTAGACTGAAACTTCTCTTCTTCCAGCTCTGGAAAGTAGCGGAAACGAGGATCGTTGAGGGCCGCCTCTTTCAGAATGACTGGCTGGAGGTGCGTACCAACCCAGCCTGTAACGCCTTCGCCCAGAGCCAGCTCGATTTTACCCACTAGTTTTTTATATTGCTTGTTTGTGCTCGCAAGCGTGAGGCGCTCCTTGTCTTTATCATACAGGTAAAAGAATACAGCGTTGCAGGAGATGGCACGGGAGACTGTATCTACGAGATGCCCCAATACCTCATCAAGTTTGAGAGTCGAGCCGACGGTCGAAATAACCTCATTCAGCAGGATATTCTCCTGGGTACGAGCCTCGAGTGCTTTTTGCAGTTCCGCATTTTCCTGGCGAATTTGCTCGATATCAATAGATTGTCCTGCTGTGTTAGATTGCTCTGCCGTGTTTCCCGTGTTGCTTTTTGATGAGACTAATTTGGAAGACATGCCGGCCTCCTGATCTAGCTGATTAGAAAAGCTCTCCATCAACGTGGAGAGATATCATGAGAAGTGTCGTTGGTTGTTAGATAATTTACAGGGATATGTATATAACAACCATTGTACATATTTTCTGGTATCTCGTCCATAGTTTTACCCTTGAATTTACTAATTGGGGATATTCCAAATTAAAATGGTACGAATTACGTTCAAAATTGGGAATAAATTTTCCTACTTCGTAAAATATTCTGCATATTTTGGCGTTTCCGATGCAGCACTTGCCGGGCTTTAAAGATGTGTATATGTATATTTTTGCTACAGGAGGTAACTACTTTTGCCTACTAGCTCAGCAGAAGGTAGGAATATTTACAGCGATGCAATTCCACTAGGAGACTAGGAGACTAGGAGAAATTGACTAGCTACTTTACATTGATTCTGGTATACTTGACATATATCTAGCTCCATGGCATACAACGTTGTATGTGTCCTCATTGCATACAGCGTTTTAAAGTATGTCAGATGAAAAAGACTGTTCTGCATAGTTCTTCAGAAGAATGGAGAACTTCTGAAGTGCCTGGCATCTCTGACGAGAAGAGGATCGACTGGCGAGCGCCTTTCGAGGTGCATTTACGGAATGGTTCAATAGGTTTTTTCTAGGAGAACAATCATATGGCTACCACCGACACGGTACTGATTCCCGAAGAGCAAGGTGTTGAGCGACACGGTATCGAACGTGTTTCGCCAAAGACTCGTACGCATGTCCGCGTCTTCGACAACTTCACCATGTGGCTTTCGGCCAATCTAGTGATTTCAACAATCGCTCTAGGAGCGATAGCTAACCTGGCATTTGGCCTCGGATTCTGGGATGGCCTGGCAGTTATTATTATCTTCAACGCACTTGGTGTTTTACCCGTTGCCTTTTTCTCGACTCTTGGTCCCAAACTGGGTTTACGCCAGATGACCATCTCGCGCTTCTCTTTCGGCTGGGTAGGTGGCATCATCATGGCGCTCTTCAATGTCGCTGCCTGCATTGGTTGGTCAACTGTCAACGTCATCATCGGCGGTCAATTGGTCTCAGCACTGACTAAAGGCGCTATTCCGGGATGGGTGGGTATACTTGTCATTGCGATTCTTACAACCCTGGTCAGCATTTATGGCTACAGGTACGTGCATCGCTACGAGCGCTGGGCCTGGATCCCCATGGCCATTATATTTGCGATCCTGGTGATTGTAGCAGCCCCACACATGCGAATTATACCTACGCCTGCATTTGGAGCGGCTGAAATTGCAGGTTTCATCTCCTTTGGTGGAGCTATCTATGGTTTCGCCACAGGATGGAGTTCATACGCGGCAGATTACAACGTCAACCAGCCTGAGAACACATCGCCAAAGCGTGTCTTCTGGCTTACCTATCTTGGTGTTTTTGTGCCGTGTGTGGTGTTAGAAACGATTGGTATGGCCTTTACCAGTTGGAAGCCATTGGGTGGTGGCGATTTACTTGCCGCTGTTGCCAGTCCGTTAGGCGCCTTTGGAACATTTATCGTGGCTTTGCTTGCTCTAAGCACAGTCGCTAACAATATTCCGAACGATTATAGCCTTGGTCTCTCCATGCAGGTGCTTGGTAAGGCGTTCATGCGTGTCAAGCGCTATATCTGGACGCTCATCGGGGCAGTGGTATATGTCGCGATCGCGCTTACTATTCTTGCTCTTGGTGGCAACTTTAATGAAACACTTAGCAGTTTCATGCTCCTCATTGCCTACTGGCTAGGCCCTTATGCAATCATTCTCATCATCGAACACTTTGTATTCCGTCATGGGCGGTACGATGTCGATGATTGGAATACGCCCAGTAAACTCCCAGTTGGCTGGGCTGCGATAGTGTCTATGGTGATTGGTTTGATAGGTGCCGGCCTTGGTTTTGCTCAGGTATTCACAGTAAACGGCAACACGACACCTATCACCGGACCCATAGGTGGCTTGATTAATAAGCCTTATGGCATGGACGTAGGCTTCGAACTGGCTATTGTGTTTGCTGCTATCTCCTACCTGATCTTGCGTCGTATTGAACTAAGAAACAGCCCGCGTGGTGAATTGAGCACTGCTGCTGAGTAGCTGTTTCTCTTTTATCCGTTCACAGAGGCAGGCGGTCATACCCGTCTGCCTCTGATTTTAAAGGGTAGTAGTATGTAATGAGGAATGTTAAATGCATTATGACCTTATCATTCGCCATGCGCACTTACACCGCCTCCAGGATCTTGTTGATATTGCCATAAAAGATGGGCATTTCGCCAAAATCGCCAACGATCTCTCCTCGGAGAGTGCTACTCGCGAGATTGATGCGGCCGGCAGGCTTGTCTCACCACCATTAATAGATGCACATGTACACCTGGACGCTGTCTTGACCGTGGGTCAGCCCCGCTATAACTCTTCTGGTACATTGTTGGAGGGCATTCAGATCTGGAGTGAACGCAAGCCGAGCTTGACTCGTGAAGATGTCAGAAGCCGTGTCCTGGAGGAGATTCGTTGGGAGGTGGCTCAAGGTACGCTGCACATTCGTAGCCACGTGGATGTGTGCGACCCGGCTTTGACCGCTCTGAGGGCCTTAATCGAGGTGCGTGAAGAAGTTCACGATATTTGTGACCTGCAACTGGTTGCCTTTCCCCAGGATGGCATCATATCTTTCCCGAATGGACGCGAGTTGATGCGCAAGGCTATGGAACTGGGGTGCGACCTGGTAGGAGGGATTCCGCACTATGAGTGGACTCGTGATATGGGTGTCGAGGATGTACAGTATGCGTTCGCGTTGGCGAAAGAGTTTAACCGCGATATCGATTGCCATTGTGATGAAACTGATGATCCGCTCTCACGCTTCACGGAAGTGATGGCAGCCGATACGATTCAGCAAGGGTGGCAGGGGCGAGTGACGGCCAGCCACTGCACCGCAATGCACTCTTATGATAATGCCTATGCTTTTAAGCTGATACGCCTGCTGGCGGGTGCCCAGGTGAATGTCATTGCCAACCCTTTTGATAATGTTGTTTTGCAAGGTCGCTTTGATACTTATCCCAAGCGACGAGGCATTACGCGCGTGAAAGAATTGCTGGCAGCCGGTGTCAATGTTGCTCTCGGCCATGATTCGATCATGGATCCATGGTTTCCGTTGGGCAGGGGTGATATGCTTGCTGCTGCCCAGCTTGCTCTCTACCTGTGCCATATGAGCGGCTATGAAGAAATCAACGATGTTTTTGATCTGATCACGACAAATGCAGCAAAAACTCTGCGCATCCAGGATAGATATGGTATCGAAGAAGGCAAACCGGCAGATTTCCTTGTGCTTGATGCACCATCTGCTTTTGAGGCGCTACGCCTGCTTCCTGCTCGACTGCATGTATTTAAAAATGGGCGAGAGGTGGCGAATACTTTGCCTGAAAGAAGTATAGTGAAAAGGAGTGGAGATGAAGAAGGGAAAGAAGTAACGTACCGAAAATGATAACAGAGCAGTCAATCATAGTCAACAGATTAACAGGTTATAGTTTCATAAAATGTCGTGAGATATGATACAATTGACATGCTAAACTCTTGTCTCTGCGCTTAGAAGTTGGTATCATTAAAAGCAAGGGATTATTGGCGCGTTCAAGGAAGAGAACTACTATGCCAAACAAATATGAGCGCGAAATTGAAGAAATCTTGCGTAATTTGGAACGAACAGAGCCTAAGCCAGGACTGGGACGGAAATTTGGCGGGCGATTACGCCGAAAAGCGGATTCACGCATGAGTGCGCGTAAGCGTAGTTTACCGTCCTTTAATTTCGGTCTCTCGGAATGGTGCCTGGTGATTGCATTTTGCGCGGCACTCGTTGCTGGCGGCTGGGCATATGCACACACCAATCCAGATCTTTTCACCGGAATTATCGCCCTTATTGGGGCCGTATGCTTTGCAATTTTGATTATTTTGCCATTTGTGTCCCGGTCGCCCTATCCTGGACGATCTCCTGGTTATGGGAATGTGACGCCATTGCGACGGAATCCCTTGAGTAGTCTTGCGACACGTTGGCATCTCTTCCTGCTAAAACTTCGCTATCGTCGAAGAAAAGGCAAATAATACCGTGTCAAGTCAAATAAAAATGTTACCGAACGATGATGGTTCCGTCAAATAAAAATGTTACTGAGCGGCGAGGGGGTCAAGGCGACCCTGCTCGCGAGCAGGGTCGCCTTGACCCCCTCGCCGCTCGCGCTTTCGGTCTGCCCCCAACTCCTTTCTGTGGTTAGGCTGCTGTGCCGTTCTGGACGACTGCTGTCTCCCAGAGGGCGTCCAAGCCTGCATAGATTTCATGCCGCAACAGCAGAGGATTGGTCTGCTCATAGAGCGCCTGCAAGCGCGCCTGCTGCTCTTGACTAAGCACACCCGTTGCGACCAAACGCTGATAGGGCGTCTGGGCTTGATCCCATTTTCTGCGCACCTTGTCGCCTTCGACCATTTTTTCGTGCAGATGCATCACGGGCTGGAACAGGTTGTAGTAGAGCCACATCCGCTCAGAGAGAGCATTGCCTGCTGCGATCTGCTCAGCCGTATCCAGGCGCACCTCGCCGAAATACTGCCGCACCAAGGTGTCGTTTTTCTACTCCACAGAGCGGTTATCATGCTTCTGGTACGGGCGGCTGCGCGAGAGGTGAACTCCTGTCACTTTCTCTTTCCAGAACCGCACCAGATGCGCATTGAAGAACTCCGTCCCAGTAGCGGGATGTAAC
>Ga0209648_10004782_pt1 | contig 11526 bp, 9 predicted proteins | sample GraSoi2013_115cm_FD_185830 | JGI IMG/M metagenome (GOLD analysis project Ga0209648, IMG submission 185830) | Grasslands soil microbial communities from the Angelo Coastal Reserve, California, USA - Sample 9_17_2013_115cm (SPAdes) (version 2) | ecosystem: Environmental > Terrestrial > Soil >...
GTCGAGACCCAGTTCATCATCATCACACACAGCAAGAAGACCATGGCGGTCGCGCCGGTCATGTACGGCGTCACGATGCAGGAGCCTGGTGTTTCGAAGGTAGTCTCGGTGAAATTCGGCCACGAGGTGGAGCGTCCGCGGGCAGTTTCGGCCTGAGCGGCAGCAAACTCGTGTGGCACCGGCACTCCTGCCGGTGTTATTGCAGTTCCGGGGTGTTGTTTACCAACAGCCAGGCAGCAGCAGAGTGTATTTCCATACAATCGACGACCGTGTCATTTCGAAGCCGAAAGGCGAGAAATCGGCTCCGCCCAAAGCCCAGCGGGAGCAGATCCTTCGGCTACGCCTCGGAGCCTGTCCTGAGGCGGTAGCCGAAGGAATGACACTCCCCCAACTTTGAAGCCGCTCTAGATTCCCCCAGAAAGATTCACTGCGCTTCATGATCCTGCAGACGATCGCCCTCCAAATCCCATCTCCAGCAACTACTCAAGAATCGCTCTTCTGGGTTAGGATTCTACGCAAATGCAAACTACAGTTGCTGCGATGACTTCGCAACGAAAGCAAGCCTGGGCGCGAGCTGCGATTGCCGGGCTCTTTGTATTAGTCGTTTTGTCGCTCGGCCTCGGCGCACGTCACGCTGACGCGGCCGAACCTTTGGTCAAGCCAAGAGAGATCGGCCGGGTTACCTTCGCTGTAGCCGGCGACGTCATTCCTCATCAGGCTGTTGTGCAGTCCGCCGCCGCGGCTGCCCAAGACCAGGCAGCCAAAACCGAGACAGCCAAAACAAAGACCAGCGCAGGCCCTGAGGCAGGAGCGATCGACCTTCACGGTGGCTGGGACGCGTTGTTTGCCGGAGTTGCCGATGTCTTCCGCCAGGCCGACTTCGGTTTTGTGAATCTCGAGACACCGGTTGCGCCGACTGCTTCGCGCGGATCGAAGCCCTTTCAGTTCGATGCTCCCATTGCCCTGCTGCAATCGCTGAAGGCCAGCGGCGTTAAAGTGGTTTCCTTCGCGAACAATCATGTCTTCGATCAAGGTCAGGCGGGCTTCGCGGAAACCCAACAGCATTTGCAGGAGCAAGGTTTGTTGTTTGTCGGCGCGGGCGCGAGCGCGCAGGACGCCTGGAAGCCACTAATCCTGGAAAAGAACGGGATCAAGATCGGGTGGCTAGGTATGACGCGATGGCTGAACGGTCATCACAACGTCGAACAGCAATCCGAGGCGCACGTAGCTTTTCTGCCCTACCCGGGCTCGGGCGATGAGGCCACCGGGCTGAGCGAAGCCGCGCTCCTTGACACCATCAAAGCGGCTCGCGCGCAATGCGACTTGCTCTTGATTTCCATTCATTGGGGCGTGGAGTACGCTCCGGAGCCTTTGCCCCACGACATCGAATTAGCGCACAAGATGCTCGAAGCCGGCGCCGGCGCGGTGATCGGGCATCATCCCCATGTGCTTCAGCAGATCGAGACCTACACCACTCAGGACCAGCGCAATACGGTGATTTTCTTTTCCTTAGGAAACTTTCTGGCTAACCAGTCACGCGCTTACGTGGACGGTCTGATGCCGGATAAAACCGGCGAGCCGCGCGACTCCATCGTCGCCAAATTCGCTGTTGTGCGAAGAGATTACGGGCCGGGCGGCATTCGCGTGGAATTGAGCCAGGTGGGTATTCTTCCCGTCTGGATCCAGAACAACCACTTGGGCTTGAAAAATGGCCGCGAAAAAACGCCCTTCATCCGACCCGTGTTGATTGATCGCGAACTGCCGCGCCTCGAAACCAGGCTCGATGAACTCACCCGGGCCACAGCACCGCTTTCCCCGGAACAACGGCAGGAGTGGATTCAGGTCTCAGGACAGCTCGACCTCTTAAAGCATCGGCGGGAGCTGCTACTCGGAAGAACCGGCGACGACTACGTGGTTGCACCGCCCAATCCGTGACCTAGAGCAGCTTCAGAGTTGGTGTATTCCATACAATCAACGACCGTGTCATTTCGAAGCCGCAGGCGAGAAATCTGCTCCGCCTAAAGCCCTGCGGGAGCAGATCCTTCTCCCGCTTGGCGGGATCAGGATGACACGCCCTTTGGTGCGTTGCTGTCGGTATACACCATCCCGCGAATTGCAAAATAGCATCCCACCCACACCGCGGGCAGGAAGAATTTTTTCGTTAGCGGAGATTTTTTTTTGCACTCCGCCGTTAATTTTTTTGACAACCGGTACTACAAATTGAATCGAAAAGCAATGCCGTAGGGTCCGCGTTCCATGCGGACTTCACAACTTGTGCATATCAGCGCAGTTGTTTTTCTTGCAAACGGTTCGCAAGCAGAGTTGACATATCACTTACGTTATTGACAAAAATAAGTGAGGGGCTAGAATAACGCCTCGCCCCTCAAATTCTTGTCATGAGCTCAACTACATTAAATCGTATTCTGCTCCAGACCGACTTTCCGGAGCTGACTCTACACGCGCGGGGCAAGGTCCGTGACCTCTACAGCCTGAACGGGCAGTTGTTGTTCGTCGCGACCGATCGCATCTCGGCATTCGACTACGTTCTCGCCACCGGCATTCCTGACAAGGGCCGTGTGCTTACACAGCTTTCGCTCTTCTGGTTTGATTTTTTCAAAGACACGGTGCACAACCACCTGATCACCGCCAGGGTCGACGCGTACCCGGAGCCGCTCAAAAAATATGCCGATCAGCTTCGCGGACGCTCCATGCTGGTCACCAAAGCACAGATGATCGATGTGGAATGCGTGGTGCGCGGCTACCTCTCCGGCTCAGGGTGGAAAGATTATCAACAAACCGGAGCTGTGTGCGGGATCAAGCTGCCCGCCGGACTGCGCGAGTCCGACAAGTTGCCGGAGCCGATCTTCACGCCGGCCAGCAAAGCCGTCAGCGGGCATGACGAGAATATTTCGTTCCACGATATGTGCAAGCGCACGGGAACGGGGCTGGCCAATCAGCTTCGCGATCTGAGCATCAGCATTTATAAGAAGGCCGCCGACTACGCCGCCGGCCGGGGCATTATCATCGCGGATACGAAGTTTGAATTCGGCCACGCCGCGCAAGGTTTGGTGCTGGCCGATGAGGTCCTTACACCCGATTCTTCGCGCTTTTGGCCGGCAGACAAGTATCAGCCGGGACGAGCGCAAGAGTCTTACGACAAGCAGTTCGTACGCGACTACTTGGAGACGATCAAGTGGAACAAGCAGCCTCCTGCTCCCTCTCTGCCGGAAGAAGTGGCTCGCAAGACCAGTGAGAAATATATGCAGGCCTACAAAGTTCTGGCGGGGCGAGAGTTGCCTGCCGGCTGAGCGCGTCAGGACTCCATGAACGGCCTGGACTGGCTCATTCTGGTGGTGCTGATGCTTTCGGCCTTGCTGGCGGCGGCGCAGGGGTTCTTCTTTGAGATTATTTCGCTGGCCGGCGCTGTATTCGGGTATCTGCTGGCGGCGTGGGGTTACGGCGGGATCGCAGCTTGGTTCTTGCCGTATGTGAAGTCGCAGGCGTTCGCCAACCTTGCGGCTTTTTTGACAATTTTTTTATCTGTCGTACTGCTGGCGGGGGCGATCGCCAGAATTGTTCGGTGGGTTGTACATGAAGCGGGCTTTCGGTGGGTGGACCGGTCTCTGGGCGCGGCTTTTGGGTTTTTGCGTGGGGCTGTTATCGTGACCGCAGGACTGTTAGCAATCACTGCTTTTGCCCCGGAATCGCACGAGCTGTCCGGTTCACAACTATCTGGGTTCTTTCTGGTGGCAGGACGGGGCGCGAGCTGGCTTGCGCCGTCGGAGATACGCCAGAAGTTTCACGAGGGCATCACGGTGCTGCGCGGAACGGGCTCGCCCGCCACAACAAAAGATAAGTAGTAACAACACTGCTGCACTTTGGAAAGTGAGGATCGTGTGAAGGACCAGCTCGAAGCGCTCGTGGCGCAGATGTACAGCAGCGGTATTCTCTATTCTGAGGCCGTACGCGAATTCAAGAAACGTTTCCTCATGAATGTGCTCCAGCAAAACAAAGGCAACCAGTGCAAAGCGGCGCGAGAGCTGGGTATGCATCGCAACACCTTGAGCCGCACCATCAGCGAGCTCAAGCTTGACGTGCGCCAGTTCCGCGATGGCGCCCGCCGCCCCGTGCGCAGCGAAAAGCCGGTTGCTCTGGAAAAGAGAATTGTTCGCTAGGTGTGGCGACAGCCTCTAACGAAGATTCTGAATCCAAATCAGAGTGCCAGCCCCGGTCTCTTCAGCTACGCTTCGTTCAGGTTATTTCCGTACCGGCTTTCGCTGGGACGCCGCCGATGTCTACCTTTTCGACATCGACGGTACAGTTCTCAATTGCCGCGACTCAGTTCACTTTGATGCTTTCCATCAGGCGTTTCGCGACGTGATGGGAGTTGCCGCCAGCCTGGACGGCCTTTTTCTTCACGGCAATACCGATCTCGGCATCTTACGCGCCGCGCTCGAACGCGAGGGGATCCCTGATACTCTCATCGAATCGCGAATGTCGCATATCGTCGAGCGCATGTGCTCCGAGGTGCTTCGCAACCGCGAGCAGATGCATCCAGAACTTTGCCCTTCCATTTGCGACCTAATTTCATATTTGGCCGCACGTGGCAAGCTGCTGGCAGTAGCCTCCGGCAACCTGGAGCCGATTGGCTGGGCAAAGCTCCAAAAGGCGGGGATCAGGCAATCCTTCTCGTTTGGATCGTTTGCCTGGCCGCGAGAATCTCGCGCGGAAATATTCAAGCACGGCGTGTCATGGGCACGGGAGCGGCTGGGACAATCGGCGAACGTCTGTGTGATCGGCGATACGCCTGCGGACGTTGATGCGGCGAGAGCCGCGGGAATCAACATCATCGTGCTAGCAACTGGAATTTACGACTTTGCCGAGCTGCGCGCGGCCCAACCGGATGCCTGCTGCACGTCGGCTTTGGATCTACTCACGTTGCAGGTCTGACTTTGGGAGATCCGGTGATCGGTTGATCTGGTGATCGAATCACTGGAAGATTGGGTCATCTGAGAAGAAATGCTTTCAGGTCACCGGATTGGCCGATCACCGTTTCCTCATCATCGCCTTTCAGATCATCCGATCTCCCGATCACCCGATCTCCCGATCTTTCTTGGTATACCGGCGAAGGGGTTAAGTCGTCCAATTTAGTCAGAATTAGGACGCAAACATCGCACGAGCGAACCGTTCTCTATCAGGGTAAAATTAGTCTTCCCATGCGGTCCTGGCTACTCATACTTGTCGTCTGCCTTGGCGCGTTTTGCGTCGCGCAAGACCGCCATTCGTCGGTTTCGAAGTCGGTCTCCAAGAAGGATCGCCACGCCGCTGCTCAGGAGTTTAAGCGCGCGCTGGATTTTCAAAAAGCCGGCCAGGTGGACGAGGCTCTGGTTGCCGCGAACCGTGCTTGTGAGCTCTCTCCCGGCAATCCGGAGTACCTGACCGCGCGCGAGACGCTGCGCCAGCAGGTTGTGAGCGGTTATCTTGAGCGCGGCAACCGGCTAGCCCAGGGCGGCAACCTGAGCGCAGCGCAGGTCCAATTCCGCCAAGCCCTTGCTGTGGATCCGGAAAACACTTACGTCCGCCAGCGTTTGCATGATGTCTTACCCACCGACGACCCCGATCGCGGGCGCACGCTGCAGCTTCTCGCATCGGTTGACCAGGTCGACCTGACGCCGGCACCTGCCCCGGCGGACATTCACCTGCGCGGGGACACGCGCAGCGTGTACACGCAACTGGGAAGAATCTTTGGTATCACCTTCCGCTTTGACGACGCGTTGACCAGCACTGCTTTGCGCTTAGATCTGGACAAGGTGGATTTCTACACCGTGATGTATGTGACGGGCAAGATGAGCAAGACCTTCTGGGTGCCGGTTTCAAAACAGGAGGCGCTGGTCGCTACCGACACAACCGAGATGCGGCGCCAGTACGAGCGGCAGTCGGTTCGGACGTTCTACGTTGGCAACGCCACCACGCCCGCCGAACTAACCGATGTCGCTAACGTGCTACGCACGGTCTTTGAGATGACGATTGTGGCGGTGGCGCCCGGGCATAACACCATCACCGTCAAAGCGCCGCGACCCACCGTGGAGGCCGCTGCGCTGCCAGCATGATCGACAACGTGATGGACGCCCGTCCGGAAATGCTTCTTGAGGTCCAAGAGTTCGAGTTCGACACCGACAAAACCAGTTCGTTCGGCCTGAACCTGCCCACCAGCTTTCAAGTGTTCAATATTTATTCCGAAATTCGCCGCGTTCTCGGCGCCGATGCTCAGATCGTGATTGACCAACTCAAAAAGACCGGGACCATTAACCCCAACTCGATCCCAACCAGCGATCTCGCCAATCTGGCGGGCTCGCCTTTGCTTTCGCCATTCATCTTTTTCGGCAAAGGCCTGGGACTCACCGGCATTACCGCTCTCCCTATCACGGGGACACTCAGCAGCAATACTTCCACTTCGAGCACCGTGGAGCGTGCAACCATTCGCGCCATGGACGGCGAATCGGCCACGTTTCGCGTCGGCACCCGTTTTCCGATCTTGAGTGGAACTTTTTCGAGCTTTGGGCTTGGCACGCAAGGTCGACCATCTGTGAACAGCACACCCCAGTTTCAGTATCAGGATCTGGGCTTGACGCTAAAAGCCAAACCTCATTACCAATCCACAGGCGACATCAGGCTTGACCTGGAGCTCGAAGTTTTAGGTCTAGGAGCAGCTTCGCTCAATAACGTCCCCGAATTGACCGCTCGATCGTTTAAAGGAAACATCACCGTGAGAGAGGGTGAGCCGTCGGTGATTATGGGAGCGATTAGCGAGCAGGAGGTACGGGCCACGCAAGGCTACCCTGGGCTCGGACAGCTTCCCGTTTTGCGTGCGATCGTGAATTCCAACACGCGGCAGCGGGTTCACAACCAGGTCCTGGTCGTCGTTACACCCCGTTTGGTTCGCAAACCATTTCACGACACTGGGACCAGCACGCTTTGGAACCTGGGCCGCTGATGGTAACCGCGGAGTGTCAGGCACCAGTTTAGATAACGGTTTCGCCTTTGATATCCCTTATCCATCCACCATTCACCCGACGTCTGTGTCATCCTTCAGGATGACACAGGAAAGGCGAGCATCGAACCTCTGTCCGGATACAAGACCGAAACACACTCTTCGCACTCAGCGTTTTTTCGCAAGCTCTGAAGTCGTGCCCTGATACAAGTCTCGTTTGTGGATGTACTCATGTGGCCAAGTTGTCACTTGCCAGCATGATCAACCTCGAACTGAACCAGAGCCTTCAGTTGCTCGTACGGGATCGTGGCCACCGATTTCACTCGCCGGCCGTTGATGAAGACGGTTGGGGTTTCATTCACATCTAGAGACTCGCCAAGGTCCATCGACTTCTTCACATGGGCCTGGGTGTCGAGCGCGGCAGAGCAGTCGGCAATTTTCTGAGCATTGAAGCCGGCGCCGGTCGCCAATTCCTTCAGCTTGTCGTCTGCGATGGGCGCCGCAATAGCGCCTTGGTTCTCAAAAACCGAGTCGACATATTTCCAGAACGCATCTTTATCAGGTCCGTCCATCCGGCTCGCACAATCCGCGTAGAGAGCAGCCTTGATCGCCCAGGGATGCAACGACGCCGGCAACGGAAATTGTTGGAAGACCAAGCGGGTCTGCGGAAATTCCGTGGCTAGTTTCTCAAGAACCGGCTGGGCCGCCTTGCAGTGCGGACACTCCAAATCACTGAAGTCGACGATGAGAATTGCAGGATTCTGCGCCCCGCGGCCCGGACCGTCAGCCGCCTGCAATTTCTGCCGGGTTGTCTCGAAAGGATTTGGCCCGAAGGGTATCAGTTCACCCACGATCGCTGCCTGCTCCTCCAGCGACCAATAAATATGATTGGGCTGTTGCTTATTGATGGAAACCAAGAGCTCCACCACACCAGGAATGGCGGACGGGCGCACGTTGACCACCTGCCAGGACAGGCTGGGATCGTAACCCAGAGTGCGTTTGAGAGCAGCTTCCACTTGCGCTGGGCTCGGCAGCAACATGGGTTTCACTTCCGGCGCCGCCGGAGCAGTTGGCTTCTTTGCGGGCGCGCTCTGCGCTACCGTCGTCGATGCGATCGCAAGAAGCAGTGTGGCAGCAAATAGTGACGCGAGCGTTCTTCTTGTTTTTGTTTTGGGCATTCTTAATATATTTATTTTGGGTATTTTTGTGTTGATCTTTGTGTTGATCATGGATTCAGACTTCCGACTTTTGTGCGATGGGAAAACGGCGTCCAAGGCCGAAGGCTTTCGGAGTGATTTTTAAACCCGGGGCAGCTTGCTGGCGTTTGTATTCGCTTCGCTCAATCATACGAACGACATCGCGCACCAGCTTGAGATCGTAACCGCGGTCCGCGGCGATCTGCTCCGCGGTGTGGTAGTCCTCCACGTAGTCTTCCAGAATACTATCCAGGACGTCGTATTCCGGTAACGTGTCACTGTCTTTCTGGCCGGGCCGCAGCTCGGCAGAGGGCACCTTCTCGAGCGTCGACTGGGGAATCACGGGCTTGAGAGTGTTGACGTAGTGGCTCAGGCGGTACACCAGCGTCTTAGGGACATCGGAGATTACGCCGAGCCCCCCGACCATGTCGCCATACAACGTGCAGTAGCCGACGGCCAGCTCAGACTTGTTGCCGGTGGTCAGAACCAGTTCGCCAAACTTGTTGGAAAAGGCCATCAAGATGTTGCCACGAATTCGCGATTGTATATTTTCTTCAGCGACATCCTCAGGCCGCCCGGCAAAGATCGGCGCCAGAGCTTTGCGGTAGAGGTCGAAGATCTCGCGGATGGCGACCACTTCAAAGCGGATGCCGAGGTTCGCAGCCAGCTCTCGAGCGTCACGAACGCTGTGGTCGGAAGAATACTGGCTAGGCATAGCGATGCCGGTCACATTTTCCGCGCCCAAGGCATCGACGGCAATGGCAGCGGTGAGAGCAGAATCAATCCCGCCGCTCAACCCGATCACTGCCCGCCGGAATCCGCACTTGCGAGCGTAGTCGCGCGTCCCCAGAACCAGAGCTGCGTACGCCGAGGCTTCTTCGCCGGCCACCTGATCGTGCAGATCGCCCTGCAAGGTTTCCGAGTCAAATAAAACCAGATCTTCTTCGAACGACTTGGCGCGGGCTACGGTCCGGCCATCCGGGGCGATCACCAGACTGGAACCGTCGAATACCAAACTGTCATTGCCGCCAATCTGGTTCACGAAAACCACGGGCACTTTATTGTCGCGCGCAATCGTCTCCAGCATTTCGCGGCGCAGCTCGCGCTTCTTCAAGTGAAAGGGCGAAGCGGAGATGTTGAGGACCATGTTGGCCCCGGAGCGCAGCAGCTCCTCAACCGGATCGACACTGTACAGGCGCCGGTGCCAGAAATGCTTGTCATTCCACGCGTCTTCGCAGATCGTGACCGCCATTTGCCTTCCGCAAAACGGCAGCACGCGCTGTGACGTTGCCGGAGCAAAGTAGCGTAGCTCGTCAAAAACGTCATAGGTAGGCAGCAACATCTTGGACTGCACGAATTGCACCTTGCCGTCGCGCAGGAAAGCCGCGGAATTCATCACCGTCTTGCCGGTCTCAACTTTGGCGGGAGAAACGAAGCCGCAGATAATGGAAATCTCGGGAACGGCCCGGGCGATCTCTTCCACAACTTGCTGGCTTCGGGCCACGAAAGCAGGCTTTTCCACAAGGTCGCGGGGCGGATAGCCGCAGACCGCGAGTTCGGGAAACAACACGATGTGCGCGCCCAAAGCGCGTGCCTGGCGGGACGATTCTACGATCTTTTTGGAATTACCGGTGAAATCACCAACGGTGGAATTGATTTGGCCGAGCGCAATCTTCACGTATTCAGTTTAAACCGCCGGAAGAATCGCCGCCATCGCGGGCGTCATCGCCGCCATCGAGTAGGCCTAAGAAAGAATCAGGCAGCCCACCCGGCACACAGATTGGCGTGAGGCCATCGATGAAACCTATTCGCGCCTTCGCAGGCGGGGCGTTCCCACGGTCCGGGCACTGACGGCCGATCACGGCGATCTTCTACTGCGGTGGCTTCTGCTGATCTTGAGGCTTGTCTCCCGTTCCCCAATCCGGCTCCGCGGGATGCCCCTGTTGACTTTGCCCGCTGGTAGGAAGCTGCAGCGACGGCTCGGGCTGTTCGCCTTCACGGCGCAAGGTCGGCTTGCGCGCCGGTTGTTGTGTCTCCTCCGGATGAGTAGCTTCTTCGCGGGATGCGCCGGCCTTCAACGCTGCCAGTGACGCGACCCCATCTTTAATGTCCACTTCTTTTTCCGTCTTAACGACGACCTGGCCGACGACCTTGGAGATCTTCACCATCGTGACTTCATCTCCCACTAGACGGACGAACACCACATCCTGCGGGACTTTGCCGTAGATCCAATCTTCGTATTCCTTGCCTTTGTCGTCCTTCTCGCGGACTTTTTGTTCGGGCCGGTCCTTGGCCATGATCACCATATCGCGATTCATACCCACGAGGATTTCATGCTTTTTAATAGCATCACGAATCTTTGGCGGCAGGGTCTCGCTGTATACCTCAACCGCGCTCTTTTCTGAGAAATCAATCACCGGGCTCAGCAGCTTCTTGAGATCGGCCACTGTCATCTCTGGAACATGTTTGCTGAACTGCAATGTGAAGGCGGCCCCTGTCGCCTGGGTCTCCTCGCCATTGATGGGCGTTATGCCCCCGCCGGATCCGCCCACGCCCACGCTGATGTGCTGATACCACTTCGTCTTCTTTTTCGGCCCGCCATTGAGTTCGAAATAAATCGACTTCTCGTGGAATACCACGTTGGTGATCTGAACTTTATCGCCGACCTTGGCGGCGGCGCCACGCGCCTGGATCTGCTGAAACAGATTCACGTCGGCAGGCGTGACCCGGCCCTGCGGATCGATCACCAAGGCCTTATCGCCGAGAGGAATGTACTTCCGAACGTGGCCGAACTCGGCGTCCATGAGCTGGATGAGATGCATCTTGGTGGCATTATCCACCTCTTTACGCTTTTCCAGATCAACGGCCCGCAGCTCGGGGGTAAATTGAGGCTGAACCGGCATCTGCGGTGATTTAAGTATCAGAACATTCGACGAGTCCGCCGGCTTGGCTGTTGAATCGGGCTGTGTCTTTGAATCGGGCTGAGACTGGGAATCCGGTTTCGCCTGGGGATCGGTAGACTTGGTTGGGTTGGATGCCGGATCCTGTCCCGTGGCAAGAACCGGCCCCGCCATAGCAAGTGCCAGTAACGCAACGGTAAATAGTGTGCAACGGTGCATGCGACCACCTGTACTGCTCAATTCAACTATTCTCTAAATCGGGTAGATTTTCAACTCGCCTTAGCACCCAGAAATACTCCAAAGTGTTAGATGCCGGGCTGACAAAGGGAGGCTACCCCGGGACCAGCATTCGAGAAGGCTTTGCCTGGTAAAGTAGCTAGCCAAGGGCTCCACCCGTGTATACCCCGGTCCTTGTCGAAATCCAAAGGCTGTCATCCCG
>Ga0209648_10004784_pt1 | contig 11522 bp, 15 predicted proteins | sample GraSoi2013_115cm_FD_185830 | JGI IMG/M metagenome (GOLD analysis project Ga0209648, IMG submission 185830) | Grasslands soil microbial communities from the Angelo Coastal Reserve, California, USA - Sample 9_17_2013_115cm (SPAdes) (version 2) | ecosystem: Environmental > Terrestrial > Soil >...
CGGCCCCCACCATCCTGGATTGCCCACCTTCGGCTCGGCACGCACGACGCGACTCGGTGGTGTTGTTCTTGCACTCACACTGTTGCTGCTCCTGACGGCGAGCCCCGCGCAGAGCCATGATCCGAGCGCCTGGGGCGGGCTGTTCCGCTCCCGCGACCACGGCGCGGCATGGGTGTCCGCCAATAGCGGGGTGTTCGTCAGCGGCGCCATTGCACTCGCTATCAGCCCGACCGACGCCAACCATCAGCTTCTTGGGGCTGAAAGCGGTCTGCTGCGCTCGCGCAATGGCGGGCGAGACTGGACCATCGAAGCGCCGTCTGTCGTGCTCGGCTCCGTCTTTGCGGTGGCCTTCGCCGCGGACGGGCGGCGGGCATTGGCTTCGACCGGCCTCGGGATCTTTCACAATGAGGCCGAGAACACCTGGCGGCCGGTCTCCGCTCCTCAGGGCACGGCGCCGGCTAGAGCCATCGTTCGCAGTGGGGAGGACGGTCGCGTCTACCTGGCTGGTTGGACCGGACTGTTTCGCAGCGATGACTGGGGTGCCTCGTGGTCGAGCGCCGCCGACGGCCTCCCTAACGAGCCCGCGGAGACACTTCTCGTGATATACGGCTCAGCCGAGGTCCTATACGCCATCGTCCGGGGCGGGATCTGGGCGAGTGTTGATGGCGCTCGAACCTGGGCGAGCCGAGGAGCAGGGATTTCCCCCACCAATGTCGATGCCATCGCTGCGGACGCGAAACACCCGGCCCGATTATGGGCCGCAGGGGGCGACCGAGTGTTCCGGAGCGATGACGCCGGCGCGAGCTGGCAAGGCGTCGGGCGGCCGCTTCCCGAGCCGAACACCACTGTGCATGGAATCGCTGCGAGCGAGGAAATGGTCGTCGTCACGACGGACAGCGGGCTCTACCGCTCCGCCAACGGCGGGAAAAACTGGGCGCTGATCATTGACAATCTTCCTGCCCATCTCGAGGCCGGGCCGCTGGTGCGCGATCCGCTCGATCCGGCCACCCTCTATGCCGGTTTCGCGCTTGTCCCCTATGCCGAACTCTGGCGGCGGGCAGCCGACCGCGAAGGCGCGTTCGCGCGGGTCAGTGTCGCCAGCCTCACCGGGGGTGTGATCCTGCTTCTCCTTGTGGTTCTCGGGGCCCTTACTGCGCTGCGGTGGCTGGAACATTACTATCGGCCACCGATGACGAGCGCACCGGCCACACGCACCCCCGGACACCGCCGTATGGGGAAGACGCTGCCATGATGCTTCGTCGGATCGGGCGTCGTCTCGCCGACGACGACGAGCACGCCACGCATCTTCGCGGGATGGATGTTGCAGCGGTAGCTGTAACTGCCGGGCTTGTCGGGAGCGGTGATCGAGCCGCTCGAGCTGTCCTGGTTGTTCCGCGTTCCGCGTTCCCCGTTCCGCGTTTCCATCTAGTGCTTACGCGGCGCCGTGCCGGGAGCGTGCGTGTGGGCCGTATCGGCGTGGGTGGTGTCGGCCGGCGCCGCTTCGTCGTCGTCCGCGTCGCCGTCATGATGGTGGTGGCCCGCGGCGCGGTCTTTGATCTCGGTCTGCATCGTGGCTGCGGGGATCCCGGCGCCGTGTTCGAACATCATGTCGCCGCCCACGTCACCCGTCCACAGGAGGAGCGCGAAGCCTACGACGCTCAGCGCGCGCAGGATTGCTTCTTCGACGGGCGTAAGCGCGAAGCGGCGTACCAGCTTGACGCCGAGGATCACCGTGAACACTGACATCGTGGTGAGCGCCAGTGTCCTGTGCAGTTTCATCAGCTCGTGAATCGCTTCACCGTGCTCGATCACGTCCGCCGCCAGCAATCCCGCGATCACCGCCAGCCAGCCGCCGATCACGCCCGCCCACAGGGTCCACAGCGCGGCCCAGCGCAGCGATTCGCGCTTCCATCCCCATGCCGCGAAGTCGAACAACACCGCTACAGTCAGCAGGGCTGCGGGCAGGTCGTTCAGGACAGCGTGCAGGCGGGGCATGTCGAAGCCGAAGATATGCATGCAGGCTCCTCTCAGAGTCCCAGGTTGGAGACGGTGGGCGGATTGGTCGCGTAGTCGTAGAATCCCTTGCCGGTCTTCTTGCCGTGCATGCCCGCCAGCACCATCCGCTTGAGCAGCGGCGGCGGCGCGTACTTCTGCTCCTTGTACTCCGCGAACATGATCTCGGCGATCTTGTAGGTCGTATCGAGTCCCACGAAGTCGAGCAGCGTCAGCGGGCCCATCGGATAGCCGCAGCCGAGCTGCATCGCCTTGTCGATGTCAGGCGTGCTCGCGACGCCGTGCTCCAGCGCGCGAATGGCGTCGAGCAGGTACGGCACCAGCAACAAGTTCACGATGAAGCCCGAGTTGTCCTTGGCGCTCAGCGCCTCTTTTCCCAGCGACTTCCCGAACGCGAAGGCGCGCTGGAACGTCTCGGGCGACGTGGTGACCGTGCGCACGACCTCGACCAGCCCCATCAGCGGCACGGGATTGAAGAAGTGCAGCCCCACGAACCGGTCCGCCCGCTTGGTGGCGCCGGTCATCGCGGCGATGGTGAGGCTCGACGTGTTCGAGGCGAAGATGGTGCGGGGGCCGCAGAGGCCGTCCAGCTCCGTCCACAGCGCGTTCTTGACGGCGAGGTCCTCGGTCACCGCTTCGATCACGATGTCCGAGCCCTTGAGATCGCCGACGGCGGTGGTGAAACGCAGGCGCTTGAGCGCCGCGTCCCTGTCTTCGGGCTTCAGCTTGCCCTTCTCCACGAACTTGGCGAGCGACTTCTCGATGCCGGTCTTGGCTTTTTCGAGAATGGCGGGCGCGACGTCGCGCACGACGGTGTCGTAGCCCGCCGCCGCCGCCACCTGCGCGATGCCGCTGCCCATGAGGCCGCTGCCCAGCACGCCAACAGTTCGGATGTCGCTCATCCACGCTCCCGCATCGGGTAGGTCACAACTCGAAGGTCTTCTTGATTTCTTCCGCGATTCGCGCCAACGGGTTCGACCGCGCGCCGGGCAACGCGTGTTCCGCGCGGATCTCGCCGCGCTCGAGGCGATCGAGCACTTGCTCGAGGCCCACCTCCACGCGTGCGGCCACGCCGCGGTGCGTTCGCGCCACCGCGAAGCCTCCCAGGCCGCCGGCCACTGCCGGCACGAAGATCGCCAGCTCGGCGAGCCCGGGCACGACGCCGAGCGACAGCGCGGCGAGTGTGAAGAGTGTGCCTATGCCCGCGAGCGCCGACCCGCCGGCGATGCGTTGGCGCCGCAAGTTGCGCACGTCCGCCATCAGCTGCACGTGGCAGAACCCCTTCTCCAGGGGCGTCACCTGGCCCGCGATCTCCAACGCGTTGGCCAGCGCGTAGGCGCGGCCCGTCACTTTCAAGCCGCGCTGCATGGACGCAAGAAAGCCGCTCTTCGGCTCCCAGGTGACGCGGTCGGGGAAGCGCCGCTTCACCTGGAGCAGCTCCTCCCCTTCCATCCACCGCGCCAGCGCCTGCTCGATCGTCGCCGGATCGCCCGGGACCACGCGGTACGCCACCACGCGCGCCGGCCCCGCGAGGACGTCCCACAGCCCGCCGGTGGGCTCCGGCGCGGCCTTGGTCTGCTCTTCCAGGAGGGCCTGCCGCAGATACTGCGCCGGGATGCCCACGTCGTCGCCGAGCTTGAGCAGCTCCGCGCGCGTCAGCCCGTCGCCGACGTCCTGTTCCCCCGCCTGGAGCTCGGCAGCCCGTTTGAGAATGCGATCGAGCGCCTCGCGGCCGATCAGCTCTCCGGCCATCCTAACTTTGCGTCTTGGTGACGCTCCGCGGCACGGGCACCGGGTCGCCCGACGTTTTCTCGGGCAGGGCGGGCGGATAGCCCGCCCGGTTGCCCACCGCGTCCAGGATGCCCCGGAACAGGTCGATCGGTACAGGGAAGATCGTCGTGGAGCTCTTCTCGGAGGCGATTTCGGCCACCGTCTGCAGGTAGCGCAGCTGGATCGCGGCGGGCTCCCTGCCGATGATGTGCGCCGCTTGCGCCAGCTTCTCCGCCGCCTGCAGCTCACCCTCGGCGTTGATGATCTTGGCGCGGCGCTCGCGCTCGGCTTCCGCCTGGCGCGCCATGGCGCGCTTCATCTCGGGCGGCAGGTCCACGTCCTTCACTTCGACCGCCGACACTTCGATGCCCCAGCTCTCCGTGCGCTGGTCGATGATGTTCTTCAAGACCGCATTGATCTTCTCGCGGTTCATCAGGAGCTCGTCCATCTCGGTCTCGCCCAGCACCGAGCGCAGCGTGGTTTGCGCCAGCTGGCTCGTGGCGTAGAGATAGTTCTCCACGCCGATGATGGCCTTCGCCGGGTCCACCACCCGCATGTAGAGGACGGCGTTCACCTTGATCGAGATGTTGTCGCGCGTGATGACGTCCTGCGGCGGGATGTCCATCGCGATCACCCGCAGCGACACCTTCTGCATTTTGGTGAGGACGGGCGGCAGCCAGATCAGGCCAGGTCCCTTCGCACCCCACGAGCGGCCCAGTACGAACAGCACGCCGCGCTCGTACTCCTTGAGGATGCGGAGCCCCGAGAACAGGTATAACGCGACGATCGCGAGGACGGGCAGCAAGGCGCCTTCCATTCGGTCCTCCTCAGGCGGGGAACGCTTCGACGATGACCGCCGCGCCCTGGCCGCCGCCGATGCAGGCGGAGCCCAGACCGAAGCGCTGCTTGGCGCGCCGCAGCGCGTGCAGCAGATGCAGCGTAATGCGCGCGCCGGATGCGGCGAGCGGGTGGCCGATCGCAATCGCGCCGCCATGCACGTTCGTCTTGGCGCGGTCCAGCCCGAGCTCGCGCTCGACGGCCAGATACTGCGGCGCGAATGCTTCGTTCACCTCGACCAGATCCATCTGCTCGAGCTTCATGCCGGCCTTGGCCAGCGCCTTGCGCGCCGCCGGCGCCGGGCCGATGCCCATGTACTTGGGCTCGACACCGGCCACGGCCCACGACACGAGCCGGCCGATGGGCTTCAAGCCGCGTGTCTTGGCGAACCCCTCACTGGCAACGACCACCGCCGCCGCGCCGTCACAAATGCCCGACGCGTTGCCCGCCGTCACGAGCCCGTCTTTCTTGAAGTAGGGCTTGAGCCCGGCGAGCCCCTCGGCCGTGGTGTCGGGCCGCATATGCTCATCGGCGCGGAAGTCGACGGTCTGGCCTTTCTTCTTTATAGGGACGGCCACCACCTCGTCCTGGAACACGCAGGCGTCCCACGCCTGCTTGGCGCGCTGCTGGGAGCCGAGCGCCACCGCGTCCACTTCCTGGCGGGTGAGTTTGTATTTCTCGGCGAGCCCTTCGGCCGTCTCGGCCATCGACAGGCCGCACATCGGGTCAGTGAGCGACGCCCACAGCAGGTCTTCGAGCGGCGCCGCCGGCCCGAGGCGCAAGCCCCAGCGCGCGCCGCGGATCACATGGGGCGCCTGGCTCATCGACTCGGTGCCGCCGGCCAGGACGGCGTCGGCGTCGCCCAGCAGAATCAGCTGCGCCGCCTGCGTGATCGCTTCGAACCCGGAGCCGCACAGCCGGTTCACTGTGACGGCGGGGACTTCGATGGGGAGCCCGGCCTTGAGCGCCACGTGGCGGGCGCAGTAGATGGCGTCGGCCGAGGTCTGGAGCGCGTTGCCGAACACGGCGTGGCCGACGTCGCTCCCGGCTACCCCTGAGCGCTCGAGGGCGGCCTTCGCCGCGACAGCGCCCAGCTCGATGGCGGAGAGGTCCTTGAGCGAGCCGCCGAACGTCCCGAAGCCCGTCCGGACGCCCGAAAGAAACACGATATCGGTATTGGCACCCTGGGTCTTCATCGACGAAAACTCCCTACGCGTGTGACGAGACGGCGGAATATGGGCGGTGGGACACAGCGGCGGTAGGTTGGCGCGGCTATTTCCCCTCCCGCACTCCCACCTCGTCGAGATGCTTCAGGAGATCCGCGGGATCCTGGTAGACGCGATACGCCCCCGCCTGCTGGAGCTCGTCTTCCCCGTAGCCGCCCGAGAGCAACCCGACGCCGAGCGCGTGGGCGCGCCGCGCGGCGAGCAGGTCCCACACGCTGTCGCCCACCACGATCGACTCTTCGACCGGGACGCCGAGCCGCCCGGCCGCCGCCAGGAACAGGTCGGGATCGGGCTTGGCGTGCTCCACCTGATCGCGCGTCACCACCGGCACGCCGGCGGGGACACCGAGCGAATCGAGCAGCGGCTGCGCGCTTTCGAGTCGTCCGCTGGTCGCGATGGCCCACGGGACACGGGCCTTGGTGAGATAGGTGAGCAGCTCGCGCGCGCCCGGCAGCGGCCGCACGCCCTTCACCTGGCGGGCGAAGGACTCCTTGTGGATGCGCTGCACCCGGGCGGTCTCCTCGCCCGACATCCGGCGCCCGGTCTCGCGCAACAGCGCGTTCAAGAACAGGCCGCCGCTCATGCCGATGCGCCGGTGGATGCGCCAGACGGAGAGCTCTATCCCGGCGCCCTCGAGCGCGTCGCGCCAGGCGAGCACGTGCTGGTACACGCTGTCCACCAGCGTGCCGTCGAGATCGAAGAGAAACGCCGGGCTGCTCAGAGCTGCTCCATCACGGCGGCGGCGGCGTCGCGCGTGCTCGCCGTGCCGCCCAGGTCGCTCGTGCGTACACCAGCGGCGAGCGCGTCCTGCACGGCGCGCTCGACCCGGCGCGCCGCGTCGGCGTGCCCCAGCTGCTCGAACATCAGCGCGCCCGTGAGGATCGCTGCCAGCGGATTGGCGACGCCCCTGCCGGCGAGCGGCGGCGCGGACCCGTGCACCGGCTCGAACAACCCGGCGCGCCCGGGATGGAGGTTAGCGCTCGCCGCGAGGCCCAGCCCGCCCACCAGGCCCGCACCGAGGTCGGAGAGGATGTCACCGTACAAGTTGTTGGTCACGATGACTTGAAAACGCTCCGGTTCGCGTACCAGTTCCATCGCCAGCGCATCGACGTAGCGGTGCTCGGTGGCGATGCCGGAGAATGCCGCGGCGACCGCCTTGAATTTCTCCTGCCACAGTCGATGGGCTGGTACCGCATTCGCTTTGTCGCTCATCGTCACGCGGGTCTTGCCATGCGCTTGGGCCCAATCGAACGCCGCCCGAATAATGCGCTCCACGCCGTGCGGCGTGTTCACCTCTTCGGCGATGAACTCGTCGGGCCCCTGCTTCCCGCGCGCCAGATACACGCCCTCGGTGTTCTCACGAAAAATCACGAAGTCGATGGGCGCCGTGGTCTTGAGCGGCGTGAGACTGGGATGCAGCAGCGTGACCGGCCGGAAGTTGACGTACAGGTCCAGCCGAAATCGCAGGCCCAGCAGGATGTCGCGGGCGTGTTCGTTGCCGGGGACGCGGGGGTCGCCCAGCGCGCCGAGGAAAATCGCCGCCACGTCGTCCCGCAACTTCCGGAACGCCGCATCCGGCAGGGTCTCGCCCGTTTTCAGGTAGTGATCGGCCGAGTACGGCAGCGGCTCCCAGTCGAGCGCGAAGCCGCCGTGGCGCGCGGCGGCGTCGAGCACCGGAATGGCGGCCGCGATCACCTCCGGGCCGATGCCGTCGCCCGCGATCACGGCGATGTGATGACGCGTCATCTCACTCGAAACCGGTGGCGCGGCCACAGCCGATGCAGTAGGCCCAGCCGACGTCCACCTCACTGCCGCAGGCGGGACACTTCAACTCGCCTAGCGGCGGCTGGCCGCAGTGCGGACAAAAGTTGATTTTGCGCGCGCCGGGCAACGAGCCGCCGCAGTAGGGACAGCGGTTGGGCGGCGCGCTCTCGGGCGACTCCGCCAGCTCGAACGCCGGCACGGCGCGCGGCGCGGGCGGCGGGACGGGCCCCACGGGCGCGAGCGAGCCCGAGACCGGCGGCGGAATGGGATTCTCCGAGGTCCAGCTGATCGGCTCCTCTTCTTCTTCGTCCTCCGGCTCAGCCGGCGGTGCGTATGCCGTTTCGCCGCGCAGGAATCGCTCGGCGGCGATGCGATTCACCATGACGCGCGCGTCGGGAAAGTTGCGGAACACGCCCGGATCGGGATTCACGGCGGTGATCTCGCGCTGCAGCGCCGCGCGCACATCGTCGGGCTCGAGCCGCACATAGCCGCGACCCGCATGGCCGAGCGGTTGGAGCGGTACGGCACGAGCCGCTCGTACACCTCCGCAGCCACGAACGGCACGGCGAGGCGCGTCTCGCGCGACAGCGCCCGCACCAGCAGCTCGAAGAGACGGTCCAGCTCATCCATTCATTTCACCACCACGACGCCTCTCATGTACGGGTGCGGCGTGCAGTGATACGTGTACGTGCCGGGCTGGTCGAAGCGGGCGAAGTAGACGCCGTTCGCCGGGATGGTGCCCGACGGTCCGACGGTGTCGAACGTGACGGTGTGGGCCACGGGGTCACTGTTCGTCCACCGGACCGCTTGCCCGGCGGCGATCGTGGTCGTGTCGCTGGCGAAATGGAAACCCTGGATCGGCACAGTGGCGGCCACGACCACGCCGGGCGGCGGTTCGCTCGCGTGCGGCGCGCGGTGGAACCATGCACCGAAGCGGCGAAGGTCCAACGGCACGGTGAACTCGAATCCATAGACCGGCTTGCCGGTGATGCCTGCGAGCAACGGGCTCCGACGCGAGCTGCCTTCGATGCTGTTCACGTCGACGTTACTCGCGTGCAGCGAGAAGGTGTGCGGCGAGTTGGGGATGGCGAACACCAAGCCCGCGCTCCACGCCGCGTGTTCACTCGGCCTCGCAGCCAGGAGCGACGCCACATCGCCGCTCACCCCGACATACGAATTGATGCGCCAGACAGCCCCAGCCGCCACAGCGACGCGCGCGGTATCTACGCGGTACCCGTGACTCATGCCTCGCACGGCGCCGAGCAGAGTGAGCGATCCCCGCGTCCAGTCGATACCGAGCTCGCCGTCGACGCTTTTCGCGGCAGTGTTGAACGCTGGTGTGAGCGCGACCGTGACCTTCCCCGCTGCGCGTTGCCACCGTCCGTAAATCTCGATCTCGTTCGCCACCGTGCTCGAAAGTTCGGAGCGGGTGGCGTAGTGCACGCCAAGGGCGGTGCGGCCCGGAAGACCGAGCGCCAAGGTGAACGTTGGAAAGTTGGTCACGCTGTGGCTTGGTCCTGGACTCACCCAGAAGCGGTGGACGAAGTTGAACTGCACCAAGCCTGGGTCCGGCACCCACGTACCGCCCAGGTTCGGCGAGCGGTAGAGCAACGATTGCGCGCCCAACGGAGCGGCCACCAGGAATAGCGCGAACGGAAGCGTTGTTCTCATCGCCAGTCTCCTTGCCATTTCTCGTACAACACCGGAACGACGCCGCCCTGCTGCAAGACCTCGACGCCCGAGGGGTCGCGGTACGCCTTGCGGTAAAACACGTGCGTCACGCCCGAGTTGATGATCAGCTTGGCGCACATCACGCAGGGCGAGGCGCTCACGAACACGACCTTGTCAGTGACGCCGCCGGGCGCCTTCACCAGCGCATTCATCTCAGAATGAATGCAACCGCAGTTGCCCGGCACGGCGGAGTCGCACTTGTTGGGGAGGCCGCGCGCGTTTCCGTTGTATCCGATGGCGAGCACGTTCTCGAGCGACCCGTTGGTCACCACCGTGCCGACTTGCAGCCGCGCACACGTCGACCGCTTGGCCAGCTCCTCCGCCATCCGCATGTACACCTCGTACAGCGGAATGCGGCCCACCGGCGGCGCCGCGGCGCCGTCGGGGAGCAGGTTGAGCGGATGGGTGTTGCCGGCGACGCCGTCTTTGAAAACGCTCACGCGAGCTCCTGGTCGGGATCGTAGGCGCTGTAATGGCCGCGCGCGCGCTGCTGCGCCAGCCACACGTCGAACCCCGATGGCGTGAGGCCGTTGGAACGCTCCTGGCGCTCAGCGGCGCGCACCGCGAGCTCGTCGACGTACTCGTTTTTGGGATGCCCGGCGTGGCCCTCGACCCATTTCCAGGTCACGTCGTGCCCCGCCGCGGCTTGATCGAGCTTCTGCCACAGCGCCAGGTTCTCGATCTCCCCGCCTTTGCGCTTCCAGCCCCGTGCTTTCCAGGCGTGGATCCACTCGCTCATGCCCTGGACGACGTACGTCGAATCGGACACGTACGTGACCGCCGCGCGGTGCCACTGGCGGTGTAACCATTCGAGCACGCCGATAGCGCCCGCCAGCGCCATGCGGTTGTTGGTCGTGTCGGGCGCGAACTCGTAGAAATCCCAGCGGGCCACGCTGTCGCCGGCGCGGGCTTCGACCAGCGCCGCATTGCCGCCGGGGTTGGGGGGCGTGGTGCCATTGCCGAGGCAGCTTTCGTCGGCGTGAATCAACACTCTGGGCAGCTCGGGCATCAGGGCTGGATCACGACCGGGATGTCGGTGTTGCGGAGGATCTCCTCCGCGTGCGACGCCGTGGGCACGCTCACCCGCTCGCGCGGCACGTGGGCTCCGGCGAACAGCGCATCGCACTTGGTGCGGGCGACGACGCGAGCCACCACTTCGCCCGGCCGGCCCGCCTCGAGGTGGGTGACGAAGGGCACGCGCAGCATCGACAAGAGGGCTTCGGCCTCGCCCACCACGGCCAGCCCGGCGTCACGATCGGCGGCGGCGTGGATGATATGCACCGTGCTCTCGCCGGTCGTGGAAAAGCGCGCCGCCAACTCGAGCGCGCGCTTAGCGGTGTCGCGGCCGTCGTACGCCACCGCGCACTGCTTCATCGGCGACGGCGTGCCGCCGCAGACGATCACGCTCGCCTGCGCGATGCGGATGAGCGACGCCACGGTGGGGCCGAGCGCGTCGTCCGTCGTCACCACGCCGCGGCGGCCCACGAGCACCGCGTCGGTGCCGCGCGCCAGATCGGCCAGCGTTACGTCGGCATCGCCCTCCTTCTCCACGGCTTCGAACGGCACGCCCACTTCGACGGCGCGCTCCTGCGCCCGCGCGAGCATGTGACCGTCTTCGTCGGGCTTGCCCGGCTCGCGCACGTAGGCCCCGACCACCGTGGCGCCGAAGCGGCGCGCCAGCAGCAGCGCCTGCTCGAATGCCGCATCGGAGCGGGGCGAGCCGTCGAGACCGACGAGGAGTCGTGTGAACATGCGTCAGCCCGGCAGCACGGCGAAGTATTCGAGCTCGCGCAGCGGGAAGACGAGGACTTCCCCCGTCATCGGGAGCCGGCCTTCGAGCGATTCGTCGCGCCCCTCGGTCCGCAGCGCTTCGGCCACCACGACAAATTCGGTGCCCCGGCGCTTCAGCGCCACCCGCCGCCGCTCCCGCACGGCGCGCTCCAGGGCGTCGAGCGCGTCCGGCGTGAGGCCGCGGAACTCCGGGATCTTGAGGGTCATGTGACCGCGATGGTGCCCGCCTGGCCGGCCACGACGCGGCCGATCACCACCGCCACCGGTGTCCCTTCCTTCTTTAGGGCCGCCAGCAGCGCCGGGGCTTTGGCCTCCGGCAGGGCGATGAGCAGGCCGCCCGACGTCTGCGCGTCGGCCAGCATCAGCTTGGTGATCTCGTCCACGCCCGCG
>Ga0209648_10004787_pt1 | contig 11518 bp, 9 predicted proteins | sample GraSoi2013_115cm_FD_185830 | JGI IMG/M metagenome (GOLD analysis project Ga0209648, IMG submission 185830) | Grasslands soil microbial communities from the Angelo Coastal Reserve, California, USA - Sample 9_17_2013_115cm (SPAdes) (version 2) | ecosystem: Environmental > Terrestrial > Soil >...
CGGATGCGTTCCAGCACCTCGTCCAGGCTAAACGGCTTGGTGACGTAGTCGTCTCCGCCCAGGGCCAGGCCGGCGACGCGCTCGCGGACACCGTCGCGTGCGCTCAGGAAGATGACCGGAACGTCCGGGCCGGACGACCGCATCCTGCGCACCACCTCGAACCCGTCACCGTCCGGCATCATCACGTCCAGCAGGATCAGGTCGGGCCTTGACGCCGCCGCGGCGCGCAGGGCTTCCGTGCCGCTCGCCGCGGTGATCACCTCGAATCCGGCCAGCCGGAGGGATCCAGACAGCAGTTCCAGGATCGTTTCCTCGTCGTCGACGACGAGCAGCCGCGCCTCACCCAAACGGTCCCTAGATCTCATGACAACACGGTGCGCCGGCAACCTTGCGGATCGCTGGATGATCGCTGAAAGCGCCCTTCAGGCGGACCGGGGCGAGGCACTCGGATCGTTCGGAATGAAAATTCGCTTCAGCCAAGTGTGACTGCCAGCGGGCACCACCTTTGCCGCGCCCAGATCGCCGGCCTGGTGATACCCCTGGTAGCCCTGATCTCGTGGGGCTTCACGCCGCTTGCCCTCAGCTTCCGGCCCGTCGAACTCCCGGCCCTGGCCGGAGCGGCTGCTCTTCCCGCGCTCGTCCTGCGGACCGGCAGGACGACCCGCTTAGTGGCCTGGTCGCGCGCCGACCGGGCGCCGGCTGGCCCGGCTACCGCAGGCACGGTGACCGGGAGGGAACACCCGGGCCGTTCGGCTAAGAGATCTTGTACCGAACGGGCCTGGCGCGTGCCCCGCCTACGTCCTGAGTCCCCTCCTTTGCGGACGGCGGGCGGCTCGGCGGGGTGATGTTAATGTAGATGATGCCTATCGGCTGGCCGGTCTGCGCGTCCATGACCATGACAGCGGTCTTCCCCGCGTGCTTCATCAGGTAGGCGGCCGCAGCCACGTGATCCTGTTTGACAACCGTCGTCAGCGGTTGCCCCATGATGTCTGCGGCCGTGGCCGCGACGTTGGTCTGCTCGGCCATCTCTTCTACCTCTACCTTCTACCTGCTCCGGCCCAAGTTCACGGCGTAAAAAAGCGCGGTATCACTCCAGTACCCGACATCTAGACAGCTGGAGGGCCGATGACCGGACCGGAACATTTCCTCCGTGCCGAGCAGCTCGCAGAAGAGGCGCATAAGCACCTCGGCCACGGAGAAGGGCAGGCCACCGCCGCTGTCTGGGCGGCCGTCGCCCAGGTGCACGCGACGCTCGCGGTCGCCGCGGCCATCGAAGCGGGCTCTGCGCGCCGGGACAGGCCCGAACTCCCTACACCCGAAATCGGGCCGCTACTGCGCGGTCCTCGGCCTCCGGGCACTGGCCCGCTGCCGTTGACTTAGAGCCCGGGCCCTCCCCACGCCGGTCCCGCGGAGACGCCGCCAGAAAGGCAGATCGCGGTTCCTGCTCCGCCTTCCGGAGCCGGCATCACCCAGCCGCGGCCCGGAATCCTTGGCACCGGTCGTCGCCGCTCTCGGCACGGGGGGTGCTGGCCGGCACGGTCGGCGAGGCGGCCACAGCCGACATCGTCGCGATCGCGGTGCCGTGGCCCAGCGTCCCAGCGGCGGTCGCGGGCCTGTCCTGGAATGGCCAGGTTGTCATGGACGCGACGAACGCGTTCAAGGCCGATCTCGGTGGCCGCACCTCCAGCGAGATCGTCATCGGCCTGGTGCCGGGAGCCCGGCTGGTCAAGGCGGCCAACACGCTGGCGGCGGCCCTACTGGGCGCAGATCCGCATGAGGCGGACGGCCGGCGGGTGATCTTCCTGTCCGGCGACGACGCCCCGGCCAAGGCCGCAGTCGCCGGGTTGTTCGACGCGGCCGGTTTCTTCCCGATCGACCTCGGCGGGCTGGTGACCGGTGGGCGGCTGCAGCAGGTCGGTGGCCCGCTGCCGTCGCACAACCTCGTGCGGCTCCCTCCGGTCAGCTCGTTAGCGAGCCGGCGTCATCTGGTCGCCGTTGCGATCACTGTTGGACCCGGCAACGTCATCAGCGAGCACGACCAACCCCGCCGGGCCCGAGACCCGTACGGGCTCCCGGTACCTGCCTGGCGGCCCATCGATCTATCCCTGCCGGACCGAGGTGCCAGCCGCAACAAGCTCTCCCCCGGTGAGTTCGCGGTCGAGTCGCTGCCCTTCGATGTCGGGGTCGGGGATGTGCCGGGCGAACCACCGCGGGTGGTACCAGATCCTTGAGCCGACGATCGCCATGACGGCCGGCACCAGCGTGAGCCGCACCACGAAGGCATCCAGGAACACGCCGACGGCGAAGCTGAAGCCGATCGCCTTGATGGTCGGATCGTTGGTGAACATGAAGGCCACGAAGATGGAGAACATGATCAGCGCGGCCGCGGTGACCACGCGGGCCGACAGCCCGGTGCCTCGCTGCACGGCGCGGCGGGCGTCGCCGTTCGTGGTGTACTCCTCCTTGATCCGCGACACGACGAACACCTCATAGTCGCTGGACAGGCCGAAGATGATCGCCAGCATGATGATCGGCAGGAAGCTGATCGTCGCCGCGGGGGTGATGCCGAAGATGTGCTCACCCCAGCCCCACTGGAACATCGCGACCTGGGCGCCGAGTGCCGCGGCCATCGAGAGCAGGAAACCCAGGATCGACTTGACCGGCACCAGAATCGTCCGGAAGGCGAACGTCAGCAGGATGAACGCGAGGCCGACCACCACGACCAGGAAGATCGGCAGGGCGCTGGACAGCTTGGCCGAGACGTCGATGTTGGAGGCCGTCGTGCCGCCGACCAGGATGTGCGCGCCGGTCTGGCCTTGGATCGCGGCCCGGTCGTCGCGGATCGTGTGCACGAGGGCGGTGGTGGCCGGGTCGCCCGGTCCGGACTTCGGAATCAGCTTGATCAGCGAGATGCCGTTCTGCGTGGTCACCGGGGTCACCTTCGCGACGTCGGGCAGCTTGGTGAGTGCCCCCGCGATCTGCTGGGTGTCCGCGGGGCTGCTGACGTCCTGGGCAACGATCAGCAGTGCGCCGTTGAAGCCGGCACCGAAGCCTTCGGTGGTGAGGTCGTAGGCCTTGCGCTGGGTGTTGTCCTTGGACTGCGAGGCCCCGCTGGGCAGGCCCAGATGGATCGTCGCCGCCGGAATCGCGAGCACGCCTAGCACGGCGATCCCGCCGACGAGCACGGGTACCCGGTACCGCACGACGAACCGGGCCCACCGGGCACCGGCCGGGCTGTCCGGGTCAGCGGCGGAACGGCGGGCGACCCGCTCCGCGCGGGCACCGAGCAGCGGCAGCCGGGTGAACCGGGCCACCTTGGTGCCGGCGAAGCCCAGCATCGCCGGCAGCAGCGTCAGGGCGATCAGCAGCGCGACGGTGACGGAGGCCGCGGCGGCCAGGCCCATGACGGTCAGGAACGGGATGCCGACGACGGTCAGGCCGCACAGCGCGATGATCACGGTGAGGGCGGCGAAGACGACGGAGCTGCCGGCCGTGCCCATGGCCAGCGGCACCGACTCCTCCGGTGTCATGCCGTTGAGCAGGTTGGTCCGGTGCCTGGACAAGATGAACAAGCCGTAGTCGATGCCGCAGGAGAGCCCGAGCATCAGCGCGACCGTGGTCGAGGCGGAGGCTATCGTGAGCACCGACGCGACGGCGGTGATGCCCATCAAGGTGGTGATCACGCCGATGATCGCGCCCAGGATGGGCATGCCCCCGGCCGCGAGGGCGCCGAAGGTGATCATCAGGATCCCGAACGCGATGATCAGGCCGATCAGCTCGGGCATCTCGGAAATCGGCGTGCGCCAGCCCGGATAGACGCTGCCGTTGTACTCGACCTGCACGCCGTCGGCCTGCACCGGCTTCATCGCGGCCTTGACGGCATTGAGGCTGGAGTCCTTCACGGCGGTGGCCGGCGCCGACCACTGCACCTGCCCGAGCGCGATCTGGCCGCTCGGCGATACCAGATGGCCCTGGAAGGGAGTCGTGACCGCGGAGACCTGCGGAATCGACTTGAGCTTGGTCATGGCCGACTCGATCGCCGCCCTGGCGGCCGGATCGGTGACCTTCGCGGTGCCGTTGGTGGTGGCGAAGACGATCGTGCTCTGGCTGCCGCTGAACGCCGGCAGCTTGGCGAGCAGGACGGCCGCGGCGTTCTGCGCCTCGGTGCCCGGGATGGTGAAGGTGTCGTTGGTCTTCCCGCCGCTGGCCTGGGCGAGGGCGATGGCGGCGATGGCCGCAGCCAGCCAGACCGCCAGGACCAGCCGCCGTCGCCGGAACGCGAAGCGGGCGAGTCGGTACAGATAGTTCGACATGGGCGGATCTCCACGGTTCGGATGCGGGTTCGGTTCCGACGCTAGGGCATTCGCTAGCCGTTCGTCAAGTGAATCGCTAGCCAACCGTATAGTGAAACACTTGCCGAACGTCTAGTGAACGACTTGCCGACTAGCTAGTGACTCACTAGCCGTCAGCTTGTATACTGCGAGGCGATCCACACATGAGGAGTCATCTATGGTGACGCCCGCCAAGGGCATGTCCACCCGGGCCGCGCAGGCCGAGCGGACGAGGCAGCAGATCCTGCAGACCGCGCAGCGGCTGTTCACCGAGCTCGGCTATGACGCCACCTCGCTGCAGATGATCGCCGACGAGATGGGGCTGACCAAGGCCGCCGTCTACTACCACTACCGCGCCAAGAGCGACATCCTGCACGAGGCCATGCGGCCAGGAATCCAGCGGCTCGCGGCCCTGCTGGACGAAGCGGCTGCGATTCGCGGGCGGCGGGCCCGGATCGAACACCTGGTCAACGGCTTCGTCGACTTCCTCATCCAGCATCGCTACTACGCGGTGATGGCGTCCACCGATCCGGCCGCCAAGCGGGACAAGCTGGACGTCGAGGCCATGACGATGCGCCGGCGTGCTCTCACCCTGCTGTTCGGCGACAACCCCACCGGCGCCGAGCGGCTCTCCTTCAACGCCGTGTTCTTCATCCCGGAATGCCTGCCCGATCTGGCCGACCTGACCGACGAGGAACTGCGCGAAGCTCTGCAAACCACGATGCTGCGCATGCTGCGGATCCCGTCCGGGTCGAAGGAGTAGCCGAGTAGGCGGCCGCAGGTGAACCGGCGGACCTCAGGGATGCCCGGCCTGGCCTCCGGCGGTCATCGCCTACCGGAGCCCGAACTGCTCCCAGCGGATGTGATCTGGCGCGACCCCGTGCGCGCGCAACTCCTTCTGGAATGTGCGCATCATCTCGGGTGGCCCGCACATGTACACCGAGCTTCGCGCCATCGGGTGCGCTGACCATATCTGGCCGGGTGTGAGCAGAGGGTCGTGGTCGGTACGGATGAGGTGCAATGTCAGCGACGGATACCGCTCCGTCGCTGCGGTGATCTCATCGACGAACAAGGCGCCTGCTTCATCGGCCACGCTGTAGTAGAAGTCCACCTCGTATTCAAGCGAGCCGTTGAGGGCGCGAATCCAGCTGATGAACGGCGTGATGCCGATGCCGGCCGCTATCCATACCTGCCGCGGCCCGCCGAGCCGGTAGTCGAACATCCCGAACGGTCCGACGACCCTGGCATCCATGCCCGGCCGCAGATCCGCGTACAGGCGCCGCGTGTCGTCTCCGCTGGCCTTCACCGATAGCCGCAACTCCTCGTCGGTCGGCGCACTGGCCACCGTGAACGGATGGAAGTCAAACTGCTCCGGCGTCCTCAAGGCCAGGAAGATGAACTGGCCGGCGGAGAAGCGCAGCGGCGTGCCGATGGGCTTGAGGCGGGCCGGGCAATCAGCCAGAGCGCGGCGTACGCCGCCACCAGCACGACCACCGCGGCCGGCCCGATCAGGCTGGCCGGTCGTCGCGGCCGACCGGCCGCCATGATTTGCCGCCTCATCGCCATCTGATCCTCAAAGGCGAGCATCACATCGGTGAGCCAGGCGGCCACGTCGTGCTCCTCTGCAGGCGAGTGATTCCGGTGGCCCGGGGTTCGGGCGGAATGCCCACGCCGGAACTCTCCGCCTGGGACAGGCGCGTTCGCGTCCGCGAAATCCCTAGCCAGCACCCGGGATTCCAGCGCCAGGCGAGCGCTGGGTTGCCGCTGAACTCGGCGATGCTGCGCAAGGCCAGCCCGGCCGCCCGTCCCGGGATCACGGATGCCAGGCCGACCAGGAACGATCGGGCGCGTGCCCCGAACACAGGCCGAACGCCACGACCAGAGCATCGCGATGCGGGCCGGGCGCCGCGTCCAGCCAGCCCAGCATCCACCGTACAGCTGGTGCAGCGAAGGGCAGCTTCATCTCCGACTCAACACCCCCCCGTCCGGACCACCCGGAACTCTTGCACCCTCGCGGGACCGGGCCGGGAGGCTAGCTAGCACCAGCAGCGCCGCCGCTGGAGACTACGGCATTTGCCATTGTCCGTCGCTTGTGCTTTTGGCCAGGACGCCGTGGATCTGGTTGCGGGAGCTGATGGCGAGCTTGGTGAAGACTTTGCCCAGGTGGTATTCGACGGTGCGCGGGCTGATGAACAGCTGGGCGGCGATCTCGGGGTTGGACAGGCCGTCGCTGGCCAGCCTGGCGATCTCGGCCTCGCGGGCGGTGAGCTGGGCGGGGGTGCCGGTGGCGCGCTTGCGTACGCGCTCGCCGGTGGCGCGCAGCTCGCGGGCGGCTCGTTCGGCGAATGCGCCGGCGCCCGTGGCGGCGAACATCTGGTGCGCGGTGCGCAACTGCTCGCGGGCGTCGATGCGCCGGTTCTGGCGGCGCAGCCACTCGCCGTAGAGCAGATGGGCGCGGCCGAGTTCCATGCGGACGCGGGTGCGGCCGAGGCGGTCGATCGCCTCGCGGTAGAGGGTCTCGGCGCCCTCACCCTCGCTGAGCAGCGCTCGCGAGCGGGCCTCGACGCCGAGCGCCCAGTCGGTCCCACTGGCACCGGCGGTCGCCGAGAGCCGCTGGAGGGCGCCGGCCGCCGGCTCGGGTGCCCCGCTGCGCGTCGCCGCCTCGATGAGCTCGGCTACCGCCCAGTTGGCGTACAGATCCGCGGGCGAGTCCTCGCTCGCCTGCTGCGCCGCGGCCAGCGCGTCGGCATACCGGCCGAGGCCGTTGCACAGCACCGCGGCCGCCCATTGCACGAAGGTCAGTTCTTCGCCCTCACCCCGGCGTTCCGCGTCTTTCGCGGCGGCCTCGATCAGCTCGAAGGCCTCGGTTTCCTGGCCCGTAAAGGCGGCGAGCGCCAGGGCCGCGTAGGGCGCGATGCTGCTGTGCGGCCTGGGCCCGGTGCCAGGCCCGGCGGTCCGGATCGGCGTCCGGGTCGGTGGCCTCGGCGATGGCGTGGTGGGCGCGGCGGCGGTCGCCCGCTGGGGCCGCGTGGTAGACCGCGGAGCGGACCAGCGGGTGGCGGAAGGTGACCCGGGCCGCCACGGTGAGCAGCCCGCCGGCCTCGGCCGGGGCGGCGGCGTCGGCGCGGATGTCAAGATTTCCGGCGGCCCGCCGCAGCAGCGCCGGGTCGCCCACCGGCTCGGCAGCGGCCAGCAGGAGCAGCCGCTGGGTCACCTCCGGGAGCGGCGCGATCCGCCGCAGGAAACTTTGCTCGATCGGGCCCGCCAGCGGCACTTTGCCGGCCACGCCGAACCCGCCGGCCAGCTCCGCCACCGTGACCCCATGCGGCAGCTCGAGCAGGGCCAGGGGGTTGCCGCCGGCCTCGGCGATGATGCGGTCGCGGACTCGCTCATCCAGCCGCCCCGGGAGGACCGAGGCCAGCAGCGCCCGGGCATCCGCATCAGGCAATCCGGTGAGCACCAGCTCCGGAAGGCGAACCAGGTCGTCTCTGGGGCCGGAGTCACGCGTGCCGAATATCATCGCGACCGATTCGGCGTCCAGCCGGCGGGCGACGAACGCCAGCACCTGCGCCGAGGCCCGGTCCAGCCACTGGGCATCGTCGATCAGGCACAGCAGCGGCTGGCTGGCGGCCACGTCGGACAGCAGGCCCAAGACCGCCAGGCCGACCAGGAAACGATCCGGCGCGCTGCCGGCGCGCAGGCCCAAGGCGACGCCCAGAGCGTCGCGCTGCGGGGCGGGCAGCTGGCCCAGGCGATCCAGCATCCGCCCGCACAGCTGCTGCAGCGCCGCGAACGGCAGCTCCATCTCCGACTCGACACCCTCAGCGCGAGCCACCCGGAAGTCTTGTGCCGTGCCGGCCGCATAGCCCAGCAGCGCGGTCTTGCCGATGCCCGGTTCGCCCCGCACCACCAGCGCCCGGCTGCGCCCCGCCCGGACGTCCGCGAGCAGCCGGTCGAGGACCCCGCACTGCTCCCGGCGGCCCCATAGCGTCACCGTCGCGCCTCCTAATGAGTCTTGGCGGCTCCCGAACGGCGTGCTACCCGGAGCCGCGACGTTAAGCGCGGTCATGGCTGCGCCTGGCTGTCATAGCCCGGACGACATCGCCGACGGAGCCGACCGCGCCGTGGCGGCGGCGGATCACGTCGGCGATCACGCCCGTCCATCCGGTCTGGTGCGAGGCGCCAAGCCCGGCCCCGGTGTCACCGTGAAAATACTCGCTGAACACCAGGTTGTCCTTCCACTGCGGGTCATGCCGCAGGCGGTCTGCCGCCCCCAGGCATGGCCGCCGCCCGTCCGCGCCGACCAGGAAGATCGAGATGAGCCTGTCCTGCAAGTCCCGCGCGATGACGTCCAGCGGCAGGCGCTGGCCGGAGCCCGCGGGGTACTCGACGGTGAACTCGTCGCCGAAGAACCCGTGGTAGCCCTCGAGCGCGATGATAAGCAGATAGTTCAGCGGGAACCACAGCGGTCCGCGCCAGTTCGAGTTCCCGCCGAACATGGCAGTGGTGGACTCGGCTGGCTCATAGTCGATCGTGAAGGTCGTGCCGCCGATGTCGAGCCGGTACGGATGGTCGCGATGGTAGGCGGACAGCGCCCGCAGCCCGTACGGGGACAGGAACTCGCCGGTGTCGAACAACCTGGAGAACAGCTTCTCGAGGCGGTCAGCGCCGGCCACGCTGAGCAGGAGCCGCCGGTCGCCAGGCTCACCGCGGAGCAGGCCCTGCTCGCGGAGCCTGCTGTCGTCGTTAAGGCCTCTGCGGTCGAGGAACTCGGCGAAGTTCTTGCCGAGCGTCAGCGCGCGGTCGATCAGCGGCTCGTCGATGACGGCGGCCGTGAGCACGGGGATGATGCTCACCATCGACCGCGTCCTGACCGGAACCGCGGTCCCGTCCGGGGTAAGCAGCCGGTCGTAGTACAGGCCGTCGGTCTCGTCCCACAGGCCTTCGCCGTCGATGGCCTCCGTGATCGCGGCAAAGTGCTCCAGGAACTTCAGCACCAGGTCGATCGCGGGCCGGCGGCCGCTGCGCTGCAGGATAACGGCGATGGCGGCCATGGCGATGGCGTAGAAGGCCATCCAGCCTGTGGCGTCCGACTGCTCCAGCGTGCCGCCGACGGGCAGGTGCGAGCGATCGATCGGGCCGATGTTGTCCAGGCCCAGGAAGCCGCCCTCAAAGAGGTTGTTGCCGCCGACGTCCTCCAAGTTGACCCACCAGGTGAAGTTGACCAGGAGCTTGTCGAAAATCCTGCCCAGGAAGTCGAGGTCGCGACCGCCGTCGATGGCGAATACCTCAAGCGCGGCCCAGGCCTGCACCGGCGGGTTGACGTCACCGAAATCCCACTCATAGGCAGGCAGCGCCCCGTTGGGATGCTGGAACCACTCACGGCACAGCAGGATCAGCTGGTACTTGGCGAACGCCGGGTCAAGGTGCGCTAGGGCGACGCAGTGGAAACCCAGGTCCCAGGCGGCGAACCACGGGTACTCCCACTTGTCCGGCATGGACATGATGTCGAAAGAATCGAAATGGCGCCACTTGGCGTTGCGCCCGTTCTGGCGCTCGGCGGGGGGCGGCGGCTGGGACGGGTCGCCGGCGAGCCAGCGGGCGACATCGTAGTTGTACAACTGCTTGCTCCACAGCATCCCGGCGAAGGCCTGCCGCATCACCATCGCCTCGTCGCGGCTTGCCCCTTCGGGCGTCAGCCCGGCGTAGAACTCGTCGGCTTCGGCCCGGCACTTCCGGACGACGCGGTCGAAACCGCTGCCGAGCGCCGCGCCCGCGCTGCCTTCGCCCGGCCCCGTCCCGGTCGGCGGCGTCCCGGCTGGCCGCAGGCGCAGCCGCAGCTCCGCTGTCTGGCCCGGTGCGATGGTCAGTGTGTACCAGAACGCGCACTTGGTGCCCTGCTGGCCCGGGTTGACGGTGGCCGCGCCGCTGACCACGTGGTCGTTGATCCCGTCCTTCGGGTACGGAGTCTGCGGCGGCGCGCCGAATAGCCGCGCGACGTTCGTCTCGTTCTCGCAGAACAGCGGAACCGGGACCATGCCGTCAGGGCCCGCGCCCGCAAGCAGTTCGAGCGAGCCGAGGAACGGGTGCTCGATGCTGACCGCCGAATCGCCGGCTAGGGCCAGCACCGGCTTGGGCGCCCCGAAGTCCCAGGACCATGTGTTGCGGAACCACGCGGTCGGCAGCACATGGACGGTGTCGGCGTCCGGGCCCGCGTTCGTCACCCGGATGGTCATCAGCACATCGGTCTGATCGGCCTTGGCGTACCATACCTCGGTGATCCAGTAGCGGTCATGGTCGAACACGCCGGTGTCCAGCAGCTCATACTCCGGGTCGAACCTCCCGCGGCGGCCATTCTCCGCCCGCAGGTCCTCATACGGGAAGGCCGCCTGGGGATAGTGGTACCGCCACCGGTTCCACGCATGGCTGGGCACCGCGTCCAGGTACCACCAGTACTCCTTCACGTCCTCGCCATGGTTGCCCTCCGGCCCGGTCAGGCCGAAGGCGCGCTCTTTCAGGATCGGGTCGCGGCCGTTCCACAGGGCTAGCCCGAGGCACAGCCTCTGCTCGACATCGCAGAACCCGGCCAGCCCGTCCTCGCCCCACCGGTACGCGCGTGAACGCGCATGGCCGTGCGGCAGGTAGTCCCACGCGTCGCCGCCCGCGCTGTAGTCCTCGCGGACCGTACCCCACTGCCGCTCGCTCAGATACGGTCCCCACAGATACCAGGCGCTGGCCTCGCGCAAGCCCTCCTCGAGCCGGCCGAACCCGGCTACCCGCTGACGCTCAGCACCGCCTGGTGGAGCGGCTGAGGTTCCTGCAGGCGGGTTAGGGGTAACCATCGTGAGGCCTCCGTAACTGTGGATTGCGGCCACTGCGAAAGGCGCCGTCAGGTCAGGCCGCGTCCTCCAGGACAGAGTGCAGGGTCTGCCCGGTCTGGCGCAACTGGATGCCCGGCGTGATCTGCGAGATCCCGTAGATCAGGCTGAACAGGCCGAAGAGCAGCGCGAGGGTGACCGCGCCGACGCCGGGGCGGGAGAAAAGGACGACGCCGAACGCGATCGACACCAGCCCGCCCAGGATGAACAGCGCGCGGGTCCCCGCGGTCTCGCCGCCGCGGAAAGCGGCGAAGATCTCGAAGAAGCCGCCGGTGAACGCCCAGATTGCCACGGTCAGCATCAGCACCA
>Ga0209648_10004788_pt1 | contig 11517 bp, 9 predicted proteins | sample GraSoi2013_115cm_FD_185830 | JGI IMG/M metagenome (GOLD analysis project Ga0209648, IMG submission 185830) | Grasslands soil microbial communities from the Angelo Coastal Reserve, California, USA - Sample 9_17_2013_115cm (SPAdes) (version 2) | ecosystem: Environmental > Terrestrial > Soil >...
TCCTCCCAAATTGGCGCGATCCCGCGTGCCCGATAGCGCGTCAGACCCGCCGCAACCGACGTATCTTATCTTGGTCGGGATCGCCAGCCACTGTTCGGGCTGTCACAGCCCCGCCCTTTTTTTCATTCGGCCACGACCAACCATCTAGGCCACCGAATTTGTGCGAAAGTCGGCGCCGTGGGTGAACGGCTCACCTGCTAGATGTTGACTCGGCCTCCTTTTGGAGTGCGCTGAAGGTGCCCCCTATTCGGCTGTAAGCAAATCGCGGGGCTCGTGTGAAGTGGTCACAAAATGCCCGTCGCGTGACGCGGCAAGCTGCGATGGTCGCCTATATCGACGATTTCCGGCTGATGATGCTGATCGCGCTGGCGACGCTCCCCGTCCTGCTACTGCCGCGCGGGCGCCGCCACCGCCCATTGACCGTGGCCGCCCGACGTGCCCCAGCTCAAGGCGCTGCTCGTCCCCCTGCCCTTCCGATGAGATGATTTGCTGGCCGGTGAGCATCCGCGTCGGCGATGTCAAAAACGATGTCAAAAACAACGACCCGAGCCTCATCGAGCCGATCGCCGGCTTCGTTGTAATTTCGCTCACGAATTAACCACAGCCCTCCAAGTCGGGAACAGGTTCCGCCGCACGGGTGTTGGACTCTAAAGGCCCTATGCGCGGAGGATTCGCATGCTGACATCCGAAGCGCGCGCTCTGGTCACGGAGATTCAGGATCGCCTGATTGAATTTTATGTGCAGCAGGACGAGGCACGGGGGGACACGATCCGGATCGAGCGCGTGAACTGCAAGTCGAAATTGATAAGGCCACAGCGCAGCGGGAGGAGATCCGCCGCTGAGGCGCCTTAGATCGACGTAAGCAACAGTTCGGGAGGATCGCAATGGAAACAGCACGTGGACGTGCGCAAAGACGGCACGTGCGCGAGAAAGCCACCATCGACCATCTCGTCCGGGACGTCTACGAGCCGAAGACGCCTGACGAGAAACAGACTGAGCGCCGCCCCACCACGTCGACCGGCTTGCCGGTCGAGGATCAGGTCCACAAGGAATGGAAGGCCGCCCTTGCGAGGATCCCACGATTTTTTGGCGATAAACGCCAGATCACGTCCGTAACGGAATTACCAATGCCCGCGATGCCGAGCCCCCCGCGACTACGCAAGCGACCCCTCGAAGCCACTGCGGCGACCAGCGCCGCGGACGAGATCGATATCGCCGGCTGCGCGGCGATCGCCTACACATCAGAGGATCCGGCTCACCCGGTCGAGCACATGTTGGACGGATGCTGCGGCCCCGGAGCGCCGCGCTGGAGCAGCGCTCGCCCCGACACTACCGAGCACATTGTCATTGAGTTTGACCGGCCGCAGACGATCTCGGGCCTCGTCTACGAGGTCGAGGAGACGACGCGCGAGCGTACCCAGGAAGTACGCGTGGAAGCCTCGGAAGACGGCGGCCAATCGTACCGCCAAATTCTGGTTCAGGAATACAACTTCAGCCCCGGGGGAGCCACCTATCAGCGCGAAGAACAGCGCTTCAATCTCCGCCAGGTCACCCATCTCCGTCTCACGATTGTTCCAAACAAGAGCGGCTCCGGCACGGCGACGCTGACGGCGCTCCGTCTCTTCGCCTAGAGGCCCGTGCGTCGAGCCTAGGCCGCTCACTCGTTGCCGGTCGGTCGAAGCCCAGTCGTAATAAGGCGACGACTGATTAGAAAATCGCCAAGGCGAAGGAGAACCGCGATGGCAAGGACTTTCCAATTTGACGTCGGTCCCGTCGCTGAACAACTTAATCGAATTCTGCAGATGGAACTTGCTGCAGTCATCTACTACACGCACTACTCCTTTATGATCTACGGTCACGCGCGAATTCCGATCACCTCCTGGCTGCGCGATAACGCGACGGAATCGCTGGCTCATGCTCAAGAGGCGGGTGAGATGATCATGCGGTTACACAGGAGGCCCGCCCTCGGCATCGCCGCGCTGCCGACCACGCCGCACAATACGATTGACGAGATCCTGACCGAATCAATACAGCGGGAGGAGTCCGGCGTAGAACTCTATCGGGAATTACTCGCCCTCGTGAAAGACAAGTCTGTCGTTCTTGAGGAATATGCGACCCGACTGGTCTCGGCGGAGGCCGTACACCTCCGAGAGATGGAGCTTATGTTGATGAAGCGCGCGCCCGATTAGATCGTCCCCAACCTGACCGGAATCGCGCCGACTGTCCTCGAAATCACGCCACCGTGCCCTCGGATTGCTCGGTGATCTCTCTTTTTTGAACCTCTTACCAAAGAAGCCTGTCTCGCTGCTGAGCGAGGTTGCTGGTGGTCGATTCCTCTATTCAGGCGTCGCGCTCGGCGCGGCGATCCGCTTTTGCATCGGCAAGTTCGATCCAGACGGGGGCGTGATCGCTTGCCCTCTCGCGGCCCCGCACATCGGCTTGGGGCGGATTGCCCCTCGGTGCTTGGGATCCCCCCAAGCCCCTCGGGCTGGTCCGCGGGTGTTTGTCCCTAGCTCCCGCAGGTGTCGGGCTATTTCACGACCGGCAAGCGCATTGCCGATGTTCGCTTCCGTCCAGTGTTTGCCGGCAGGAGACACGACGCGCGCCTCTCCTTTAAGGCAGCGTGATGCCAGCGGGATGTCGGAGGTGACACATACGTCGACGGCTGAGATGTGTTCGAAAATCCAGTCGTCGGCCGCGTCCGCGCTGTCGCCGACGAGAACCATACTCACATTCGGGGTCCCCGGCGGCCGGATGGGGCACGAGCCGTTGGACACAATAAAAACATCGAGCCTCAGGCGAGCCGCCACGCGGTAGGTCTCCTCGCGCACCGGGCACGCATCACCATCGACGTAAATGTCGGTCAACTCTCGGCCCGCTTCCCGCTTGGCGTATCACCGCCGATCAGCCACTCCCGCAGCTTCGACCACCGCCTCCGTGTCCGCGCTCCTTTAACAGCGATTGCCAGTGCCTTCCGCTGCCCGACGAGCACGACGAGGCGCTTCCCGCGCGTCACTCCCGTGTAGACCAGGTTCCGCTGCAGCATCGGATAGTGGTGCGTCGTCAAATGGGATGACCACGGCTGGATATTCCGAGCCTTGGCTCTTGTGGATTGTCGTCGCGTAGGCGAGCACCAGCTCGTCGAGCTCGCCAAAGCCGGTAATTGACGTCACGGCCATCGAAGTCGACGTGCAGCTCGCCTTCCTCCATGTCGATGCGCGACACGACACCGAGATCGCCGTTGTAGACTTCCCCATCGTAGTCGTTTTCGAAGCATCGCTCGCTGCTACCAGCCCAGAGGATTAACCGGCATTCTGTTGGGACCTGTGAGCCAAGCTAACCGATCTTGGCCGATTGGGGCAGGTTGCACAGTCTAAGTGATTGACATCTTTCAAGCGGACCCTCGAAGGTCTTCACTACACGGGGGATGGCGGGGCGGTCTGAGCAGCGCTGATTTTGGGCTCCGGTTGGGCGGGCAGGACGAATTTGAGCTTATCGAGCAGGAGCGCGAGTTCGGGTTCTGGTTCGGTGTAGCGGGTCAGCAGCAGCTCTCGGCCGTCGGTCGTCGGGATATGCAGATCAATCATCTGCACGGCGGCGAACTTTTCGATGGCGCTGCGCGGCGTGAGGCCAGGCGCCAGGGCATGGAGGCGCCGGCCGAGTGTGACATGGAGGCAATAGGCGAGGAAGGCGATGAAGATATGCGCCTCGATGCGCGCTGCATCCTGGTGAAAGATCGGCCGGATGGCGAGGTCGCCTTTGAGGTTCCTGAACGCCTCCTCGACGCTGACAAGCTGGAGGTACAAGCCCCACAGCCGCGCCGGATCGTCGTCGGTGAGATTGGTGCGCAAGAGATACCGGCCCTCGCGCCGCCGGGCGCGGCGCAGCTTCGCGCGATCGAGGCGATAGCTGAGTGCGGCGCTGTCCGCAGCGACCTCGATTGCGATTAGACGCCAAGCCGTCCGGGCTTGCTTGCGCGCGGCACCGAGCCGCATCAGCAACTCTTCGCGACTGAGCTTCATGCCGGCCAACTGCTTGAGCCGTCCCCACAACCATTTCAGCTGGCGACGGCGTATCGCCCGTTCCTTGGCAACCCGGTCGGTGCTTTGGGCGAAGACATAGAGCTCGCCGTCCTGTGGCAGCAGCTTGACTTGTACGCCCGGCCGGGCGTCGTGCCAGGGCTTGTCGACAAGCCCCTTCTCCAGCCGGGTCAGACGCCCCTTCGGCGTGCCGACCAGATACTGCACCGGCGGATCGGCAGCGCGCATCTCGGCCAGCACCGCTTCGGTCGGCACGCCTCGGTCCATCAGCCAGATCCGGCGCGCCTTGCCGTATTGCGCCACGATGCGGGCGAGAAAGTCCTTGAGGGTGGTGTTGTCCGCGGTATTGCCCGGCAGCACCTCGTAGGCGAGCGGCAGCCCTTCCGGCGTCACGACCAGTGCAATGATCACTTGCACGCAGTCGCCGCGGTGGTCACGCGAATACCCGTGCCGACGCTTGTCGCCTTCCGGAAACGGCGGATCGCTCTCGAAATAGGTACTGGTCAAGTCGTAGAGCAGGACGTCGAACGAAACGTTGAACAGGTCGCGCCAACGCCCGACCAGATGGTCGAACAGCGCTTGTTTGTGTTCGAGCAGCCGATCGTGACAGCGGTAGAGCTTGTGGATCTCCGCCAGTCCGACATCCTCGCCCAGCAGGTCGGCCATGGCGCTGCCCTCGAACCATTGGCGATGCAAGCGCCACTCGCTACCCGGCGCCAGCAGCCGGTAGGTCGCCAAGAGCAACAGCACCTGGTGCCAACGCGTCCCCTTGCGGCTCGGGCCGAGCCGCTCGGCCCAGAACCGGTCGAGCGCCAGTTCGCGCCACAGGTTCACCGCCAGCCAGCACCCGCCCCACTGCCGCGGCCGGCACAACCGCAGCTCGGCAAGCTTCAGCCGGACGACCGCGGCGTCGGGCAGCACCCCCTCGCAGCGGTCTTCCGGGAACAGCGACAGGGGGCGCGGCGCCGCCGCTCCTTCCTCGAGGACGGCGATCGACTTGCGCCAAGCCAGTTCCTGCGAATCGTTGATCTCGCCCAGGTACAGCAGCGGCCGCTGCACCACACGGCCTCCGCCTACCCGGCGATTCTCCACGATGCTCCAGTAACGGTGCTCTTTGCCGTCCTTCTTGCGCTTGGTGTGACGGAGAAACATGACGCCGCGCATGATACCCGCGGTCGCCACCCGGAAAATGGCCTAGGTCTTCACTACAGCCGTTTCTCGCCAATTTCTGCTGATCGGCTCCTTTTCCCTCAATTACTTGCTGAATCCAAAATCGGAAACCTCGCCGCCAATCGGCCAAGTCAGGCTAGTCTGCCTCGGCCCGCGCCGGGGCCACTTCCAGCACTTCCTGACGGCGGCCGAGCCACAACCCGGTGACCAGCCAAATGGCGGCAATCGGGATCGCGGCGAGTGCGGTCGCCGTCGATTCCAGGCCCCCGAGGAGGGCCACAGACCAGGCGCCGACCTGGTCCCCCAGGCGATAAACAAAAGTATCGATAAAGCCCTTGGTCTTGTAGCGGTCCTCGCGCGGCACCACGGTAAAGAGCACCTCGCGGGTCGGACGCGCGATCGCGTAATCGCCGGCGCGGCGCAGTACTTGGAACACGGCGATAGTGCTTAGGCTCGGCGCGAAGGCCAGCACACCGAAACCGAGCATGGTCAGCGCCGGCAACAGCGCGAGCGCGACACCTACCCCGAGCAGGATCACGAGGCGCCCGGTAAAGAAGAGTTGCACCAGCAGGGTTAGGCAGTTCACCACGAGATCGACAGTGGCGAAGAACGCTGTCTGCGCGCCGCGATCGGCAAAGCTGTGGCTGACGATGCGCGCCTGCTGGAAATAAAGAAATGTCGCGGTGATCGCGAACAGCAGCATGAACGCACTGACGGCCAGCAGATAGGGCGAGCGCAGCGCGTGCGTGATGCCGGCGAGAACGCCGCCACCAATCGGGCGGTCTTCACGCGCGGCTTCCGTCCCGCTCGCTGGCTGCCGGTGCAAGGTCGGCGACAGGCGTGCGAGGCGGCCGACGCTGAACACCGCGACTTCAAGCAGGATGGCCGCGCCGAGCAGCAGCAAGGTCGGGGAGACTTCGCGCGCGAGGCTGGCGGTCAAAGCCGAGCCCGAGATCGCGCCGATCGTCGCGCCGGCGGCAATGAACCCGAACAGCCGCTTACCCTGCTCCGGACTGAACATGTCGACGTTCAGCTGCCAGGACACCGAGACGACAAACAGATTGTAGACAGAGGCCCAGATGAAGAAAGCTCGCCCGATCCAAACTGTCTGCGCCGGGCCGGCAAAATGCAGAGCCGTCGCGAACAGTAAAATGTTTGCGGCAAAAAAACGGTAGGTAAGCGGGATGAATCGTCGCCGCGGCAATTTCTTTACGAGCCACGCAAACGGCAGGTTCAACAGAAGCATCCCGGCAAGGGTGCCGGTGAAGAGCCATTGAAGGTTGTTAACGCCGCCGGCGACCCCCATCTGGTCGCGCATCGGCCGCATAATGTAATATGAGGACAGGACGGCGAAAATGTAAAGCCAGCACCACAAAACGACCCGAGCTTCCTCCGGGCGCACTGCGATGATCCACTGCAACACCCGGTAGGCGAACCGAGTGTGTGCGGGCGAAACACTGGTCGGCGGCGCAGGGGCGGTCAACGCGCTCTCTTGCAGGCGGCTTAGTCTCTGGCCTATTTCAGCGTCGAGGCGATCTGCTTGAGCTCGGCCGGAGTGTGCTCACCTGCCAGCGGGGTGCCGGGTACCAAATATTTTCCTATCTCTAGTCCGCCGACCAGCACCGGCTCAAATCCGATTTCCCTGATGAGGCTGGTTGCCAGCGCGATCGCATTCGGGTCATCACCGGCGATTGGCACGCCGATCTCGCCCTTCCGCTGACCAAGCTCGCCAAGTTTGCCGGATCCGATCGCGTTAAATGCCCGGACGAGATGAGCGCCGGGCAGCAGCTTCTGGGTGGCTAGGCCGGCGCCGCCTTGCGCATCGACCGATTTTACAAGGTCCTCGCCATCGCGCCGGGCGATCGGATTGCTGACATCGATGACCAGCGGTTTGGTGGCGAGCGCCTTGCCGTAGTCCTTGCCAATCTGCTCGACCGCGGAATAGGGCACAACGAGGAGCACGACATCGCCGAAGGCTACGGCCTGCTCCACTGTACCGGCTTTCGCCAGCGGTCCGGCGCTGGCGACGAGATCGTTCAATTGCTCGGGGTGGCGCGATGAAAACATGATCTGGTGACCCGCCTTGGCAAATTCGGTGCCGAGGGCGCCGCCTTCACGACCAGCGCCAATCACGCCGATCTTGAGCGGCGCGCTGCTGATCGCGGGCTGGGCGGGTGCGGTTTGCGCCAAGGCGCTAAACGTCGCAGCCGCCAAGATGGCGAACACGGACGTTACGCGAAGAAGCGCGCGACGGCCAAGCCTGGTCGATGGGTCCTTTACCACCCGGGACTCCTTTGAAAAGGATACGATTGCCTTAACCATACGCTGAGCCAACGCCAGCGCGCCGATCACGATCGCGCGAGCGGCGTTGCGCCGCAGCGTACATTGCCCTGCGCATCACGGCGCGTGAATTGATTAGGATGCGCACCTCCGACCGACATGCGTTGCTGATCGTCCCGCGCGTCGCCCGAGGCGCGGCGGTGAGCTGTCTGCCATGCGTGCTGAGTAACCGGCGGAAGCGGGGCGGCGTCGAACGGAGCGACCGGTGTCGGGCTCTCAAGTGCCGTCTCCACTGCGCTTTTCGGGCTTCGGCGGTATCAAACCCGCGGTAGCCCAGGCGTAAATGCGCGCGGCATCCCCGATCCGTCAAGCGCTGGGGGTAATTCAAGCTCAATCGAACTTGAACTCCCCGTCGAATGGGAATTGCACAATTGTGAAGGATAGAAACGCGCCGTTTTCTGTTCGCGATATCGACGCTGCGAAGTTGGTAGCCTTCATCAATACACTGCTTTTAGCGGTTGGGCGGTGGATGCGCTGCATCCAGTGCATGAAGTTCATCCGGTGTCAGTGTAAGTGAGAGCGCTACGGCGTTCTCCTGTACATGTTCAGCCGAGCCGGATTCGGGAATTGCAATGACATTACCATTGCGGATGGTCCAGGCCAGCGCGACAGCGGCCGCCGAGCAATTATGTGCAGCGCCGATACGTGCAAGTGTGGGATCACGCAGCAGGCTCGCGCCGGCGCCGCCGAGCGGTGAATAGGCCATCACCGGCATGCCGTGCTGCTCGCACCACGGCAGCAGGTCATGCTCGATGCCGCGATTGCCGAGGTTATAAAGGACCTGATTGGTCGCGCAACGGTCGCCGTGTGAAACACGGAAGAGATCTTCCATGTCACTGACCTTGAAGTTGGACACGCCCCAGGCGTGAATCTTCCCCGCCGCGCGTAGATTTTCGAACGCCGCCACAATGCTGGAAAGCTCGGTGTCCCGACTTGGCCAATGAAGCAGGTAGAGATCGAGATGATCAGTGCCGAGACGCCCGAGGCTCGCGTCGCAAGCCCGCGCGATGCCGTTTCCCATCACGTGATTGGGCCACACTTTGGAGACCAGGAATACGCGGTCGCGCTGACCGGCAATCACGCGGCCGATCAATTTCTCGGATCGGCCTTCGCCGTACATCTCCGCCGTGTCGATCAATGTCATCCCGAGCGAAAGGCCGGTGCGCAGCGCTTCTTCCTCAGCGGCGTCCGGACGTTTCCCCTGCGCGAGATTTGCAGAGCCCTGGCCGAGCGCCGGGACAATTGTTCCATCATGAAACATTACCATAGGGGTTGCAGCACGAGCCGATGCACTCGATAGCGCCACAATCATTGTGCCGACCGAAAAGAACGACGAGCCAAGCGCCACGCAAAGTCCATTGAATTCACGCCGGTCCAGCAACTGCTTATTCATACTTCACTCCCAGAGGCGGTCCGCGGCGGCCAACAGATCAGCTACCTGCGGGGGATATGGTCATTTACCCACCTTGTTGCACGGATCAGCTGGGCTAAGCGTCTTGGGCTGGGTAGCGTAGAGGACCATTCTCCTTTCGGTGAGCGGGACTTCGCGGGTCGCTGGTCTAGGTTGCTCTCCCTCCAGCCTCTACGGGCGGCAAATCTGGCTGAGCAGTCCCAGATGGGACAAATCTGGCTGAGCAGTCCCAGATGGGAGGGTGCTACCCCATCCACAACCCCCTGAGATGTCCGCCGTGCCATTCAAGGCCAACGCCGATCGCCGTCACCACATTCCGAAGCAGCAGGATCGGGTAACGAACTGGTCGGAATATGATGCTGCCCTGCGCCAACGTGGCAGTCTGACGGTGTGGTTCACCGAAGAGGCGATCGCGGCCTGGCGCGCAGAACCACGGACCACGCGGGGCGGTCAACCCCACTATTCGGCCCTGGCGATCACGACGGCGCTGACGCTGCGCGCCGTGTTCCGCCTGGCTCTGCGGCAGACCGAAGGGCTGATCGGCTCCGTCATCCGCCTGCTCGGTCTCGATCTCGCTATCCCTGACCATTCCACACTGAGCCGGCGGGCCGAGACGCTGGCGGTGGCGGGACCGCCGTCCAGCGCCGAGCCCGTGCATCTGTTGGTGGACAGCACTGGGTTGAAGCTGTCTGGCGCCGGCGAATGGTTGGTCGAGAAGCACGGTACGAGCCGGCGCCGGTCGTGGCGCAAACTGCACATCGGTGTCGATGCCGACACCGGCCGGATCGTCGCGGCGGCGTTGACCGCCAATGATGTCGATGACGGCTCGCAGGTCGGTCCCTTGCTCGACCAGATTGATGATCCCATCGCTTCGTTGACCGGCGATGGTGCATACGAACCAACGAGCGTCAAGCGGCCGAAGTGGCAATTGCTGTCGACGTCCTGAACCGTATGCTGGAGCTGGGACGCCCCAGCTACGTCCGTATCGCATGAGACCACGAGGGCATGGGATCACTGCGTCCACTGGCTGATCCATGCAACAAGGTCCCGCGCTGGCGTTACAGAAGGGAACATCGGGCCGGGATATACTGATCATACCAAGCGGTGGCCGCCTCCATAACCTCCCGAAAGGCTTCGCCCTCATAGACTTCGTATTGACCATAGCCTTTGAGCATCACGAGCTTTTTCGGCTCGCCGGCGCGCGCGTACAAAGCCTCGCTCTCGGCCGGCGGAACCAACCGATCGTTGTCGGTCGTGATGAACAGCACTGGACGGGGAGCTATCCTGTCAGCCACCCATTCGGGGTTGAAGCTCAGTGTATCGTCGACGAATTCGAGCGGGATTGTCGTGCCCGCCGCCGGGTTGTTGCGTCGGGCCGCCATACCGAGCTCGGCCGACTGCCGATCGGGCAATAGAATTTCGGCACGCTCGACGAATTGGGAGGCGCCTTCCAGTGCACGCCTCGAACGGTCTTCGGCCGAACGCGCTAGAAGGTCATAGTATTCGTCCGGCCGGCGCACGCTCCGCATCCAGCGCGCGCCGTTGCCGATACCGACCACGGACACCGTGCATTTGACCCGCGATAGCTGGTGCCATAAAGGCCGAGCCGGCTCGCTTCCACCTCCGGCTGGGCGGCGAGAAAAGTGAGCGCCGCCTGAACATCGGCGACCCGGCTAAAGGGCGCGAACCGGCCGTTGACGGAGAGATATTGCTGCAGCCATTCAGGAAATGCCTGCCATGCGCTTCCCGTGCGATTTCGACCGCGGCACCCCCCGTCGGATCGCACAAACGCACAAAAGCGAAGTCGAGGTACAATGCGTTGACCAGCACGTCGACGAGCCCGGCGGCGATGGCGCGCGGTTCTCTGCCGGCCCACACAGCCGGGACGGTAGAGACAGCCACGAGGTCTCGGATCGCTCTTCGCAGCCGCAGCGCGTCAGCCTCGAAACCCATCGGCATTGGGCACGATTATTGCGCTCGTGGGGACCGCCGTCGCTCCCGGAGTTCGAGCAGAAACTGGTCAGGTGGAACAAAGAACGGATTCTCCTGCACTACCCCGCCGATGATCACGACCGGGTGCGTCCGCATCATGTCCATGACCATGCTGGCACTGAACTTCGACAGATCATAGGTGCAGATGACCGGATCGTCATATTTGGGAACCACGTAATTGACGCGTGTCTCGTATTCCAACCAGCTATCTACGCCTGCTTTGTCGACCAGTGCCGTTTCCACACGCGACACGAACCGGGTCAAGGGATAACCAGCCGCCTCCCCCGATTGGAGCACCTCTTCGAGCAAGGCCAGCATCGCGTCCTCATCGAAGCGATCGTTGCGCAGGTAAGCGTCTTGCCAGCGCCGCAACTCGAGCTGGCCCGTACCCATCGCCTGCCCCACGTCGATGCCGGCTTCGGTGAGCTGCCTGAGATGATCTTCCCACAGCTCGGGGTCCACGATGTGGAAGGCTTTGTCCCCCCGATCGAAGCCCTCTTTGATGAACGAGCGAAGCACTCTGTGCTGCTCGTCGAAGTCGTTGAAGAAAGCGCAAATATGACG
>Ga0209648_10004789_pt1 | contig 11517 bp, 7 predicted proteins | sample GraSoi2013_115cm_FD_185830 | JGI IMG/M metagenome (GOLD analysis project Ga0209648, IMG submission 185830) | Grasslands soil microbial communities from the Angelo Coastal Reserve, California, USA - Sample 9_17_2013_115cm (SPAdes) (version 2) | ecosystem: Environmental > Terrestrial > Soil >...
GCGGCTGGAAGAGAACGAAAAGTGGATGGCCTATCTGGATGCGAACTTTCAGAAGCAGCAGGCGCAGCTGGAATTGCTGAAGACCGCCGGGCAATTGGATAAAGTATGGCAGTGAGAAGAAAGGAGATGGGGAATAGGCAGAAGCGAATCGCGGCCAAGGACTAGGGATGCTGGATCAAAGGAATCTGGAGCTGCTCACTCAAGCAGTGAAGAGGTTGGACGCCGGATTCTCCGGATTGCCGGCGGACCAAAGTCAGGCGCCCGGAATTGAGCGGCTTGCGGAAACCCTCAACGCTACGGCCGAAAGACTGCAAGATAACTATCCTTATTTTCATCCGTTATACGCTGGGCAGATGCTAAAGCCGCCGCACCCCGTGGCGCGGCTGGCGTACGCGCTGGCCATGTGGATCAATCCGAACAATCACGCGCTGGATGGCGGACGTGCGACGTCGGCCATGGAAAAAGAGGCGGTCGCGGAGATCGCGGGCATGTTTGGATGGAAGAATTTTCTGGGCCACTTGTGCGGTGGAGGAACGATGGCGAACCTCGAGGCCTTGTGGGTCGCGGGGCAGATGCACCGGGGGAAGAAAATTCTCGCCAGCGAACAGGCTCACTACACGCACACACGGATTAGCGGAGTTTTGCAGTTGCCGTTCGAAACGGTGCCGTGCGATTCGCAGGGCCGCATAGACGCGAACGCGCTGGCAAAGCGGCTGGAGCGCGGCGATGTCGGGACCGTTGTCGCGACAATGGGCACTACGGCAACCGGCTCAGTGGATTCGCTTCCCGAAATTCTCGACTTGCGCGCTAAGCATGGCTTCAGGCTCCACGCCGATGCGGCGTACGGCGGATATTTCGTGCTCGCAGGGAATTTGGACATAGAGGCGCAGTCCGCTTTTTCGCGGATTGGAGAAGCAGACTCGATTGTGGTTGATCCGCACAAACACGGCTTGCAGCCATACGGGTGCGGCTGCGTGCTCTTCCGTGACCCCGAAGTCGGGAGGTTGTACAAACACGATTCTCCTTACACCTATTTCAGCTCAGCCGAATTGCATCTGGGAGAGATCAGCTTGGAGTGCTCTCGTCCCGGTGCTGCCGCGGCTGCCTTGTGGGCAACGCAGAGATTGCTGCCGCTGAAAAAGGACGGCGAATTCGCGAGAGGGCTGGAACGGGGAAGAAAGGCGGCGCTGGCACTTTTTGAAAAAGTGCGGGCGGACGAACACTTTGTGACCGCCTTTGCGCCGAAATTGGACATTGTGGTATTTGCTCCAAAGGCCCCGAGCGTTAGTGAGGCCTCTGTTCTAAGCCGTCAGGTATTCGAAGCCGCGGCCAGACATGATCTGCATCTGGCAGTAGCGGAATTGCCGGTTGGCTTTTGGGAGGCGAATCTGGGAGCGATGAAGCGCGACCGCGAGACGATGACTTGCCTGCGGTCGGTGCTCATGAAGCCAGAGCATCTCGATTGGGTGGATCGCATTTGGGGCTTACTTTTGTCGGCAGCGGATGAAGTGGCTGTCGCCCGGCACTGATCCTTAAGCGAATGCCGGCAAACCCCGTTCAATGCTGCAGATTACCGTTCGCCGCCTGGTAAACACCCAATGGCAGAAAGGTTTGAGGCGTCACACGGAAGTCAGGTAGACTATACTTATAGATGGGGGGCTCCAGTCCGCGCGCTTGCGCGATCCTTCCATTGCATGGGCTGTCCGCGGGAACGAGGATTTAGGGCGGACTATTTTATTGCGCGAAACTGAGGGTGAAGAATGCCGGATGTAATGAAAACATTGTTGATGAATCCGCCGAGCTTCGAGAATTTCGACGGCGGAGCGAGTTCGCGTTGGCCTGCGACACGGGAGATTGAGTCCTACTGGTACCCGGTTTGGCTGACATACCCTGCGGGAATGATCCCCGGAAGCAGGCTGCTGGACGCCTCTCCCCACAAAATCAATTGGCAACAGACCATCCAGATCTGTAAAGACTACGAATTCTTGGTGCTCTTCACATCCACGGTCGGTTTGGAGAGCGACGTCAAGCTGATCCGGAAAATCAAGGAAGCCAACCCGAGCATGAAAATTGCTTTTGTTGGGCCGCACGGGCACATCAAGCCCGATGAGACGCTGAATGCCAGCGCGGACATCGATTTTGTGACGCGCGGAGAGTTCGATCATTCGGTGGTGGAATATGCGCATGGGAAGCCGCTGAGCGAAATCATGGGCGTCAGCTTCCGCAAAGATGGAAAAATCGTGCACAACGCGGAGCGCCCGCAACTGCACACCGAAGAACTTGACGCACTGCCGTTCGCAACGGATATTTACAAACGCGACCTGGAAATCGAACGCTACAACGTGCCGTTCCTGCTGCACCCCTACGTGTCGTTCTACACCACGCGGGGATGCCCGGCGCTATGCACTTTCTGCATGTGGCCGCAGACGATTTCGGGACATGCCTGGCGGACGCGCTCCACGGAAAACGTGGCGCGGGAAGTGAAGCAAGCGCTCGGCTATTTTCCGCAAATGAAAGAGATTTTTTTCGACGACGACACTTTCAATATCCGCAAGGACCGCGTGCTGGATCTTTGCGCCAAGTTCAAGCCGCTGAAGTTTCAGTGGTCTTCCACGGCGCGTGTCCATAGCGACTACGAAACGGTAAAGGGGATGGCGGATGGCGGGGCGCGGCTTTTTATCGTGGGCTTTGAATCCGGCGAACCGCAAATCCTGAAAAACATCAAGAAGGGCGCTACGGTGGAAATGGGCCGTGCCTTCATGAAAAACTGCCGCAAGGTGGGGATCAAGGTTCACGGCGACTTCATCATCGGATTGCCGGGTGAGACCAAAGAGTCGATCCAGAAGACCATTGATTACGCGAAGGAACTCGATTGCGAGACGATTCAAGTTTCGCTGGCCCATGCCATGCCGGGAACGGAATTGCACGACAGCATGGCGCAGCAGGGCTTCCTGAAAGTCGAAGCACTGGCGGATTCCGGCGGCCATCAATTGCCGCACATTGAGTACCCACACTTGTCCAAGGCGGAGATGATGGCGGGCGTGAACCGCTTTTACGATGAGTATTACTTCCGGCCCAAGGTTGTCTGGCGCATCGTGAAGGAAGCGCTGTGGGATAGCCACGAGCGGAAACGCCTGTACCACGAAGCGACGGAATTTCTGGCACTTCGCGCCGAGCGCCTGAAGTGGGTGCGCAAGGGCGGCGACTTCGACAAACCCATCGTTTCCGTGCCTGGGCCGTCTACAGCTTCCGGAAACGACTAACCTCCGCAAAATGGCAAGCGAGAGAAGACTGCGAATCAAGACGCTGGTCATGGTCTTGGCAATGGTGGTGTGCGCCAACGCCGGAGACCTGATGCTAAAGCGCGGCATGTCGCAGATCGGCGCGGTCCGTCTGACACCTTCGGGACTCGCGCAAGCTTTCCGGCTGACAGTGGCCAGCGGGACAATCTGGATCGCGATTTTTTTTCTGACTGGCTTCATGCTCAGCTATATGACGGTGCTCAGCTGGGCGGACTACAGCTACGTGATGCCTGCAGGCGCGTTTGGGTATGCCTTGCTCACGTTGCTCGCGGTTGTTTTCTTGCATGAGTCGGTGTCGCCGCGGCGCTGGTTTGGCGTGGTACTGATTTGCGTGGGCGTATTGTTGGTGGGGCAAACCAAACCACGCACGACCGCGGTGGCCGGCGAGGCCGTGGCATGATGCGCGTCATTCTGGCACTCGCGGTTCTGATTCTGGGCAGCACCGGAGGCGAGATTGCTATCACCCACGGAATGAAAGCTACCGGTGAACCGGCGCGCTTGCGGCCGCTGGAGTTGCTGCAATTCCTTGGTCGAGCAACGCGCAATGGCTGGTTCTGGGCGGGAGTGCCGCTGATGGCGCTTTCGTTTTATTCGTTGCTGATATTGCTTTCCTGGGAGCCCATTAGTTTGGTGATTCCTGCGTCGGCGCTCAGCTACGTGGTTGGCCCTCTTGGCGCAAAGTACATTCTGGGCGAGCAGATCAGCACCGCGCGGTGGGCCGGCGTCCTGCTGGTTTGCGCAGGCGTTGCGCTGGTTGCGGCTGGTTGAGGGCGAAACCTTCTGTATAAATTCATCCATAGATTTCGACGTAGTGCTATTGTCAGGGAAACGGATTGGGGGCCGCTCAGGGTCCAGGTCTTTCCGCGGCAACCAATCAAAACAGGGTAGCATCTGAGTCGCCAAGGCAGTTTGTTGATCAGGATTCCTGTTTGACGGACAGGATCCCATCGCATCGGTTTTAGCTGTGCGCTGGGACTTGGGGCTAAGGAATGGCGCCGGATACGCTCGGCTGGATTGCGTGGATGCTAGGGACAGCACGGCAAGCCGCGTGCGTTCATTTGCTTCTGTGCCTTCTAATTCACTCTGCTCATCCTATCTCGGACTTCATGGAAAATTCATTTTTCCACTGCGAACGGGGAATACCGCGCGGGGCTTGCGAGACGGGACATGCTGAGAGTCTTTCTTATTTTCGGATTGGTTGGAATCCTGACGTCGACGATTTATATCGCTTTGGTATTAGCAGCCACGATTCGTTTTCGGCGGCGGCCCAGGACCGTGCCGGCATTCATGCCCCCCGTGAGCGTGCTGAAGCCGTTGCACGGCGCCGAGCCAGGCCTGCGGGAATTCCTGGAAGGATTCTTCCAGTTGGATTATCCGGAGTACGAAATTCTGTTCTGCGCGCGCCACGAGGCGGACCCGGGGCTGGCGGTCGCGCGCGACTTATCTGAAAAATATCCCCGCGTGCAGGTGCGGATCATGACTTCGGGAGAGCCGCGGTGGCCCAATGCGCGTTGTTTTTCGCTGAATGAGATGAAATCCGCGGCGCGGCATGACATTTTGGTGATCACGGATAGCGATGTGCGCGTCAAGCCGGGATATTTGCGCGCCGTCGTGGAACCGTTCCGGAAGGAAAGCACCGGGCTAGTCACTTGCGTTTATCGCGGCGTGGCCACGCTGGGCGGATTTTGGGCGCGGCTGGAAGGGCTGGGCATGTCCGTGGAAATGACTTCCGGCGTGCTCGTGGCCGAAATGATGGAGGGCATGCGATTCGCTCTTGGGCCGTCCATGGTCGTGCGGAAGAGTTGCGTTGATCGAATTGGCGGGTTCGAGAAGCTGGGAAATTACTACGCGGACGATTTCATGCTCGGCAAGCTCGTGGCCGAAAGCGGAAGCGCCGTCGTTTTGTCGGATCACGCGATCGATCACTGCATCCTGAATACGAAGTTCGAGAAGTCTCTGGGCCACCAGTGGAACTGGATGAAGAGCACGCGATTCTCGCGTCCGATGGGCCATCTTGGGACAGGCCTTACATTTGGGTTGCCATTCGGTCTGCTGGTATTCGCCACCGCAACGATGCTTGGCAGTCCCTGGCTCGGCCTGGCAGCCTTGGGATGGACCGTGGCAGCGCGTGTGTTCCAATCCATACTGGTGGGCTGGTACGTAGTGAAAGACAGAAACGCCGTTCGGCTCGCGTGGCTTTATCCCCTGCGCGACTTGATGGGTTCCCTCCTGTGGATGGCGAGCTATGCCAGCCGGAAGGTTGGCTGGCGCGATGACTTCTTCGAATTGAGGAAGCGCGGGGTGGTACGGCTGATTCCTGCCGAAGGACGCCGCGCCGGCGCGCACCAATAAGCGCCAAGAGTTCCTCCGCTGTAGGGAAGCATTCCTCTAAGACATCCGGGAATTCCAAACTCTCCCGGATTGGCGCGTGCGGCGCAAGCTGCTAGAGTAGTTTGAAGAACAAGCGTGCTGGAAAAATTGCCCTCGATGACTTGCAAAGCCGCATGATTCATGTCTCCGCAGCATGGCGTTATGCAATGATGTTGCTGGCGGCGGCTCCACTGGTCTACTACATAATCGCGATGGTGGCGGCTTTGCGCTTTTTCAAGCGGGAGCGCGCACGAGTTCTTCAGGATTTTACCCCTCCTGTGAGCATTCTCAAACCTGTGCGCGGCGTGGATTTTGGCACGTACGAAAATTTCGCCAGTTTTTGCCGGCAGGATTACCCGGACTACGAGACTTTGTTTGCCGTGAACGACGATGCCGACCCCGCGGTCCCCTTGATTCGACGCATCATCAAGGATTTTCCCGGCCGGAAGATTCGCTTGCTCGTGGGAGCGGAGAGTCTGGGCGCAAACCGTAAGGTCAACAAGCTGGCGCGGCTCGCGAGCGAAGCGCAGCACGATGTGCTGGTGTTGACTGATGGCGATGTGCGCGTTGGGCTACGCTTCTTGCGCGAAGCTGTGGGTCCGCTTACGGACCGCAAAATCGGGGCCGTGACTTCTTTCTACCGCGGCATCGCCGAAAAAAATCTCGGGGCGGAAATCGAAGCCGTCGGCGCCTCCAGCGATTTCTTCGCTGGAGTGTTGGTGGCCGGATGGATGGAAGGAATCACCTTTGCACTGGGAGCTTCCATTGCCACGAGCAAGGAATGGTTGGGGAAGATGGGCGGCTTTCCAGCCATTGCCGGGACGCTTGCCGACGACTATGAACTCGGCAACCGCATCGCCAAAGCGGGTGGCGAGGTGGTTCTCTCACGCGAAGCCGTCTGGACTATGTATCCCGCGCAAACTTTGCGCAGCTTTTGGGACCATCAAGTGCGCTGGGCTCGAACAGTACGCTTGTGCAGACCGGTATCCTACCTCGGGCTTCTTTTTACGCAAGGGTTTCCTTGGAGTCTGCTCGCCGCACTAGTCGCGCCAACGAAGCGGATCGCAGCCTTCTATCTGCTTGCGTACTTGATTCTGCGCTTTGCGATGGCCTGGACCGTGGGAATCTGGGGCGTCAGAGACGAAGTCCTACGCCGGAAGATTTGGCTTGTACCGCTGCGGGACGCCATTCATTTTGTGGTCTGGCTCGCGAGTTTTGGTTCGAACCGCATTCGCTGGGGTAACGTTGAATACGCGATTCTCAAGGGCCGAATGGTGCCCGTTGCGGGCGGTGGGAGCGCGGAGGCCAAACCCGCGGAAAACGCGCGTTGATCGCAGATTCGGAGCTTGTTTATGCCGGGTGCGGTTGACGACTGCGAAAAACCAGATTAAATTAGATAGGTAGAATCGTGGCGGTCCCGATCATCGGGAACGCGCTGCGGTTCGTTTTTTTCCTCGCGACAGGTGGGAGATCGTCCAACGGTAGGACTCCAGATTCTGGATCTGGCTATCTAGGTTCGAATCCTAGTCTCCCAGCCAATGTTTTGCCTGCTTTGGCCTGCTCCGCTCATCCGCTCACTGAGTGGAATTCCCGCTCCGGCGGTGCCGGCATTCTTGCAAAAAAGAGAGCAACAATTCCGATCGCAGCAAGAGCCGAATTCAGCTCAAATGATATTGTATAGCTGTGACGCAAGTCATAAACCTTGCCGCCCAGGTACCCTGCTGGCGAACAAAATAGAGCCGCGAGCACCAGCATCATTCCGCTCACTTTCGGAAATGCCACCGGTCCGTAATAATGCCCTGTGATGGTGTTCAGGCAAATGAAAGTCCAACCGAAAGCAATGCCATATAGAATTGCCGCGCTGTAGGCGATCCGTAGCGCTTCTGGAGAAACGCGAATCGCCAAAAAGGAACCGAGGAAATAGCAACAAAAGCCCAGCATAAACGCAAAGCGCGCAATCATCCGGTCCATGAGCCATCCACCCATCAACCTGCCGAAGACCGTGCCGAGGGTGAAAAGCCCCATCGCCAGCGTTGCGTCGGCGGATTGAATGCCAGCGCCTTTCAAATGCAGCAGCCAATGAGCAGTGAAAAAGAAAAAAGGGAACTGGCAGGCAACAGCGCCGACGAGAATCATCCAATATGGGAGAGTTCTGTAGGCCTGCCGAGGTTCCCACGGAAAGTTTGTGACGAGAGGATTCGCTACGCGCCCGCCAGCCGATTGCTCGTTTCCAATATTGCCATCGACCAGTTGGCCAAGATCCTCAGGGCGCTCCTTCACAAACAGAAAAGCAATGATGGACGAGAGCACGGAAACGCCTGCGACAATCGTCCATCCTTGCCGCCAGTTTCCGCCATTCGCCGTAAGGGCGCCGTTGATCAGGCGCGAAACAAACAGGCCTGCAACACCCGACGCCGAAAGCGTCACGGCCATGGCCCTTCCGCGATAGCGGCTGAACCAGCGCGTGACCGCTGTGGCTGCAGGAATGATGGTGCCGAAATTAATCCCTGTCGCTATGAGTACGCCGAATCCCAGCCAGTAGTGCCACGGACGCGAAGCGAAAAGAGAGAGGAAGAGCGCGCCAGCAAGAAGCAGTACCGAGCCAATCGCAAATGTCTGCCGAACGCCCCAACGAACAATGGACGCCCCGACCAAAATGGAAGAAGTGCCAGCGAAAAAATTCAGAATTGTAAAGCCCAAGCCGAATGCGCTCCGGCTCATGGGAATTTCTTTCAACATATAGGTATTGATGACTGCCCCACCGTAAAGCGGAAATCCCATGTTGAGGAAATCCAACAGCCAAAGAAAGAAAACCAGCTTCCAACCATAAAAGCCTCGTTGCTCGGTCATGTGGGTTTTTGTCCGTAGCGCGTTCTGCGCTGGCAATTCCATTCGCTAGTGCAAGCAAGAAAGAGCTTGGAGGATATCAGGTTCTTGAGAAATCAGAAAAACCATGAGAATCGAAGATGCGAAGCGCTCCTGCGATTACTCGAACGAGTAGCGCGTGAAGCTCTTGCGTTCGGCCCGCACATCATCGCCGCGTAATTCGCGCAGCGCATAGGTCACAAATTCGGCGGTGACTCTTTTACGCCACGTCATGTCAAAGTCCGTGTTGTCCAGCGGCTTGGCAATGCGTGCCGCGAGTGTGGCGGCCTCCTCGATGGCTCGCTGATTCAAGGGGCGGCCAAGCAGGGATCTTGCCGCTTCCGGAGCGGCCAGCGGACGGCAGGCAGCGGAGCCTATTACAATGCGAGCGCTCTCGACCACGTTATCTTTGGAGAGGCGCGCCGCTGCGGCGACGGAGAGTACCGGAAAGTCGAAGGAGCCGCGGCGCCGGAGTTTCCAATAAGTGCTCTTCCATCCCTGCAAAGAGTCCAGCAAGACTTCCGCAAGAATCTCATCGGGCCGGCGCTTGATGTAGTCGATTCCATCATTGTTGTAGAGATCGGAGAGAAGCACTTCGCGCTCTCCCGAGTTGGAGACTAGGCGGACGCGGGCACCCAGCGCCATCAGTGCCGGGCCGGTGTCCGTCGAGGAAACCGCCATGCATTTCGAGCTTCCAGGTGCGACCCAGCAGGTGGTGCCGTCTTTTTTCAGGCAGAAGTTGATCGATTTTCTCCACTCGTAACTTTGATCGTAGTAGTTGCAGCGCGTATCCAAGCAGATGTTTCCGCCCAGCGTCGCCATGTTGCGGATTTGTGGAGTGGCTACGAGAGAAGCTGCTTGAGCCAGCGCCGTTAAACCATTTCTAAAACGCGGGTCAGCCGCTATTTCTGAGAGCGTCAGACATGCACCAAGACGCGAGCCGGAGTGGTTTAGCTCGATGCCGCTCAAGGATTCGATGTGACGGAGGCTCATCAGCGTTCGCGGGACTTGTTGGCGGCGTTTCATGTTCGGCAGCAAGTCCGTGCCGCCTGCGAGCGGCATGGCATTGGCTCTCTCGCCATCCAGAATGCGCGTGGCTTCTTCAATCGTGCGCGGCGCGCGAAATTCAAAGAGAGGCAAGCGCATCATGGCGCGAGTACCTTCTCTTTCTCCCGCCGAGGTTTCTCGCGCCGGGGAACATCATTTATCGCGTTGCCGTCGCCTCCCTCCCAAGGAGGAGGAACGCGCAGAGCCTCCGGCCAATTAACGTGCGGGAAATGGTTTGGTCCAAAACGCGGGTCGCGGCCCGCTTTCTTTTCGGCGAGGGCTCTCATGATTTTTTCCGGTGTGACGGGGATTTCATCGATTCGCACACCGACGGCGTCGTAGACGGCATTGGCAACCGCGGGCATGATCGGCAGCAACGGGCCCTGACCGACTTCCTTCGCGCCAAATGGTCCGCGAGGATCAGGCTCTTCAATCAGCTCAGTAATCACTTCAGGCATGTCGAGCGATGTGGGGCTCTTGTATTCGAGGATCGAAGGGAATTTGTGCACCAGTGCGTGAGAAAGTTTCTTGGGAAGGCGGCGGAACTCTTGCTCTTCCATCAGAGCTTCACCGAGGCCCATGTAAACGCTGCCTTCAACCTGGCCACGCACTAGCGTCGGATTCAGAGCCCGGCCGATGTCGTGCGCGATCCAAATCCTTGGAACGGTGACCCAGCCGGTCACTGGATTCACTTCGACTTCGACGATGGCAGCCGAATATGAATATGTGGGAGACGGTCCCACGCCACCGCCTTTGTAAAGCGCGGGAGATTTTGGCGGAGTGTAGGAGCCCACCGTGCCGATCGTGCCGAAACGTGCCTCGGCCAAGCAGACGGCTTCTTGAAAGGTGAGACCTTTTTCCGGCGCGGCGGAATCAAATACGCGTTTGTCAGCAAAACGCAGCCGTTCTTTCGGTATTTCGAGTTTTTCTGCAACGGCGTCAGCAATGATCGCTTTTCCGCGTTCCGCAGCTTGCAATGCCGCGTTTCCCGCCATCAGCGTGACGCGGCTTGAATAGGAACCAAGATCCACGGGGCCGAGGTCGGTATCGCCGGTGAAAAGCCGAATGTCGAACGTGTCGATGCCAAGCACTTCGGCGACAATTCCAGCAAGAACATCGTCCGATCCCTGACCGATCTCCGTCGCGCCACAGAAAATGCTAACGCCGCCGCTGCGGTCGAATTTGAGCTGAACTCCCGAATGCGGCATCTTGTTCCAGTAGATCGGAAGTCCGGCGCCGGTCAGATAAGCGGAGCAAGCCAACCCTACGCCGCGGCCTTCAGGAAGTTTGCGGAATTTGTCCTTCCATCCGGAGACTTTGACGATGCGGCGAATACATTCGGCAAGATTGACGGTTCCAAGGCGAAGGAAATTTGCAGTCACGGCGTTTGGAGATTCCACGATGCGGAGCCGCAAGTCGGCAGGGTCAATCTTGAGCTTTTCGGCGATCTTGTCGAGCTGGACCTCCTGGCCGAAGCGCGGTTGAGGAGTGCCATGCCCGCGTTTGGGTCCGCAGGGCGGCTTGTTTGTGAAAGTACGGCAGCCCTGATAGCGATAGCGCGGAATGTGATACGTGGTGGTTTGCAACGCGCCGGCGTAGAACGTGCTAGCAACTCCGTACGAGCCATACGCGCCGCCGTCAATCAATGTCTGTAGATGCATTCCGGTGATCGCGCCATCCTTCTTGACGCCGGTCTTGAATTTCATCAGGACGGGATGGCGACCACGGTGACAATAGAAAACTTCTTCGCGTGTGAGGCAGATCTTGACAGGCCGATCGAGGATGAGTGCGGCCTTGGCGACAACAATTTCGTGATTAAACGGATCGCTCTTACCGCCAAAGCCGCCGCCGTTGGGAGTGGCGATCACGCGAATGTGGGCGGCGAGCATTTCCAATACTTTGGCAAGCGCGCGATGAAGATAATGCGGGGTCT
>Ga0209648_10004790_pt1 | contig 11515 bp, 11 predicted proteins | sample GraSoi2013_115cm_FD_185830 | JGI IMG/M metagenome (GOLD analysis project Ga0209648, IMG submission 185830) | Grasslands soil microbial communities from the Angelo Coastal Reserve, California, USA - Sample 9_17_2013_115cm (SPAdes) (version 2) | ecosystem: Environmental > Terrestrial > Soil >...
TTCCACCCCACATCCATCCGCCGATGGCCCAGGTGCCGAGCGCGACGGGCGACACTTTGAGCGAGGTACCGGGAATATCGGCCAGCTCCATTTTCATCTCGGCTGTGTCGGCTTGACGAGCCATGGTCTTCACTCCTTGTTTTGGGCGAGGCGCTGCGGTCTTTCAGTCACGAAAGCGCTGCCTTGATGCCCGCTTCCTCGGCGGCGATCAGGCTGAGGGCTGTCCAGTCGAGATCGGCATAGCCGTGGGCGATTCCGGTGACGAGGCGATCTCGCACGACGCTCACGGATGGCATCGGGGCTCTTGCGTCCTCGGCCTCGGCAAGCGCCAGGCGGACGTCCTTGAGCGCCAACGGCAGAGCGAAGCCAGGCTCGTAGCTTTGGGCGACGATCCTGTTGCCGTAGATCCTGTGGGCGCGCCCACCAAACATCGTGTTGGTGAGGAGGTCGACGAAAAGCTTCGGATCGAGCCCGCGCTTGCGGAGCAGGGCGACGGTTTCGCCGAGCATCTCCAGCGTCGTGGCCATCATCATGTTCCTGAGCAGCTTGACGAGATTGGCCTGCGCGGGATCGGCGCCGACAATGAAGGTCTGTTGTCCGAGATCTCCGATGAGCGGCCGGCACCGCTCGACATCGGCCGGAACCCCGGCCGCAACGATGAAGAGTTGGCGTGCCTTGGCGGCATCGGGATTTCCGAAGACCGGCGCCGCGACGTAACCTTGCCCGTGACGCGCATGCTCCTTCGCGAGATGGGACGCAGTGCCTGTGCCGATCGTGCTCATGGAAAGATGAATTGCGCCGCGCCTCAATCCGACGGCGAACCCTTCAATGTCGGAGCCCGCGCGCCCAAACGCGACGTCGAGAACGGCGTCGTCGTCCGGCAGCATGCTGATGACGATCTCGCAGTCGAATAGATCGGTGATATCGGTTGTGGGCTCGAGACCGAGTTCTGCAAGCTTGCCCATGCGGTCCTGATGACGGACATAGGCGATTACCTGACGTCCGGCGGCGGCTAGGTTTGCCGCCATGGCCGTCCCCATGCGGCCCAGGCCGACAAAGCCGGTCTTGCCCTTCACCGGTATCGCGGGCGTGGGCGCTTCGTGATCGGGGACGAAGACGCGAGACTTTTCGGTCAAGGAATGCCTCCTGATCAGATGACGGTGCGGTTTCGTGCGTTCGGATCTCTCGATCCGCGTCGGCGCATCATCTCGTACCGCTCGGATGCGGCGCTTCCTGGAGCTTGCGGCCTTTGGGGTGATCTTGCGCAGAACCCCCACGAGCGCGGTGCAGATTGGCGAACGCGGCGCCAGCGGCGGAGACGATCGCGGCGATCAGCGCAAATCAGCGCCAGTTTCAGCAATACGGCCAAAGCCGTTTTCAAGGTCTGTCTCTACTTTGATGGCATGGCATCAAGGAACCCTCTCGTGAGTCGACGCGTCGAAATGCTTTCCGACAGTGCCCTGAAGCGCACGCCTGCCTCCGTCTGCGTCGCGGACCATGCCGTCGGGCCCACACGTCGAGACGCGCTGGTCGCGCCATTCCTTGCCGCGCTGCCGTTCGCGCTGCTCGACGCGACGGCGCGTGCTGGCCAGATCGATCCGGCCGAGACGGCGATCACGCCTTCCGACGACATCAAGTGGAGTGCTTGGAGCGGCGGCCCGCCCCACAGCGGGGAAGTGGCGACCCTGTACGGCGGCCTGGACATGCCCGGGCCGTACCTCGTGCTGATGAAATGGAATCCCGGCTACATGAGTGCGCCGCATTCCTACGCCACCGATCGCCTCTCCCTGGTTCTGTCTGGCACATGGTGGGCGAACAGCGGCGCGGACTTCGATCCCGACAATGCCGTTCCGGTTTCCGCCGGCGGCTTCGTTCGGCGTTTTGCCCGCACCCCGCACTATGACGGCGTGAAGCGTGGGGCGAAGCAGCCGGCCGTGATCGCCCTGTTCGGGATCGCGCCAGTGAAGTTCGAGCTGGTCGATCCAGGCAAGCCAGCCTGGCGGCAGGTCTGATTCAGCGGATCAGGGGACACAAATGAGCGGACTTGGACTTAGCAGATGGGTCATCGGACTTTGCCTCGTGCTGGCGGCCGGTTCTGCGTTGGCTGACAGCAACTCCTTCGTCGGCCGGTGGCACTGGAACCGGACCCAATCCAGCCCGCCTCCCGGCGAGCCCGTGCCGACCGACGTCATCGCCGAGATTTCGCGTGCGGACAGCACGCACATGAGATGGTCGCTCACCGTCCGTGCCGCGCAGGGCCAGACCAGCGTTGAAACCTTCGACGCTGTGGCCAACGGCGAGTTCTATCCCATCAATAGCGATACGACGGCGGCTTTCAGCCTGAACGGGAGCCTCCTTAAGGCGACGTTCAAGGGACCGAGCGGGCAGACGGACACCCTGACCTGCACCCTGTCGGCCGACCAAAGGGAGATGACCTGCAGAGGTGCGTTGAGCGACGGAGACGGCCGGACGACGAACTACATCGACGTCTACGACAGGATGTAGCCGGCGATGGCGAGACGGGCGTGGAAAATCGACGAACTCGAGCACCGGAGGTTGCGATGAGTCCCGGCAGAATGGCGACGACGCTGCCCCTTCTGATCGGTATCGGCCTCGTGCTGTCCGCTTGCGTGGAGAGCGTTGGCTACGGCGTTCCCGTGTCCGCCTACGCCGATCCGGCCTATGTCGCTCCCTTGTCCGGCTACGTCGATCCGGCCTACGACCCTGCCGTGTACGGCTACGCCTACCCGGCCTATGACTCGCTCTATTTGGGCTGGGGCGGCTGGCACCATGGTTGGGATCATGGTCACTGGGATGGCCATGCCGAAGTTGCCCATGCCCATGGCGGATGGGGGCAGGGTCTCGCGGGGCATGGCGGTTTCGGCGGACATGGTGGCTTCGGCGGACATGGCGGCGGTGGTGGAGGTCATCGCTGACGATACCGACCGGATCGGCACGTTCCCTGCCGAAACGCAGGCGCGCTCACCCGTTCCGGGCCGTGCCGCTCGGCCGCCGGCTTTCGCGCTGCCCGATATCTTGAAGACCCCTAGACGAAGGAGAGCCTTATGACAGATCGCACGCCCCCCATGACCCACGCCACCGGGATGCCCGTGGTGGACAACACGAACATCCAGACGGCGGGCCCGCGCGGTCCGGCGCTGCTTCAGGACGTGTGGCTGATCGAGAAGCTCGCGCATTTCGACCGCGAGGTGATTCCCGAACGCCGCATGCATGCCAAGGGCTGGGGCGCCCATGGCACCTTCACTGTCACCAACGACATCACCCGTTACACCAAGGCGAAGATCTTCGGTGAGATCGGCAAGCAGACCCCGCTGTTGGTCCGCTTCTCGACGGTGGCGGGCGAGCGCGGCGCGGCCGACGCCGAACGCGATATCCGCGGCTTTGCCGTCAAGTTCTATACCGAGGAGGGCAACTGGGACATCGTCGGCAACAACACGCCCGTCTTCTTCTTCCGCGATCCGCTGCGCTTCTCGGATCTCAACCACGCGATCAAGCGCGATCCGCGCACCGGCCTGCGTTCGGCCGACAACAACTGGGATTTCTGGTCGCTCCTGCCGGAGGCGCTGCACCAGGTGACCATCGTCATGTCCGATCGCGGCATCCCGAAATCCTTCCGCCACATGCACGTCTTCGGCAGCCACACGTTCTCGATGATCAACGCCGCCAACGAGCGCGTCTGGGTGAAGTTCCACTTCCGCTCTCAGCAAGGCATCGAGAACCTCACCGATCAGGAAGCCGCTGCAGTTGTTGCCGGCGATCGCGAGAGCAACGGGCGCGATCTCTTCGAGGCGATCGAAGGCGGCAACTTCCCGAAGTGGACGCTGTCGATCCAGGTGATGAGCGAGGCGCAGGCCCGTACCCACAGGCACAATCCCTTCGATCTGACCAAGGTGTGGCCGAGGGCGGACTATCCGCTGATCGAGGTCGGCGTGATGGAGCTCAACCGTTGGCCCGACAACTTCTTCGCCGAGATCGAGCAGGCCGCGTTCTCACCGGCCAACGTCGTTCCCGGCATCGGCTTCTCTCCCGACAAGATGCTGCAGGCCCGGCTCTTCTCCTATGGTGATACGCAGCGCTATCGGCTCGGCGTCAACTTCAACCACATCCCGGTGAACGCTCCGAAATGCCCGTTCCACTCATATCACCGCGACGGCCAGATGCGGACCGACGGCAACCTTGGCGCGACGCCGAGTTACTGGCCCAACAGCAAGGGCGCGTGGATGGACCGCGATCCGGCGCTGATGGAGCCGCCGCTACCGATCGAGGGCGATGCGACTTGGTGGGACCATCGCGTCGACGAGGACCACTATGAGCAGCCCGGCATCCTGTTCAGGAAGATGAGCCGCGAGCAGCAGCGGCTCCTGTTCGAGAACACGGCCCGCGCTATGGCCGGCGCGCGCCTCGAGGTGATGCAGCGACACATCGCCAACTGCACCAAGGCCGATCCCGCCTACGGCGCGGGCGTCGTAGCCGCCTTGGGCCTGGCGCTCGACCGGGCCGCCGAATGACTGGTTTTTCCCCGAGCAAGGAGCCGTGGCATGAGCACGACCACCGCCAGCGAACACGATCGCGCACACTACTCTGCCAGCGCGATACGCAGCATCGACATCCCCGACAGCAAGCTCTGCCGGCGGATCACCGAGCTCGTCCGCGATACCGAGTCGGACCTGCTCTTCAATCATTCGAGTCGGGTCTATTGCTTCGCTGCGCTGTCCGGCCTGCGGCGCGGCCTGCCGTTCGACCGCGAGCTGCTCTACGCCGGCGCCATGTTCCATGACATGGGCCTCACTCCGCGACACAGCAGCCGGTCCGAGCGATTCGAAGTCGACGGCGCCAACGTCGCGCGCGACTTCCTCAGGGCCCACCACATCGCGCCGAGCGACATCGACCTCGTGTGGACCGCGATTGCGCTGCATACGACACCCGGCATTCCCATGCACATGCATCCGGTCGTGGCTCTGCTCACCGCCGGCGTCGAGATGGACGTGCTCGGCATCGCCTACGAGGACTTCCCGGTTGCCGCGCGCGAGGCTGTGGTCGCGGCCTTTCCCCGCACGCCCCGTTTCAAGGAAGACATCATCCAGTCCTTCTACGACGGCATCAAGCACAAGCCGGACACGACGTTCGGCAACGTCAAGGCCGACGTGCTGGCCGACAAGGACGCGCACTTCCATCGCGGCAATTTCTGCAGCGTGATCCGCGGCTCGCGCTGGAAAGGCTGAGGGGCGCAGCGGCGGGGCAATCGTCGACGATCAAGAGGCGCAGTCGTGAAGAATTTCTCAGAATTGACGGAACAAGAGCTGCTGGCGCTCGCCGTATCCTTGGAGGAAGAAGACAATCGGACCTATAGCGACTTCGCCGCAGCCTTGCGCGATGCCTATCCGGGGACGGCAAAGCTGTTCAGTGCAATGGCCGACGAAGAGGACCGGCATCGTCACCGCCTGCTCGATCTGTACCGCCAAAAGTTCGGTGAACATATCCCCTTTATCGGTCGGCGGGACGTAAAGGGATTCGTCGAGCGAAAGTCGGTATGGCTGTTGCGCCCGCTTAGTCTCGACACGGTGCGTGCGCAAGCCGAGCTGATGGAAGCGGAGAGTAAGCGGTTTTACGTGCGGGCAGCCCGCCGTTCGTCCGATGCGTCCATCCGCCAGCTGTTGGGTGATCTCGCGGCCGAGGAGAAGCGCCACGAAGAGAAGGCGGAGCAGCTCGAATCGCAATTCGTCACGGCTGAGATGGATAGGGAGGAGCACCAATCGGAGCGGCGGCTGTTCCTGCTGCAGATCGTGCAACCGGGCCTTGCGGGTCTCATGGACGGTTCGGTTTCCACTCTGGCACCGCTGTTCGCCGCCGCCTTGGCGACGAAAGATAGCTCGCAGACACTCCTCGTGGGGCTCGCCGCCGCGATTGGCGCGGGTATCTCAATGGGCTTCGCGGAGGCTCTGTCCGATAACGGCTCGCTCACCGGGCGCGGCAGTCCCGTCTTGCGCGGCGCCGTCTGCGGTCTCATGACGATGCTCGGCGGACTTGGCCACGCGTTGCCCTATCTCATCGCGAATTTCTGGACAGCGACGACAATCGCCATCGGCGTCGTCGCCGTCGAGCTTGCCGTCATCGCCTTCATTCGCAATCGCTGGATGGATACGCCGATACTGTCTGCGGCGCTCCAGGTGGTCGTGGGAGGCCTGCTTGTCTTCGGCACCGGAGTTCTGATCGGCAGTTCTTAGCATGGCCGCCGCGGATCAAGGACCCGGGACGTTAGCGCCTCGCTGTGCTCGAACAGCGTCACCCAAGGGCGGACTCGGCGTCGCACAATCGTTCGCTCTCGACAAGCGTCGTGCCAATCGAGAAGAACGGCCGTCGAAGATTGGCCATTCTCCGCGGAGTCTCCAAAATTCCATCAGCGCATCGCTGATGAATGTTCCCAAGAGGGCCGGGCAGTGGAGCTGAGGCGTCGTGGCTTCATCAAGCTCACCGCTACCAGTCTGGCAGCGTCGACGCTGGGCGCCATCGGATTTGGCGCAGCCGGCGAAGCCTTGGCGGCTGCCGTCCGGCCGTTCAAGCTCACGGCCACGACCGAGACCCGCAACACCTGCACTTATTGCTCGGTCGCCTGCGGCGTCCTGATCTACAGCCTTGGCGACCGCGCGAAGAACGCGAAATCCGACATCATCCACATCGAGGGCGACCCGGATCACCCGGTGAATCGCGGCACGCTCTGCCCGAAAGGATCGGCGCTGCTGGATATTGTCCATGCGCCCACCCGGCTGAAGTACCCGCAGTACCGGGCGCCCGGCAGCAACCAGTTCAGGCAGGTCACCTGGGACTTCGCGCTCAATCGCATCGCCACGCTGATGAAGCAGGACCGCGACGCGAATTTCATCGCCAGGAATGCGGCGGGAACCACGGTCAACCGCTGGACCAGCACCGGCATGCTGGCGGCCTCCGCATCGTCGACCGAGACCTCCTATTTGACGTGGAAGGTGGCACGGGCGCTGGGCATGGTGGTCTTCGACAACCAGGCCCGCGTTTGACATGGCCCGACGGTGGCCAGTCTGGCCCCCACCTTCGGTCGCGGCGCGATGACCAACACCTGGCAGGATATCAAGAACGCTAATGTCGTGTTGTGCATGGGCGGCAATCCGGCTGAAGCGCATCCCTGCGGCTTCAAGTGGGTCATCGAAGCCAAGATCGAGAACCAGGCCAAGCTGGTGGTGGTCGATCCGCGCTTCACCCGCACCGCCTCGGTCGCCGACCTCTACGCCCCTATTCGTCCGGGGACGGATATCGCCTTCCTGAGCGGCATGATCCGCTTCCTGCTGGAGAAGGGCGCGATCCAGCACGACTACGTGCGGGCCTATACCAATGCCAGCCTGATCGTGAAGGAAGGCTTCGGCTTCGAGGACGGATTGTTCACCGGCTACAACGAACAGACCCGCAGCTACGACAAGTCGAGCTGGGACTACGAACTCGACGAGCAAGGCTACGCCAGGATCGACGACACGTGGCAGCACCCGCGCTGTGTGATCAACCTGCTGCACAAGCATGTCGACCGCTACACGCCCGAGATGGTGTCGCGCATCTGCGGCACGCCGCAGGACAGATACCTGGAGGTCTGCGATCTAATCGCGACCACCGCGGCGCCCGACAAGGCGCTGACCAGTCTGTTTGCGCTGGGCTGGACCCAGCACTCGGTCGGTTCGCAGAACATCCGCACGATGGCGATGGTCCAGCTGCTGCTGGGCAATATCGGCCTGGCGGGCGGCGGCATGAACGCGCTGCGTGGTCATTCCAACATCCAGGGCCTGACCGATGTCGGACTCCTGTCGGCCCAGATGCCCGGCTATCTGATGCTGCCCAAGGATGGCGAACCGACCTTCGAGCAATACATGGCGACGCGGCAATTCAAGCCGCTGCGCCCCGGGCAGACGAGCTACTGGCAGAATTACCGGAAGTTCTTCGTCAGCTTCCAGAAGGCGATCTATGGCGACGCCGCGCGCGCCGACAACGACTGGGCCTATGACTGGCTGCCGAAGCTCGACAATGACGGCTACGACATCCTGCGCGCTTTCGAGATGATGGTGAACGGAGAGATCAACGGCTACATCTGCCAGGGCTTCAACCCGCTGCAGGCGTTTCCGGACAGGGGCAAGATCCGCCGGGCGCTGGGCCGGCTGAAATTTCTGGTCACCATGGATCCGCTGGACACCGAGACGTCTCAGTTCTGGCAGGATTTCGGGCCGCAGAATCCGTCCGACCCGGCCACCATCCAGACCGAAGTCTTCCAGCTGCCGACGACCTGCTTCGCCGAGGAAAACGGCTCGCTGGTCAACTCGGCCCGCTGGCTGCAATGGCACTGGAAGGCGGCCGACGGGCCCGGCGAAGCCCGATCCGATATCTTGATCATGTCGGGCATCTTCCATCGGTTGCGCGAGATGTATCGCAAGGAGGGCGGCGCTTTTCCCGATCCGATCCTGAACTTCGCCTGGAATTACACGAACCCGACCAGCCCGAACCCGAAAGAACTGGCCAAGGACATGAACGGCCGCGCGCTGGCGGACCTCAAGGACGAAACCGGGGCGGTCACGTTGCGCGCTGGCCAGCTACTGGACGGCTTTGCCCAGTTGCGCGACGATGGCACGACTTCGTCCGGCTGCTGGATCTTCTCGGGCTGCTACACCGAGCAGGGCAACCAGATGGCGCGGCGCGATGCGACGGACCCGCGCGAGCAGGGTATTGCGCCGAACTGGGCCTGGGCGTGGCCGGCCAACCGGCGAATTCTCTACAACCGCGCCAGTGCCGACTTGGCCGGCAATCCCTGGAACCCGGCCAAGCCGATCATTCAATGGAACGGCAGCCGGTGGGTCGGCATCGACGTCCCCGACTATGCGCCGACCACGAAGCCCGCCGACGCGGTCGGTCCGTTCATCATGAACGCCGAGGGTGTCGGCCGTCTGTTCGCCCGCGACCAGATGGTGGAAGGCCCATTCCCGGAGCATTACGAGCCCTTCGAATCACCCGTACCGAACGTCCTTCATCCCAAGGTCCAATCGAATCCGGTGGCGCGGGTGTTCGCCGATGACAGGGCAGCCTTTGGGACTCCGCAGGACTTCCCGTACGTCGCAACCACCTACCGGCTGACCGAGCATTTCCACTTCTGGACCAAGCACGCGCGTATCAACGCGATCCTGCAGCCCGAGGAATTCATCGAGATCGGCGAAGTCCTGGCCAAGGAGAAGGGCATCGAGCAGGGCGGCTGGGTCCGTCTGTCCTCCAAGCGCGGCGTGATCGTGTGCAAGGCGTATGTAACCAAGCGCATCCGTCCTATGACGGTGGACGGCAAGCCCACGCATGTGATCGGCGTGCCGATCCATTGGGGATTCACTGGGCAGGCACGCAAGGGCTACGGCGCAAACACGCTGACGCCGTCGGTCGGTGACGCCAATACAGAGACACCGGAGTTCAAGGCGTTCCTGGTCAATGTCGAGAAGACCAGCGCGCCCGCCCCTGAAAGGGCGGCCGATGTCTGATCTGCAGTCCCAGGACTATATCCGCCGCTCGGCATCGACCCTGACGCCGCCGTCGATCCGCAACCATGAACAGGAGGTGGCGAAGCTGATCGATGTCAGCCGCTGCATCGGCTGCAAGGCGTGCCAGGCCGCCTGCATGGAATGGAACGACCTGCGGGCGGAGGTCGGTTATTTCGAGGGCTCCTACGATAATCCCCTGGATCTGGGCCCCAGCACCTGGACCCTGATGCGCTTCACCGAATGGGAGGACGAGAAGGGCAATCTCGAGTGGCTGATCCGCAAGGATGGCTGCATGCACTGCGAGGACCCGGGCTGCCTGAAAGCGTGTCCGGCGCCGGGCGCTATCGTGCAATACGCCAATGGCATCGTCGACTTCATCAGCGAGAACTGCATCGGCTGCGGCTATTGCGTCACCGGCTGTCCGTTCGACATCCCGCGGGTCAGTCCGGTCGATCACAAATCGTACAAATGCACCTTGTGCTCGGACCGGGTCGGGGTCGGGCTGGAGCCAGCCTGCGTCAAGGCGTGCCCCACCGGGGCGATCATGTTCGGGTCGAAGACGGACATGACGGCCTGGGCGGGGGAGCGCATCGTCGACCTCAAGTCGCGCGGCTTCCAGAATGCCGGACTCTACGATCCGCCGGGCGTCGGCGGCACGCATGTGATGTACGTTCTGCACCACGCCGATCGGCCGTCTCTCTATGCCGGCTTGCCGGACAGACCGCGCATCAGCCCCTTCGTCGAGGCGTGGAAAGGGATTCTGAAGCCGCTGGCGCTGGCCGGCATCGCCTTCACGGCTCTCGCCGGGTTTTTCCACTGGGTCGTCGTCGGGCCCAATGAGGTGCAGCCAGAGGATGAAGCGCGGGCGCGACGCCAGCTGCAGGAGGCGGAGGATCGGAAATGACCAGGCTGGTCCGCAACACCACCGCGAGCCGGATCAACCACTGGATCACCGCCGGCTGCTTCATGCTGCTGCTGCTGTCGGGTCTGTCGATGTTCCATCCGATGCTGTTCTGGCTCTCCGAATTGTTCGGCGGCGGCCAGTGGACGCGGGCGGTCCATCCCTGGATCGGGACCGTGCTGCTGGTGAGCTACGCCGGGATGATCGTGCAGTTCTGGCGCGACAATGGCTGGAACAGAGACGATGTCGCCTGGATGCGCGCCATAGACCGCGTGCTGGTGAACGAGGAGGAGCGCGTTCCCGAGGTCGGCCGCTTCAATGCCGGGCAGAAGGCCGTCTTCTGGTCGATGGCGCTGCTGGTCCCCGTGCTCTTTCTCACCGGCATCGTGATCTGGGAGGTCTATTTTGCCGCCTACACGACGATCGAGCAGCGGCGGATCGCCGTCCTGATCCATTGCCTGGCGGCTGTGGCGGCGATCATCGTCTGGATCGTCCATGTCTATGCGGCGATCTGGGTCAGGGGCTCGGTCCGGTCGATGACGCAGGGCTATGTGACCCCCGGCTGGGCGTGGCGGCACCACCGCAAGTGGCTGCGGCGCCTGGCGGCGACCGGTTCTAGCGGGCCGCGGCCGCGTGTCGGCGGCGGAGGGCCACGCCCATGAGGCAAGGTGAGGTGGCGCCGAAGGGGACCTGGACAGGCGGCAGCCTGCCGGGCGGCGTGAAGGCGCCGGACGCGCTGATCCTGCCCGACCCGGCCACGCGGTTCGCGCGCACAGCCGCCCGCTTGGACTTTCTGTCGGCCGGCCATCCGATGGCGGAGTGGCTGCGCTTCATGGCGCGGCTGGCGGCGGCCCAGCACGCCGTCGCCAGCGCCGCGGCGCCGTTCGGTCCTGACCAGGCCGCGGTGGAGCAGGCCGTCGACGCGCGCCTGCCGCCGCTCGCTGTGAATGGGTATCGGCGAGACCCGTCCTGGCGCGACGGTCTGTTCTTGCTGCTCGATGGTGGCGACGACAGTGCGATCCCCGCGCCGTCGCGGGCGGCCATGGAGAGCCTTCGTGACCGCGGG
>Ga0209648_10004795_pt1 | contig 11511 bp, 9 predicted proteins | sample GraSoi2013_115cm_FD_185830 | JGI IMG/M metagenome (GOLD analysis project Ga0209648, IMG submission 185830) | Grasslands soil microbial communities from the Angelo Coastal Reserve, California, USA - Sample 9_17_2013_115cm (SPAdes) (version 2) | ecosystem: Environmental > Terrestrial > Soil >...
CGGGATAAGCGCGGGCAAACTCCGTCAACCCCATGAAAGCAAGCGCATCATCGACGCGACGGCGGATCTCGGCGGCGGCCACGCCGTTGCGACGCAAGCCGAACGCGGCGTTGTTCCACACCGTCAGCCACGGAAAGCTCGCATCCTCCTGAAACACGACGCCGATGCCATCGGGCACCTCGCCCGTAACTGAACGGCCCTCGAACGTCACCGTGCCAGCCGTTGGCTGCTGGAGGCCGGCCAGCACCTCCAGTAGCGTGGACTTGCCGCAGCCGGACGGACCGACGACAGCGAAGAACTCACCACGTTTGAGGTCAAGATCGACCGGTCCGAGCGCATGAACCGCTTGCGTGCCGGCGGCCGCTGGATAGATCCGCGTTACACCCGACAGGGAGGCGTGGACGTCCTGATGCGCGACCGTGGCCGTCATCGTTGCAAATCGGGCGGCAGGAATGAGGCGTCAACGATCTTCTTCAGGTCGACATCGTTCTGCAGCATTCCGACGCCTTTCATCGCATGCACGGTCTGCTCAAGCAGCGGCATCTCAATCCGGCCCTCGGTCCAGAACTTTGCCTCCACGAGTTCCTTTACCATGATGCCCACGTCTTTCGGTGGCAGCGGCGCATAAAGCTTGCTGAGTATCTGGATGGCCTCGTCGGTGTGCTCGTAAATGAACTTGGTTCCTTCGCGACGCGCTGCCTGGATAGCGCGCAACTTCTCCGGCCATTCCTTTATGGCTTGGCCGGTCGCCATGCCGAGCTGCGACGGAATAAGCGGCAAGTCTTTCGGACTGACGAGCACACGGTACTTGCTCTCGCCGCCGCGGGTCCGGAACAGGATGACAGGGATGGACGTGGCGTCCACCACGCCGTTCTCCAATGCAGTGAGCGCCCCGCTCAGACTGCCGAGCGCCGTCATCTGCACGTCGCCTTGGTTGAGGCCCACCTTCTCCATCACCAGCACTCCCATCATCTCGCCAAGCGATTTCGGATTGCTGATGCCGAACTTCTTGCCCTTGAGGTCGGCCGCAGTGCGGATCGGCGAATCGGGCATGACGATCAGCACGAGGTCCGCCAACGAGCGCGAGGTGATACCGACAATCTTGACGTCCTGTCCCTGCTCCGCCGCCGCGATGACCGGTGCAGCCGTGACGTCCCCATATCCAAGATCGCTCGCCATAGCATTGCGCACCGAGCTGCCGCCGCCCGCGCCGGAGATAATGCCGGTGATGTCGAGGCCGTGAGTGCGGAAGAACCCCTTTTCGAGCGCGATGCCGTATGGCGCGCCGGAGGGGTCGTTCTTGTATTGGGTAACGAGGAGATCGGCTGCATCGACCGGCCAGATCGACGCGAGACCGATCGCCACGATCAGGATGATGCTCTTAGGATTCATTATCATGACCCTTCCTGAGATAACTCCGCTCCCCGGCCGCGCGGCCTGCCGCGAGCATGCTAGCGTGGGATCGGGGAATTCGGACGTCGAACACAACAGCCGGAATCTGGGCCTCGAGACTACTCCGGATGGATGCCGGCGTCCCTGACCATCTTGCCCCACTTGTCCAGCTGGACCTTGATGAAGTCCCCGAACTCCTTGGGCGTGCTGGAAAACGCCTCGAAGCCGGCGTTGCCGAGTTTCGCTTTGACGTCCGGATCATCGATGATCTTGCGCAGCTCCTTATTGAGCTTCGTCACGATCGTCGGCGGCGTATGGGCCGGCGCGACGATCCCAGCCCACGAATCCATGTCGAAGCCGGCTACCCCGGCCTCGTCCAGTGTCGGCAGCTCCGGAAACAACGGGCTGCGCTGCAGGCGCGTCACCGCAAGTGCGCGCAACGCCCCGGATCTGACATGCGGAAGGCCGGTCGTGAGATCGGTGAACATCATCGACACGCGACCTGCGAGCACGTCCTGGATGGCCGGCGGTGAACTCTTGTAAGGCACATGCAGCATGTCGATTTCCGCCCAATGGATGAGCGTCTCGCCGGCGACGATGCCAGAGGTATTGGCGCTGGCGAACGACAGCTTGCCGGGATTGGCCTTCGCATATTCGATCAACTCCTTGACCGTCTTGACTGGCAAGCTCGGATTGACCACCAGCATCAATGTGAAGCTCCCCACACGCGTCACCGGCGTGAAGTCCTTCACCGGATCGTAGCTCACGTTCTTCATCAGGAACGGAACGACTGAAAGCGGAGAGTTGGTCGCCATCAGCAGCGTATGGCCGTCTGACGCCGAGCGCGCCACATAAAGAGCGGCGAGCGCTCCGTTCGCACCGGGACGACTCTCGACGATGACGCTTTCATTGAGTGCGACGCTGAGCGGCTGGGCGATCACGCGGCAAATCGTATCGCTGGCGCTGCCGGGTCCGAATACGGCAACGAGGGTGATTGGCTTGCTCGGATAGTTGTCGGCGAGCAGCGCCGAACTGAAGAATGCCGACCCTGCGGCCAAGAGAATGAGAAACAGCCTTCTCATGCGTGGCTCCTCCCTGGCTGTCGCGAGTTTTGTTCGCAGATGCGTCCGTCTCGCGTCGGCCGCATCAATCTAGGCGGTAGAGGATAGCAGATCGCGACAACCGTTGGGCTTCAATCGAATGGGGGCTTTGTCGCAGCTCCCCGTTGTCGCAGCTCCTCGTTCGCCCGCCTAAACAACCAGCCACGCTCGCCTACTTACTGGGTTGGCACGATACCGAGGTCCTTGGCGGCGCCGGCGATCCGCGCGCGCTGGTGCGCGATATCGGCATCGAAATCGGCAGGCCCGCCGAAATTGGGGATCTGTCCGGTGAGATTCAACCGTTCCTCGACCACCGCATCAATGGTCTCCCGAACATCGGCGGCGATGCCGTCGCGGAGTCGCTCGGGCATGGTCGGCGGACCGAAAAAGCCGACAAGGCCGTCGAGAGCAAGATCCGGATAGCCGGCCTCGGTGACTGTGGGCACATCGGCCACGACAGCGGCTCGCGTCGTATTCGTCACCGCCAACAACTTGACCTTGCCGGCTTCAAGCTGTGGTCGCACGATCGCGAACGCCGTCACGTTGACCTGGATGCGTCCGATCGCCAGGTCGTTGGCTGCTTCGACCAAATTGCGATAAGGAACTTTTGACATCGAGAGACCGGCATTTTTGAGAAATGCGGCGAACAGAAATTCGTTGCTGCCGGTCGTGCCCGCCCAATTGAGCGTGCCGGGCTGAGCGCGCGCCATCGCTACCAGTTCCGCCACCGACTTGACTTCCAGGGAGGTGGGCACGGCCACGACAACGATCGTGTTCGAGATCCTCGCGATCGGCACGATATCGGCGGCTTTGTAGGGCAAGTTTTTATAGATAAACGGATGCGCGGTGAACGACCCGCTTGGTGCCGCCAGGAGCACGTGGTCATCGTTGGCGCCGACGAACGCGCTGATGGCGACGAGACCATCCCCGCCGGGGCGATTCTCGACGACGACCGGCTGGCCCCAGCGCCTGCTCAATCGATCCGCGATCAGTCGCGTGCCGATATCGACACCGCTGCCGGGTCCGAGCGTCACGATGAACTTGACCGTCCGTTGCGGCCAGGTCTGCGCTGTCGATGGCTCCGCAGCGAGGACAAGCACGGCGAGAAAAGCTACGGCAAATGTGAGACGCCGCATGCTCAGCAATGAGACCTCCGATGTCGCGACGCAGGCACACGAGCAGGGACTGGAAAAGCAGCGCTGCCCAGCGGGCATCCTGCATCACTTCCTTCTGATGAACGATACCACACTTGCGCTCACAACGTTGAGGGATGCCCAATGCCGGCTGATGGTTGTGGCGGGGCCATTTGGCAGTCCCTTTCATCAAGAGCCTATAAGAAAAGAACGCGCGAAGGATGCGCTATGGGAAGCGCTTTTTTTGGACGCTTGATGATCGCGGCAAAGGGAGCAAGTCCGGTTGAGAGCAAGTAGAATGTCGCTCCCGGACGGGTGAAGCGGGCGTAAAGCGGAAGTCGCTGGAACGGCCGCTTTTGATCTGAAAAGCGACCTCTATGGCCTAACAGCCGGCGCAAATGGCCATGATTCGCTTCAACCGTTGGCTCTCATCCTCTTCTTTTTCTCGCCGCTTCTTCGATGGAAGTTTGGGCGGCTCGGGTTGCGCTGAAAGCGCATCCAGATCATCAACGTCTCCTATCTCAAGAAAATTCTTTGCAGACCACTTTGAGGTTTTCGGCTCGCTCGCAATTGGAGCGGCTTGTTGCGGGGCTGGCTGCGCAACTTGCGGGAGTTGCGGCGCAACTTGCGGCGCCTGCTCCGCAACAACCAACCCATCCTGAGGCCGTGTCACGCTTTTTGCTTTGTCGCTGGACATCGCAGCCGCTTGTTCCGGGGGTTGCTGCGCAACAGTCGTTCCATCATGAGATCGCGTCACGCTTTTTACTTTGTCGCTGGGTATCGCAGCAACGCTCGGCAGGAAATCATAATTCAATGCGTAGGCAGACCCCGGCAGAACGCGCGTCTCCAACACCCCAGGACCGCCGCGCGGGCCGATCCGGTAGTTCAAGCCAACGCGCACGATATTATCTCGATACGAGGCGGTCTCTGATGCCGTCCCGTTGCCAAGGAAACCAGGTATCAATACACTTGAAGTGATACCGTTGGCCCTAATGTGAAGATACTCGAATCTTGCCGACCAATTGCTTGATAACGCAACATCGACACCGGCACCCGCGGTCCATCCGAGCGTGGTATTCGACAGGGGTTGAAAATTTGCGGATGCTCCCCCAACGTTCACAGTCAAATCGTCTCGCGCGTTTACCAGCACGCCGCCTGCCGTCACATAAGGCATTAGCCAGTCAAACGCCAACCCGATACGAGCCCGTCCCGTTGTAAGCGATCTAATCTTGACGGCTTCGGTGGCGGTACAGCCCGGGATAGGCGGCGTGCATATGAGTGAGACAGCGTTCGACTGTCCTGACCACTGAGCGTCAAACTCGGCTCCGAAGACGACCATTCCGGCTTGCCAATTGAAACCCACTTGACCTCCAGCAATGCCGCCGCGCGGACTGCTTGAGCCGAGCAGGCTCGTACCGCCGAGCTCTGTCGCACCGAGTCCCAATGGCGTCGTCGCGGCGGCCGGAATTAGCAAAGCGGTATTTGCCGCTCCACCGCCAAAAACGGTATTTGATGAGCCCTGTGCCCAACCGTAACCGGCATTGACTCCAAAATAGATGCCTGTCCATTCGACGGCCATGCGGGGGGCGGATGGATAGAGTTGCGTTCCTATCACCGGCCAATCGGCGGCGAAGGACACCCCGGCCGTCAATGAAGTGGCAAAAAACGCGATCACCATTCGCTTTTTCATCGCCACGCCCCCTGCGACTGACCTTCTATTCTAGACGAGGGGCCAATGTTGACGGTGACAGATTTGCCACACCTCAGCGGAAAATGGTGCGCCTGAGCTCCGGAATTCGGCACTCCATGCGAAGGAGCTGCAGGGCCCCATAATCAGATTTAGGCCGCGCGGATAAGATCGTTCCTGTGGGACACGCAGTTCTCAAGATTTGAACTGCGATTAACGTAAATTTCGTAACGAGACCGCCATTCATGCATTGTTAGCATGGGAAGCGCAAAATGCAGCTATGTCGATGAGCACGTATTATCGCGCGCAAGCGCAAAGGTGTCTCGCCTTGTCTCGGGCATGCTCAGATCGCAGGCACGAAGCACAGCTGACATTCATGGCCAATCGGTACTTTGAGCGGGCAGGAGAGCTGGAACAGGGGATGAGCTTTCAATCAACTGCGGCTTCCCAGTCCTCGCCCGCCCTCCACAACACGACCGCGGTCACAGGACGATAGGGTACTGGAGCGAACCGGTCTCTGCTCAGTTCCGAACCGAGTCCCAAGCGGATCAACGCGGATATTGAAGATCGCGGCAACGCGACGCTCGCTCGAATTTCGCCCGCAGAAGCCAAGAACGCAAAAGTCGCATCTCGGGGGCCGCGCACGGCAGCGCTCACCCTCGGGGCGGTGTCGATCGAGTGCAATCCCTCGTAACCTCTTCGCCTCACCGCTCGAGTCGAACAGCCGACTTGATGCAGCGAATCTGAAAGCACTCGCTTCGATGCGCTTCATCCCGCGACTGCGTCGCCACTACGTCAGCGCCTTCTCCTGATGCTCAGCGAGCGTGCGCGCGTCTTGAGGTGCTGCGTTAGGTCCATTTCGAGCAGCCCAGAGAATCGCTATCATCCACACCAAGTCGGAAGTCTTCCGGGAAATCCTGGTAAAGCAGTTCACGCTCATGCTCATGACCGGAAAGGAATATTTGCAGAGCATCCGCGACGGTCGCGTCATCTATGTCGGTAAGGAGCGCATCAAGGATCAGACCACGCATCCAGCCTTTGCCGACGCCGCACGAACCTACGCCGCATTGTTCGACATGAAATCGGATCCTGCGGTCCGCGACCTCATGACGTTCGAGGAAGGCGGCGAGCGCTACAGCATGTACTACCTACAGCCGCGGTCCCAAGAGGATCTGCGGCGCCGCAACCGTGCCCACCGTAAGATCGCGGACTTCTGTTTCGGCCTGATGGGACGCACGCCCGACGCCTTCGCCGGCAATCTTACCGGCCTTTCCTTGAAGCCCGAGGTGTTCGACAGCGAGCCCGGCGGGAGCCGCAACAATCTGCTGGCTATTTACCAGCATGTCCGGCGAAACGACCTGTTCGCGACCTATGCGATCGTCCCGCCGCAGGGCGCGCGCAACAAGGATTACTATCTAGCCAAGGGGCTGCCACAACCCGCGCTGCGAGTCACGGCGGAGGACGACAGGGGCGTCACGCTCAACGGTATGAAAATGCTGGCGAGCGGCGCGGTCTATGCGCACGAGGTGCTGGTCGGGAATGTGATGCCGCTTGCCCCCGATCAGCTCAAGGAATCCGTGACCTGCGTGATCCCGCTTAACCTGCCCGGCCTAACGCTTTGGTCACGCGAGCCGTTCAACCGCCCAGGCATGAACCCCTTTGACCGTCCGCTCACCACTCGCTTCGATGAGTCCGACTGCATGCTGGTGTTTAAGGATGCAAAGGTGCCGTGGGAAAAGGTCATCGTGCACGACAACCCGGCTCTTTCGCGCAACATCTACATCCAAACCGCAGCGCACGTGATTTCGAATCATCAATCGAACGTACGGTTCGCGTCAAAGCTGCGCTTCATGCTCGGCGTTGCGAGCCTGATTACGCGCTTCACCGGCGCGCGGGACATTCCCGCGGTGCGCGACACGCTAGGTCGGCTCGCCGCAATGGAGGCGGGCTACAATGCCATGATCGACGGACAGATCGAGGCCTATCAACCGTTCGACAATGGCTTTGTCATTTTCAACCGGCGTTACCTCTATGCCGCCATTCACTGGGCTATAGAGAACCATTCGCAATTGATCGACATCATGCGCGAGCTCATGGGCGGCGGCCAGTTTCAGTTCCCCACCAGCATCGACGTGCTGGAGGATCCCGAGCTGCGCGACCTGTTCGAGACCTTCTGGACGGCCGGAGAGTTTGCCGCCGCCGACCGAATGAAGCTGTTCAAGCTCGCCTGGGATCTCATAGGATCGGACCACGCCAGCCGCGCCACGTCATATGAGAAATTCTTCGTTGGGCCGGCGTTTGCGGTGCGCAACTACAATTTCATCAACGCTCCGTGGGATGAGCTGCACGCCGCGGTCGAAGGGTTCATGGACACCTATGGCACCGGCGAGAGCGCTTGCAACACGGAGCCAATGCGTCAGCAGCGAAGACGTTGATGTTAACGCAGGTCACGATCGACGCAGACCACTCGCAAGCGACACGATGAGCAGGCTCGCCGATCATGTTCGCGACCGAGTGTCGGCGGCCACGACGCCTAGGATAGGGCACAGGTCTTCGTTGTTGCTCCATTTCTTCGTCAACAATGCCACTGGAGGATCTCGTGAGCGATTACGCCAAAGGAATTGTGATCGCGCTGGGTCCGGAGGACGGCGAGTCATTCTGGCAGCCGCTACCTTCGACCGGTTACGTGATCAACAAGATCAACCCCTATAACTCGCCCTACGACGCCTTCTCGACCGGCCTGCAGGTGCTCGAGCCTGGCGCACACATCCGGCGTCATGCCCATGAGCGCAGCCACGAGTTGCTGTTCTGCTATCGCGGCACCGGGCAAGCCGACATTGACGGCAAGCTATATGACGTGCTTCCCGAGACCATGATCCTGATCGGCCGCGGAGTGCAGCACAAGGTGACGAACACCGGCACGAGCCAGATGCGTCTACTCTGGTTCATCGCGCCGGCGGGTCTGGAGGATTGGTTCCGCGCCATCGGGCGGCCCCGGCGTCCGGGCGAACCACTTCCGGCGCCGTTCGATCGCCCGCTCGATGTCGAAATGATCCAGGCGCAACAGCGTTTCATCGCGCCGAGCAAGGATTGAGCACGAACCGCCGCCCTCCCCCCACCATCGTCATTGTAATGAGTGCACCGACACTGGCCGAACGAGCGTCGGGCATCATTCGTCGACTAGGCAGTCCAGAGGTGACGGAACTCCATGGCAACGACCTGATTGTAAGGCACTGATCTCCGCGCCAAACCGTTTGCCTGGGCAAATCGATTGAGGCCGTCGACGGCCGCTTCGGAGATGGTGGGGTCATAGTAGGGCAGATCGCGCGCAACCACCTCCACGATCGGCGCGGCCTCTGCCGGAGACGAAGTCCGGGACCGCTATTCGCACAATGCTCACAAGAGCTCCTGGGCGTCGATGCGAACCTGGCGGCCACGTCACTTCGATACGAATCCTGGCGCATAGACCTCGTTCACCGCCACCGGCGCCTTGAGCTTGAAGACGCTGTTGACGACGTTGATGGTTTCTTCGATGCGGGCGGGATCGATCAGTCCGAGCTCTCCACCTTTGACTTGCGCCAGTTCGGCCACTGCCTTGGTTTCGCCCTCGGCAACGGCGACATCGATCGCGGGATGATATTTGTTCATGATGCGACCCGCCTCCTCCGGATTTGCAAAGGCATCCTTCATGCCGCGAATCGTGGCGGCGACGAAGCGCCGCACAATGTCCGCCTTCGTCGCAATGGTGCTGTCGGTCGCAATGATGCCATTGCCGTAGAAACTCACACCCGCATCGGCAAATGCGAAACGGACGAGCTTGGCCGGCGCGGCTTGCATGCGCAGAAGCGGCTCGCCGACCGTGAACTGACCCACGCACGGCACGCGATTGCCGGCCAGCAATCCCGGCAGGGAGTCGCTGCCCGCAACAATCCACTTCACCTTGCTCGCATCGAAGCCGGCAGCCTTGGCGTAGACCGGAAACATGTCGACCGTCGCTCCGCCCGCCGGATTGGCAATCGAAGCTCCTTCAAGATCCTTGGGCTGCTTGATGCCTGAATCCTCGCGGCAGAACACCGCCTGGGGCGGCTTGGCATAGACGATCGAAACCAGCTTGACCGGAATTTGATCGTTGCCGCGCGCCAGCACGAGCGAGCCGGCGTCGGCAAAACCCACGATTGCATTATTGGCGCCGACCTGCCGAATGGCGTCGACCGATCCCTGACCGCGCACGACCTTCACATCGAGATCGGCGTCCTTGTAATAGCCTTTCTCGATTGCGACGAAGAAATAGGCGTGACGACCATTGTAACCGAAGTCGGTGATGAGCGTGACGTTGTCCAGCGCCTTCGCGCATTCAGGGGTCAATAGGAAAGTGAAAAGCGCAAATAACCCGAAGGCGATCGCACGATTGTCGAGCCCATGCATGTGAAACCTCTCTGCCCCGACGGCATCAGTATACAAGCGCGTGTCCGATTTGGTATACAGAACTATCACGCACCCGAGCAGTCCGCCGAAACGTCGCAAGCGTCGAAACAAGGACGGCTCGCAATCACCGGTCGATCTCATGTCGCGTGCAGCACCGCAAAGCAGTGAGTTGTGGAGCAAGTCCTGGGACCGTTCAGATCCGCGCGCGTCACGGCAAGCGATCCGCGGGGGCGCGTATACCGGCTACACCGCCGGCATCGCGCCGGGCTTCGTACAGGCCAATATCTGCATTCTTCCTGCCAAATGGGCCGAGGATTTTCTCCTTTATTGTCAGCGCAACCCCAGGCCGTGCCCGTTGATCGCACGCTCCGATGTGGGCGACCCCCGCCTGCCGACGCTGTCCGACGATCTGGATATCCGCACCGATGTTCCGCGCTATCACATCTTCCGCGACGGCACATTCGTCGAGGAAGTGACCGACATCCACTCGTACTGGCGCGACGACCTCGTCACCTTCGCCCTCGGCTGCTCGTTTTCGTTCGAGGAAGCCCTACAGGAGGCCGGCGTGCGGCTGAAATTCCTCGAGCGCAACAATGTCGCGGCTGTGTACGTGACCAATGTCGACACCGTCCCAGCGGGGCCGTTCAAGGGCCCGCTGGTGGTCACCATGAGGGCCTTCACGCCAGCCGATGCCATCCGCGCTGTTCAGATCACATCGCGTTTCCCGAACGTTCACGGCGCTCCAGTCCATCTCGGCAACCCCGGGAGCATCGGCGTGGATTTGAGCCGGCGCTATTTGGATGTCGGCGACCCGGAGGTCGCCGACGACGAGTTGCCGGTGTTCTGGGCCTGCGGACTTACTCCGCAGCTGGCCGTGAAGAATGCGAGACCGCCGCTGTGCATCACCCACGCGGCGTCCTCGATGCTGATCACGGATTTGCGGAACGCGTCTCTTGCCGTTCTGTAGTGGCCCCGCCCGCGATTTCGAACTGCCCGGCCGTTCCGAGGCGTTCGGTATGCGCGTCATGGCGGCAACCTCGCACTCGCTGGCAACGCTGACCGCGCTCGACGTGCTTCGTCGCGGCGGCAATGCGATGGACGCCGCGGTCGCGGCCATCGCGCTGCTTGGCGTCGTCGAAGCGACGCAGACGGGCATTGGCGGCGATTGCTTCGTCCTCTACATGCGTCGCGGCGAGGGAGAGATCATCGCGCTCAACGGTTCGGGCTGGGCGCCAGCGGCGGCAAGTCTCGATCGGTATGTGAGCCGGGGAATGAGATGGATCCCGTCGGACAGCGCCGACGCGGTGACTGTGCCGGGTGCGGTCGCGTCATGGGCGCGGCTCATCGACGATCACGGAACGATGAAGCTCGCGGATTTGCTTCAGCCCGCTATCGCGGCGGCCGAAGTCGGCTATCCGGTGACCGAACGGGTCGCACGTGATTGGGCGCGGCAGCTGGAGAAACTGCGCAAGAACAAGACTGCAGCCAGCATTTTTTTGCCGAACGGCTCAGCTCCACGGCCGGGCGATGTCCATCGGCAGCCTGCGCTCGCCGCCGCGCTGCGCAGCATTGCCAGCGATGGACCGACAGCCTTCTACGAAGGCTGGATCGCACGCGACATGGTCGACGCGCTGCACGCCGCCGGCGGCTGCCACACGCTGGAAGATTTCTCCGCCTATGCGCCGGAATACGTGACACCGATCGGAACCAGCTACCGCGGTTATGAGGTTTGGGAATGTCCGCCAAATGGCCAGGGCGTCGTCCCGCTCGCCAT
>Ga0209648_10004798_pt1 | contig 11504 bp, 9 predicted proteins | sample GraSoi2013_115cm_FD_185830 | JGI IMG/M metagenome (GOLD analysis project Ga0209648, IMG submission 185830) | Grasslands soil microbial communities from the Angelo Coastal Reserve, California, USA - Sample 9_17_2013_115cm (SPAdes) (version 2) | ecosystem: Environmental > Terrestrial > Soil >...
CGAAACAAGCCCTTTGCCGTAGTGCCCTACACGCTGCATATCATTGCGAACTACGAGGCACGCTACTTCAGCACCGACGCGTACGCAGCCGACCTGATGCGCGAATTCGACGTGTTGTATGAGGAGGGCGCGCATCGCCGCCGCATGATGTCGGTCAGCGCACACGACCGTATCGCGGGCAGGCCCCCTCGTATGCGAGTGCTCGAGGATTTCATACAGTATGCGCAGTCGCGCTCGGGTGTCGCCTTCATGCGCAAGGTGGATATCGCAAACTACGCGATCACAAGCCCGGGGATCGTCCGCGAGGGTATTTAGGAGCCACACCATGAATCGAAGGTTCACTCATGTCTCGGCCTGCGTCGTTGTCGCTCTTTTCCTCAGTGGTTGCGCGCGGCAGAGCGCATCGGCGGACCGCGCCCAACCCGATCCTATCGCGGTACGGATTGCCACGCCAAAGCATGTTCGAGTCCCCGCGGAAGTCTTGGTAAGCGGAACTGTCGAAACGCCCTCTGCGCCCACAAGTGTCGGACTTCTGGTCTCCGGCAAAGTGATTCGTGTTGGCCCTCGTGAGGGGGATTTCGTGAAGGCCGGAGAAGTGCTCGCAGTCATTGACCCGGCGGACTTCCAATTCGCTGTGGAGGCTGCCGTCGCGCAGAGTGCGCTTGCTCGCGCTCAAAACGAGAAGGCTTTCGTGCCGGCGCGCCCGGAAGTCGTCGAACAGGCACGGGCGAATCTCTCGCAGGCTGAAGACGAGTTTCGCCGGATGAAAACTCTCTACGAGAAGAAGAGTCTCGCGCCGAACGATTTCAAGAAATACGAGACGACATACGCAAACGCTCAGCAGCAGTATGGGCAAGCGAAGGAGGGCGCGCAGCAAGAGGACAAGGCTGCCGCTAAGGCCGCGCTTGATCAAGCTGAGGCTGCCGAGCGCATGGCGCGAAAGCGATTGAGCGATTCCACTCTGATCGCTCCCATTAGCGGCTTTGTGTCGAAGCGAAACATCGAGCAGGGGGCGATGGCGAATCCGGGCACTCCCGTCTTCACGCTTGTCGAATTGGATCCGGTGGAGATCCAAGTCGGCATTCCGGAGACCGATATCCGCCTGATTCATCGAGGCCAGAAGGCGATCGTCACGGCCTCTGCCCTTCCGGGCACCAGCTTCTTGGGGCAGGTCCAGCTGGTAAATGTCTCCGCCGAGCCTCAAACCCGTACATACATGGCGAGGATCAGGGTCCCGAACCGGGAGGCTAAGCTTCTCGTCGGGATGATCACCGAGGCCCGCATTGTGGGCGACGGGCAGATCGATGTTCTTACGCTGCCCGGTACATCCATCGCGCGGGATCCTCAGGGCGCCACGCAAGTTTATGCCTATTTCCCCAACGAAAAGAAAGTCTACGCAAGGCGTGTGGTAACCGCTGGAATCATCGGACAAGATATCCAGATTGTCGACGGAATCAAGGATACCGATTGGATCGTGGTCGCCGGCCAGCAACTCGTGCGTGAGGGCTCAATGGTCAACGCCAAAGAGGTGCATCCATGAACCCGATTCGGAGTTCGCTTCGCTACCCGGCCGTTACTCTTACTTTAACGCTCGGACTCCTGCTACTCGGCACGCAAGCGATCTTGCACATGCCGCGTATGGAAGATCCCAGCGTCACGATCCGCACCGGCATTGTAGCGGCTGTCTATCCGGGTGCGACCTCCGATCAGGTGGAGAGCCAGTTGGCGAGAAAGATCGAAGATCGTTTATTCAAGTTTGCCGAAGTTCGGAAGGAGAAAACGTATTCGACTAGCCGGCCAGGATATCTCTTTGTAAACGTCGAGTTGCAAGACGACGTCAAGAACAGCGACGAGTTCTGGGCTAAACTTCGTCACGACCTGAACGAGGCTCGGACTGCCGGTGAATTTCCACCCGGAGTCATCGGGCCGATCATCGACTCGAATTTTGGCGACACCGTCGCGCTGCTGGTTGCAGTTCACGGAGATCGTTACGGATACCGTGAATTGAAGGACTACGTCGAGCGCATCGAAGACGAACTGCGCACCGTCCCGAACGTCGCCAAACTTCGCCGCTACGGAGAGCAGAGTGAGCAGATCTGGATCACCAGCAGCCTGCAGCGGATCTCCCAGTATTTTGCCAACCCCGATCGGATCATCCAGGCGCTTCAGCAGCGCAACATCATTCAGAATTCCGGCGACCTCCTGATACCTCGCGAGGATGTTCCGATGAGGACCAACGGCTTGCTGCTGACTGAAAGCCAAATCAAAAGAATCCTGGTAGATGTTTCCCACACCACGGGCCAGCCGGTTTACATCGGCGATTTCGCCAACGTGGAGCGCCGTTATCAGGATCCCGATCAAATCGCGCGCTTCGATGGCGCACCCAGCGTTTTGCTGTCCGTGGAAATGCAGAAAGGACGAAATATTGTCGAGCTCGGCGAAGCGATCGACCAGGCGCTCGGAAGAGTCCGGCCTTTGCTTCCTCCCGACTTGAAGCTCGATCTGATTGCCGACCAGCCGTCGGTGGTGCATACGCGGATCAAGGATCTGCAGCGCGAATTCCTGTTGGCCATCGGCTCAGTAATCCTGGTAACCATCATTTTGCTCCCGATTCGCGTGGCTTTGATTGCTGCTACCGCGATCCCGGTGACCGTCGCCGCAACGCTCGGAGTCTTGAATGCCGTAGGGATTCAATTACATCAAGTCTCGATCGCGGGCTTGATTGTGTCGCTCGGAATTCTTGTCGACGATGCAATTGTAATCGCGGACAACTATGTCGAACTGCTGGATCATAAGGTACCACCGGAGGAAGCGGCATGGAGGTCCGCAACCGAGATGGCTGTGCCGGTTTTGACGGCGACTCTGACCATCATTGCTTCATTTCTGCCTCTAGTCACGCTCACCGGAGGGCCCGGCGAATTCATCATCGCGCTGCCGCTTACTGTGGCCATCGGCCTGGCCTGTTCCTTCGCCGTAGCGATGCTGCTAACGCCTCTGCTCGCCCGGTTCTTCATCAAGAAGGGCCTGCACAACGAGGTTGGCAAGAAGAAGTTCAACATTCTCGACTTCATGCAAGCCGCCTACAACCGCGCGATCACCTTTCTGATGGCGCGGAAGCTCATCGCCATTGGAATGGGCATTGCAGGCGTGGTCGGCGGAGTGGCTCTGTTCACGACGGTTGACCAACAGTTCTTTCCTTCCGCTGAGCGGAACCAGTTCGTGATCGATGTCTGGATGCCCCCGGCGACGCGCCTGGAAGAGACTGACCGCGTGATACAGAGGATGCAGGAATTGCTCTCAAAGAAACCAATGGTGGAGCACGTGGCAAGTTTCGCGGGCCAAAGCTTTCCGCGTTTCTACTACAACGTGAATCCGCAGGAGCCCGACGCGCGCTACGGACAAATCATCGTGATCACAAAATCGGCTGAAGAAACTCCACCCTTAGTGAAGGCGCTTCAGTCCGAACTTCGGGATCTAGTGCCAGAGTCGTTCACCATGGTGAAAGAACTGCAGCAGGGGACCCAGATCGAATCGCCGGTTGAAGTCCGCATCTCCGGTGAGGACATCACCGTTCTAAAGACGCTCGGTGACCGGGTAAAGGGCATTCTCCACGGCGTGCCCTTTGCAACCTATAGCCGCGATGATTACTACGACGATTCCTGGTACGCGGGCGTGAATGTGCGCACCGAGGAAGCCAATCGCCTCGGACTGACGAATGCGGGCATCGCGGGCCAGCTTGCCGGCGCTTTCTCCGGCGCTCCTGTCACCACGTTTTGGGAGGGTGACCGGCAGGTGAATGTCCTGCTCCGCCTGGATGCCGATCAAAGGCAAAGTTTCGACAACGTGCGGGATGCGTACATCACTTCTACCCTGACTGGGCAACGGGTCCCGCTTCGTTCCGTGGCCGATATCAGGCCGCAGTGGCAGAGTGCGCGGATCGTGCGCCGGAATGGGGTCCGGACTCTGACTGTGGGCAGTTTCGCGAAGCCGGGACATTATGGCTCGGAGGTTTTGAAGGCAATTGATCAAAAGGTGAAGTCCATCCCGCTGCCCCTTGGCTATCGGATCCAATATGGCGGAGAGATTTACGATCAGACGATCACGTTCGGCCAGATGCTGCTCGCGTTGGCCGTGAGCATGGTCTCCATTTTCCTGATCCTGCTCTTTCAGTTCCGCAAGCTTTCTGAGCCGCTGGTCGTGATGTCTGCGATTCCGCTTTCGCTGTTCGGCGCAGCCATGGGTCTGGTCGTCACTCGAAATCCATTCGGGTTTACCAGCTTTATGGGGTGCATCGCTTTATCGGGAATCGTAGTCCGGAACGCCATCATCCTCGTCGATTACATCAATGAAAGACGTCGTGCGGGCAGCACGCTGGAAGAAGCGGCGCTGGAAGCTGGTGAACGGCGATTGCGTCCCATTTTCTTGACCACGATGGCCGCGGCGGTGGGCGTAACGCCGATGCTTGTGTCAGGCTCCAGTCTATGGAGCCCTCTGGCCAGCGTGCTTGCTTTCGGATTGGTGTTTTCGATGTTCTTCGTTCTCCTGGTTGTCCCTGTATTGTTCGTCATTGTCGAGAAAAGAAGCGAACGCGGGCCGTCCCAGCTTGCTCCAGTAGTTGCACTGGTGGCATTCTGTTTCGCAGGCACTTTGCACGCCCAGTTGCCTCCGGCGCAGGAAGTGCGAGTGGCCGGGGCGCGGAAGCTAACGCTCCCCGAGGCCATCGATCTTGCCTTGAAGCAGAATTCCGACCTTCGGATCGGCAGAGCGAAGGTCCGCGGAAATCAATACCACGCCGTGGGGACGCGCGCAGACGAACTGCCGCAAGTCAAAACAGACGCGGGGCTCTTCGGAATCGCGAGGACACAAAACCTGACGATTCCTGCCGGATCTTTGGGCGCGTATCCCGGGATTGGTCTGTTGCCTGGATCAACCGTCCTCATTGCTCAGGGGAACCACAGTTTCTTCATCACAAATACCACCGTTGAGCAGCCTCTGACCCAGTTGATCAAGCTTCGAGCAGCCCGTCACGCTGCCCAGGCAGACGTAAGAGCATCACAGGCCGATCTGCGTAGGGCGGAAAACGAGGTCGCGCTACAAGTGCGCCAAGTCTATATCGAAATTCTGATCGGGCGGCTCGAAATGCAGGCAATGGCCCTTCAAGTGTCCGCGTCCGAGCAGAGATTGAAGGAAAACGCCGACGGCGTTTCCACGGGAAACCTGCTGGAAGTCGCGGTTCTGGGGCAGAGAACGAATCTGCTCCAGAGCAAGTACCAGCTCAGCAGACTCGAGAACCAGATTTCCGATTTGACTGGCGACCTGGACGATCTTGCGGGACTTCCCGTCGACACGGAGCTGGAACTTGCGCCAATTTCGACAGAGGCGGAGACTCCCTTGCTCTCCCTGGCCGCGTACCGGGATCTGGGGATTAATCAAAATCCCGAAATCCAGGCCGCAATGGAAGCTGCCGAGAAAGCGCGGCAAGGTGTCCGAATCGCGAAGGCGGACTACATTCCCGATGTCGGCGCGTTCGCGCAGTACACGTATCAGAACGGCGTGCCGTTCCTGGTTCACAACAATGGCTCGGTCGGCCTGCGGATGAGTTGGAAAGTATTCGACTGGGGGAAACGGTCCGCCGCTATCGGAGAAGGAGAAGCTCAATTGACGCAGGCCGAAGAGAACGTCCAGCGGCTGAAACGGCACGTGGCGCTCCGGGTGGAAAAGAGTTACCGCAACCTGAAACTTGCGGAAGAAATGACGACCACCGCTCGCGCCGCACTGGAGCAGGCTCGCGAAACCCGGCGACTGGATGGCGATCGCTACATTGTGGGAGTCAGTTTGGCCTCTGAAGATTGGCGGGCGAAAGCAGGCGAAGCTTCTGCTCAGGCTAATCTCCTGCGCGCCGAATTGAATTATTTGCTCGCCAAGGGGGAATTGGATGTGGCGACGGGCGCTGCACCCCAATAGAGTGATGTTTCGCGATCAAATAGCGTGCAGTCGCCCGATGCGGCGTAGGACAGGAAATGTTCAGGAGAAACAGAGAAATCAAAAGCTGAAGCCGATACCACACCGAGGAGATGGATGAATGAGAAAGCTCGACGGAAAGGTCGCATTAGTGACAGGAGCATCGAAAGGAATCGGGGCAGGCATCGCGTTGTCGCTGGCGAAGGAGGGGGCCGTCGTTGCAGTCAACTACGCCTCTGATCGAAACGGCGCGGATCGTGTCGTTGAAAAGATCAAAGCGGCCGGCGGAAAGGCCATCGCTGTGCAAGGAAGCGTGACCTCGTCCGAAGACATTGATCGGTTCTTCAGCGAGACCGAGAAGCAGCTCGGCAATGTGGACGTACTCGTTAACAATGCCGGCGTCTTCGCCTATCTGCCTTTGCAAGACGTAACCGAAGAGGAGTTCTATCGCCAGTTCGACACGAATGTACTCGGACTTCTTCTTACTTCCAAACGTGCGGCAAAGCAATTTGGCGAAAAGGGCGGCTGCATCATCAACATCGGCTCGGTAGCAAGCACTCTGACTCCTCCCGCATCGTCGATCTACGCGGCAACGAAGAGTGCGGTGGACGGCATTACCCGTGTGCTCGCGAAGGAACTTGGACCGCGGAACATCCGCGTGAACTCCATCAACCCTGGCGTAATCGACACCGAGGGTGCGCGTGCCATGGAAACCTACGAGCAAGTCGCAAACGCGATCAAAGCGCAGACTCCGCTGGGTCGAACCGGCATGCCAGAAGACATCGGGTTGATCGCTGCCTTTCTCGCATCCGAAGAAGCCCGGTGGCTCACCGGAGAGATCGTCTTCGGGAGCGGCGGGCTCCGCTGAAAACATTAACGAAGTTGCAGAGATCGCACGCCCGGTAGAACATATTGATTCTAGGAGGCAGGCAATGCCAGAAAGCGCGATACCCGCATACATCACCAGCCTGATTCGCCATTTTGAGGATCTTCGGGACGGTACCCACGGCGGCTCCACAGCTCGAAAGGATAAGGAAGCTCATTTCGAGAAGGCTGTGCAACTGCTAGCGCCGATCGCCCGCCGGGTTCTGAACGAAATGAACACAAACTTGTTGCTTGACACCGGACAGCTCACAGAGTCGGGCCTACGACGCACGCCGGATGGAGGCCTGAACGCTTCCTGGACTTTGAGCTGGCCCGAACAGCGTGCAGCCGGAGTCGAACCAATCGAACTCCAAGCTTACTTCGGAGGAGGTTTCCACCACCCTCATCTTCGAGGCACGACAGTCCATGACTGGCCGTTGAATGTGTTCAGCGAAGAGGAAGCAGAGGCCCAGCTATCCATACTCCGGGCGATCGCGTCTAGCGATCTGCACAATCTAGTCTACCTGTCGGACTATCGGATCGTTCCTGTGGTGACGGCAAATCGCGCCAGCCTGCGCGACCGTGGAGCCAGAGCAACCTGATTCCGGCGATAGGCATCTTCAGTTCGACTGCACAGACTTCGCCGCATATTCCTGGCAAAGCACCAGCAACTCCTCCCGCAACCGGACCACCATCTTCGCCGGCGCACCGGCCTCCAACACCGCTCGAGTTGCTCCCGCCATTGCCGAATACAACATCAGCGCAACGAAGTCCATCTCGCCCATCGTTGCGCTCGCAGCCTCCGCCAGTGCCGCAGTCAGCGCTCGATGTGCCCGTTTCGATACTCTTCGCACAACCTCCGCACCTTCCGGCTCGGAAGCTGCCGCATACAGCGCTGTCGATATGTCGGTACGCGCGAGTTTCGCATTTACAAACGCTTCCACGACCGCTGAAACCAGCACTTTAACCGCTGTGCCCCGACACGCGCGGCAAGCGTTCTCCACGGCTTCCGCCAGTTTGGCGCCATGTACTTCGAGCACCGCATAGAGGAGCGCCTGCTTGTTCGGGTAGTACTGATACAGCGTTCCTACCGAAACTCCCGCTCGCTCCGCAACCCGCGTCGTTGTCAATCGATCCAAACCCACTGCTAACAAAACCTGAATGGTCGTTTCTGCAATCGCCTCTACGGTTACAGTCGACCGCTTCTGAATAGGCGTCTTTCTTGGCTGAAACGTGTTTGCGGTTGCTGTCCTCACAATGCGAATTCCAAAACTGAAGGATTCCTCATAAAATTATCTTAGATTAAGAAATACAGGAGCGAGAAACGAATATGCAGACTTCATCAGGAATCCAAGACAAGGTAGTCGCAATCACGGGCGCAAGCAGTGGCATTTCGGTCCCTGCGCGGGTATTCTTGGTGTTCTTCTCTCCGGTGAGGTAGGTCAGTCCGAACCGGCTGGCACGGCAACCGCGCAGAAGCCTCCAGTTTCTATTGTGCCGGTTTCGGTTCGTCGGCCGGATTGAAATAGCGCGTATCGGTCGGACCGTACCCCGAGATTTGCACGATGACAGAATCCTTGTCCGTGCGGGCGAAGTGGTTGCGAGCGCCCGGCTCCGAATAGACGCTGCCCGGCGGAAGCTTCTTGAGGGATTTCGCGTCGAAACGGTCGCCATAGCCGAAATACCAGGTGCCTGACACCACCGTCGCCATGCGATCATCGCGGTGCGAATGCGCCTGAATCGTCGTGTGCGCCGGCACGAACAGCAGGATCGAATAAAAACCCGCTTTAGACGGGTCACCGAAAAGCACTTTGGTATGGACCCCGGCGAGGCGCGAGCTTCCGATCTGATTGCCGTCGACCGCGCCGCCGCGCATCTCCGCAGGGAGCATGCGCATCTCGGGCAGCGACTGAGCGCACAACAACGACGCGAGCGACAACCCGGCCAAAACTTTCATTCTCATTGTAAGCTCCCTTAGGATTGATGAATCACGTGACAAGCCCGCGTTGCGGCTTTGCGGTCGCGGCGCGAATTCGAATCGCCGCGAACAGCAGCAGCACGGCGAGCTGCGCGATCTGGAAAGGCGGCTCCGACTGCGTCGGCGCCATGGCTATCAGGGCCGGAACCCGGCGGAATACCTGGACGACGAGCACGAAAACATTGAAATAGAGCGCCATCACGGCGGTGACCGCATATGTCCGCCGCCAGATCCCCTGGAGATGGTGGCGATAGATCGAAAAGCTCGCGATTATCAGCGCGATCAGAGAGAGGACGCCCAGGACTTGGGCAGGCGTGACGCCGTGAAACGGGAAGAGGAAGCCCGTCAGGCTTGTCGCCGCCGTCGTCGCCAGGAAGGTCTGCGTCCATCCATCGGGCGTCTTAGCTTTCAGCAATCCGTAGACCGCGACGACGCCCGAGCCGATTCCGACCAGACTCAGGACGACATGAAAAGCGGTGAAGGCATTCAGGACCATGGACCTTGTTTTTCTCCCATCAATTCGCGCCCGGTTCAAAGGAACTTCGTGAGCGCGTCCGTTGTTTCCCGGGTGTTCTCCTCCAGAATCCAGTGCCCGGTGTTCTTGAGCACGATTACCGTCACATCTCGCGCCACGGACTTCATCTGCGCGCCCAGAACCTCGCCCAGCGACTTCTCGCCACCGATGGCCAGGACCGGCATTGTCAGCGAGGTCCTGGCAAGCTGCGCAAAATCCGTCGCCGCCTGATTGAAGGAAACGAAATAAGCCCAGCCTGCTTTCATCCGCCCCGGCCGCGCGTAGGCGGCCGCGTAAGCTTTCCTGTCAGCTTCGGGGATGGAGCGTGTCATGTCGGCAGCGAAGTCGTTCCAGAAATAGTCGAAGTAAATACGCTCTCGCCCGCGCACGAGCGCCTCCGGCGTCGGCCCGTTGAAGCGGAAATGCCAGATCCCCGGATTGTTGTAGACGGCTTCCCATCCGGCGACGCCGGGAAGAAATGCATCCATGACCACCAGCTTTGTGGTTTCGGCAGGGTACATCGCCGCGTAGGCGTAAGCGACCATCAGGCCAATGTCGTGCCCCACTACCTCGGCTTTCTGAAAACCGAGCGACGACATCAGCGCGTGGATGCGGACAGCCGCCGCTTTCATATCCAGCCCGTCCGCGGGTATGGCGGAGTCGCCAATCCCTGGCAGGTCCGGAGCGATCACTGTGAATCGCTCCGCGAGGGACGGCATCAGAGGCCTCCACATCAGCGACGTTTCCGCGTAGCCGTGCAGCAGGAGAAGGGGCGCACCGTGCCCGGATGTCAGGTAGTGCAGCTTGACGCCCTGGACCTCGGCATCGCGGGCTGCGACCGGTTCGGCAGCCCAGGCGCTTGCCGACGTGGCGGCGCAAAGCAGTAACGCTCCGGTGACGCGCCGCAAGCCCGCCAGAGAGGCGGGCCGCCGTCTCGGCTCTCCGGTTAATTTAGTTTTCATATTCTAGACTGTACAGTCTAGAATCCGCAAAAGTCAAGCAGCCCGATACACTATCCAATGAAGAGATGGCTCGCTCCAAGGAATTCGACGAAGAACGCGCGCTGGCCGCGGCGGTGGATGCCTTCTGGCGCAGGGGCTACGAAAGCACGTCACTGGAAGTCCTGATGCGCGAAATGGGTATCGCCAGGCAGAGCCTGTATGACACGTTCGGCGACAAGCGGGCGCTATACCTCAAGGCGATGGCGTTTTACCGCGAACGCACGAACTCGTCCCTGCGCGAGTCGCTGGCATCCTCGCCGACGGTGAAGGAGGGGTTCACGCGGGTTCTGCTGGGGCTAGTCGCGGAGTCGCGGGAACAACACGCACGTGGCTGCCTGCTTCTCAGCGCCAACATGGAGCGCGCGGTTGATGACGAAGAGATCGCCCGGCTCCTGGAAGACAACCAGGCAGAGGTTGAATCCATTTTTGCCGATGCGTTGCGCCGGGGGCAGCGCGGCGGCGAGCTTGGAGGGGAGACCGATGCGGGTGCGTTGGCGAAGTTCTTTGTCGCGACGATCCAGGGCATGCGAGCCATGGCGCGGCTCAAGTCGGACCGCCGCGCCCTGCGTCATGTTGCGAGGATTGCGCTCGCGGTGTTCGATCGATAAGCGGCCGCCGACACTCCGAAGCAGATAACGAGTTAGGTTTCAGATTTCTTTCACCTCTCTAAACGGATGAGCCGCCTGCCGGCGGACTCTTTTTTAGGTGAGCGCTCAGGCCGGAGCCTGTTCGTTGTATGGATTCGATTTTCAAATCCATGCCTATCGTGATATCAGCCGGCTTATCAGTGAGTTGCGAGCGATATGACTTGGTGCAAAATTCGTACACCGATCCGAAAAAGTACCTATAACTGATTGAAACAAAAGGTGTGGCTCCCCGGCATGGGCTCGAACCACGAACTTGACAAGTTTTTGAAGTCTCTCACAACTTATTGATTCTACAAAGTCGTAGAAGTCGTCAAAGTCCTCAAAAGCAGGTCCAAGGTACAGAATCGGTACAAAATCGGCCCACCATCCTATGCCTCTGCTTACGCCGCCGCCACGCTCCGTCTACGGCTTCGCGAGCGCCTTCTTGAACATCTTCGACATCATGCCCCGGGGCTGGAGAAGTAGGGACCACCGCCATTCATGATGCCGGTTCGGGCGCCCAGGAATAATCGAGGCCAACGACGACAGTGCAATCATGA
>Ga0209648_10004799_pt1 | contig 11502 bp, 13 predicted proteins | sample GraSoi2013_115cm_FD_185830 | JGI IMG/M metagenome (GOLD analysis project Ga0209648, IMG submission 185830) | Grasslands soil microbial communities from the Angelo Coastal Reserve, California, USA - Sample 9_17_2013_115cm (SPAdes) (version 2) | ecosystem: Environmental > Terrestrial > Soil >...
TCTGGGCGCTCACGATAGCGGTGCAATTTACGACAACGGACCAGCGCTACCAGTGGCTGAACACCACCCTGGGGGTCGTGGTCTCCGAATTTGATGAGCATGCAGGACGTGCGCTCTGGCGCGCTTTTGTCCCATAGGAGACGCCAGACCGACAAGACTGTTCACTGGCGAAAGGTATATCTATGTTACAACGACGATTCTGGATGCGTGGGGGTGGGAGCGGGCTGGCTGCCCTGGCAGCCCTCTTGACCACGCTGTGCTGTTTAGGGTTGCCCGCCCTGGTGGGACTCATCTCTGCCTTGGGAGCAGGGTTCTTGCTCAGGGACAGCTATCTCGAGCCGAGCCTTTCGGGAACGCTCCTGCTCACGGTGCTGATAGCAGGCCTCCATCTGCGTCGGCATCACCAGCCTGGACCTTTCCTGCTTTCACTCGTGGCAGCCGGAAGTGTGTTCTTCGCTATCTACGGCACGACCGTGCTCCCGCATGCTTTGGGCGGAGATCACATGGCTGACGGTATGGCTGCCACCCCCGGCTGGAGTCCATACCTGGCCTATGGAGCGATCCTCGTCCTGCTGGGGGCACAGGTCTGGGACCTCTGGCTCTATCGCCGCTGTATGCGCAGGACCTCGCCCGTTCCGGCGGACTCTGTCCCCGACTTCTCAGAAACACGAAAGGAAAGGGTCTGATGCGCCGAATTGGGGGCGTTGTGCTCACCGTGACAGGCGAGAAAGCCTGTCCCTGTCATCTGATCATTACCCTGCCGGGGCTTACCTCACTCCTGGCCGGAACGGCCCTGGGCAGTTTTCTCAGCCGCAATACCGGCCTGGTCTACACCGGGGCGGGCATCTACTTCGTAGTAGCGCTGGCGTTGGGAGCCTGGTTCTTGTTCGGCCCGAAACGTGGAAAACGTGAGATGGATGCGGCCTGTCCCACCTGTGCGCCGGTCGCATCTGAGACGCACGTGCAGGAGCGTTCCCCCATGCCGGATGACCTGCCTGCAACAAGGAGATAAGAATTACGATGACATCAATGCAAGAACGATATGACCTGGTGATTCTGGGCAGCGGCTCGACAGCCTTTGCCGCGGCCTTGCACGCCGCTGAGCTTGGCAAGACGGTCGTCATGACCGAATCTCGTACAGTCGGGGGCACCTGCGCCAACCGGGGGTGTCTCCCCTCGAAGAACCTGATTGAAGCGGCCCGCCTGGTCTACGATGCCGCCCACCCACGGTATCCTGGCCTCACCCCGGTGCGCATGCCGTTCAGTTGGGCGGAGCTGGTGGCCCAGAAGGATGAGATCGTCCAGGAATACCGCGCTCACAAGTACGAGAGCTTGCTCGATAATCCCGACCACATGCAGCTGGTCCCCGGCCAGGCGCGCCTGGTTTCCGACCATGAAGTGGAGGTGCAGAGCGCCGATGGTGCGCGCCGTCTGGTGGGCGAGCAGATTCTCATCGCGACCGGTTCGGCGCCTCTCATCCCCGACCTGCCGGGTTTGGCCAACGTCCCCTATCTGACGAGTGATCTGCTGAGTAGCTCCGACGACCCCTGGGGGACTGAGCTGCGCGAGCAACCCCGCTCGCTGCTCATCCTGGGCGGGGGTTACATCGCCCTCGAACTGGGCCAGATGTTTGCCCGCTTTGGCACCCAGGTCACGCTCCTCACCCGCGGAAGCACGATTCTCTCCGGCTACGAGCCGGAAATCGCCGAGGCCCTCACCGAGCTCTTACAGGAGGAGGGGATCACGATCATCACCCGAGCGCAGGTGCGTGGTGTTGAGCGTTTGGGAGAGGGGATCGCCCTCTCATTCCAGCGGCATGGTCGCCATGAGACACGTTCAGCAGAACAGCTCTTGATCGCTACTGGGCGACGGCCCAATACGCACGAGCTTGGCTTGGAGCGGGCAGCGGTGGAGGTAGATCAGGCAGGAGCCGTGCGCGTGGACCGCACCCTGCGCACCACGGCACCCCATATCTGGGCGGCAGGCGACGTGATCGGGGGCGAAACCGAGAGCCAGATGGCGACGCCCGTGGGCGCGCGTGACGGCAAGATCGCCGCGCACAACGCCCTCTCGGGGGAGCCGCCGCGCGAGGTCGATCACAGTGCTATCCCGCGCACCATCTTCACCGACCCCCAGGTGGCGGTCGTCGGCATGACCGACGAGGAAGCGGTTGCCGCCGGGATCGCCTGCGACTGCAATACGATCCCCATGAGCGTCGTGCCGCGAGCCGGGGCCATCCGCGACACGCGCGGCGTGATCAAGATGGTGCTGGACGGTTCGACGCGGCGGGTCGTAGGAGTCTCCATGCTCGGGGTGAACGCGGGCGAGATCATTGGTGAGGCGGCGATGGCGCTGCGCTTCGGGGCCACAACCGACGACTTCATCGATCTGATCCACATCTACCCGACGATGGCCGAGGCGCTCAAGCTCGTCGCTATCTCGTTCACCAAGGATGTGGACCGGCTTAGTTGCTGCGCAAGCTAGCAGGTGCGGCAGAGCAGGCAGACAGTAGCTGGTTTATGAGCGTCACGTCTTTGCTTTGCTGCAAAAGGCTTGCGGAGCAAAGAGACGTTCACCTTCCGCGTTATATTTAAGAATGCACAAGAGTACCTATACCCTTACGTGAGCCCCGCGTCGAGAGGGCTGGTATACAGTTGAATGGAAATGAGTAAGGGCAATGACAAAGCCTGACCTATATGAAATCTCTGAGGGGCTGCGTGTATCCGGCATTGATCTTCCCAGTTTCGGCGCGCATGTACCCAGATTTACTGTTGAACTGTGGCGACTTTTGACCGATGGCCGCCCCATATCACCGGAGCAGGTGGAAAAGACCTTTTCGTCTCTCGGCATTACCCGCGAGGTGCTGACCCAGCTGAAAGCCGGGCTAGAGTACGACGGCCAGGGCAACATCGTAGGAGCGGTAGGGTTATCGCTGAACCCCGCCTCATCGAACCGACTGCAGATCAACGGTCACACGCTGTTTACCTGGTGCGCCTGGGACGCACTTTTCATCCCGCTGTTTCTCGATCAGACGGTGATGGTGGATGCGCTCACTCCGGTGACGGGAGACAGTATTCGGATCAAGCTCACGCCTGAGCGCGTTGAACACTACGAACCAGAGAGTGCCGTCGTTTCAATCATTGTGCCCACAACCGGAGCAGTATCGAAAGCCACCACGGCTGAAGACATCTGGTTTGCCTTCTGCAACCACGTCCATTTCTTCAGTTCTCGCGAGGCCGCGTCTGCGTGGTTTGCCGGGAAGCACTATGAGCCACTCGTCCTCTCTATCGAGGAGGGCTATGAGCTAGGGCGCCTTCGATTTGAGGAGGTGCTCAAAGATGCTGAAAGATGATGCTGACCATCGATCTCTTGCCGAACCGATCCGAGCTTCAGGGATAACCACGATGAGGAGACGACCAATGCGTAGGAGAACAGAGAGGAGGAACACGCTTGAATACCACCGTTGATGTGATTGTCCTGGGAACAGGCTCAGCGGCGCAAACCGTCGCCTACACCTGCCGTGGGGCCGGTTGGAGCGTGGCCGTTGTCGATTCCCGCCCTTTCGGGGGGACCTGTGAGAATCGCGGGTGCGATCCGAAGAAAGTGCTGGTGGGCGTTTCCGAACTGGCGGACTGGAGTCGGCGCATGCAGGGCAAAGGCATCTCTGCACCGGGCCTGTCCATCAGTTGGCCGGATCTGATCCGCTTCAAGCGCACCTTCACCGACCCGGTGCCGGAGCAGACCGAGCGGAGCTTCGAGCAGGCAGGGATCATCACGCGACATGGCCGCGGCCACTTCGTGGGTCGGACGAGCATCCAGGTGGGCGAGGACACCCTGGTCGGTCGCCACGTGGTGATCGCGGCCGGCGCGCGGCATGCCACGCTGGGGATACCGGGCGAGGAGCACCTGACCACCAGCACGCAGTTTCTGGAGCTGGATGCGCTGCCGCGCCGCATCGCTTTTGTCGGCGGCGGCTACATCGCCTTCGAGTTCGCCCACATCGCGGCACGCGCCGGCGCGCACGTCCAGGTCCTCCATAGGGGGAGCCGCCCCCTCGAGAAGTTTGACCCCGATCTGGTCGCCCAGCTGGTGCAGGCAAGCCGGGAACTGGGCGTCGAGGTTCACCTGCAGACGGCGGTGACGGCCATTGAACGGCAGGGCGACCACTTGCTCGTCCACGCCCGGACAGGGGCGCAGGAGCAGACGGTCGAGGCTGATCTGGTGGTGCATGCCGCCGGGCGCGTGCCGGAAATCGACGACCTCGACCTGGAAGCTGCGGGGGTGGCACGCGAAAAGGAGGGCGTCTCGGTGAACGAGTACCTGCAAAGCGTGAGCAACCCGGCGGTGTACGCGGCCGGGGATGCCGTTGCCAGCGGAGGCTTCCCCCTGACACCCGTGGCAGGGATGCAGGGAGGCATCGTGGCCGACAATCTGTTGAAGGGCAACCGGCACACCCCGAACTATACCGGGATCCCGAGCGTGGTCTTCACTACCCCGCCCCTGGCACGCGTGGGCCTCCTTGAGGAGGCGGCTCGCGCGCAGGGCTCGCGCTTTACGACGCACCACGAGGACACGACGAGTTGGTATTCCTCGCGGCGGGTGGCCCTCTCGCATACCGGCTACAAGGTGCTCGTCGAGGAGGGAACCGAGCGTATCCTGGGGGCGCATCTGTTGGGCATGCATGCCGAGGAGGTCATCAACCTGTTCGCCCTTGCCATACGCGCGGGCCTGCGGGCAAGCGATCTCAAGCACATGGTTTACGCCTACCCCACGAGCGCGTCGGATGTGAGCTCCATGCTCTAATCGCCGCTCGGCAGCCTCTGCGATGAACGAGGGCTTCGCCCTCTGGATGAGAAGCCATCCAGGCACCCGACTTCCAAGGAGGAGATAGATGCACTCGACTTCACTGGAGCTGCTTGCCAGGCAACTGGCCGATGGGTTGCGCGGTGACCATGACGCCTTCTGCCGCGAATTGGTTCGGCTTCTTGCCTGCGGGCATCCTGTCACACGAGAGCAACTGGCGACCGTGCTCCAGATGACCGCCGGGCAGATTGCGGAAGTGCTCGCGGGCTTATCTGATCTCGAGATGGACCCGAGCGGCAATGTGGTGGGATGGGGACTCACCTTCATTCCCACGCCCCACCGCTTTCGGGTGAATGGGCACACGTTCTACACCTGGTGTGCGCTTGATGCGCTGACCATTCCCGCGCTGCTCGGGATGTGTCAGAACTGAGAACGCAGGAGCCAACATGATTTGCTCGCCACTCCTCCCCCTGCATTCTTGTGTGTGTTAGGCCATCGCAACCATGGCCTGGAAGCGCGTCAAGTCGTTGACGGAACAGATCACGTTGGTGTACCAGAGAAACCTGTTGCTTCATGGTGGTCCGCACCCGGAAGAACTGGCTCACTTCATCGAAGGCTCTGCAGAAGCGGGAGGCTGATGCGACGCTTCCAAACCCACGCATGGGGTAGTAGCGCTGCTTGATGCCACGGTGGTCTTGCTCCGTCGATTGTTGAGGTAGGGGTTACAGCGGTGGATGACGTCACTACCCAGCGTTTCGCGTATGGCTCGTGGATAAGAATCATGTCCATCGGTCGTCACCCGCTCTGGCGTATGACCAACCACCTCGACAGCTTGCTTGAAAAAACGCTTGGCCGCTTCCATGTCTCGCTTCTCGCTCAGCATCGAGTCCACCACATTGCCATCCCGATCGATGGCGCGATAGAGAGAGCACCATTTCCCTTTGACGTTGACGTAGGTTTCATCGACGTACCAGGACCGCGCCTCTTTGCCCTCGTCGCCTGGCTCGCAGTTGATCTGCGATGAGTGGGGCAAAACGAGCTTCCCACTCTCTGACGGCCTCATGCGTGAACTCGAGGCCTCGTTCTAGAAACATTTCGGCAAGATCACGCAGGCTCAATGTATATCGGAACCGCCAGAAGACGACCAGAAGCACGATATCGGTGGGATATTCGAGGAAGTTGAACGGGGTTCCCGTACGTTCGTTGAAGGTGCGTCTGCAGTCGGAGCAACGGAATGTCCGATAGCCCAGCGACGTTTTCTTGGTCTGTTCCTTGGTGGTAGGTGAAGCGCAATGCGGGCAGTTCATGGTTTCCTCCTCATAAAGATGGGCTCAATGACCCCCAGTATAGCACAAGAAGGGTCTGGCTACTGGGCCTTGTTCTCAGTTCTGACGCTTCCAAAGGTGAACCTGCCAGCGTGAAGCACATCTGCTGCGTGTACCTGCTTGTGTAGCACGAGGAATATCCAATCATGAAAAAAGCAGAAACCATGGAAGATTTCAAGACAACGCTAGCACAACCGCTGTTGCTGAGCATCCCAGACGTGGCAACATCTCTGGGATTGGGCCGCACCAAGGTCTATGAACTCATCGCAAAAGAGGGATTGCCGGTGATCCGTTTTGGCCGATCGGTGCGGGTCTCGGCTGCATCCTTGCAGAAGTGGGTAGAGGAACGAGAGCAGCAGCATCTTCCTGGGTAGAGATACTTAAGCTTTGCCGCTAAACGAGAACACCAGCAGCTGGCACTGCTAGCATCTCTCTTACGTATTCATGCGCTATGTCGATAGGCCGATCTCGCTCTCAGCAAGCGCTTTCGTTGCCTTGATGATAGCACAAGTGTGCTTGCTGAAGCAACTTTTTTTTCTGAACCTGCACTGTGTTGGTCTGCCTGGCGCGCTCTTGACCTTTTGAAGAAGTGAGGATACCGTTATGGTCCTATCATCTGTTCAAATACCTGATGCCCCTGTAGAGACGGTCCTGGCTCGTCTGAAAGGGGTGCGTACATCGTTGCATGGCTGGGTGGCGTGCTGTCCAGCACACAGTGACCGGGAACCCAGTCTCAGTATCGGTCTGGGTGACGAGGGGCAGGTCTTGCTCAACTGTTTCGCTGGTTGCTCTCTCGACAGGATCGTGGAAGCCATGGGCATCACTGTCGCTGAGTTGTTTCCCAAGGTTACTTCTGCATCTGACTCACAACCAGAGCAGACGCAGCGCAACGTTCTCACCCTCGTTGATCTTGCGCAGGACAAACTGCTGCATTGGAAGTACCTCCTGCACCTGGACGTCACCGAGAAACGAGCCGGATGCCTCCAGATTCCCTATCACTTGCCCGATGGCACATCGGCGCCTCGACACCGGCTGCGCACGGCTCTGGTCGCGAAAGAGGGATCGCACTGGAGCAAGGGGTCAGGGGAGATTGTTCCCTATGGACTGGAACGCCTGGAAGAAGCCAGGAAGGCAGGCTACCTCGTCATCGTTGAGGGTGAGTCTGATTGCTGGACGCTCTGGTTCCACCACTTTCCGGCACTCGGTCTGCCCGGTGTAGAGATGGTACGCACGCTCAAAGAAGCCTATCTCGCTGGTATCGAGCGGCTGTATATCGTGCGGGAGCCTGATTCAGCAGGAGCCAGGTTTGTTTCACACCTTGAGCAACTGCTCCAGGCATGGCAATGGCCGGGGAAAGCGTTTGTGATCTCCCTGGTCAATGCAAAAGACCCCAATGAGCTGCATAAAAGAACTGGAAGGACTTCAAAGTGGCCTTTCAGCAGGCACTGGATGGTGCTCAACCACTTGTACGTGCGCTTGATCGATCAGCACCTTCCTCATGTGACTTTACACCTACTCCCTTTACGCTTCAGGAGTTGCTCGCCAGGCAACTGCCTCCCATACAGTGGACTATCCCTGACATCTTGCCGGAGGGATTGACGCTGCTGGCTGGCAAGCCCAAATTGGGGAAAAGCTGGCTAGCTTTATCAGTAGCGCTCGCGGTTGCCGCCGGTGGTGTTGCGCTCGGTACCTATCCCGTCGCGCAAGGAGAAGTGCTCTACCTGGCCTTGGAGGACAACGAACGCCGTTTGCAGTCGCGTGCGAAACAACTCCTTGCCTCCATGTCGTCGGTTCCCAACACCATTGCATTCGAACTACGCTGGCCACGCCTGGACCAGGGAGGCCTTGCACATCTAGAGGAGTACCTGCAGGCTCATCCTCATGTGCGACTGGTGGTGATCGATACCTGGGCCAGGGTTTCGCCGAAGGCGCAGCATCGCCAGCGTTCCCAGTATGAGGATGAGTATGCGGCGCTGACTCCCCTCAAATATCTGGCCGATACCTACCGCGTCTCCATCCTGGCAATCCACCATCTGCGCAAGATGCGCGGGGAGGATGTGCTGGATGAGATCACCGGCTCGATTGGCCTGACCGGAGCGGTGGATGGCGCACTGATCCTCAAACGGGAGCGTGGCCAGCACGAGGCCAGCCTGTTTGTGACCGGCCGCGATATCGAGCACGAGCAGCAGTTGGCACTCAGGTTCGATGCTCAGACCGCCCTGTGGACGCTGGTGGGCAATGCTGAGGAGGTCACACGCACGAAGGAACGCCAGGACATCCTGGACCTGCTCAGCGAACAGTTTCCCGAGGGGATGAGTCCACGGCAGGTGGCAGAGGCGCTTGACAAGAATTATCACACCACTCGCTGCCTGCTCCGCAAGCTGGAAGCGGCAGGTGAGATCCAGCACGCCGACAGTCAGTATGTTGCCATTCCTGTGGATAACTCACGTAATCAGTGTAATCAGCGTAATCAACGCAATCAATCAGTGCCTTCAGCACTGCAAAGTGACGATCAGGTAGCACGCAGTGAGGAATCTTGTCTACCTGCCAGTGATTACACTGATTACGCTGGTGAGAGTGTTTCAGCAAACGGGTCACAGCCGCACAGTATTCCTCCTCCATTTGTGGGGAGTTCTTTGCAGTTCCCATCAGCGTCAGAAGATATGCTCTCTCAAAGGGAAGACGTGCAAGACGCTCAAGATTATCGAGTTGATTACACTCATGGCGTAATCAATCGTAATCACCGTAATCAATCGATGTCTGCAACAACTCAAGTTAGCGATCACGTTGGGCAATCTTCTCCAAAATGTATTGATTACGGTGATTACAGTGATGATATTGATTACACTGATTACGCTGATTACGCAAATGAAAGTGTTTCAGCATACTGGCCCCAGACACATGAACCTGAACCTCCACCGACAGGCTCTTCATTACAGCACCTCTCAGAGGCGGGAGATCTGCTCACTGAGCAAGAAGACATACAAGGCACTCAAGATCATCGAGTTGATTACGCCATCAGCGTAATCAACCGTAATCAGCGTAATCAATCTGACCTCCCATGTTTACAGGCGACGCTACGGGTTGAGCATAACGAAGGCGAGATGGCTGTTGATCTCAACGCTTCGTCTCCTGGAAAAGCACGGGCCAGTCCTTTTGTCCAAAGCAAGAAGCGTTGTCCTCATCATCCGCATGCGCGATGGATCCGCTTTGATCCGTCCGGCCAGGCCTGGTGGGACCGGATGGACTGCTGGGATTGCTACCGGCTCATGAAGATTGGCGAGGCACCGGACTACCGGCCCCTCTCGAAATATACCAGAGGCATTGTCACTGTTGAGCAGGGAATTGAAGCCTGGTCTTCCTTCGTGACCTCGCAGGGTTCCTTCGCGGTTCTTACCGCGACAGAGCAAGCGATAGCCTTTTGTAAAACTTTGGGCGTTGAGGTACCTGATCTTTCAGGTGAAGTTAAGCGTCTGGTGTCTTCAGGGTAATGTGAAATTGCTTCCCCAATGACTAGTACATATGTTCATACATTGGCTTTTCACAATACTATAAGAAAGAATACTACTACGCAATGCTAATTGCAGGTATGTCGACAACTATCGACGGAAAGGAAGGTTCTATGACAAAGCGTGGCAACGGCGAAGGTTCAATCTATCGCCGCAACGATGGCAGGTGGGTCGGGGAATTGACGATCGAGGGACGTAGGCGAAAGTTTGTGTACGGAAAGACACGAAAGGAGGTGCAGGAGAAACTCCAGGCTGCTTTGCAAGAGAAGCAGCAGGGAGTGGTGCTTGAGGGTACCGTAAGGCAAACGTTAGGACAATTTTTAGTCGATTGGTTGGAAAATTCCCAGAAGCAAAATGTACGTGCTCGCACCTATGAGCGCTATGAAGAGATTGTACGGTTGCATATCGATCCTGTACTTGGCCGTCACCGGCTGCAAAAGCTTTCTGCACAACATGTGCAGGCGTTCTACACGAAGAAGCTGAACGAAGGGCTTTCGGCTTCCACGGTAGGTGTATTCCACAATGTGCTGCACAAAGCGCTAGATACAGCTGTGAGATGGGGGCTGGTTCCTCGCAATGTGTGTGATCTCATTTCGCCGCCTCATGCAGAAGGATTTGAGATTCAACCGCTCACCATAGAGCAAGCACACCTTTTACTGACAGCTGCTCGTGGTCACCGGCTGGAAGCCCTTTTTACACTCGCTCTGGCAACCGGCATGAGGCGCGGCGAACTGCTGGCGCTGAAATAGCAAGACATTAACTTTGCGGCAGGAACCTTGCAGATACGGCGTATTCTGTCACGGATTCCCAGTAAAATGCCGGGAAAGGGGTATGTAGAGACTGAACCAAAAACACAGAAAAGCCGGCGGAGTGTGGTCATTGCGCCTTTTGCTCTTGAAGCGCTGAAACAGCACCGTAGTCGGCAACTTGCAGCAAAGTTGAAAGCTGGCGACTACTGGCAAGACCACGACTACGTCTTCTGTACTTCTCTCGGGACGCATCTCAATCCATCGAAAGATGTGCTTGACCAACTCAAGGTGCTGCTGAAGAAAGCCGGTTTACCCGCTATCCGCTTTCACGACCTGCGCCACAGCGCTGCGACCATTTTGTTGACGGAAGGTGTCCACCCGAAGGTGGTTCAGGAATTGCTCGGCCATAGTAACATCAGCATGACGTTGGATGTGTATTCGCACGTCCTTCCCAGCATGCAGCAGGACGCGATCAGCCGCTTGAATACTGCTCTGGTGAAGTATGAAGAAGATGGAAAGAACGATGTGCAAGCGTAAGCGATCTGGTTCCTGTCAACTTTCCTGTCAAATGCATGTTTCCCCACAAACAAAAAAGCCTCAAGCCGCTTCTAGCCTTGCTTGAGATGTGATTATTCCCATTTCTTTGCAGTGCGCTAGACCCATTTAATTGCAGTAAAGTGTCCCTCACACGCTCAGAAATTGCAAGTCCAAGGAAGAGCTTTTTGACACTTTAGACGCATATCACTTCAGGAAATCAAAATTGGACTCATAAGCCTTCAGAAAGTTTCAGTCGAGAACAATCAAAAGTTCGCTTCTCCCCTAAATCACTGAAGGAATGCGCTGAGTAGCCACTACAGCCCTTCCAATTTTTTTCTTGGCCTTTGACTCTCCATTCTACATTAGTCGTCTTCCCCATCGGCGATGTCTTTGAGACCTGCCTCAAGTTCTTCAACCGCGGGCAACTGGTCTTTGAAAGCGTCGGGAAGCGAGGTCGTGAACTGGTAGGTGGCGATGCCGACCGGCTTGCGGATGTCGGCCAGCACGTATTCTGCCGTGATCTTATTTTTCGACTTGCAAAGAATAAGCCCAATCGTCGGGTTATCCGTTTTATGCTTG
>Ga0209648_10004803_pt1 | contig 11492 bp, 9 predicted proteins | sample GraSoi2013_115cm_FD_185830 | JGI IMG/M metagenome (GOLD analysis project Ga0209648, IMG submission 185830) | Grasslands soil microbial communities from the Angelo Coastal Reserve, California, USA - Sample 9_17_2013_115cm (SPAdes) (version 2) | ecosystem: Environmental > Terrestrial > Soil >...
GCGTTCTGGCCGCGTTCGCGGCCTCCGCGGCGTCCCCATTCTGAGTGTTGGGAACCACCCGCTTTGTTCCCGGGTCGAAATGAAAATTCGCCAGCGCAAATCCGTCCTGCAAGCGGTGCGTCGCGAGTAGCGCCGTCACTCCATACACATCGCGCAACCGCAGAATCAGCGTAATGATGGTCTGCGACGTCACCGGGTCCAGTCCCGCCGTCGGCGAATCGTACAGCACGATGGGCGGGCGGTTGATCAGCGCGCGGGCAATCGAAACGCGGCGTCTCATGCCCCCCGAGAGTTCCGAAGGAAGCTGATCGAGCGTGTGCTCCAACTCGACGAATCTTAGGACTTCCAAAACTCTCGACGCGATCTGTTCCTCGGCCACGCTGTCTTCGCGAAGCCGGTATGCCACGTTGTCTGCCACCGACATCGAGTCGAATAGCGCGCCTTCTTGAAACACGAATCCAATCTTCCGCCGAAACGTCAGCAACTCCTCCTCGCTCATCTCGGAGACTTCATTCCCGAGCACGATGACACTCCCGCTGTTGGGTGTCAGTAACCCTGCGGCCATCTTCAACGTCAGCGTTTTTCCTGTTCCGGTTTCGCCCAGCAGGATTAACGTTTCTCGCTCCTGCACCTGGAACGTCACTCCGCGCAGGACTTGTCCCTCGTCGAACCCCACCCACACGTCCTGGAACGTAATGGCTGGCTCGAACGCTGGCCCCCCTTTTGTCAGTGCGCTCATGAAGCTAATTCATGATTATAGCGGCAAATGCCTTGTACATTGGAAAGGAAACGCCATGGAAGATTCGAACGGCCAGGCATTTACATCAGAAAATTTTATCGGAGAGATATAGGGAGAGTTTCGTCAAAAATGCGTCCGCGACGATAATCAGCACCGAGCCCAGCACCGCCGCTTGCGTTGTGGCGCGCCCTACGCCCTGCGTGCCTCCGCGGACCGTCAGCCCTTTGTAACACCCGATTGTGGCCAAAATGAAACCGAACACCACTGGCTTCGTAAACCCTTGCATCAGGTCCGCGAAATCCAGCGCATCAATCGCGCGCCGCCAAAATTCCACCGCACCCAAACGCAGCGAAAACACGGACGCGGCGCATCCTCCCATCAAACCGATGAAATCCATGATCGCCGTCAATAACGGAAGCATGAGCAGCGCGGCAAGCAAGCGCGGAGCGACCAGCTTACGGCTGGGATCAGTCCCCATCGCCCGCATAGCGTCCACCTGCTCCGTCACCAGCATCGACCCCAGCTCCGATGCAATCCCCGTGGCACACCGGCCCGTCACGAGCAAACCCGTAAATGCCGGCCCTAGCTCACGTACCAGCGCAATCGCGACGACGTCACCCGTCAGCGATGTCTGCCCAAAGCGGATGAATTGCGATCCGGTCTGCAACACCATGACCGCGCCGATAAAGAACCCCGACAATAGGATGATCGGCAGCGACCCCGCGCCGATAAAATCCATCTGCTCCAAAGTGTCTTGAAAGTAGTGCGGACTTGTGAAGATGTTGGCCACTGCGCGCCCGGAGAGCAGTGCGTAGTCCTGAACGGCGGCCACCGCTCGTTTCGCCGCATCCCCCAATACTTCAGCCACGGAGGCGGCTTCTTCCTGTTTCGTATGGCGGCCGGTGACCTGAAAAGGAGTGTCTGCCACGAGTACCTGTTCGCGTTGGCTTTCCGCGACGAACTGCTCGGCGCTACTACATCCACGAAAGCGTAACTGTGCGGCAGGAACACGTCAAGTGAGCGATTGGAATTCTGCTATCCGGGTCAAAATCAGTAACATGCTGGTATCCCCGGATGGGCATGAAGTGTCGAATCACACGTCTCGATCACGTCCAGATCGCTGCCCCCGAAGGATGCGAGGCCGCCGCCCGCGAATTTTATGGCGCTCTCCTCGGCACGCGGAAGATTCGAAAGCCTGAGACGCTACGGTCGAGAGGTGGCTGCTGGTTCGAATGCGGCGCCCAGCAGCTCCACATCGGCATCGAGCGCGATTTCCGTCCCGCCAGGAAAGCGCATCCCGCCTTCGTTGCCAGCGACCTTGACGAGTTGCGGCAAGCTCTCCTCGCTCACGGAATTAAAATTGCTGACGCCTCTGTTCCCGGCACTTGCCGCTTCTTCGTGGACGACCCGTGGGGAAACCGGCTGGAGTTCCTCGAGAAGCGGGCTTGATCCGCGGTCACTCGTAGCGCAAAGCAATCATCGGATCCACGCGCATGGCGCGGCGCGCGGGAATGTAGCAGGCAAACAGCGCAACGCCTGACAAGAGAATGGCGACCGCCGCAAACGTGAGCGGATCGGACGCGCCGACTCCGTAGATCAACGTGGTAATGAGTCGCGTGAAGCCTAACGCGGCGGCGATGCCGATTGCGACGCCCATCAGCGTAATTTGCATTCCCTGTCCCAACACCATCTGCAAGACATCTCTTCTGGACGCGCCGAGCGCCACGCGAACTCCAATTTCGTGCGTGCGCTGGCCGGTCAGATAGGAAATCACGCCATAGATTCCGACCGCGGAAAGAACGAGAGCCAGCGCCGAGAACACGCTCAGGAGAAACATGGTCAGGCGCTGCGTGGAAATCGAGCGCGCAACGATTTCTTCCATCGGCCGGACATCATAAAGGACTGCGCTGCTCTCCACTTTTTCGGCAGCTTTGCGAATGGCGCCAGTGATGTCTCCAGGAGTGCCCGCGGTGCGGGCGACAAAAGCGCTGCCGTTCGCGAGGAGCGGCCAGAATCGGTCCGGCACCTGCCAAACCGGAAGATAGATTTGCGCCTGTAAATTCTGGTGTTCTCGTGAACCGAGACCCCAGTGTTCGACGTGGCCCACGACGCCAACGATCTCCGGTTGAATATCGATCAAGCCGACGTTGAGATGTTTTCCGATGGGATCCTGACTCGGAAAGTACTTGCGGGCGAAACTGGCGTCGATCACCGCGACGGAGGGGCCGTGCTCGTCATCGCGCTCGTTCAATGCGCGGCCACGCTCGACGGGAATTCGCATGGCCTGGTGGTAGCCGGGATTTACAAGATAAAACAGCGCGAAAGGCATGTCGTTATCGTTTGCCGGCTTGGGCTGGCCTTCGAGCCAGAAAGGAACCTCGGAATCTCCGGTCATGGGGAGCGAACCGCCCATCATGGAGACCTTTTCCACGCCGGGAACACTCTCGAGTTGCCGCAAGGTCTCGCGGTACATCACGCGGAGCTGATCCGCCGCGGAAGCTGAATTGGAAGCCGAGGAAATTGCAAACGTGAGGACGTTGTGCGGATCGAAGCCTGGATTGACGTGGCCAAGCGCCGAGAGCGTGCGAATCATCAGTCCTGCGCCGATGAGAAGGACCACCGCCATGGCCATTTCGACGACGATGAAAACGCTTTGCGTCCGATGACGCGCGCCGCTCGAACCGCGTCCGCCTTCCTTCAATGTTTCGTGAGTGTCGGGACGCAGCATCTTGAGCGCAGGAATCAAACCAAACACGATGCCGGTCAAGACGGAGATGCCCAGAGTGTAGAAAAGCACGTGACCATCGAGAGCGATCTCCTCCGAGCGCGGAACATTTGAGGCCAATGTCGCAAGCAGCACGCGCACGCCCAACTTTGCCAGCAGGAGACCGATGCTTCCCCCCGCCACGCCCAGCAAGACGCTTTCGGTAAGCAACTGCCGGATCACGCGCGCGGGACTCGCTCCGAGCGCGGCGCGAATCGCAAACTCCCTGGCGCGGCCGGTCGAACGCGCGAGCAGCAGATTGGCGACGTTGGCGCACGCGATCAACAGCACAAAACTGACGGCACCGAGCAGCACCAGTAAAATCCCTTTAACATTGCCGACGACATCGGTCTTGAGCGGAATCAAGGAGATGCCCGAGCCTTTGTCGGCCTCGGGATAGGCGGCCGCGAGATTTTCCCCGATGCGATTCATGTCCGCGCGCGCCTGCTCGATGGTGACGCCGGGCTTCAGGCGGCCGATCGAGTTCATGCCCATACTGATGCGCCGGTCGCGGAATGTGGGATCGGTCCATTGGCCGATAGGGATGAAAAGGTCGGTAGGGCTCAGGCCGGTGATGCGGCCGGGCGCCACGCCAATGATGGTGTACGACTTTCCGTTCAGCGTGATGCTCTTCCCCAAAACGTCTTGCGACAATCCAAATTTACGTTTCCAAAGCCCGTCGCTGAGGATGGTCACCGGACCTGCGCCCGCCTGGTCCTCTTCGGGGCGAAATGCACGGCCTAGCAACGGCTGCAAGCCAAGGGCCGGCATAAACTCCGCAGAAATCATGTGAATATGAACACGCTCGGGTTCGCCGGCGCCGACCATGTTGTAATCGTCGGACCGGAAAGCGCTCAAGGCCGCGAAAGAGTGGTTTTCTTTGTGCCAATCGAGGAAATTGGGATAGGAGATAGAGCTCTCCTGGAATGTCCCAGACTTCGTGTAGACGGCCACGAGTTCGTCGGGATTCGGGAACGGCAGTGGATTGAGGAGCACGCCGTTGACGACGGAGAAAAGGGCGGTATTCGCGCCGATCCCCAAGGCGAGCGTCAGGATAGCGATCGCGGTAAATCCAGGATTCTTCCCAAGCACTCGTAATCCATAGCGGACGTCTTGCCAAAAGCTCATCATGGGACACTCTCCTCAAGTACACCCACGGCTGCAAGGCTTCTGGAGGTAGAAACGAGGTTACAGTCGTTTTTGTTTCGCGAAATTCGGAATTGGAATTGTCTGTGCGCTGGGACCGGAGGAAAAGAGAGTTGGAAGTTTAAGGTTGAAGGGAGAAAAGTTGATTTAGAGATTTTAGTTAACAAGTGCCATTTTCCTCTTCCTATATTTTTCATAGGTGTTCATTCTAAAAGACTTAGTGAATGGTAACTCAGAAACTCAGAGGCGCTGGGGCAGTTTCCGATTACGCCCCCGTACGGAGAGCCAGTTACCTCTTTCAGCGATCCAGGACACAAACGTCTGGATGTGCCGCGCTGCGGTTCCATACAATGGATTCACACGAATTGCGACGTTCACGCACTGGAGAGACACCATGGCTGAAGCTCCTTACATGGTAAGGCGCACCAATCCGAGGTTCTCGTTTTTTGCAGATGCCGAAGTTACCCTTCGCGACGGAACGTGGGTTCGCGGACAGCTTGACGAATTGAGCTTGCGTGGTTGCTATATCGATACGCTCGAACCCATTCCCATTCGAACGAAATTGCGTCTCCGCATCAGCGATGGCATAAGCACATGCGAACTGCGCGGCAAAGTGATCTACATTCATTCTGGCGGCGGCTTTGGAATTTTCGGCATGGGCGTGCTGTTTGAAGAGATGGATGCCGAGCAGCACTCCGCAATCGACGCGTGGCTGCGCGGACTCGCCGGGCATCCTGGTAAAGATTTGGGAATGAACTCCTTCTCATAAATCAGAGGCTAGATCGCACAGAATCAACAGCCCGTGTTGTAATCAGAGCTGCTAAATAAAGGTCGATTTGCTGCAGCTGGTACCGGTAATCAGCTCCCAAGCGGGAACCTCCACGCACTTGCCCTGTCATGCGACTTACCGAGACTTAGCCTGCCGCCAGACCGGTCGCCCGAACAAGAGGTTGAGTTTGGGTTAAATTAAGTGAAGAATCGCTGCGACATGCTACTCGCTCGAAGCCTAAGCAGTGGAATCGATCGCGCCGTCAGGTCAGCTTTGGCTGCCGCAATCCATTTCTTCAGTATCGACGTTACCCGCTGTTTGAGGTTGTGGAAGGCCGGATTCCAGTGGCGAGATTCTCCCACAATAACCGTTAGGTGGGCCTGCAAGTAATCCGCTTCGGTACAAATCTTTAATGTCGTTCTCAGTGGTTGGTCCTGCAGCGGAAAACTTGCCTTGGGGCTAAAACAGCTTTTCGCGAACAACAATCTCTCGTTGAAAAAAAGCCAGCCTCAGTCCCGCTGCTCTGTGACCGGCTGGGCTGCGACTGACGGCACGGCTGCGTGCAGCCCTCTTCCGAACCCTTGCTTTATGAGTTTGAAAATTGTGCGCCGATTTTCGAGTATCGATTTCAGCCACGCGAGGCGGCCCATTTGCGGAAAATAAATTCCTCGGAAGCACAGGCGTGCGATAAGGATGTTGATGCGATAACCCAGCGGCTTGTGGTTCAGTGAATCCACCGCTTTTTCGATGGCCTCCGGACTGTAAGAGTTAGCCCACCCAATTCGTACCTCGTTATGAGCCTCTTCGATGCTCATCTTCAACGGCGTATGGGCCATCGCAAAGGGAATGAACTCTTGCCAGTGCTTCGGACGGGTGAGCCGCCCGGCAGCTTCCAGCTTTTTGTATAGGGGCGTCGCAGGCAGTGGGGTCATCAGACCAAAGATAGGCAGTCCCGGAGGCCAAGTGCGAATTTCCTTCAGAGTTCGCTCCGCTACGCCAGGGGTGTCATTGTCCATGCCAAAGATAAAAGAGGTAATGGCAAAAACGTTGCGCCGGGCGAGCCGGTCGAGCACCACGGCATATTCACCTGGCTTGTTGAAGCCTTTTTTTACGTCAGCAAGATTGGCGGGATCGATGGATTCCATTCCGATGAATATCCACTTGCCTCCTGCGGCCGCGATCAGATCAACTAGTTCCTCATCGCGCAGCAGATTGGCGCTGATCTGGGCGACCCAATGCACTTGCGCGTTAGCCGCGATGATGTCTCGCAACAATGATTTTGTACGCTTTACGTTGATGGCAAAATTGTCGTCGATGAAAAATACGGCAATCTGGCCGCCTTCCTCCCGCGCGCGCGCTTTCAGCAGCAAGAGTTCGTTCACCACGCTTTCATTGGTACGAAAGCGGATGGAGTCGCCAAAGAATCCCGTCACAGTGCAAAACTCGCATCCGTAGGGACAGCCGCGCCCGGACTCCACGGGAATAATTCGAAAGGTTCCCCAACCAGCACCCACTCGCTTGAGCAGTGGATGCAATATGCCCGGGAGCAAATTGAATTGGTCCAGTTTGATTTTGTCCCATGGAATCTCCGGATAGGGCTGGAGTGATGGTTTGCGCTCTTGGCCAAAGTCGTCCACTGGCGCGTAGACATCTTTGAGCGTGCCGCGCGCGGCATCTTCCACGATTTTGGGCCACGTTTCATCAGCTTCGCCAAGAGCAACCGCGTCGGCATGGCGCGAGCCGCCGTCACGCCCGAGAGCCTCATCGGCCATTTCCGTGACGTGCGGGCCGCCCATTACGACCTTTACTCCCACGGCGCGCACCGCGTCCGCCATGCGATAGGCTTTGGCGATCATCCTAGTCATCGCACCGATGCCAACCAGTCCGACATTTTGTTCACGCACGTATCGCGCAATACTTTCTTCATCCATGGGCTGCGCGTTGCCGTCAATCAGCACTACCTCGTGGCCAGGCGGAGTCAGTGCTTGCAGCAGAAACATCCAAAGATGCGGCATGAAGTTGCGGGTCACGCCGTTATCTGGGTTGTACAGTAAGATTTTCATTGAAGCGGAATTTCTATTTTAGAAACAGGACAACGGGAACTGCCCACATTCTGATGGTCATAAGAGTTGACAAAGCTTTTGAGTGGCTCCATCAACGGAGTATAAGCCGCTAAGGAATGCATGACTGTTCGAAATTGCACATCTCGTCCGTGTGGGCCATTATCTCCTAATTCATAATTAATGCAGTAATCATAAACGGGCCCGCTGCCCGATAGTTGGAAACTTGCGGACCAACTAAGGTATGCTCACTCTCAACTATGGCACGATTGACGGGTCCTGAGCGCCGCCGCAAGGGCCGGCTCAGGCTTCCACAGACTGTTCGCGTGAGACCGTCCGACCCTCAACGGCATGACTTCGACGAAATCTTGCCCACTCTGAACACTTCGCGCGACAGCGTCTATTTTGCTTCCAAGAACGAGTTCTATACGGAAGGCATGCGGCTGTTTGTCACCTATCCCTATTCCGATGGACCTGGCTCGCTCAACCGCGAGTCCCTCGGCAAAGTAGTTCGCATCGACGATCTCGGCCACGGCCGCCGCGGCATCGCCGTCGAGATTTTGATGCCCGTCTACCTCGGCGGCAAAGAAACCCTGAAGTAATAGTCTGCGAAAGATTGCGGAAAATGCTGATGCTGATGACGTAGCAAGTTTGGACCAGGTACTCCACACCTTTGTAGCCGACGGCCTACTTTAAGGCTGGACGCAGTAATTTGCGATTGCGAAGACGCGACAAGCAGATGACACGCGCGGAGAAGCGCCTGGGAGCGCGCTGGACGCAGGGCGTGACGGCGGCTACACTGTTTGTATTCCGCTTGTTTTAAATCGATTGCGCGCAAATTCGTGCGAGGAATGGTCGGGAATGCTGCGTTTTTACACGGCGGGTGAATCGCATGGACAGGCGCTGCTGGCGTTTATCTCCGGTCTGCCCGCGCAACTGCCTATAGACGTGAAATTCATCAATCACGAGCTGCGGCGCCGGCAACTTGGGTATGGGCGCGGCGGACGGCAGAAGATTGAAAAAGACACCGCGGAAATTTTCGCGGGAGTGCGCCACGGGAAGACCATCGGGGCGCCGATTGCGCTGCGAATTGAGAATCGCGATTGGGCGAACTGGGAAAAATTCCTGCCCGTGGAAGCTGCGGGAGACGATTCTGGGGAGCGCAAGCTCATCGCACCGCGCCCAGGCCATGCTGATCTTGCGGGGTCGCAGAAATTCGATTACCACGACGCGCGGTACATTCTAGAGCGAGCCTCGGCCCGGGAAACGGCGGCACGCGTGGCGGCGGGGGCGTTTGCAAAACTGCTCCTGCGCGAATTCGGCACCGAGATTGCCAGCCACACGATTCAAGTGGGGCACGTGCGCTTGGAAAAACCCGCCACGTGGAAAAAAATCCACGCCGTGAGCGCAGACCTGGATTCTCCTTTGCGGTGTATTGATGCCGTGGCGCAGGAAAAGATGAAAGCGGAAGTGGATGCGGTCTTGAAAGTCGGCGACACCGTGGGCGGGATTTTTGAAATTGTGGCCCACAATGTGCCGGTGGGCCTGGGCAGCCATGCGCAGTGGGACGAAAAGCTGGATGGCCGGCTGGCGCAGGCGCTGATGAGCGTGCAGGCGGTAAAAGCCGTGGAGATCGGCGGAGGCGTAGCGGGGGCAGGTTCCTTTGGAAGCGAAGTGCAGGATGAGATTTTTTACGAGAAGTCAGCGCGACGCTTCCGGCGGCCCACGAACCGCGCCGGCGGATTGGAAGGCGGGATCACGAACGGTGAGGACGTAGTGGTGCGCGGATACCTGAAACCGATTTCGACTTTGCGGCAGCCGCTGCACACGACGGATATGGTCACGAAAGAGCCGGTGAAGGCCGCGTATGAACGATCCGACTGGTGCGTGGTGCCTGCGGGCGCGGTGGCTGGGGAAGCCATGGTTGCACTTGTGCTGGCGGATGCTTTTCTGCAAAAATTTGGGGGAGATTCCCTCGCGGAGATGCGGCGGAATTTCGACAACTATGCCAGACAAATTGACGAGTTCTGAACCTGCCAGCGCCGCGGCCACCGAGACGCCGCAAGCGGCTTCTGCCGCGCGAAAGATTTATCCGATCATCAAGTACGGCGATCCCGTCCTGGAGAAACCGGGCGCGCCCGTAAAAAAGTTCGACGCGGAATTGGAGCAACTCGCCGAAGATATGTTCGCTTCCATGTACGCGGCGCAGGGCGTGGGTCTGGCAGCGCCGCAAATTGGATTGAGCTTGAGACTTGCGGTGGTGGACGTAACCGGCGGGAAGAATCCCGAAGCCAAGATCGTGCTGGCGAATCCGGAGGTGATTCACGCGGAAGGGGAAGTTCGGGAAGAAGAGGGTTGCCTCTCGGTTCCAGGCTTTCGGGGATACGTGCTGCGGCCGCAGTTTGTTACCATCAAGGCACAGAACGCCAAGGGCGAGGCGTTTGAAATTCGCGGGGAAAACCTGCTGGCGCGCGCGTTCTGCCATGAAATCGATCACCTCAATGGAATTCTTTTTTTGCAGCACCTCAGCATGCTGAAGCGCGACCTGATCAAACGTAAAATCAAGAAGCTCAGGAAACAGGGCGAGTGGTAAGTGCCGGAGCTGGCCGCCCGGCGGCCGCAGTGGGTTGATGATGCGAATCGTATTCTGCGGCACTCCATCGTTCGCGGTTCCCACGCTCAAACATCTGCTGGCACAAACGGAGTTTGAAATCACTGGCGTGATTACGCAGCCGGACCGGCCGCGCGGGCGCGGCTTGCGCGTAACACCTTCTCCAGTCAAGGAGACTGCGCTGGCCGCCAGCGTGCCTGTGCATCAACCGGAAAAAATCCGCTCACCGGAATCGGAAGAATTGTTGCGGCGCCACTCGCCGGATTGCATCGTCATCATCGCTTACGGCCAAATTATCCCTGCGCGCCTCCTCACCATTCCGAAGCTCGGCTGGTTCAACCTGCATGCCTCGCTGCTGCCGAAATATCGCGGGGCGGCCCCCATTCAATGGGCCATCGCCAACGGCGAAACACAAACGGGCCTCACCACCATGCGCATCGATGCCGGCATGGACACGGGGGACATTCTTCTGCAAAAGCCAATCAACATTGCACCCGACGACACCACAGCCTCTCTCGCGACGCGATTGGCCGAGGCCGGGGCGCCACTCATGGCCGAGACACTGCGGGGCGCAGGGGCGGGCACCGTTTCTGCAAAGCCCCAGGACCATGCTCAAGCCACGTCCGCGCCGCTGCTAAAGAAGGACGACGGAAAAATCGACTGGGCACGTTCCGCGCACGAAATCTACAACCGCATACGCGCCTTTACTCCCTGGCCGGGAGCTTTCACCACTTTTCGCGGCAACACTTATCACCTTGTGGCGGAGCCGGTGTCTAACCAAATGAGTGCCGCGCCTTCTCTGGTTCCAGGCACGTTGCGCATCGTCAAGGACTTTTGGGCGAGCCCCGGGAAGCCGGGAAAGCTAGCCGCACTGCTCGTATCTTGCGGCGGAGCAACCGAATTGCGGGTTCTTTCCGTCAAACGGGAAGGCGGCAAAAGCGCTGACGCCCTGGAATTCGCGCACGGAGTGCGGTTGACCGAAGGTGAACGCTTTGGAAACAGTTGATTTGCGCGACGCCGACCACTAGGACATACTTCAAGTCTGCCCTTTGCACTTTAGATGAAACACTCTTTGACTGCCTTGGTAACTGGAGCTCACCATCCATGAAGATCTCTAAGTCGTCGAGAAAATGCGGAAACGTGCGTTTACGCGGGAAGGATTTCGCCCGTGCAGCGGCTTGCTGGATGCTCGTTGCACAGCTAGTGGGATTGCCGATTGCTTTGGCGGAGGATGAAAAATCCGTTTCCACGCCAACGGCTGCTAGCGCCGCGAACGATCCTGTCTTGAAAGCGATGCAAAGCGAGATTGCGCGAGCAACCGCGGAGCTCGGCAAAATGGAACAGCCGCCTTACTACCTCAGTTATACGGTGTACGACCAGGATTTCGTGGTGCTGGCGGGGGC
>Ga0209648_10004804_pt1 | contig 11492 bp, 11 predicted proteins | sample GraSoi2013_115cm_FD_185830 | JGI IMG/M metagenome (GOLD analysis project Ga0209648, IMG submission 185830) | Grasslands soil microbial communities from the Angelo Coastal Reserve, California, USA - Sample 9_17_2013_115cm (SPAdes) (version 2) | ecosystem: Environmental > Terrestrial > Soil >...
AGCGACGCTGTGGAGCCACATTCCGCTTGCAAAAGGGATGCGCTCGCGGCCTGCACGGACACGGCGGAGGAGGAACTCTTCGCGCAGCTGATAGTCGTGCTCCCCGTAGACCATCGGCAGGCGTACGGAGGTTGCGCCCCGTGGCAGGTAGACATCTTCGACGTCGAGCTTGTCGTACTGCTCCATACCGGGCATCAGGTCGCGATACGGATAACGATTCGGGCGCACTGCCGACGTTTCGTCGAGGGGCACCGGGTCGGTCTCGCGGTCCTGGTTCAGCGCTCCAAATGCGCGGTACACGTCGATGCTGGAGATCACGACCAGCCGCACGCCGGCGGGCAGCGCCTCGAGGACCAGCTCGGCGTCGGCGCGCGTCAACGCGCGGCAGTCGATCGCGGCGTCGGGTTTGAAATCGGCCAGGTCTTTGCGATGCGACGCGAGCTGGGTCCGCTCTACGTGCAGGTGCCGCACGGCCGGCATGTCGGCGGGCTCCAGGTGGCCGCGGTGGACGATCAACACGTCATGGCCCGCGGCGGCGAGCTCCTCGACGATGGCGCGCCCGATGAATCGCGTCCCGCCGAAGACGATGACTCGCAAGCCCGCGCCTGTCGCGTTTAACGGGTGACCAGGACGGCCGAATGCGGATTCTTTTCCACGATCAGGTCGATCAGGCCCCACTTCTTAGCTTCTTCGGGGTTCATGAAGAAGTCGCGCTCCATCGCGCGCTCGACGTCCTCGAGCGGCCGGCCGGTGTGCTTCGTGTAGATGCGGGCCATGGCTTCGCGCTGGCGCAGGATCTCCTGCGCGTGCAGCTGGATGTCGGACGCCTGCCCCTGGATGCCCTGCGTGAACGGCTGGTGGATGAGGATCTGCGCGTGCGGCAGAGACATGCGCATCCCTGGGTCTCCGCCCGCCAGGAGGATCGACGCGCCGCTCGCGGCCAGCCCCGTGCACAGCGTCGCGACCTTCGGGCTCACGTACTGCATCGCGTCGTAGACCGACAGGGCCGCGGTCAGCGAGCCTCCCGGGCTGTTGATGTAGAGCTGGATGTCGCGATCCGGCGCCTCGCTCTCGAGGAACAGCAGCTGCGCGGTTACAGCGCTGGCGAGGTCGTCGTCGATCACGCCGCGCAGAAAAATGATCCCGTCTTTCAACAGGCGGGAGTAGATGTCATACGCGCGCTCGCCACGTCCGTCGTTGCTGATGACTGTCGGGATCATGTTTGTGCGGTTACCTCCGTGTGTCGAAACCGATTGGTGGTTTTGGCCTGGGCGGCGGGTTCGCCATCGCCAGGTACGCGCTGAAGTCGGCCACGCTGCGCAGCGCCTCTAACGGTAGCGAGGCCGTGGCCAGGCGGAGCTTGACGGGCGGATCCTCCGGCCACGCTCTCTGTTCGGCATCTGCCCCGAGCAGGCGGGCCAGGTCGGCGTAGATGTCGGCGGGCCGGGCGCCGAGCGCATGGGCCACGGCCAGCAGCCGCTCCGTCGAGACCTCTTTCCTCCCACGCTCGACCTCGGAGAGGTGGGCGGGCGAAAGGCCGGCCTCGCCGGCGACCTCGGTGAGCGTGCGGCGGGTCGCCTCGCGACGCTGGCGCAGGACGGCGCCGAGGGCGCTTCTCACGAGCCGGGCGGATTCGCTGTAGGCGAAAACCATTCTTTCGTAGCAAATCATACGACGGGGAATTTGTCCTTTGTTTCGCCCTCTCCCCGACCCTCCCCCGCTTCGCGGGGGAGGGGGACTTAGTCCTTCAGGTTGGTTGGGTCTAGGAGTTCTTCTTTGGGGCGTTCGATCACATTGCGCGATCTCATGATCTCGATCAGCTTCTTTCGGCCTTTGGGGGGGCCGATCATGATCGCGCCTACCAGGCGGTCGTCTTTGAAGAAGAGCTTGCGGTAGAACTTCTCGTCGAAGTCGTACGTGCGCACCGACTCGAGGTCGGGCTGCACGTCGGGGGTTACGCCCATCACCGCCAGCGTCGACCCGAACATCGTCGTCGTGTAGGTGGGCACATCGAAGAAGTCCTCATCCGCGCCGGCCATGTTGCGCGCGGCCACCTCTCCATGCGCTATGGCGTTGTCCCAGGTGCCCATCTGGTTGTGCCGCTCGACCATCAGGTCGTAGAACACCGCGACGTCCCCGGCCGCATACACGTCGGGCGCCGACGTGCGCAGCTTGGAGTCGGTGACGATGCCCTTGTTGAGCTCGATACCCGCGTCGCGCGCCGGCTCCGTGTAGTAGTCGAGGCCGACTCCATAGGTCAGAAGGTCGAAGTCGACCTTGAACCCGTTCACCGTCTTCGCTGTGAACCGGCCGTTGGTGCGGCTGAATCTCTCGACCTCGTCACCCACCAGGAACTGCACGTCCTGGGCCTCGCCCAGCTGCCGGCACAACCGGCCGCCTTCCTCATCAAGCACGTAGCGAAGAAACCACGGTCCGCGCATGATCCAGGTGAGCTTCGCCTTCTTGCGAAAGCTCACGCCTTCGGCGAGCTCGTAACCGATGAAGCTTCCCCCCATCACGAGCACCCGTTCCGACGCGTCCGCCTTCTCGATGATCGCGTCCGTGTCGTCGAGCGTTTGAAAGCCCAGGCAGGCGGAAACTTCGTCCGAACCGGGCCAGGGCGGAGGCTTGGGCCGGCCACCCGTCGCGATCAGCAGCGCGTCGTACGGAAACTCCTGGCCGCGGTTCGTGTGCACGACCTTGGTGCGTGGATCGATCTCCGTCGCCCAGGTCTCGAAATGGATCTCGAGGTTGCGATTGGCGTAGTCCTCGACCGTCCGCATCAGCACCTTCTCGCGCCGCACCTGGCCTCGCAGGTAGCGTGGCAGCGCGACGCGGTTGTAGAGGGGATGACGCTCCGCGGCGATCATGACGATCGATGCGTCGGCGTCCGCCTTGCGCAGCTCCTCGGCAGCCGTCTGGCCGGCGATCCCGTTTCCGATGACGACGTATCGCTTCGTCATTTAAAGAAGCAATCCGTAGATGTACGCGCTGTCGTCGTCATTCGCGAGATCGTATCCGGAAGCCGTCATGTCATCGGCGGCCGGGTGGTCGCGCGGAAGCGAGACGCTCACGTGACTCAGCCCGTCGGCATCCGCCTCGAAGCGCAGCGACATCAGCAGGTCGCGCAGGGCGCCGCTGCGGCCCGCTAGGAAGGCGACGGCCAGGTTGCTGCCCCACGGTTCCCTCAGAGCAGCCAGCGCGCGCCCACCAGGACCGACCCGGAGCATGCCGATTTTCGCGAGGCGTTCGAGCTCGCTCCCATCCATGTCGCGCGCGCCGTTGAAGTCGGCTGGGACACCGTGATAGAGCTCGATGCCGGGACTGTTCTCGACGGCCGGCCACAACATCCGGGCTTCAGCGGGATCGGGCATCCGTGCGGGCTCGCCCCCTTCCATGCGAGGGCCGCGCCACCAGCGCACATCGACCAGGCGGCGGAATCCCATCGATTCGAAGAGGGGCACCGCGTCTGGATTCCCGGTCCCGAGGCGCATCTCGCGGAACCCCTGCTCTCTGGCGTCGGCGATGGCGGACGCAAGCATGGCGCGCGCGAGGCCCTGGCGCCGATGGGTGCTCGCGACGCGCAACCCTTCGTACCAGATCACGCCCGAAGCGATGGGCCTGAGGCGTTGCACGCCGACGACCACGCCCTCGAGCTCGGCGGCCTGGAAAGCCGAACTGGAGTCGGCGAGCCATTCGTCGAACACGCGCGGCAGGTAGTCGTGGCCGTCCCAGATGTCGCGCGAGATCTCGGCCACTCGGTCGCGATCCGCGGCCCTCATAGGCCGGAGGCTCAGCTCCGAGGCTGCCAATGCGCAACTCCAGACAGAACTGTTCCGCCTTTGAAGACCAGCTCGTCATTTTCGCGGGCGAGCAGCTGCACGAGCATCTCCCGTCCGATTGCCTCGTCCCAGGCGTCTCCCAGCAACGCGCGGGCGTCAACCACCGCTTCGTCGAGACCGGTGTACCGGGTGACGCTCTGGTACGTGAGGAACTTGACGTCCGGCGCGATGCCAATCTGCATCAGCAGCATGAAAAGATCGCTGAAGCGCGGCATCCGCGGACCCACATCACCCTGCAGGCGCTTGCGGATTGCGGCCGCCGGGTGAGGCAGGTCGCTCTCGCGCAGCATGATGAAGACGCGCTCCCGCGCGGACCGCTCCAGCTTGGCGATGAACGGCACGACGTCCGCGATGCCGTACAGGACGTGGCTGCAGATCACGAGGTCCGCCGGAGCGACCTCGGCGTCCTCCCAGGTGCTGGCGACCACAGTCATGTTGTCGCGCGGCGGGATCATCGACCGCATCCCCTCCGACGGCTCGACGGCGGTGACCCACTCGAGGCGTTCTGACAGCGGGACCGCATGGCGCCCGGTACCGGCCCCGGCGTCGATCAGGGTCTTGAGCGGCGACACGTACGGATCGATGACTTTGAGGAACTCGTCGGCCCGCGCCTGGGTCGAGCGGGCGAAGCTTGGAGCACGCCGGTCCCAGTAGCCCGGGTCGGGGTGCGTGCCGGCGCGCGTCGCCCTTTCCTCCACGATTTGCTTCCAGTTCTCCACCCAATCCATAGCCGATCGAAAATACCGGATGCTTCGCTGTCGGCGATTCGCAGGCAGTTTTTAACAAGGCTGGGGACAAACCGGGGACAACTCAGGAGAGGCTGTTCCACATCCTGGGGTGCGGTGGGCGCGGGGCACCAGATGTTGGGCCGGAAGCGTCGGGGAGCAATAGGATAGGCGCGTGGTGGAAACCGAGTTCACGAGCGCCGAGTCCAAGGTGCTGTCGCGGTACTTCACCAATCTCGACCGCCGGGTCTTCGCCCTGCGAAACCTGCCCGAGGTCGTCAAGGGCGCCTTGTTCTCGCGCTACTCGCGGACCGAGAAGAGCTTGCGGCGCGTGCTCCTGGAAGAGTTCATCAACGAACCGGACTCCGGGTTTGAGGGGCTCACCGGCAACCCGATCGACAGCGACGACATGGTGGCAATTCGACATGCCGAGGAGTTCTACGAGCGCGTCCTGGTGGGTTATGGAGACGATTCGGTGGCGGAGCTCGCCGGAGCGCACGTCGCTGTGGAGCGCACGTCCACGCTCGCCGCCAAGGCGCTCGAAGACAGCCGGATCGGAATCTCACCGCTGGAAAAGTCGACGCGCTACGTCCGGTTCGATCGCCCCGGACCAGACGGCCGCCACCTGTTCTATCGCGGGCCGGAGCTGGCGCATCCGCAATATGAGCCCGCCGCCGATGCGTTGTTCGCGGTCTACAGCAGCATGGTCGAGCCGGTCACCGAGGCGATCCGGGCGCGCTATCCAATCGAGGCGGGCGAGACCGACCGGGCCTGGAAATCGGCGACCAGGGCCAAGGCGCTCGACCTGCTCCGCGGCCTCCTCCCCGCCGGGGCGCTGACGAACCTGGGGCTGTTCGGCAATGGCCGGGCTTTCGAGTACCTCATCACCAAGATGGCGGCGCACGAGCTGCCGGAGTGCCGGCGGCTCGCCACAGACCTCCACCAGGAGCTCGCCCTTGTCATCCCAGCCTTCGTGAAGCGGGCTCTGGACGATCGGTACGGGCGCCCGGCCGCCGAGCGGATGGCCAAGATCAGGGAGGCGATGGCGTCCATCGCCCGGCGCGGGGCCGCGGAGCCCGTGACACACCCCTCAGTCAAGCTCGTCGAGTTCGACCCCGACGCGGAGCGCAAGGTCGTGGCCGCTGCGCTCTTTCCGCACTCGGACCTGAGCCTCGACGAGCAGACCGCCGGTCCCGAGCAGGTCCTGGAGGCCCTCCTGGGCGATCGCGCCAACCGCCGCCAGCGAGCGCCGCGGGCGCTGGAGCACGCGCAGTACACCTTCGAGATCGTGGCCAACTTCGGCGCGTATCGCGACCTGCACCGCCACCGCATGCTCACGCAAGACAGGCAGGTCCTGGGCACGTCCCTCGGATACGACCTGCCGCCGGGATTGACAGACCTGGGCGTGGCAGCCCGCTTCCGCGCCGCAGTCGAGGAAGCCGCCGCCGTCCATCCGAGGCTCGAGCGCGACACCGGCCCGGCGCTGGCCCAGTACATCGTCCCGCTGGCGTTTCGCGTCCGGTGGTACTTCCGCGCGACGCTGCGCGAGGTGTACCACCTGTGCGAGCTCAGGACCACCCCGCAGGGTCACCCCGACTATCGCTGGGTGGCCCAGGAGATGTTCCAGCGGGTCAAGGAGGTTCATCCGCGGCTGGCCAGGTACGCGACGTTTGTCGACCTTGGACCTGGCGACGAGCTCGAGCGGCGCCGCTCGGAGCGGCGAATTGACGAAAAGCTCAGCGCTTTGGATCGCCCCGTGAGATAGTTACGCTCCATCGTCGTAAGGAAAGGAAGGAGTGTGGTCGTGCAGGAAGGAGTGGTTGTTTTGAGCGAAGTTTTGCTGCCTCGCGGCCCTGAGCGCCGCAACGGCGACAGGCGGGCGTTTATGGAGCGGCGGTACAGCGAACGGCGTGACCCGGTGCGCGCCACGGCCGGTCGACGCGGTGTCTGGCCGTTCGATCGCCGGATCGCCGAGCGCCGCATGCTCGAGCGCCGCGAAGGCTGGCCGGTTCTCCAGGCGGAATAGCCTCGGCCCGGCCGGCGCTCATCGTCCACGGCGGGGCCGGCCCGGTTCCGCAAGTTGAGCGCGCTCCCCGTCAGGCGGCCGTCGAACACGCGCGGGACGCCGGCTGGAGCGAGATTGGAGGGGGAGCGCTGGCCGCGGTCCTCGCCGCGGTCCGGCTGATGGAAGACGAGCCCCTCCTGAACGCAGGCATCGGCGCTTGCCTCAACCTGGATGGGGTCGTGGAGCTGGACGCCGGGGTGATGGAGGGGGCCGAGCTGCGAGCCGGCGGCGCGGCCGGGCTGAAGGACGTGCGGCACCCCATCGACCTCGCCCTCGAGATCATGCGTGACGGCCGTCACGTCCTCCTCGCGGGAGACGGTGCGTCACGCTTTGCTAGTGAGCACGGGATCGAGATGGCGGACCCGTCGGTCTTCATCACGGATCGCAAGCGGCAGGAGCTGCTCCACGGCGCCGACACCGTCGGGGCGGTGGCGCGGGATGCAGAGGGGCGGCTGGCCGTCGCGGTTTCCACCGGAGGCATCAACGGAAAGCTGCCCGGCCGGATCGGCGATTCTCCGATACCCGGCGCCGGCTTCTACGCCGACGATCGCTTCGGCGCCGTCTGCGGCACCGGACACGGGGAGGCATTCATCCGCCTCGGGCTGGCCAGGTTGATGGTGGTCGAGCTAGAGCACGGGATGTCCGCGGCGGAGGTCGCGGATGGAGCGGTCAAGCTGTTGCGGAACTCGCTGCACGCGTTGGGGGGAGTGATCGTGATCGCCCGCGAGGGGCCGCCCGAAGCCGCCTTCAACACCCCCGCGATGCCTTTCGCTCTGGCGCACTAGGTGGATTCCGCCAACACCGGGGAGCTCGTCGCTCTCGCGCTGAAGCGCGCCGGAGTCAGCCACCTGTTCACGCTCAACGGCGGCCACATCTGGCCGATCCTGACCGGCGCCACTGAGCACGGCATCCGGATCATCGACGTGCGCCACGAGCAGTCGGCCGCGTTCGCGGCCGAGGGTTGGGCGAAGGTGACCCGCCAGGTCGGTGTCGCCGCCGTCACCGCAGGACCCGGCGTGACCAATGCGGCGACCGCGCTCGCCCAGGCCCAGTCGGGCGACAGCCCGATCTTCGTGATCGGCGGCCGGGCGCCGGCGGCCCGGTGGGGCATGGGCTCGCTGCAGGAGATGGATCACCTCGAGGTCGTGCGGAGCCTGACGAAGAAGGCCGTCACGCTGGAGTCCGCGGAAGAGGCGTACGGACTCGCGGCCGAATGCATGCGCACAGCGCTGAGCCGCCGCACAGGCCCGACCTTCATGGACGTCCCCCTGGACACCTTCATGTTGGGGGCGGCGGACGTACCCGAAGCCACCGAGCACTTGACCCCCGATCTCGGACCGTCGCCGGACCCAGACCTCGTCCAGCACGCCGCCAGGTTGATTCGGGAGGCGGAGCGGCCGGCGGTGATCGCGGGCGGCACCGTGTGGTGGGCTCACGCCGAAGTGGAGTTGAAAGACCTGATAGAGACAGCCAGTCTGCCGCTGGTGGTCAACGGCATGGCCCGCGGCGTGCTGCCGCCCGGCCACCCGCTCTTCGTGCAGCGTGCGCGAGGGCCTGCCCTCGGCGAAGCCGACCTCATCGTGGTGATCGGTGCGCTGCTCGACTTCCGGCTCAACTACGGCCAACCACCCGTCTTCGCGGAGGATTCCCGCCTCATCTACATCGACGCCGACGCGTACCGCAAGCCGAGGCCAGCGGAGGTCGCGATCTACGGCGACGTCAAAGCCGCGCTTTCCGCGCTGGTCGCGGCCGTCAGCGGCACGCCAGAACGTGGAGCATGGCTCGAGAAACTTCGGGAAGCCGACGCCGCGTCACGCCGGCGCGACGAGGCCATGACGCGGTCCGACTCGTCGCCGGTGCACCCGGCGCGGCTGATCGCCGAGGTCGACGCCTTCTCGGACGAAGACGCGATCCTGGTCGGCGACGGCGGAGACTTCATCTCGTTCGCCGGCCGGGTCATCGAGCGCGCCCGGCCAGGGTTGTGGATCGACCCCGGACCGTTTGGCGCCCTGGGCTCCGGACCGGGATATGCGATGGCGGCCAAGCTCGCGCACCCCGGGCGGCAGGTGGTGCTGCTGTCCGGCGACGGGGCCTTCGGCTTCTCGGCGATGGAGTTCGACACGATGGTCCGCCACGACATCCCGGTCGTCTGCGTAGTCGGCAACAACGGGATCTGGGCGCTGGAGAAGCACCCGATGCTGAACATGCTCGGGGTGAGCATCGCGGCCGATCTCGGGGACCGGACCCGCTACGACAAGGTGGTCGAGGCGCTCGGAGGTTACGGGGAGATGGTGGACCGGCCGGAGGAGATCAGGCCGGCCCTCGAACGCGCGTTCAAGTCAGGGCTGCCGGCCTGCATCAACGTAATTTGTGACCCTTCCGCGGAATATCCGCGATCATCTGTGCTGATGTGAGCGCAGCACAGCTCAAGCCCGTTGTCGAGGCAGACGAATGGAGAACTGCCCAGGCGCAGTTCGACGAGGCCGCCGAAATCATCAAGCTCGAACCGTGGCTGCGCGAGGTGCTGCGCGAGGTGCAGCGCGAGTTCACGTGCAACTTCCCCGTGAAGATGGACAGCGGTCACATGAGGATGTTCACCGGCTATCGCGTGCAGCACAACATCAACCGCGGCCCGGCCAAGGGCGGCATCCGCTACCACCCTGATGTCTCACTGAACGAGGTCAAGGCGCTCTCCATGTGGATGACGTGGAAATGCGCCGTGGTCAACATTCCCTTCGGCGGCGCCAAAGGCGGAATCATCGTCAACCCGAAGGAGCTCTCGCTCAACGAGCTCGAGCACATGACGCGCCGGTTCGCGACCGAGATCTCGATCCTCATCGGCGCCGACCGCGACATCCCGGCTCCCGACGTCAACACCGACGGCCAGACGATGGCCTGGATCATGGACACGCTGTCGATGCACCTCGGCTACTCGGTTCCCGCGTCCGTGACGGGCAAGCCGATCGAGGTCGGCGGATCGCTCGGCCGCATCGAGGCCACAGGCCGCGGCGTGACCATCTGTGCGATGGCGGCGCTGGAGCATCTGAACCGCCTGCCCCATCAGACGCGCGTCGCGGTGCAGGGGTTTGGCAATGTCGGCAGCATCAGCGCCAAGCTGCTCGAAGAGTCAGGCTGCACGGTGGTCGCGGTGTCGGAGGACTACGGGGGCATCTACAACCCGCTTGGCCTCTCGATCAAGCGGGTGCTCGAGTACCGCGCCCGCGAGAAGACGCTGAACGGTTTCCCCGGCGCGCAGGAGATCGGCAACCAGGAGCTGCTGGGCGTCGACTGCGACCTGCTGGTGCCCGCCGCCATCGGCAACCAGCTCACCTCGCGCAACGCGCGCGACGTCAAAGCGAAGCTCATCGTCGAGGGCGCCAACGGGCCCACAACCCCTGAGGCGGATGCGATCTTTCGCGAGCGCGACATCTTCGTCGTGCCGGACATCCTGGCGAATGCGGGCGGTGTCACGGTTTCCTATTTCGAGTGGGTGCAGGACTTACAGTCGTTCTTCTGGTCCGAGCACGAGGTCAACCAGAAACTGAAGGCGATCCTTTCGAGAGCATTCTCCGAGGTGCTCAAGACCAAGCTCGAGAAAAAGGTCGACATGCGCATGGCCGCGTACTGCCGGGCGGTGGCACGCGTTGCCGGCGCCACACGCGAGAGAGGCCTCTACCCCTAGCCGGTGAGATCCCTCTCGGAGCTAACGGGCCAGAACCTCGTCTGGAACGTTCAGGCCGGCAGCGCGGGCATTCCTGACCAGGCTCAGCAGAGCTACGTGCTCTTCATGGGCACCGAGCCTGTCGTCCAGGCACAGACGATATGGCAGCGCAACGATCACTTCGACGTGATCATGGAATCGGGCGAAGGCACCTACCAGGTGCACATGGACCTTACGGGCCCCAAGCGGTCCTCGGTGGTCTGGAAGCTCGGCGAGACCGCAAGCGCCGCGGCCTTCGAGCTCGTGTCCGAAAGCATCATCACTTGCACCGGGTGGATCAACACCGCCAGCCAGCGAACACTGGCGTGGGCGCCGACGCACGAGATGGGCGGGGAGTACGCCATCTTCGTTCCAGGCGGCCCGCGTTTGATCACCCTCGCGGCGGCGGCGTCGCTCCACATCGGAGGGAACCCGGGCGCGATGACCCTCGCGCCGGAAATGGCCGGCGATGCCGAGCTGGCCCCGCTCGTCGCGCTGGGCCTCGCCATCGCCAACGAGCAGGTGCGGCTGCTCCACCGGGCCGTGACACCGGGTGGCCCTGGTCAACAATTCCAGCCCACACCCGAGCAGCTGAAGCAGATGGAGGACGTTTTCAAGCTCCTGGGCTTAAAGGTCCGTCCAACCTAGTGTCCGACTAGATCTCTCGGGTTCGGAAGCTCCAGATGCTCAGGCCCAGCATGAGACCGAACCACACGACGACCCAGGCGAGGAACGGCAGCGGCGGCGGGTCGACCGCTGCGAACGGGTTGGCTCGACCCACTGTGCCCGCGGCTCGCAGCGTGGCGAGGACGGCGTCCGGTTCCATCGCGTAGATCGCGCCGCGCCACAGCAGGTCGGTCGGGAGGATCAGGTGGCTGATCACGCCCACGTTTTCCACCGCCTGGTTCTGAAGACCTGTGCCGACGTTGCCCACGACACCACCGATCCAGCCCATGAGCCACGCGACGAGCGCGATCACGCCACCGGTGATGCCAGAAAGGCGCGTCGAAAGTACAAGACCAAGCGAGAGAAGCGCGAGACCTTCCGCTCCGACGTAGAGGACCAGATCGACCGGATGCGGCGGTACATATCCCGTCGCCCAATCCACCGCGACGATCTCCAGGAAGGCGGAGCCCGCGGCGTAGATCGCGACCAGCACC
>Ga0209648_10004805_pt1 | contig 11489 bp, 13 predicted proteins | sample GraSoi2013_115cm_FD_185830 | JGI IMG/M metagenome (GOLD analysis project Ga0209648, IMG submission 185830) | Grasslands soil microbial communities from the Angelo Coastal Reserve, California, USA - Sample 9_17_2013_115cm (SPAdes) (version 2) | ecosystem: Environmental > Terrestrial > Soil >...
GAGGTCGGGGTCGCCAACATCCAGGAGAGGCTGCGCGACCTCACCGACCGCATCCTCGAGCGCTGCGACGCGGCCGGCGTCCGCACATTCACGCCACGCGAGCGCGGCAGCCGCTGCGGCATCGTGACCCTCGAGTGCGCCCAACCCGAGGAGGTGGAGGCGAATCTCCAAGCGGAGGGGGTGATCGTCGACTCGCGCCCCGGTCGCGTCCGGCTGTCGCCACACTGGTGCGTCAGCGACGAGGAGCTGGACCGCGGCATGGACCTGGTCCTGGAAGCCGTCGGAAGACGCTCTTCCCCGCCCGCGGGGCAGTCCCCGCCGAAGCCGGGGGATGGGGCTGTCGCAACGTAAGTGGCTCTCGGTCTGCCGGCAACGATCCGCGCCGGCCTCTTCGACCTTGACGGCGTCATCACCCAGACGGCCAGGGTCCATGCCCAGGCCTGGAAGCAGGTCTTCGACGAGTTCCTGAAGACACAGAACCAACCCACGTTCGACCCAATCCAGGACTACGACCTCTACGTCGACGGCAAGCCGCGCGAAGACGGCGTCCGCTCCTTTCTCGCCTCGCGCAGCATCACCGTCCCGGACAAGACGGTCCACGACCTCGCCACCAGAAAGGACCGGCTGTTCCTCGACCTGATCCACGCCAACGGCGTCCAGACGTACGACGGGTCGATCCGCTACCTCCGCGCCGCCAAGGAGGCGGGCCTCAAGATCGCCGTCGTCTCCTCGAGCCGGCATACCACCGAGGTCCTCGCTTCGGCGCGGCTGAAGGACTTCTTCGACGCGCAGGTCGACGGCATCGTCGCGGAGCGCGAGCACCTCGAGGGCAAGCCCGCGCCGGACACGTACCTGAAAGCGGCAGGCATCCTCGACGCACAGCCAGAGGAGGCAGCCGTCTACGAGGACGCCCTCGCCGGAGTCCAGGCCGGCCGCGCGGGTGGTTTCGGCCGGGTGATCGGAGTCGACCGCGCCGGCCAGGCCGACGCCCTGTACGCTCACGGCGCGGACGTGGTGGTCAAAGACCTCGCCGACCTGCTGTGATCAAAAACGACCACTTCACCTGCGAGCCGTGGCGCGTCCGCGAGGTCAAGCTCGATCTCGACCGGTTGGGCCAGTCCGAATCCATCTTCGCGCTGTCCAACGGACATATCGGATGGCGCGCCAACCTGGACGAAGGCGAGCCGCACTCCATCGCTGGCTCTTACCTGAACGCGGTCTATGAAGAGCTCCCTATCCCCTACGCCGAGCCTGCATTCGGCTATCCCGAAGCCGGACAGACCATGGTCAACGTGACCGACGGCAAGATCATCCGGCTGCTCGTCGAGGACGAGCCCTTCGACGTCCGCTATGGCAAGTTGCTCCAGCACGAGCGCGTGCTCGACCTGAGGACCGGTGTGCTGGCGCGCACGGCCGAATGGGAGTCGCCCGCGCACCGAACCGTGCGGGTGCGCTCGACGCGGATGGTGTCCCTGAGGCACCGCGCCCTGGCGGCTGTCCTCTACGAGGTGGAGCCGATCGACGCGGAGCTCGACCTCGTGATCCAGTCCGAGCTCGTCGCCAACGAGCCGGTCGGCGGCAACCAGAGCGACGACCCGCGCGCCGGAGACCAGGTCGAGAACCCGCTCGCCGCCGAGCTCTCAGCCACGACCGAACGGGGCGCGGTGCTGATTCACTCGACCAGGCGCAGCAAGCTGCGCGTCGCGGCGGCGATGGAGCACATCGTGCGCGGGCCACGCGGAACGGCGATCCATACCGAGAGCACGGGCGACGATGCCCGCCTCACGGTCACATCTCGGGTCAGGCCCGGCGAGCGACTGAGGCTGGTGAAGTTCGTCGCGTATGCCTGGTCTAGCCTGCGCACCGTGCCGGCGATGCGCTCGCAGGTCGAAGGTGCGCTGGCCGAGGCGCTGAAACATGGATGGGGCGGCCTGGCGTCCGCCCAGCGCAGGTACCTGGCTGACTTCTGGTCCCGCTCTGACGTCGAGCTCGAAGGCGACGACGAGGTGCAGCAGGCGATCCGCTTCGCCATGTTCCACGTCCTGCAGGCCGCGGCTCGCGCCGAGCAGCGGGCCATTCCCGCCAAGGGGCTCACGGGTCCTGGCTACGACGGCCACACCTTCTGGGACATGGAGTCGTTCGTCCTCCCGGTGCTTACCTACACGGCGCCGGACTGCGTCGCCGACGCGCTCCGCTGGCGGCACTCGATCCTCGACCTCGCGCGGAAGCGAGCGAAAGACCTCGGGCTCAAAGGCGCCGCCTTTCCGTGGCGGACCATCCGGGGCGAGGAGTGCTCCGGCTACTGGCCGGCGTCGACGGCGGCCTTTCACATCAACGCGGACATCGCCGACGCCGTGCTCCGCTACGTGAGCGCGACGGGGGATTCTCGCTTCGAGCAGGCCGCCGGCGCCGAGCTTCTCATCGAGACCGCGCGGTTGTGGGCGTCAGTCGGACATCACGACCGCGCCGGCGAGTTCCGCATCGACGGCGTCACCGGCCCCGACGAGTACAGCGCGCTGGCCGACAACAACCTGTACACGAACCTGATGGCGCAGCGAAACCTCAACGCGGCCGCGGACGCGGTCACTCGCAACCGCGACGTCGCACGGCGCCTCGAGGTGAGCGCGGCCGAGGTCAAGGCCTGGCGCAAGGCCGCGGCCGCCGTCTACATCCCATACGAGCCGGACCTGCGCATCCACAAGCAGGCGAGCCAGTTCACCGACCACGAGCGATGGGACTTCGTGCACACGGGACCCGATCAGTACCCCCTCTTCCTTCACTTCCCGTACTTCGACCTCTACCGCAGGCAGGTCGTGAAGCAGGCCGATCTGGTCCTGGCGATGCATCTCCGCGGCGACGCCTTCACCGCGGAGGAGAAGACGCGCAACTTCGCGTACTACGAGGCGATCACCGTCCGCGACTCATCTCTCTCGGCGTCCACGCAGTCCGTCATCGCGGCGGAGGTAGGCCACCTCCGCCTGGCGCACGACTACCTGGCCGAGGCCGCGCTGATGGACCTCGACGACCTGGAGCGCAACGTGCGCGACGGCGTGCACATGGGCGCGGCGGCCGGCGCTTGGATCGCGGTGGTGCATGGCCTGGGCGGGATGCGCCACCACGCGGAGTCGCTTGGATTCAGGCCACGCCTACCGGAGGCGATTCGCAAGCTGACCTTCCGAATCATGTTCCTGGGGCGCCTCCTCAAGGTGACCGTCGACCACCGGAGAGCCACCTACACATTGGTGCGCGGTAAACCGCTCACCTTCGATCACTACGGCGAGCCCGTCCGGGTCGGGCCCGGCCGCGGGGTGGCGAGGACGATCCCACCGATCACCGCGCCGCCGGAGCCCCAACAACCGCCGGGCCGCGAGCCGGCCCGCCGCGGCTTCCCGTCCCCACTTGCTGGGGAAGGTGGCCCATCCGCAACGCGGACGGGCCGGATGGGGGGTTCCGACCCTACTTCAGGTCCGCCGTCGCGCCGGCTTCCTTCAGCCGCGCGACCGCCTTCTCGGCGTCCGCCTTCGAAACGCTCTCGAGCACCGGCTTAGGCGCCGCGTCGACGAGGTCCTTCGCCTCCTTGAGGCCGAGCTGTGTCAGCTCGCGAACCGCCTTGATCACGTTGATCTTGCTGTCGCCGACCGCGGTCAGGGTGACGGTGAACTCCGTCTGCTCCTCTTCCGGCGCGGCCGCCTCGCCGCCCGCCGCGGGTCCGGCCACCGCCGCCACGGCCACCGGGGCCGCCGCTTTGATGCCGAACTCGTCCTCGATGGCCTTCACGGCCTCGACGACATCGAGGATGCTCCAGTCCTTGAGCGCCTCGACGAACTCTTTCGGTGTGATCTTCGTCGCCGCCATTTACGCCGCCTCCAGTTTTGTCTTGTACGCGTTCAGCACTCCGAGGAGCTGCTGATGCGGGGTTTGCATGATCGCGACCAGCTGGCCGACCGGTGATTGCAGTGTGCCCAGCAGCTGGGCGAGAAGGACCTCTCGGGACGGCAGGTCGGCCAGCTGCTTGACCTGGTCCGGCGAGAAGACGCGACCCTCGACGAGCCCACCCTTCACATCGAGCTTCAGGCGGGTCGCGCGGACGAAATCGTTGATGAGCTTCGCCGGGGTGGAGAGGTCGTCGTAGCCGAACGCGATGGCGACCGGCCCCTCGAGCTCTTTCTGAAGCGCTGGCACGCCGGCAGCTTCCGCCGCGCGCCGGGTCAGCGTGTTCTTGACGACGCGGTACTCGACGTTGCCGGTGCGAAGCCTGCCGCGGAGATCCTGGAGCTGGCTGACCGTCAGGCCGCGATAGTCGGTCAGGATCGCGACCTTGGCCCGCTTCAGCTTCTCGCTCAGGAGCTCGACCTGCTCGGCCTTCTGTTCCTTACGCGCTCTCGGCAAATGAAAAATCCTCCCTGCCCAAATTTCGTCGAGGCAGGAAGGATCAGAAGTCCTTCACTTACGAGTTGCCTCGGTAGGAAATTAAGCCCGCTGTCGCGAGCACCTACGGTCTAGGGCAGGTCGCGAATTATACGTACTCCGCCTTCTCCCAGTCCTCCCGCATGAGCTCGGTCAGGACCAGGTCACGCCACTCCCCATCGACGAACTGGTCGCGGTGCCACCGTCCGACCTCCCGATAGCCGGCGGCCGCCTGGGCGCGAGCACTGGCGACGTTGCCATCGACGTACCCCGACTTGAGCTTGCGCAGCGGCAGCTGGGTGAACGCGTACGTCGCTCGCAGCTGCATCAGCTCGCGGGCGACACCCTTCCCCCATGCTGCCTTCTCGCCGATGATCGTGCCCGTCATGCCGAAGCCGTTCTTCCAGTCGATCTGGACGATCGCCGTCGTGCCGACCGGCCGGCCCTCGAGCTCGACCACCCACTGGATGACGTTCGGGTCCTTGGCCAGGTTCTCGACGAAGGCGTTCTCCTCCTCGATCGACGGCGGATGCCGTCGCATGATGAAGCGCGTCACCTCGAGGTCGTCGAACCAGGTCATCATCACGGCCGCGTCCTCGGTCTTCGGCGGGCGCAGGCGGACGAGCTTGCCCTGGATGACCGGCCCATACATGGCCGTCTAGGTTAGACCTGCGGGGCCGACTGCCCGAGCGCCTGCTTGAGCCTTGCGAACCTGACGGCGTCGCTCGCCCGCCGCACCCTAGTGACCAGCGGGAGAACGAGCATCCCGCCTGAGCATGCCTCGGGAAACGCAATGAGCAGGTCGCTTCTGATCATCAGTCGCGTTCCGGCCTCATTCGGTTCGACGCTCGTGGTGGTGTGATTGCCAGGCTGATCGACAAGCGTGGTCGTGTAAGAACGGCCAGGCGCGATCGAGCTCACCCGATAGCGACTCTCGATCTGGCGGTATCGGGTTCGCTGGAACCCCGCTGGGATGTTCATGCGGGCGGCGTACTCGGTGCCAAGCTCGAGCGGGCCGTCCGGATGCTGGCTGACCAGCTCCAGGTCGTCTCGATAACGCGGCCAATTTCGAAGATCGGTGACAAACGCAAAGACTTGCTCCGGCGGCGCCGCAATCTCGGTGCCGCTCTCATAGTGCGCGATGCGCGATTGCCGTGGAATCCAGAACGCGATCCACACGATGTTGATCGCGACGTTCGCCAGGGCAAAGCCCGGCTCGAAGAGGTACAGCATCGCACTGAACCACAACACGGCTAGCGTCCGTACGATCAGCGCGCGCCGGTATCGGCGCGAGTCGTCCGCAAGTGGATACACGGTCGTCCTGGGCTTGCGGCGGGCACGGATCGAAACCGCTAGCGCCACCACGATCGCGACGTACAGCACGACAGTGAGTGCGACGACAGCGTTCTCTTGTGGCGGAGGCCCTGGCGAGAGCGCGTAGGCGCCGAAGCCTACGGCTGCGGTTCCAAGGAGGAGTGAAGTGACGAAAGCCGTGGAGAGCCGTCTGAATCGGACTGACGTCCACGTCCACGCGATCAGCAGAGCACCCGCCAGCAGCGCGGCGAACACCTGCCAGATGTTCAATCCGCCGACGGCTCCGAGCTAGCCGGCGACGTGAAGCTTCGCGGCCTCCTTGACGTCCACAGGCACCGACGGACCCTGGGTCGAGACCAGGTAGAAGCTGCGCAGGTACTGGCCCTTCGACGTCGCCGGCTTGTTGCGGATCAGCGCGTCGACGAGGGTTGTGAGGTTCTCGTGGAGCTGGTTCTGGTCGAACGACACCTTGCCGATCGGCACATGCACGATCCCGAACTTGTCGGTTCGGAACTCGACCTTGCCGCCCTTCGCGTCGCTGACGGCGCGCGCGACGTCGTTCGTCACCGTGCCCGACTTCGGGTTCGGCATGAGGCCGCGGGGGCCGAGGACCTTGCCGAGCGGACCGACCTTGGACATGATGTCCGGCGTCGCGATCGCGGCGTCGAAATCCGTCCAGCCGTCGGACACCCTCTTCACCAGGTCATCGCCGCCGACGATGTCGGCCCCGGCCTCCTGGGCCTCTCGCGCCTTGTCGCCCACCGCGAAAACCGCGACCCGCACCTTCTTGCCGGTCCCGTTCGGGAGCACGACCGACCCGCGCACCATCTGCTCGGCGTGCCGCGGGTCGACGCCCAGCCTGATGTGCGCCTCGACCGTGGCGTCGAACTTGGAGATCGACGTCTCCCGCACCATCTGACAAGCGGTCTCGGGATCCAGGCCGCCATTGCCGTTGCTCGCCACCGCGGCCTCGACCTTCTTGGCCGCCTCGATGTACTTCTTGCCTCTCTTTTTCGGCATTACTCGACCACCTCGAGACCCATGGACCGGGCGGTGCCCTCGATCATCTTCATCGCGTGCTCCGTGTCGTACGCGTTGAGGTCCTTGCCCTTCGTCTCGACGATCTGCCGGACCTGCTGCCGCGTCACACGCCCAACCTTCTCGCGGTTCGGCTTGGCGGAGCCCTTGTCGACACCGGCCGCCCGCTTGAGCAGCTGGACCGCCGGCGGCGTCTTCAGCACGAACGAGAAGCTGCGGTCCTCGAAGATCGTGATCAAGGCGGGCACGACGTCACCGGCCTGCGCCTGCGTGCGCTCGTTGTAGGCCTTGGTGAACTCCATGATGTTGATGCCGTGCGGGCCGAGCGCGGTGCCGACAGGCGGCGCGGGTGTGGCCCGTCCGGCCTGCAGCTCGAGCTTCAACACCGCGCGGACCTTCTTCTTGCCCATACCTTTCTATATGCCCGGCTAGTGGACTTTTTCGACTTGCAGGAGGTCGAGCTCGACCGGCGTCTCGCGGCCGAACATGTTGACCAGCACCTTGAGCTTGCCCTTCTCCGGGTTGATCTCGTCGACCTTGCCGTGGAAGTCGGTGAACGGCCCGTCCACCACCCGCACCGACTCTCCGACCTGGAACTCGACCCGGATCTTCGGGGCCTCCTGCTTCATCTGCTTCTGGATCGCCCGAACCTCTTTTTCCTGGAGGGGCACCGGGCTGTTCGCGGAGCCGACGAAGCTCGTCACGCCAGGGGTGTTGCGGACGACGAACCACGATTCGTTCGACATCTTCATCCGGACCAGGATGTAGCCGGGGAAGATCCGCTTCTGGACGTGGCGGCGCTTGCCGTCCTTGATCTCGATCTCGTCCTCCATCGGGACGAGCACCTGGAGGATCTTGTCCTGCATGTCCATGGACTCGATCCTCTTCTCGAGGTTCTTCTTGACCTTCTCCTCATGCCCCGAGTAGGCGTGGACGACGTACCACTGGGCATCGTCCTCGGGTGTGGCCTGCGTCCTCTCCACCGCCATCAGTGGACCCCGTTGTTGTAGAGGGTCCGCTTGGCGATCTCGCCCAGCATGTAGTCCGTGCCGCCGATGAATATCCCGAGGATGATCACGGTGAAGATCACGACCAGCGTGTAGCGGTAGAGCTCGCCTGGAGTCGGCCAGACGACCTTCCGCAGCTCGTCATAGACATCGCGTAGGAACTGGCCGATGCCCGGCTGCTGGGCCCTCGGCTCTTCGCGCTTTCGTGCTGTTACCGCCATGTGCTGGTTACTTCGTCTCCCTGTGGAGTGTGTGCTTGTGATCCCACTTGCAATACTTGCTGAGCTCGATCCGGTCAGGATCGTTCTTCTTGTTCTTCACAGTGGTGTAATTCCGCCTTTTGCAGACGGTGCAGGCGAGCGTGATGATCTCTTCCATGGTTGTCTCTTTGCTTGGAGAAAGAAAAAAGCCTAGGTTTCCTAGGCGTTGTCAATAGTAGCAGAGCAATCGGCGGACCCATCCTCGAGAGGCCTGCTTTCCCCGGCGGAACCTCACCGGCTGCTCCTCGTCCAGCGCTGGTGGCTCCGGGGAGGCCTCTTCCTCCTTCCTTTCGCCTATTCGTTCGACACCTACGACTCGTACGTGCTGCCGAAGCTCCTGTTTGCCCGCCTCGTCGTGCTCGGGCTGCTTGGATTTCTGGTGGCGATTGCCCTGACGCGCGGCCGGCTGGAGATCAAACGAACCCGGCTGGACCTGCCCTTGCTGCTCTTCCTCGTCTCGGCCGCGATCTCCACGGCGCTCGCGTACAACGTCAACACCGCGATCTTCGGTACCTACTCGCGCTACGACGGCCTTCTCACCACGCTGACCTACGTCGCCCTCTTCTGGCTCGCCGTCCAGGCCCTCGACGGCCCAGGCGACGCCCGCGCCATGCTGCGAGTTCTTCTGGCGAGTGGGTACGTCTTCGCGCTCCTGTCGATCGTCCAGGCGATCGGCGACGCCGCCTCTTTGCGCCCCGTCCATCCGGCCTGGGCCACGGTCGGCAACTCCAACGTCGCCGGCGCATTTCTCGCCATGTCGGCGCCGCTTGCCGCCTTCGAGCTGGCCGGCGCCACGACATGGAGCGGCCGCCTCCTGGCGATGAACTTGCTGCTGGCGCTCGGCGTCGCGCTCGCGCTGACGCTCAGCAGGAGCGCGTGGCTCGGTGTCGCCGCCGCCGGAATCGTCCTGGTCGCCGGCTGGCGCGGGTGGGTGCCCCGCGTCGCCGTGGCAGCGGCCATGGTCGTCACCGCCGCCGCGCTGCTGCTGGCCGGTCTCCAACCAGGCCTGTCCGGCCAGGAGCACGTCGTCGGACAGCGCTTCGCCAGCATCCTGAATCCCGCGGAGCTTGGATCCAGGCCGCACATCTGGCAGGACAGCGTTCGGCTGATCGCAAGCCGACCACTGTTCGGCTACGGGCCCGACAACTTCGGTCTCGTCTATCCCAACTTCCAGACCGGGAAATGGGAGACCTCGAATGGGGTCGAGGTCCCGATCGACAAGGCGCACGCCGAGACGCTGCAGGTCGCGGCGACACAGGGCCTGCTCGGGCTGGTGGCGTACCTCGCGATCCTCGTCGCTCTCGCCCGGTCCGTCTGGCGGAGCGACCGAGACGACCTCCAGGTCGCTGCCTTCGCCGTCGTCGTCGCGTATCAGGTTTCGCTCCAGCTGAACTTCACAGCGCTCGGCGCGGCGTTTCCGTACTGGATCGCGGTGGCTGCCGCGGTCACCCTGTGGAACAACCCCACCGCGCGCCTGGCAGCCACGCCGCGGAGCAAACCCACGGTGCGAGCGACTGCGGGTGTATCGGCGATCGCCATTGCCGCCTTGGCGGCGGGCGTCGTCGTTCTCCCCTACATCGCCGACACCAGGCTGCGCGACGCGGTGGGCGCTGACTTCGGCGGCCGTGGCGAGGCCGCTCGCGCGGCTGCCACCCAGGCGAGCGCGCTGGTGCCCTACGAAAGCGTCTACCAGGTGGAGATCGGAAACGTCGCTTTCGAGCGGGGGCTGTGGGCGGAGGCCAGGCCCGCCTACCTCTCGGCCGATCGACTTGGCACGTACAACCCCCGGGTACTACGCAACCTGGCGCTCGCCGACCGCAACCTTGGACTCACTGCCGAAGCCCTGGCGGCCGCCCGCCGGGCGCTGGCTCTCGACCGCTTCGACCCGGCTAACCAGGCGCTCGTCGACCAATTGCTTGTCGGTAGCCCGTAACCGGATCACACTGGCGCACGATTCATAGCCATGAGGTCGGCGCTCCACATGCTGGTCGGCGTAGTCAGCACCGCTCGGTTCCGGCAGATCGTCGCGGTGGTCGCGGTGACCCTCATCTCTCTGGCGATCATCGGCACCGCCGCGGTGACGCTGACGTCGGCCGGCTGTGGAGTGGCACGCTCAGTCGGGTTGACCCACGTCGGGGGCCGCTGCGTGACGGCGCAACCCGTCGCCGGGTTGACAAGCCCATCCCCCACGCGGTCGCGGCCCACGGCCGCAAGCCCAACCGCGACGAACCAGCCCGCCCAACCTCCCGCTTCCAACTACCCGCCATACAGCCCTCCCGCTTCCCAGTACCCCCCATACAACCCTCCCGGCTCGGGTTATCCCCCGCAGAGCAACCTGGGCTCTGGTTACCCGTTCTATCCCCCGACTTCGGGCCAATCTCAGCTTGGCCTGACCTGCTCGCTTCCTGTCTATGCAGGCCCGCCCGGCAGCGGAGGGTTCATCACGTTTCCGGGCGGCAGTTTCGTGGCGGATCCCAAGAGCGCCGTCACCCTCCCCACAGTGGCCGGCGCATCGCCCACTCCGCCTGGCTATGGCCCCGGCTACACGGGACTCACCTATAGCCGCGCTGTATCTCGCTGGCTGCCGGTGCCGTACCGGTGGGTTTCGCAAGATGGCGCGCACTACGCGTTCACGTCCGGCACGTCGATCTACTTCGTCACCATTGCCACCGGAGCGGTGGCCGAGCTCGGCGAGGGCAAGAGCTGGACGATCATCGACGTGCGCAACGAGGGCGTGTATGCGGGCGTGCTGAATGCGGCCGGTCTCTGGCTCCTGCCCTACGCCGGGTCGCCCCGGCAGATCGCCGCCTCGGGATTCTGGCAAGCGGTTGGACAACGATACGCATACGGGACGGCAACGTCGGCGGTGCCCCAGGGGGCGGCGAACACCATCGTCATGCTCGACCTCCAGCTTGGAACGAGGGGCGACGTGTTCAGCATGCCGGGGCAGCAGAGCCAGGTGACCGGATTTGACAAGTCAGGGACCCCGATCGTCTACAGCAGCGGACCCACCGGCCAGAGCATGTGGCTCCTCATCGGAGGCTTTACGCCTGCCCCAAGCTTGATCTCAAATTCGTCTAACGGCGGGTTCGTCTCCGCATCGACGCCGATCGCCGACAGCAACGGTATTTGGTTCGCAGGCTATTCGTATCCAGGAGGCAACGCGATCGTCCTCGTGGCCAATTCGACTCTTTATGGCATGTCGACACTGGGAGCGCAGCTCGCCGGTGGCTGCAGCTGACGGTCTGTAGGCGACAACCTCAGCCAATAACACAGGAAAGCCGGGTGCCGCAGCCCCTCTATGCGAGCAGTGTTCGAGTCAGGGTGTCGGCCAGCCAGGCGGCGTAGCGCTCGCGGGACCAACCTCGCTCTGTCCTCAGGAGCCGGTGGACCTCCGGCCCCGCAAGCGTCCACACGACGGCGGCGGCCTCGTCCTGGCTGATACCGCCTCGGAATGACCCGT
>Ga0209648_10004807_pt1 | contig 11487 bp, 8 predicted proteins | sample GraSoi2013_115cm_FD_185830 | JGI IMG/M metagenome (GOLD analysis project Ga0209648, IMG submission 185830) | Grasslands soil microbial communities from the Angelo Coastal Reserve, California, USA - Sample 9_17_2013_115cm (SPAdes) (version 2) | ecosystem: Environmental > Terrestrial > Soil >...
CGCCGCCTGGGGCTTTAAGATCGGATTGGTGTAGTCGCCGACCAACCGGGCGGGGTTGCTCACGAGGACGCTGTTGTTGGCCGGCAATGTCCGGCCGTCGACGCCGGCGCCCTGCGGCCGGCGCGACCTGTTGACCACCGAGCTGGGGCCCGAGGCAAGCGGCTCGAAACCCGGGAAGGAGGGATGCGACCAGATGCCGGAGAAATCCGGGATGGCAGCCGGCGCGACTGCAGGTCCCGCGGTTTGGCCGAAGGCAGGCGTTGCCGCCGCTACCGCCAACGTCGTCAGCAAACCGAAATTCCGCGGCCCGTGCATGACAGTCTCCCTTTCATGGCTTGTCGGTGCGACGATAGTAAATGGGTACGCACCACCGATGGCCGCGGCCCCGCGCACGATTCTGGTCTTTCGATTGTTTGTCACCTATAGGAATCGTCCACGTCAGATGGATCAAGAGCCTATCACAAAGATCACCGATGAACATCTGACGCCCAAGCCAACGAGCCTCCCGCCCATGGCCGATCTTGCCGCCGCTCAGAATCTGTTGCGCACCGTGTTCGGCTTTGCGGAGTTTCGCGCCGGCCAAGCCGAGATCGTCGAGACCATTCTCGCGGGCCGCGACGTGCTCGCCGTGATGCCGACCGGCAGCGGCAAGTCTTTGTGCTATCAGCTGCCGGCGCTGATGCGCGGCGGGCTCACCGTCGTGGTGTCGCCGCTGATCGCGTTGATGCGCAACCAGGTGGCGCAGCTTCGTGGCTACGGCATCGCGGCAGCGAGTCTCAACTCCACTAATGATTTCGACGAGAACCGCACCATCGTGGAGCAGATCGCGCGGGGGGAATTGCGCCTCGCCTATGTGGCGCCCGAACGGCTCGCCAAGCCGGAAACGGTTGCGCTGCTGAAGGGCGCGCGGGTCGGCATGTTAGCGGTGGATGAGGCCCATTGCATCTCCCAATGGGGACACGATTTCCGTCCCGAATACATGACCCTGTCGGCGCTGCGGGACCAACTCGGCGCGCTGCAGACTATTGCGTTCACGGCGACCGCGGACGCCGCCACCCGCGCGGACATCATGTCCCGGTTGTTCCATGAGCCGCCCCAGGTATTCGTGCACGGCTTCGACCGGCCGAACATTCGCCTGGCCATGAGCCCGCGTACCGGCGGCCGCGGGCAACTCGCGCAATTCGTCTCCGGGCATAGCGGCGACAGCGGCATCGTGTACTGCGCCTCGCGGCGCCAGACCGAGGAACTCGCGGAGTTTCTCCGCCAGGAGGACGTCAAGGCGCTGCCTTACCACGCCGGAATGGATGGCTCCGAACGTTCGCGCAATCAGGACGTCTTCCTGCAGGAGGATGGCGTCGTCATGGTTGCGACGATTGCCTTCGGCATGGGCATCGACAAACCGGATGTACGTTTCGTTTGCCACGCCAACATGCCGAACAACATCGAGAGCTACTACCAGGAGATCGGCCGTGCCGGTCGCGACGGCTTGCCGGCCGATACGCTGACCCTCTTCAGCACCGGCGACATTGCGCTGCGCCGCCGCCAAATCGAGGAGAGCACCGCATCGGACGACCAGAAGCGGGTCGATCGGCTGCGCCTCAACGCCCTGGTGGCGCTCTGCGAATCCCCGCGTTGCCGGCGCCAGACCCTGCTCGGCTACTTCGGCGAGACTGTTCCGTCGGCCTGTGGGAATTGCGACATCTGCGCCGGTGGCGTCGCAGTGGTCGACGGCACCATCGCGGCGCAAAAGGCAATGTCGGCCATCGTGCGCACCGGCGAGCGCTTTGGCACCGAACACCTCATCAACCTGCTGCTGGGTGAAGAAACCGAGGCGATCAGGAATTTTCGTCATGACGCCTTGCCGACCTTCGGGGTCGGCAAGGAGCACAACCGCAATGAATGGCGCTCGATTTTCCGCCAGCTCTATGCGGCCGGGATGCTGTCGCTCGATATCGCGGGCTATGGGCGCTGGACCATCCAGCCGGCCGGCAGAGCGGTCCTCAAGGGCCAGGCGAGAATCGAATTGCGCCGGGAGGCTGTCACGGCGCCCGGCAAGAAGGCCGCACGCAAGGCGGCAGCCGCCGCAACGCTCGGCGAGGGCAGTGCGGATCATGCCTTGTTCGAGGCGTTGCGTGCGCGCCGCTCTGCGCTTGCCAAGGCGCAGGCGGTCCCCGCATACGTGATTCTCCCGGACCGCAGCCTGTTGGAGATGGCGCGCAGCAAACCTACGACGCTTTTGGTAATGGGAGGTATACACGGCGTCGGAGAAATGAAGCTCAAGCTCTACGGTGAGGAGTTTCTCGAAGTGATCCGCCGTCACGGGCGGGTGTATGAGCAACGTAGGGCGGATTAGCGTTAGCGTAATCCGCCGCGTCGCGCGCCTGGAGATGGCGGGTTAGAGCGAACCCGCCCTACGGCTTGCCGCTGTGATCAAGCTGCATCACGTCGGCAGATGCGATGAGCAGCGGTCGGCCGCCGTATTGCGCCGCAATTCCCCCTGTGTTAGCAAACCTGCGATTTTATTGGGCTGCGCTGACCCCGGCGTTCCCGAAAAATCCAAGTCCTCACACATTTTCAAGGGCTTGCGCCTCAACTCGGGGGGCGCTTCGCCTGTGGAAATAACACAAAGCCTTTTGGTGAGCCTGTGGCAGGGGAGTATCCAATCAATTCCGGAATGGCGGGCCGTTACGCCACGGCCTTGTTCGAGCTCGCGCTCGAGGCAGGGGCTGTCGATTCCGTCCTGGCCGATCTTAAGAGATTCGACGCGCTCCTTGATGAGAGCGCGGACTTAACGCGCCTCGTCCGCAGCCCGGTGTTCACCGCCGCCGTGCAGTCGAAGGCACTCGCCGCAGTGCTTGACAAGGCCCAAATCGGTGGGCTCGCGGCACAATTTCTTAAGGTTGTAACATCCAACCGCAGGCTGTTTGCGGTCCGCAACATCGTCAAGGCTTACGGGGCCCTGGTCGCTCGCCACAAGGGCGAGGTGACGGCACATGTCACGGTCGCCGAGCCGCTCTCCGATGCGCATCGCGACGAGATCCGCAACACCCTAAACGCGGTGACCGGAAAGGATGTCCGGGTCGACGTGAAGGTCGATCCATCGATTATCGGGGGACTGGTGGTGAAGCTTGGCAGCCGCATGGTCGACAGTTCGTTGCGCACCAAGCTCAATGCACTCAAGCATGCGATGAAAGAGGTTGGTTGATGGATATCCGGGCGGCGGAAATCTCCGCGATCCTCAAGGAGCAGATCAAGAATTTCGGCCAGGAAGCCGAAGTGTCGGAAGTCGGCCAGGTGCTGTCGGTCGGCGACGGCATCGCGCGCGTCTATGGCCTCGACAATGTTCAAGCCGGCGAGATGGTCGAGTTCGAGAACGGCATCCGCGGCATGGCGCTCAATCTCGAAAGCGACAATGTCGGCATCGTGATCTTCGGCGAAGACCGCGAAATCATGGAAGGCCAGACCGTCAAGCGCACCGGCGCGATCGTCGACGTGCCGGTCGGCAAGGGCCTGCTCGGGCGCGTGGTCGATGCGCTCGGTAATCCGATCGACGACAAGGGGCCAATTCCGGGCGAGCGCAAGCGCGTCGACGTCAAAGCCCCCGGCATCATTCCGCGCAAATCGGTGCATGAGCCGATGGCGACCGGCCTCAAAGCGATCGATGCGCTGATCCCGATCGGCCGCGGCCAGCGCGAATTGATCATCGGCGATCGCCAGACCGGCAAGACCGCGATCGCCCTTGACACCATCCTGAACCAGAAGCCCCTCAACGCTACCGGCGACGAGAAGATCAAGCTTTACTGCGTCTATGTGGCTGTGGGGCAGAAGCGCTCGACGGTCGCGCAGTTCGTGAAGGTGCTGGAGGAGCAAGGCGCGCTCGAATATTCCATCATCGTGGCGGCGACGGCTTCCGATCCGGCGCCCATGCAATTCCTGGCGCCGTTTGCCGGGTGCACGATGGGCGAGTATTTCCGCGACAACGGCATGCATGCCGTCATCGTCTATGACGATCTATCCAAGCAGGCGGTGGCGTACCGGCAGATGTCGCTGCTGCTGCGCCGCCCGCCCGGGCGCGAGGCCTATCCGGGCGATGTGTTCTATCTCCATTCGCGTCTCCTTGAACGCGCCGCCAAGATGAACGACGACAACGGCGCGGGCTCGCTGACGGCGCTGCCGGTGATCGAAACCCAGGCGAACGACGTGTCCGCCTATATCCCGACCAACGTGATCTCGATCACCGATGGCCAGATATTTCTGGAGACTGACTTGTTTTACCAGGGCATCCGGCCGGCCGTTAACGTCGGGCTCTCGGTGTCGCGCGTGGGTGCCGCAGCGCAGACCAGGGCGATGAAAAAGGTTGCCGGCCGCGTCAAGGGCGAGCTGGCGCAATATCGCGAGATGGCGGCGTTCGCGCAGTTTGGCTCCGATCTCGACGCCACCACGCAGCGCCTCCTCAATCGCGGCGCACGTCTGACCGAGCTGTTGAAGCAGCCGCAATTCTCGCCGCTCAAGATGGAAGAGCAGGTCTGTGTGATCTATGCGGGCGTCAACGGCTACCTCGATCCTATACCGGTCAACCGGGTGCGCGCATTTGAAGACGGGCTGCTCGGTGCGCTGCGGACCGCGCACGGCGATATTCTCAAGGACATCCGCGAAGCGCGCGATCTCAGCGACGTGACCGCCGCAAAGCTCAAGGGTGCGGTTGATGCTTACGCGAAAGCATTTGCCTGATGGCGAGCCTCAAGGACATGCGGGTCCGCATCGCTGCGACCAAGGCGACGCAGAAGATCACCAAGGCCATGCAGATGGTGGCGGCGTCGAAGCTGCGCCGTGCCACCGCCGCCGCGGAGGCGGCTCGACCTTATGCCGAGCGCATGGAGAGGGTGCTCGCCAACATCGCGACATCGGTCGGCGATAATCCAGGCGCGCCGCGGCTCTTGATCGGCACGGGCTCCAGCCAGAGCCACCTTCTGCTCGTTTGTACCGGCGAACGCGGGCTGTGCGGCCCTTTCAACTCGGCGATCGTTCGCCTCGCGCGAGACCGCGCCAATTCGCTGCTGGCTGAAGGCAAGGACGTCAAGTTCCTCTGCGTCGGCCGCAAAGGCTTCGATCAGCTCAAACGCCAGTTCGAAGATCGTATCATCGAGACTGTCGATCTGCGCTCCGTGCGCCAGCTCAAATTCGAGCACGCCGGCGGCATCGGGCATAAAGTCATCGCCCTGTTCAAGGCGGGCCAATTCGACGTCTGCACGTTGTTCTTCTCGCGCTTCAAATCGGTGATGGCCCAAATCCCGACCGCGCAGCAGCTCATTCCAGCGGTCATCTCCGCCGATACTGGGGGCAACGGCGGCGCCGTTTACGAATACGAGCCGGACGAGGAGGACATCTTGGCCGAGCTTTTGCCGCGCAACATCTCGGTGCAGATTTTTCGCGCCTTGCTGGAGAACATGGCTTCGTTCTACGGCGCCCAGATGACGGCGATGGACAACGCCACCCGTAATGCGGGCGACATGATCCGCAGGCAGACACTGATGTATAACCGCACGCGACAGGCAATGATTACCAAGGAGCTGATCGAGATCATCTCCGGCGCCGAGGCGGTGTAGACTTGTAAGTCAACGAGGACACTTTATGGCCAACAAAACCGGACGCATAACTCAGGTCATCGGCGCGGTCGTCGACGTTCAGTTCGACGGCCATCTGCCGGCAATCCTGAACGCGCTCGAGACCGACAATCACGGTAATCGGCTGGTGCTCGAGGTCGCTCAGCACCTCGGAGAGGCGACGGTGCGCACCATCGCGATGGACACCAGCGAAGGACTGGTGCGCGGCCAGGAGGTGACCGACACCGGCCAGCTGATTTCGGTGCCGGTCGGGGACGGCACCCTCGGGCGCATCATCAACGTGATTGGCGAGCCCGTGGATGAGGCAGGACCCGTTGTCCACAAGGAACGGCGCGCTATTCACCAGCCGACCCCGGCCTATACCGAGCAATCGACCGAGGCGCAGATCCTCATAACCGGTATCAAGGTCGTCGACCTGCTGGCGCCTTATGCCAGGGGCGGCAAGATCGGCCTGTTCGGCGGCGCCGGCGTCGGCAAGACCGTCACCATCATGGAATTGATCAACAATGTCGCCAAGGGACACGGCGGCTATTCGGTGTTTGCCGGCGTCGGCGAGCGCACCCGCGAGGGCAATGATCTGTACTACGAAATGATCGAGTATGGCGTCAACAAGGACCCGAGAAAGAACAACGGCTCGACCGCCGGCTCGAAATGTGCACTGGTCTACGGTCAAATGAACGAGCCGCCAGGCGCGCGTGCGCGCGTCGGGCTCTCGGGCCTCACCGTGGCCGAATATTTCCGCGACCAGGGACAGGATGTGCTGTTCTTCGTCGACAATATCTTCCGCTTTACGCAGGCCGGCTCCGAAGTCTCGGCGTTGCTCGGCCGCATTCCGTCGGCGGTGGGTTACCAGCCGACGCTTGCCACCGACATGGGGGCGCTGCAGGAACGCATCACGAGCACCCACAAGGGGTCGGTGACCTCGGTGCAGGCAATCTTCGTGCCTGCCGACGACTTTACGGATCCGGCTCCGGCAACGTCGTTCTCGCACCTCGACGCCGTCACGGTGCTGGAGCGCTCGATCTTCGAGAAAGCGATATTCCCTGCAGTCGATCCGCTGGCCTCAACCTCGCGCATGCTCTCGCCCCTTATTGTGGGCGAGGAGCACTACAACGTCGCCCGCCAGGTCCAGCAGATATTGCAGCGCTACAAGTCGCTTCAGGACATTATCGCCATTCTCGGCATGGACGAGCTGTCGGAGGAGGACAAGCTCACCGTCGCGCGCGCCCGCAAGATCGAGCGGTTCTTGTCCCAACCCATGCACGTCGCCGAGGTGTTCACAGGCCTCCCCGGCGTATTCGTTGAGCTTGCCGATACCATCAAGGGCTTCAAAGGGCTGGTCCAGGGCCAGTACGATCATCTGCCGGAAGCGGCGTTCTACATGGTCGGGACCATCGAACAGGCGGTCGAAAAGGGCAAGAAGCTCGCCGCCGAGGCATAGGTTTACCCATCATGGCCACATTTCACTTCGAACTGGTCGCGCCCGAACGATTGGTATATGTGGGCGAGGTTAGCCAGGTAGACGTTCCGGGTGAGGAAGGCGAGTTTGGTATCCTCGCCGGCCATGCGCCATATATTGCGACGCTCAAACCGGGGCTTCTAACCATCTACGGCAATGGCGAACCGCAACGTATCGTTGTGCGGGGTGGGTTGGCGGAAATGGGCCCGAGCGGACTGACGGTGCTGGCCGAACAGGCCGTGCCGGTGGCGGAAATCGACGCCGCCATGATCGCCCAAGCCATCCGGGATAGCGAGGAAGACGTTGCGGACGCCGATAACGACCTGAGCCGCGACAAAGCGCGCGCCCGCCTGGAACAACTCCAGACGCTCAAGTCGGCGCTCGGTCATTGACGCGGCGACTCAACAGCGCGTAGGGCGCAATAAGCGCAAGCGCATTGCGCCGCCTCATGTCAAACTCGCTTTGACGACGTCGGTCTGTCGAGCGTCGACCGTGTTTCGCACCGGAACGGCGCAATGCGCTGAGTTTATCATAGGGCCGGCCAAAGGCCGGACCCGGTGGCTTATTGCGCCCTACAGGCTCTAGCTCGCGAATTTCGCGAATTCCCGCACAACCCGTTCATAGGTCGATCGCTTGAACGGCACCACGAGATCCGGGAGGTGTGCCATTGGCTCCCATTTCCAGGCGATGAATTCGGGATCATGGACGCCGCCTCCCGGCGATGAAATGTTGATCTCGCTATCGTCGCCGATAAAGCGCAGCGCATACCACTTCTGGGTCTGGCCGCGATACCGGCCGCCCCATGCCTGGCCGACGATGTCGCGCGGAATGTCATAGGAGAGCCAGTCGTTAATCTCCCCGAGACGCTCGACCGATCGGATGCTGGTCTCCTCATAAAGTTCCCGTAATGCCGCCGGCCATGGATCTTCATCGCGATCAATGCCGCCTTGCGGCATCTGCCAGACGTGGGTTTCGTCGATGTGTTCGGGTCCCTCGGACCGGCGGCCGATGAAGACCAGGCCGGCGCTGTTGAGCACCATGACGCCGACGCACGGACGGTAGGGCAAATCCTCGAAGCGGGGCATATTGGACGTGGAATGGTTGACGGGCTCGGCTGCATTTGGCACGGGTCGCGGCTAGCCACAACCCCGGTGATGAAAAAGCCGCAGTTTTCGACGGTTTTTTAACCCAGCATTCAGAATACCGGTTCCAGCGCTTCACTGACAGCTGCCGAGATTAGTCATCATGCTGAAGATTCCCCAAAAGACGGTGCTGCCAGATACCTGGTCCGCGTCGGGACCGCGCGACGAACAATATCTCGAGCCATATGAATAATACAGCCGGTCGCTCACTCTGAACCACCCCGTCGGGATCGCAGGACTGCAGAAGCCGACATTTCTCATGTTTGCGGGAATCCGCGCGACGGTACCCCCCGTATAGGGTCCGACAGTTGTGTACCGGCAGTAGTCGTGACCATTGGTGTAATAAAGGTTATCTTGGTAAATGAAGGTTCCAGGCGGAAAAAATAATGGGGAAAGTAATGGGTAAGACGCGCCGCTCGATGCGTAGGAGAAATATGGACTGAGGTCATAAACATCTACGATGTCGGTCGCGTGGCCAGCGCGATACGGCCATTGGAACAGATACCGGAATGAAATTCCTTTCTGGGTCGCCTGTGACAGCGCGTTGCGGGCGAGCATGGAGTTGAAGTAAGTTTCTTGGACGAAAAGTTCCTTTGAAAGCTCGCCCGCAGAGCCAAGCTCTGATGATATGAAGTCGAGTTGGGTATCAAAAGAAGAATAGTCACCGGCTGCGACGGCTGGCTCGTTGCCATACAGATCAAAGCCATAGGCATTGGGTCGACCGCCGGTGGTCGAGTCATAGGCCGAAATCTGGGCGCTGATCTGACCTGAAAAACCTGGAACGATGGAGAAGCCTGTCGTATCTGAAACCCCGTAATTGGAGGTATAGACTGACCACAAGGTCGTCACGTACTGCCGAAGGACTTGGGGATTCACCGGACCATATGGTTGTGGAACGGCCCACATGCCACCCAGTTCCGCGCCTAAGTCGAAGAGCACCCGTGGTGGACTGGCTCCTGGAACTGAATTCAGAGACTGATAGATCAACTGGCGGGTTTGCCAAATCAGATTCCAGTTCGATTGATGAACTTCATCCCAGGAGCTCCACCACATGGGATTGCTAATATCCATGGGCACAAAGCGAAAATTGATTTGCGTAAACCCAATCGTCTTTATCGTCGCGATCAACGCCGAAAGATTGGCCTGATGTTGACTTGTGAGGATGCCGTGGGCGACCACCATCTCACAATACGTGTTGAGATAAGTCGTCTGCGGCGGCGCATAGGTATACTGATTGAAAAAGTGCCAAAGAATCAAGGAGATTTTTCTTTGGCCCGCAGCATACAAAGATCGCAATTTGGCGTCTATAGGCGCCTTGGCCACGTCATAAACTGCGATCACTGATCTCGCATCCCCCATCGCGCCGGAGCAATTGGCCATCTCGACCGAGCCAAGCGGCAAAGGGGTATATTCATGTTGAGCTATAAAGACGAAATTTGAGCCGCCGGGCTCGCTGAGAAAGTCAGCCAAGGCCGGATCAGGATCACCCAAAAAGCCAAGACTTGCGACTGCGATCGTCACACACGTGGTTCGCTTCAATAGTTCTAGCAATGAATGAAGCATGACGATCCCCGCTTGAGCTGAGGACAACAAATGCAGCTTGATGCTTGCAATCGAATCACCCTTCTTATCTACAGAATACGAGCGCTGCTCCTAATAAAGTGTTGACACGAATACGATATAAGAGCCCGCCAATGTCGGAGAACCGTCACTCTCGCACAAAATCCCACGAGCGTCGCTAGTGCTGATTGCAGGACCTGCGCTGGATGCCGGAGCACCCGCTTCGCGGACTGAGAAAACCGCATTCCGGCAGCAGCCGTAATGCCTTTGCTCGCGCCTTCATCCGGCTGCCGTCCCGCAGGTGTCGGTCGAACGTCGGCTTTGGGTGTGCGCCGTGACAAGGCGGCGCTTTCCAGTGGGTGCAAGTCCCACCCGGCAACCGCTCCAGCCGGAAGCAACCGGAGCAGCCAAGGAGGTAACGAACTGGCTGAAGCCTTCGGAATGCGTGTCACGAATTGGTGACAGCGCGAGTGTGCAGGCCGCAACGCGAGTGAACGCTGAGCAAGCCTCGAAAAGGACGATGCGCAGGCCGACCCGACAACCCTTTCGGGGAAGGCTGACACGGCTGGGTGACTGAGCGAAAACAATACGCCCAGACGCTGCGCCGGGGTAGTGGCGGCAGCATGTACACAAGGAAAGCGTACGCAACACGGGAAGCCCCAAGGCGTGGTCAGAGCGACGACCAACCGGAAGCCCGCGAGGGACAGGCTGGGCGCTTTGGGGTGGCGGAGGGGTTCGTAGTACCGCTGAAGCTGGGTAATGCCGGTGGAGGGAAGGGACCTCAGTTCAAGACAGACGCAATACGTGGTGAAGGACCTGGGAGATTGGGAAACCTATAAACTCCGCAAGGGGTTCAGAAACCGCAGATGGCGTTGCACGCGAAAGCAAAGGCGTGAGGTCTTGTCCGAGAGCCGGATGCGGGAGATCTGCATGTCCGGTTCGATGAGCGGGATGTGGAAACGGAGCCACGGTCGAACCACTAAGGCACCGCCAGACGAAAGGGGCGGAAACAGATATGTCCGACCTACAGAAACCGCGCCACATCTCGACTCTACCCAGGTTGTGTGAAAACTCCGACGCTCTTTTGCAAAGTAGAATTTTCGCCTCAACCTCGGGGAATCAAAGCCGAGAAATCCCTCCGACATCCATCGTAGCGGCACGACGAACAAAAAGATTCTCAGTACCTCTCGTCAAAACGCGTTTTCACACAGCCTGGGTCATCTTCAGCCGTCGTGCGCCATCCCCACTGACGGCAGCTTGTCCCCAGATAGCTTCCGTGCCCGGCGGATGCTGCTGACGGCAGAGTCGGGTCAAAATGAGCCGTGCCACTCACTTCGTCGGCCCGGCAGGTCTACCTCAGTAAGCGGACCCGCCGGGCCGGCGGTCGGCACTTCCGGGTCGGGCCATCTGCAGACTCTCGCGCCGCAGCAAGGACCGTCGCCTTGAAGGCGAGGCGTGTTAGCGAGCTGGCGGCGAGATGGCCGTCGTTCTTCGACGCGCTGCACAGTGCGCTGGACCCAGACCGCCCCTCTCCCGCCGGCCATCCGGTAGCCGGCGGCGGGAGGCTCCGGGGCAGGATCAGTCCCAAGCGGCCGGTGCATCTTGCGTCGGTATGCCATTCATTATGGGCTCGGTGTAATGGCACCGAACAGACCATCTTGCTCCCCATTCGGGCCGGCGGTGAAAAAAACCGTGTCGGGGC
>Ga0209648_10004810_pt1 | contig 11483 bp, 6 predicted proteins | sample GraSoi2013_115cm_FD_185830 | JGI IMG/M metagenome (GOLD analysis project Ga0209648, IMG submission 185830) | Grasslands soil microbial communities from the Angelo Coastal Reserve, California, USA - Sample 9_17_2013_115cm (SPAdes) (version 2) | ecosystem: Environmental > Terrestrial > Soil >...
AGCCCGAGCCTGCGGGTCGTCGTATTCGAAAGCGCGAACCCCGAGTTTTACCTTGCCCACTTTGATTTGACCGGCAAGATAGGGAACATCATGACTGCTGTCGGGGCTTCGGGCCTCCCGATCCTGACGGATACGTTCGTGCGTCTCACCAAGTCTCCGGTGGTCAGCATCGCGAAGATCCGAGGCTGCGTCCGGGGCGTGAGCAGCGAGTTCGTCCTCGCCTGCGACATGCGCTTCGCATCGCGCGAAAATACGCGACTTGGCCAACCCGAAGTCGGAGTGGGACTGCATCCCGGCGGCGGCGGTGCGGAACGTCTTCCACATCTGGTCGGTCGGGGTCGGGCACTCGAAATCGTTCTCGGTGCGAACGATTTCGACGGCGACACCGCGGAACGATACGGATACGTCAACCGGGCACTTCCAGACGGCGAGCTGGACGGCTTCGTTGACGCGCTCGCGCGCCGGATCGCCTCCTTCGACCGGCGTGCCATCGCCGCGGCGAAGAATCTCGTCAACCAGGTCTCGTTGCCCTCTGCCGACCGGCTCCTCGACGCCATCACTTCTTTTGAGACCGCGCTGACTTGGCCTGAAGCGCAGCAGCGAATCCAAGCTCTGTTGGAGCGCGGACTGCAACGGGAAGTCGACTTTGAGAATCGGTGGCCCGAGGTGCTCGGCACGCTCGTCGAGACGTAGTCACCGTGTGGCGCTGCGCAGCCTCGCCGAGCGGGCAAACTTACTCGCGACGCCCTCCGGCTTTTGGAAACGGGAACTCCTCGGTGCCAAACCAATCGCGGTATGTCCGTTGCGCGACCCTTCGCGCACGGCCCGAGATCCTTGACGAGTGACGGGCTACCCGGAGTGCGCCGGGTTAAACCGGCATGTTGTAGGGGATGCAAGAGCCCTACAGGAAAGGAAGTAGCGAATCCATCCTGGCCTCGAGTCTTGCAGGGGACACCGTGAGGTGTTTCTTGAAGCGTAGATCAGAGGCATCGGTGGGCGGGGCTATTGAGCTGCGAAAAGCCCGTAGATCAGGATGCCGACTTCATTCCGAGTCGGAGGAAGGCAACACGGCAGCCACGCCAATCGCGAGTGGACTGTCGGTCCTGCGTAGTCTGAGAACCCGCGCACGCTGAGAAACAACATGCACGAGAACCGGGAGATCTCCAGCACGCCTTGGTCTGACGATCAAGGCCGGTCCGCGAAGGCCACAAGCCGCACGGTGGACATGTACGTGCCGGAGAAGTCGGACTGTGCCGTAGTACCTGTGAACCAGCCGAACAAGGGAGGGCAACTTTCTGCGGAGGCTGGGGAGGGAAGGGCACAGACGAGGGAGAACATCGTTCAGCCGCGCATGCGCCCGACACAGAGCGGGAAGTGCATGTCCCAGGGGTTGGACGGTGTGCGGAAAGCAGCAAGGGAAAGAAAGCAGGAGCGGTTCACCGCTTTGCTCCACCATCTCAACGTTGAACTACTCCGCGACAGCTTCTACGCGCTTCAGCGCAAGGCTTCGCCTGGAGTAGACGGCGTGACGTGGCAGGAGTATGAAACCGGGCTGGAGGATCGACTTGTCGATCTGCACAGCCGGGTGCACCGTGGAGCATATCGGGCAAAACCTTCAAGGCGAGTCTTTATACCGAAGGCCGACGGGCGGCAACGTCCGTTGGGCATCGCAGCGCTGGAGGACAAAATCGTTCAACAGGCCGTGGTGACGATTCTCAACCAAATCTACGAGGTCGACTTCAAAGGCTTTTCTTACGGGTTCCGTCCCGGTCGCAGCCCGCACCAGGCGCTGGACGCGCTGACGGTGGGCATCCAACGGAAGCGGGTGAACTGGGTGCTCGATGCCGACATCCGTGGCTTCTTCGATAACATGAGCCACGAATGGACGATGAAGTTCATCGAGCATCGGGTGGCCGATCGGAGGATACTTCGCCTGACCCGCAAATGGCTGAAGGCGGGAGTATCGGAAGACGGCCAGTGGTCGGAGACGAAACTGGGTACGCCGCAGGGAGCAGTGGCATCACCGCTGCTCGCCAACGTGTACCTTCATTCCCTCTTCGATCTATGGGCTGATGTCTGGCGCAAGAAAGTAGCAAAGGGGGACGTAATCGTCGTCCGCTATGCTGACGATCTTGTGGTGGGCTTTCAGCACCGGACGGAAGCTGAGCGTTTCCTGAACGAGTTCCGGGAACGGCTGGCAAAGTTCGGCTTGGAATTAAATCCGGACAAGACCCGACTGATCGAGTTCGGGCGGTTCGCCGCTCGCGACCGGAAAGCGCGGGAAGAGGGAAAACCAGAGACCTTCACCTTCCTGGGTTTTACCCACTACTGTGGGCAACGCCACAAGAGCGGAACCTTCACCGTATGGCGGATCACTGCGAAGAAGCGAATGGTTGCGAAGCTCAAAGCCATCAAGGTTGAGCTTCAACGCCGGATGCATGATCGCATGGCCGAAGTCGGTGCATGGCTCCGGAAGGTCGTGCTGGGTTATTACCAATACCACGCGGTTCCCGGGAACACGACTCAGTTGCGCATCTTCAAACTTCGTGTGTGCCGGCTATGGCAGAGTGTTCTGGTCCGCCGCAGCCAGCGCGCACAGATGCGTTGGGAACGTCTTACCCCAGTCTTGAACCGGTGGATTCCTCCACCCCGCGTTCTGCACCCCCATCCCGATGCACGCTTCTACGCCACTCATCCTTTGTAAGAGCCGTATGCGTAGACGCGCTCGTACGGATCTGTGCGGGGGGCGATCAGCGATGGTCGTCCCTACCGCGACAGTGAAGTTAGCGCTTATGGGGAGAACTCCCTGAGGTGGCCTTGCTGAGTAAGAGTAAAAAGGTGCGGAGGTCTCGTTCAAGATGACAACTTGAGGAGGTGGCTGAGCGATGAGTGCTGACTGCTTCCTACAGTTCGTACTTCTTCATCAAGTGACGAAACGACCGGTAGGAGATGCCGAGCACGTCGGCGGCCCTGACCTGCACACCGTGGGTTTGTCCGAGCGCGGACTGCAAGAGCGATCGCTCGATCTGCGCGACGTAGTTTTCCATGTTCACGCCCTCGGGCAGAACTGAACCTGCGGGCACGGTCACGGTCGTACTTATTGCGCCTTCCGCGCCGGCGGCCACGGCCCGAGCCTTCGGACGCTCCGCCGGCAACTCGACGCGCAGTTCGCTTTTGGTTTCGAGCGCCACCGCCCGTTCGATCGTGTTTTCAAGTTGCCGGACGTTGCCCGGCCAGTCGTAGCCGGTCAGAGTTTCAAGCGACGCCGCTTCGACGCCGTGAATGCTCTTCCCGGCTCCGGGCGCATATTTTTTCAGGAAGTGATTCGCCAACAGCGGTACATCCTCCCGCCGCTCACGCAAGCCCGGCACGCGAATGGGAATGACGTTCAGGCGATAGTAGAGGTCCTCGCGAAACGTGCCCTCGGTGACTTGCCGGTCGAGATCGCGGTTGGTGGCGGCGATGACGCGCACATCCACCGGAATTTCGCTGGTGCCGCCCACCGGACGAACCGTGCGCTCCTGCAGCACGCGCAGCAGCTTGACCTGCATGGGCATGGTCATCTCGCCGATTTCGTCGAGAAAAATTGTGCCCTGGTCGGCGACCTCAAACAGGCCGCGCCGGTTCTGGTTCGCTCCGGTGAAGGCGCCCTTGACGTAACCGAAGAGTTCGCTTTCGAGCAGCGTCTCCGGAAACGCGCCGCAGTTGACCGACACAAAGGCTTCAGCGGCTCGCGGCGAACAAGTATGCACGGCCCGCGCAACCAGTTCCTTGCCGGTTCCGCTTTCGCCGTAGATCAGAATCGTGCTGCTTGTGGTGGCGACCGTGCGGATGGTCTGCTTCAGTTTTTCGAGCGCCGGACTGGCGCCGATGATGTTGTCGAGCGAGTTGCGCGTGGCCGCGTCCCGGCGCAGGGCAAAATTCTGACGACTGAGCGAAACTTTCGTGAGAGAACGCGCGATCGCGAGTTTGACCTCGTCCACCAGTCCAGGACTCTTGCGGATATAATCGGTCGCCCCGCCCGCCTTCACCGCCTCCACGGCGGCTTCGTAGTCGTCGACCGCGGTCATCAGAATCACCGCGGAGTCGGGCGAGATCTGGTGCGCGTGGCGCAGGACCTCGACCCCGTCGATGCCCGGCATCTTGATGTCGGTAACAATCACGTCGAACAGCGCGCTGTCGATCTTGCGTTTGGCCAATTCGCCGGCAGTGACGGTTTCCACCTTGTGGCCATCGCGGCGCAGGGCAATGTCGAGCAGTTCGCAGATCGAGCGCTCGTCGTCGCAGACGAGAATCTTACCCACGCGTTCCTCCTCCCGCGGCTGCCAGCGCAGCTCCAGCGGATGCCGATGCGGAGGAAGTTCCGCCTGCGGCGCCGTGCTCCAGCCGCCGCAACCGCATCACGAAGCTGGCGCCTTTGCCGACTTCCGACCGCGCCCACACCTTGCCTTCGTGCGCCTGAACGATCTGGTACACGATAGCGAGGCCGAGGCCGGTTCCGCCTTCAAAGTTCGACTGGAAGGGCTCGAAGATTTTTTCCGTCTGCTGCGGGTTGATGCCGGGACCGGTGTCGGCAAAGCTCATCTCCCAGTCCGGGCCGCGCTCGGCCAGCGCCACGGTCAGGCGTCCGCCTTTTTTCTTCATCGCGCGCACCGCGTTTTCGCAGAAGTTCCAGAACACCTGTTTGAGCTTGTCGCCGTCGGCCAGCACCCAGGCTTCGGACTTCGAAAAGCTGCGTTCGAGTTTGATGCCCGCGTTCTCGGCGGTGAGGCGGTGTTCGAGCAAAGTGAGAGTGTCCTGCAGCAACGGGATCAGATTCACGCGCTCGAAGCGATATTGCTTGCCCCGCGAGTACGCCAGAAAATCGGTGATGATGTTGTTGAGGCGATCGGACTCGCGGATCACAATCTGCAAAAGGTGCCGTTCTTCGGAATTCAAGGCGGGAGCATCCGACAACATGCTGACCGAGCCGGCAATCGAGGTCAGGGGATTGCGGATTTCGTGAGCGATGGCAGCGGCCAGGCGGCCGACGGCGGCCAGGCGATCCTGCATGCGCACCTCGCGTTCCAGGCGGCGGATCTCGGTGAGGTCGTCAAATGAATAGACAAAGCCCAGGTCGCCGCGCTCGCTCACGTTGAGCGCGGAAACCATCACGCGAAAGGTCTTGTGGAAGCGGTTGACGGTCATGTATCGGACTTCGGCATGGGCCCGGGCCGTGCCGAAGTGGGGCAACGGATCCTGAAAAAGGTCGCCTACGGAGCGGCCGCGCAACTCGGCTTCCGAGATTTCGAGCAGTTGCTGCGCGGCTCGATTGACCAGCGTGATGCGTCCGTCGAGCCCGGTCGTGATGACACCACCACTCATGGACTGCACGATATTTTCGTGCAGCGCCTGCAAGTTTTCGAGCGCACCGCTGGCATCCTTCAGTTGCACATCCACCTGACGGAGCTTGCTCATCAGCAAACCGGCCAGATAGGCGATGGCAAAGTAGGCAAACAGATTGACGAAGATCACTACCTGCAGCGCCTTCAGCTTGGGATGCGAGCTCGAATACGAGGGGATGACCAGGTAGTAATCGAGTTCGAGGATGGTTCCGAACAGGATGAAGGCCAGGGCCGCGCTCAGATATCCCCAGACCCTGGGCAGCAGCATGCAAGCGACGACGATAACCAGGGGGTAGAGGAAATTCAGCGAGCTGTCGATGCCGCCGGTTAGATGGACGACCAGCGTGACCATGGCCAGATCGGAGAGCACCTGGAGAATGGCCTGCAGGCGGTGTTCGCTCCAGACCGAAACCAGAAAAAGGAAAAACAGCGACAGCACGAACCACAGGACCATCCCGGTGAGAAAGGGCAGGACGGGCAGCGGGCTGGGAGTGAGGCGGATGACGGCGAGTTCGATGGCGAGCAGGACCATCAGGATCAGGATGCGAACCTTCACCAGCCAGGTCAGCCAGTTCCGCTCATCGGAGATGGAATGCATGATTTCGTCGTTGGTCGTTAGTCGTTGGTCGTTCGTCGCCAACCCTCTGGAAGTTGGGCGTCAGTCGCTGGCGCCGGAAGGTTGTGACCAGCGACTAGCGACTGACGACCATCGACCGTTTTTCTATCCCGCCAGTTTGGCGATCATTGAGAACAACGGCATGTACAGAGAAATAACGATGCCGCCGATGGTGACGCCGAGAAGGCCGATGATGACCGGCTCCAGCATCGCCAACATGTCCTTGGTGGCGGAGTCGACTTCGTCTTCGTAGAAGTCCGCGATTTTCTGCAGCATGGAGTCCATGGCGCCGGTGGCTTCGCCCACACCGATCATCTGGGTCACCATGTTGGGGAAGACGCCGCATTCGCGCAGTGGATCGACGATGGTGCGGCCTTCTTCGATCGCCTTGCGCACCTTCATCAGCGCTTCTTCGAGCACGGCGTTGCCCGAGGTGCGAGCGGTGATGGCCAAGCCTTCGAGAATTGGAACACCGGAAGTAATGAGCGTGCCCAGGGTTCGGGTGAAACGGGCGACTGCGATCTTGCGCAGCAAGATGCCGATGATCGGCAGTTTGAGCAGCATGGCGTCAAAGTAATAGCGCCCACGCGGGTGCTTGCGAATCTGCTTCACACCGAAAACGGCGCCGATGCCACCCACGATAAAGAACCACCAGAATTGACCCACGAAGGCACTGAGGCCGATGACAATGCGTGTCGGCAGCGGAAGCGCGACTCCCAATCCGACAAAGAGGTTCGCGAAGATTGGCACCACCCACTTGAGCAGTGCGGCGACGATCACCATGGCGAGGCCGACCACGGCCACCGGATAGATCAACGCCGACTTGATGGCAGCTCGCAGCTTGACCGCCTTTTCCACGTAGATCGCCAGGCGCTGCAGGATGATGTCGAGAATACCGCCGGTCTCGCCGGCCTCGATCATGTTGGTAGTCAGGTCGTCGAAGATGACTGGATACTGGCGCATGGCATTGGCCAGTGTTGCGCCACCTTCGACGGTGGTCCGGACACCGAGCAGCGTTTTCTGAAAGCTGGGGTTCTCTTGGTTGGCGCCGAGAATTTCCAGGCACTGCACCAGCGGCAGGCCGGCGTCAATCATGACGGAGAACTGGCGGAAGAACACCGCAACTTCCTTGACCTTGACCTTGCCGCTGCCGAAAGTGGGCATGGCAAATTCCTTGCCCTTCTCCCGGATGGAGCCCGGCGTAATCCGCTCCCTCCGGAGCTGTGAGGCCAGTCCGTCCTTGGTGGAGGCTACGCGCTCTCCCTGAACTTTCTCGCCCGAAGCGGTCTTTCCCGAAAACGTAAAAACCGGCATGGTTGCTTTCTCCTTATTCGTGTTCTGTTGCTGTGGGCTGCCGATCCCGCTGGCTACCCGCGCCTTCTTGTTTCATCGCTTGTCTCTTCGTTCGTCTCTCCGCCCCGGTGTGCTACCGGGCATTTCTCGAGGTCATCGTTTCGCAGGCGCGGCACCTTTGGCCAGCGGAGCCGTATTGCCCCGGTTCGTAAGGGTAGCGCCGCGCGCGATCATTTCCTGGAGTTCGTCCTGATTGCTGGAGCGCGACAGTGCCAGCTCCAGGGTGATCTGCTTCTGGAAGTACGCGGTGGCGAGCGACTGGTTGAACGTCTGCATGCCGTACTTCTCCTGGCCGGACTGCATGGAGGAATAGATCTGGTGAATCTTGTCTTCGCGGATCAGGTTGCGCACGGCCGCATTGGGCACCAGGATTTCCATGCACATGGCGCGCCCCTTGTTGTCGCCGCGCGGCAGCAAGCTTTGACACATAATGCCTTCGAGCACCAGCGAAAGCTGGGCGCGGATCTGCGATTGCTGATGCGCCGGGAACACGTCGATGATGCGGTTGATGGTGGAAGATGCCGAATTGGTGTGCAAGGTACCGAAGGTGAGGTGGCCGGTTTCCGCGATACGCAGCGCGGACTCGATCGTCTCAAGATCGCGCATTTCGCCGATCAGCACTACGTCCGGGTCTTCACGAAGAGCGGCGCGCAGGGCGTCGGTAAAGCTCTTCGTGTCGGAATGGACTTCGCGCTGGTTGACCAGGCAGTTTTTGTTCATGTGCACGAACTCGATCGGGTCCTCAATGGTGAGGATGTGTTCGTGGCGTTCGGTATTGATCTTGTCGATCATGGCCGCCAGCGTGGTGGACTTGCCCGAACCGGTCGGCCCCGTCACCAGCACCAGCCCGCGCGGTTTGTCGCACATCTTGCTGACCACCGGAGGCAGGCCCAACTGGTGGAACGATTTGATCTCAAACGGAATCAGACGGAAGACGCAAGCCGAAGCGCCGCGCTGGTTGAAAACGTTGGCACGGAAGCGAGCCAGGCCTTTCAAACCGAACGAGAAATCCAGTTCGAGGGTTTCTTCGAAACGGTGCTTCTGCGAATCGGTCATCACGCTGTAGGCCAGTTGCTTGGTCTCGGCGGGCGTCAGCTGGGGCAGATCGAGCGGCACCAGATGTCCGTGCACACGGATTTGCGGCGGAGAGTTGGTGGTGATGTGAAGGTCGCTTCCATTCATCTCCAGCATGCGGCGTAGCAGATCGCTTAATGAGAGTGCCATAGTTTTTTTCTTTCCTCGTGCCGTTTCTGCGTTTCTAATGGATCGTTTCGCGAGCCACTTCTTCGAGCGTGGTCCAGCCTTGCGCGACCTTGATCAGCCCGCTGCGACGCAGGGTGATCATGCCGCGTTCAATCGCTTTCTTCTTGAGTTCGAGCGCCGAGGCGCCGACCAGAACCAGTTCCCGGATCTCGTCATCCACTTCCATCACTTCGTACAATCCGGTGCGGCCCTTGTATCCGGTCTTGTTGCAGGTGGCGCAGCCCCTGCCCTTCATGATCTGCACCGTCTTGGCCTCTTCGGGCGTATAACCTTCATCGATCAGGGCTTGCTGAGGCACTTCGACCGGCTCGGAACAGTCCTTGCAGATACGCCGGATCAGGCGCTGGGCACAGATCAGGTGAACCGAAGTCGCCACCAGGAAGGGCTCGATCCCCATGTTCATGAGACGCGTGATGGTTTCCGGCGCGCCATTGGTGTGCAGCGTGGACAAAACGAGGTGGCCGGTGAGTGCGGCTTTGATCGCAATTTCCGCGGTTTCAAAGTCGCGGATTTCGCCGACCAGGATGATGTTGGGATCCTGCCGCAGGAAGGCGCGCAGCGCGGCCGCAAAATTCAGGCCGATCTGCTCCTTCATCTGCACCTGGTTCACACCTCCCAGTTGGAATTCAACCGGGTCTTCGGCGGTCATGATGTTAGTATCGGGCTGGTTCAGCCGCGAGATGGAAGAGTAGAGCGTGTTGGTCTTGCCGGATCCTGTCGGCCCCGTGACCAGCACCATGCCGTAGGGTTTCAGGATGGCCTTCTCGAATTTGACCAGCGACTCCGCCTCGAAGCCGAGCTTGGTCATGTCGAGGCGCAGATTCTCCTTGTCGAGCAACCGGAGCACGATCTTCTCGCCCCACAGCGTGGGTAGAGTGGAGACGCGGAAATCGAGCTGCTTCTTCTTGCCTCCGATTTGCATCTTCAGCATGATGCGGCCGTCCTGCGGCAGCCGCTTTTCGCTGATGTCGAGCTTGGCCATGATCTTGAGCCGCGAAGTGATGGCATCCTTCAGTTTCAGGGGCGGATTCATGATCAACTGCAACACCCCGTCAATGCGGAAGCGCACCCGGAATTCTTTTTCGTAGGGCTCCATGTGGATGTCGCTGGCGCCGCGCTTCACGGCATCGGTGAGAACGAGGTTCACGAGCTTGACGATGGGCGCTTCGTCGGCCGCTTTCTCCAGCTCCTTGAGCTCGAGTTCCTGCTCTTCGGACTGCAGCTCGATATCGGTGCCTTCGCCGAGGTCGTTCATCGACTGCATCACCTGCTCGAGCTCTTCTTCCTTGGAAGTGCCGTAGGCCTTATCGATGCCCTCGATGATGGAGCTTTCCGAGGCCACGACCGGTTCGATGTTGAAGCCGGTCATGAACTTGATATCGTCCATGGCGAAGACGTTGGTGGGATCAACCATGGCGATGGTAAGCGAAGCGCCGACCCGGCTGAGCGGTAAAATCTGATAGCGTTTCGCGGTTTCGTAGGGAATCAGCTTGACGACAGCGGGGTCGATTTCAAAGTAAGAAAGATTAATAGCGGGCACGCCGTACTGGCGCGAGAGAAAGTTGGTGACATCCTCATCCGAGAGGAAGCCCAGCTTCACCAGCGCGGAGGCGAGCCGGACGTGAGACTCCTTCTGGAGCTTGGTCGCCTGTTCCAACTGCTCTGGGGTGATGACCTTTTCTTTGACGAGCAGGTCACCCAGCCGCTGAGACATATCTCTCCTGTATTCCCGCGAACTCCGGGGTCAATGCGAAAACCGCTGATTTCCGGGGGGATCAACGAGAATGCTTTCGCACTGACACAAATTGTCAACCCAATGGGAATTACGAAAAAGTAACTTAGGTACCTGTACTTTGCGGGAGGTGCGGTTTACGCTCGCTATTGGCGGCATTTGTGCCAGAAAGTCGGCTTATGGGGAAGATCACTGCGCGGCAGTCCATGTTCTTCGGTGCGCGGATACTTAACCACAGGGAGCACAGGGGTACACAGGGAAACGCAGGGGGATTCTTTTCCACCCGGTCACGACTAGATTTCCCCTGTGCGCCCCTGTGTATCCCAGGTGCCCCCTGTGGTTAGGGTTCGCAGCTCGCAGCTAGAATGGTGACGCCCGTACTACCTACGTGCCATGACCGAGACCAGACACGAAGCGATCCGCGCTTACTACCACACGTTGTTTTCCGCCTGGGGACGACAGCACTGGTGGCCGGCGCAATCGCGCTTCGAAGTAATTGTCGGGGCCTACCTGACGCAGAACACTTCGTGGACAAACGTTGAGCGGGCGCTCGGCAACCTTCGGAAAGCGCGGCTTCTGACGATCCGCGGAATCCAGCGCACGCCTCAGCCTAAACTTGAGCAATTGATTCGCCCGGCGGGTTACTTCCGACAAAAGGCGCAACGGCTGAAAACGTTTGTGAGCTTTCTCGATGAGCGTTACGGCGGGTCGTTGGCCCGGATGTTCGCGCGCCCAACGGGCGAACTCCGCGACGAACTGCTCGCGCTCAATGGGGTAGGGCCGGAGACGGCGGACTCGATTCTGTTGTATGCCGGCAATCACCCGTCCTTTGTTGTGGACGCTTACACGAGGCGTATTCTGGAACGGCACCAGATTGTTTCGAGCGCGGCCGGCTATGACGAGATTCGACAACTGTTCGAGCAGGCACTGAGTGGAACACCCCCGCCCAAGCAGAGCTTGGACGGGGCACCCTCTGCTGCGGGAATCGGGAGCGAGTCTCTGCCTACTGAGCTTGGATCGGCGCAGACTGCGGACGGGCCGCGGGGCTCGTGTCATCGTCCTTCGCGCGTCAGCACAGGCGAGCGCACGGCGCTGGTTCAAGTGTTGAACGAAATGCACGGCCTGCTCGTCGGCG
>Ga0209648_10004812_pt1 | contig 11482 bp, 9 predicted proteins | sample GraSoi2013_115cm_FD_185830 | JGI IMG/M metagenome (GOLD analysis project Ga0209648, IMG submission 185830) | Grasslands soil microbial communities from the Angelo Coastal Reserve, California, USA - Sample 9_17_2013_115cm (SPAdes) (version 2) | ecosystem: Environmental > Terrestrial > Soil >...
CCGAGCGGAGAATTCACATCAGCCGACCAGATTGCGAGAGAAGATTATGAGGAGGTTTAAGTCAGCAGGACACGCTCAACGCTTTCTCTCCGTCTTCGGGATCATCACGTCATTCTTTCGAGTGGGGCGACATCTGTACAAAGCTAGCGGTTACCGGGACGTGATGAAGTCGAGATTCGCTGTGTGGGAAGAGGTAACTGCCACTCAAGCAAATCGTTAATTGACCAGATGACAAGATGTGGATTCAGCTTGTGTGAGTTGACGATTCTGTTTCTTCTTCAGTTAAGTTGACAATGCCCGTGAGAGTGCACAAGCAATTCAGTGCCGACTATCTTTCACGAGTCCAGATCGATATTATGATCGAGGTTGGACAGAGCGAGGCAAAGATTCTTGAGCTAGGCATTCCCCGACCGCGCCTCGCTTACCTTTTCTTACTCTGTCAAATTCAGATCCGCACGCGTACGCAGTCGCTGGTGCCTCGCGATGGCTTGACTGACGGCCAATTCGAGTTCCAGCAAACGGAATGGCTTGGTGAAGTAGGCGAACGCACCCATCTCCATAAAGAGATCCCTAAACTCGTCACCGTTTCCTGAAATCACGATCACCGGAGTTGTTACCCGGCGTGCCTGAATTCGCTTTAAGATCTGAACACCGCCCGCACCCGGCATCGAAATATCGGTGATAATCGCATCGTAATGTTGGTACTCTAGAATTTCCAGGGCTTGCTCTGCGCGATCAGCGGTATCACAATCATATTCGTTAGAGAAGAATTGCTGCAATGTCTCTCGTATGATGGGATCATCGTCGACCACAAGTAGTCTGACCACGTGGGCATCACCGCTGGTTGTGAGGGGCTTTGGCATTGCAGCTTGGGTTCAGGGCTCAAGAGACCGTTGTGCCTTACAGGCATCTCATCCAACCGCATAACCTAACAAATATCAGACTTTAGAGTCAATAGCAATTATTATAGCGGCCTTCATCTAGAAGGAAGGCAGCATCGATTTCCGTATAAAGACTTCCGCGTCAGGCCCTTTGTGGGTTAACAGGCGAACACTCAGTCTTTCATGCCCGATTACTTAGGATAGTAAAGTAAGGATCGAATCGTTTGCTGGTCCAGGGATGACGTTATTGCCGGCGTTCGCTGCAGTTTCTTTCAAAAGGATTTGCTCTATTACTTCGACTGGCTGAGGCTTACTAAAGAGATAACCCTGTCCTTCATCGCACCTGAGCAGCCTGAGAAAGTTCTGTTGCTCATTTGTTTCCACGCCTTCGGCGACTACTCTAAGCCTTAAGTTATGGGCCAGGGTCACTATAGCCATGACTAGTGCGGCATCATCGGGATCCGTCGTAACACCGTTAACGAACGATCTGTCCAGCTTCAGCGTGTCGATGGGTAGTCGTTTCAAATAGCTAAGTGACGAGTAGCCTGTGCCGAAATCATCAATTGCAACCTTTACCCCCAACTGTCTAATCTCAGTCAGAAGGTTCGCAGCTGATTCCGGATTCTCCATGATAGAAGTTTCCGTTAACTCTAATTCAAGGCACGATGGCTCAAGCCGCGACTCTCCAAGAGTATGAATCACCTTGTCTATGAAATCCTTCTGTTGAAATTGCCGAGCCGAGACGTTCACCGCGATGCGAAGGCCGCTGAGTCCCTGAAGCTGCCATTCTCGTGTCTGGACACAAGCTGATCGCATAACCGATTCGCTGATGTTGAGAATCAAACCGGTATCTTCAGCGAGGCCGAGGAACTCAGAAGGTGGCAGAATTCCCAATTGCGGATGTTGCCAGCGGACAAGTGCTTCCAGCCCGACAATCTTGTTCGACGTTAGATTCAATACCGGCTGGTAATAGGTAATGAATTCCTGGTTGTCGATTGCGTGGCGCAAACTGGTCTCGAGGGCCAAGCGGTTCAGTGCCAGCGCATTCATGTCCGGGTTGTAGAACTGGTGGTTGTTGCCCCCCTGTTTTTTCGCCCGCTGAAGCGCTGCGCCGGCGTTCTTCATGATCGCGGTGCTGTCTTCGCCGTTAAGCGGAAAGAGACTGATGCCCAGGCTTGCGGTTACATAAACCTCTTGCGCACCCAAATGGAAGGATGGCTTCAACGACTCCGTCATCGAGAGAGAGGCTTCCGCCAGGTCATCGGCGTCGCCGACGCAATTGAATAAGAACGCAAATTCCGCTCCTTCGAAGCGAGCGATCATGTCGCCTTCTCTTAAACAGTCTTGAAGCCGAGCCGCGACATCCGTCAGTAACTGGTCGCCAGCCGTGTGGCCCAGCGTATCGTTAATATTCTTAAAGCGATCGATCGAAATCAACACAATGCCAGCAAGGTGGTTGTTTTCTTTCACGGTTGCCATCGCCTCGGCGCAACGATCGACGAAGTGGACCCGATTGGGAAGGTTGGTAAGGCGGTCGTAGTAAGCCAAATGTTCGATTTCGGCGGTGCGCTCTTTTACCAACTCTTCAAGGTGATCTTCATTTCGACGCCTTTCCCTGAGTAACTCGCGATGGCTGAGCGCGCGGCAAACTGCGGCCTCAACATGACGAATGTCCAATGGCTTGGTAATGTAATCGAAAGCTCCTACGCGCATGGCCTCGATAGCGTAGTCAATAGTCTGTTGTCCGCTGATCATTACTACGACCGAATCGGCATCCTTTGCGAGAATGCGTGGAACCAGATCGAGCCCACTAATCCCACCCATATTTATGTCGCTGATCACCAACTCGTAGCTTGTTGAGTTCAAGGCGGCAAGAGCCTCTTCAGCAGAACCCACGGTAGTACATTCGTTTTCGGCACACAGTAGTTGTTTCAGGAGCTTTCGAATCTGCTCATCATCGTCGATGATCAGAATCGTGGGCTTCTGTCCCAGTATTTCAGCCATTCTTCTTGTCCTTACAGCGGTCAATTCGAAGCAATGAGGTTTAGTTGTCCACCGTCTTGGATCGAAGCGCGCAAACCTGCTTCTGGATTATGAGGAAGCTGCTCATCTTGTGTCGCGAGCTCGCTAATTTCCTTCAACCGTGCGCGCAATCGATGATTCGTCATGTGCAGGTTGTGTCGAGCCTTGTTAGCCTTGAAATGTTCGAGTGCCCGCCTGACAGTCGCGCACAAGTCGTCGTTGTTCCAGGGCTTCGTAACATACCTGTAGACATGGCCACAGTTGATCGCCTCGATCAGAGTGCTTACATCGGTGTATCCGGTCAGAAGAATACGAAGCATGTGTGGTCGAAGCGGAACAGTCTTCTGCAATAACTCGATGCCGGTCATTCCTGGCATTCGCTGATCTGTTACGAGAAGTGCAACGTCGTGCTGTTCCAATAGCGTCAGTGCCTCAATGCCGGATTGGGCCGTAAGTACGTGGTGGTCCTTACGGAATAGCCTTTCGAGCGCTCGCAAATTTGCGGCTTCATCATCAACTATGAGAATTTTCGTCATGCCGTGATCTCCTTTTGGAATACTTGTTCCGCGTTAATAACTTGGGCGTCAACGGGTATCGCAACGGTGAAAGTTGTACCTTGGCTCGGGCTGCTCTCTACCTTGATGGTTCCGCAATGTCGCTCGACGATCCCGTGAGAGATTGACAAGCCCAAACCCGTACCGTCGCCTACCGGCTTGGTGGTGAAGAAGGGGTCAAATATCCTCTTAAGATGCTCTGGTGCGATGCCTTTTCCCGTATCGCTAATGGAAGCTGTTACAGTGTCTCCTACACAACGAGTCTTTATTCGCACTTCACCTTCGGCATCTCCGATCGCCTGCGCTGCGTTGATCAGCAGGTTCATCCAAACTTGATTGAGCTGGCCGGCGTAACAGCTCACTGGAGGCAAATCGCCGTAATCGCGTTTCAACGTGATGAAGCGAGATGTGTAATATTTCGAGAGCAGACGAAGCGTTGAGTCAATTCCTTCATGCAGATCTACTTGCTTGAACTCTGCTTCATCCAGCCGAGAAAACAAACGCAAATTCTGGACTACGTCGCGAATGCGCGCGGCGCCGCTGTAGGAATCCGCGGCGATTGAACTCAAGTCGGTAAGTATGCTGTGGTAATCCGTGTCGCCCCTAATAACGTTTTCACGCTCGGCTGCCGAAGTGGGAGGCGAGATACGCTGAGACGCGGACAACAACTTCAATTGAGTCACATACTCTTGAAGAAGTGCCATGTTGCTGAAGATAAAGCCTGCGGGATTGTTCAGTTCATGGGCGATTCCGGCGGCAAGTTGGCCCAGCGAAGCCATCTTCTCGTTATGCACAAGCTGCGCCTGGAGACGTTCCAACTCGCTCTTGCGTTGCGCCAGCTCTGCATTTCGATTCTCAAGGTCTTCTTTGTACCGACGAGCATTACGCAAGAGGGTGCGTCTTTCCAGCGCACGCTCCACGCGCACTCGTAATACGTCGAGATCGCATGGCTTAAGAAGATAATCACAAGCTCCCATTCTGATCGCATCGATCACTCGCTGAGTGCGATCTATGCCCGAAACCATAATTACCGCAGTGTCGCGATAGAGTTCGTTGATTTTGCGAAGCAGTTCAATGCCTCCCAGTCCGGGCATTTGGATATCCGAGATGACCATCGCAAACGGCTCTCTCTGAAGCCACTCCAGAGCCCCCTGCGCGTTGGCAGCCGTTTCGCACGAGTAGTTCTGATTCAGGCATTGGGCGAATAGATTGCGCACCGGCGTCTCATCGTCGACGACGAGTATCCGACGGTCGTGGGCTTCCGCATACGCGGGATCAATCTGAGAGATATGTGCAGAATCTTCCATCTCTAGGCTGTTACCTACCGAGCTAGTTTTGATCTAATATCTTTCGCACCTTCGCCGCCAGATCATCCGGCGCAAAGGGCTTCTGGATGAAGTTCGCTCCCTCTTCCAATACTCCATGATGAACGATGGCATCATCGGTATAGCCTGACATGAAAAGGACACGCATCTCAGGACGCTCCCGATGCAACCTTTCAGCCAACTCGCGTCCGCTCATCTCAGGCATGATGACATCGGTCAAGAGCAAATGAATCCGTCCCTGATGGCGCTCGCAGATTAGTAGTGCGGCTCCACCATTCGCTGCCTCCAGCACTTCATACCCTTGAGTCGTTAGAATTTGACGAGCGAGCTTCCGCAGCATTTCCTCGTCCTCGACCAAAAGAACAGTCTCAGTGCCATTAAGCCCATCGGTGATTTCAGACGTTAGCTTGTATGGCTGAGCCTCTTCATCGATCCGTGGAAGGTAGATCTTAAAGGTGGTGCCTTGTCCGATTTCGCTATAGACCCAAATATTGCCGTCCGACTGTTTGACGATCCCATAAATAGTGGAGAGTCCGAGTCCCGTACCTTTGCCCAACTCCTTGGTCGTAAAGAAAGGCTCGAAAATGCGAGCTTGCGTTTTCTCGTCCATGCCCGTGCCGGTATCGCTGACGGCCAACATCACGTAGTGACCAGAACGAACACCTACATGGTTGTTTGCATAATCTTCATCGAGATAGACATTGTCAGTTTCTATGGTCACCTTGCCACCGGAGGGCATCGAGTCACGAGCGTTGACTACGAGATTCAAGATGATCTGTTCAATTTGCCCCGGATCAGCCTTGACACTCCCCAGCTTTGGTTCCAACACGGCCCGAAGATCGATGTTCTCACCGATTACTCGGCGCAACATCTTCTCCATTTCCGCAACGACTGAATCAAGATTGAGAATCTCTGGCTGCAATACTTGCTTGCGGCTGAAGGCCAGGAGCTGTCTGGTCAAAGAGGCGGCCCGGTCGCCGGCCTTCTTGACCTCTTCTAGATTATTGCGCAGCGGGTCTTCGGCTGGGAGATCTTTCATGGCGAGCGACGTGAAGCCATTAATAACAGTCAGCAGGTTATTAAAATCGTGCGCGATGCCACCGGCCAGCTGTCCAATACCTTCAAGCTTCTGCGACTGGCGCAATTGTGCTTCCGTCTCGTGCAAAGCCTGCTCGGCGCGTTTACGTTCGGTGATGTCATTCGCTAAGACGAGCTTGGCATTTCTTCCTGCAAAGACCAACGGATGAGAGACTATTTCGACATCAATAGTCTTTAAATCCTTCGTCCGATGCTTCCACGTGCCAGCTGCCTTAACTCCTGAGTCTTCGTTTGAGAGTTCATTAAGGAGGACAGGAACAGCTTCCGGAGAGCGTATGTCCTTAATGGTCATCGACAGGAATTCTTCGCGAGAATAACCATAATGAAAGATTGCCGCTCCGTTAACCGCCAGAAACGCGAGGTTGTCGAGATCATAGACCCACATGGGTTGTGGGTTGCTTTCAAACAGGAGGCGATATCGCTCTTCGGATTCACGCATGGCCTGCTCAGCCCGCTTTCGATCGGTAATATCGCTGGCAACACCAAGGATGTGTACGGTACTTGTTCCCGGCAGTATGAGCGGTACTTTTATGGTTTGGAATGAACGAGTTTCGCCTGTTCTCGGATTAGTAAGCTGCTCCTCGGGAATGAACTTCGGTCGCAACGTCTGAAGTACTTGCTCGTCGTCCTGAACGAAGGTTTGTATCTGCTCGTGATAGCCATTGAGGTCGCTTTCTGTCTTGCCAATAATTTCTGCGGCTGATTTGCCGTATGCATTCTCGACCGCCGCATTGACCAGGGTAAAACGACCCTTGGCGTCTTTGACAAATATTGCGTTGGGGCTGGTGTCGACAATAGCGCGAAGGAACTGTTGCTGCGCACGCAGTTCATCCGTTCTTTCACTCACACGTGCTTCTAGCTCCTCATGGGCCTTTTGCAGCGCCTCCCTGGCGGCGCGTCTTTCGTCAATATTACGGATAGAACCTTTGACTAACAGTCCGGCTCCGCAAAGAGAAAAGCAGAGCGCCGTATTAAGCGCCATCGGTATGGACCGTCCCCCGTACATGAGAGGAGCTCCGTATGCATATCCGAGTGAAAAACTTAGTCCGATGAAGGCAACTACGATTGACAACCCTTGACCTGCGCTATTTGCCCATCTTTGTTTCGGCCAGGTGAGAAGAAAGAAAGCCGCACCGAGCAATAGGAACGTAATGGCTGTGAAAAACGCCATCTTCCCTACCGGAGCCAGGCCGACCTGTTCCGCGGGAAAGCGAAACAACAAGTGATCGACACTTAACTCAAGCGTGGTGAGGTACTCACTCATACGAGCGACAACCAGCGCTAGAGCCAAAGCAATCGCCAGTCTAATCACGTAAAGAAGTCTGATTGATTTATCTGCGAGGATAACGAGACTCGCGCCCAGCACCAGAAAGACAAGCGCAGTGTTCGGCGCCATCGGAATGTAGCTCGAGCGAATGCCTTTGAGAAGGAGAGACCCGCTAAACCAGCCGATCAATGCAGCTCCGCTGACTAGCATCACCAGTAATCCGCACGCTTGTGAGATACGCTGATATTTAGACAGAGACCAGGCCTTGGATTCCATTTTGCTTTGCTCCGAGGTAAGGAGGGGCAATCACGAATGCAGTGAAGAGCAACGTGAACGAAAGGAGGCGCCACCTCGGGGTAACCTCCACGTCATCCATTTTGATAAAGCGAACCGACTGAGGTCAATAGGGATCTTCAGACGATTCTTACATTTCCATGGCAGCCTGCGATTTTCATACTCGCCGGTGTCAAAATCCGGCACTCGAGTGGTGCGTTTTGCCCCACAACGGGCGCGCGCCAAAGAACGGTATCAGGAAATCCCCTATCTTCCCGCCGCATCGCACTGTGTATATTCCTAGTACCTGATAAGTAACGATGAACGAGATAAGGACTCAAAAAATGTTCGTAACTGAATACCATTTACATTTCGCTGGCCGTGAATTGTTGCCATATCGAATACTATTAATATTTCTTTTTACTCTATCGACATCGCAGCTTTCAGCGTACGGGCAGTCCAACCGTCCGTTTGCTCTCTCATGCGATCTACGCCCTGGAGCGGAGACATCCATCCTTCGCGCCAACAGGGAACCAGAGCCAGAAGTCGATTTAATTCTGGCCAGGCGCGCGATCGGCGCATTAAAGCGACTGAACGACAATGTTTTGATCTACCGCTCGCTCGCCGACTTTGAAGCAAACGGCAGAATTGCTCGCGTTTCTTATGAAGTCTTTGAAAACAATCTGCGGGAAGTGATCGCTGAAGTTGAGCCGATCATTTCTCAGCTATCGGAAAACAAATTGAAGGCAGAGCTCCTCAATGCTTTGTACTCATATCGAGACGGCGGCTTCTGGTGGGGGAAAATACATCAGTCTCGAGTAGTGAACGTGTCCACAATGACTTTGGCGGAGACAACCACAGCATCGGAAGCGGTTTTTATATCGACTGTTCCCTACACGATTGCAATTCATTGGAGGCAGGCCAGCAAGTACTTGGAACGCGCCGAGAAGTTAATGAGCTACAAGAAATGATACGTCAAAAAGCGAACATCGACCTGTCTGCCTGATCTGGTCAAATTCTCTTATTGTCGCCGAGTCCTGCCCCCTCCGACAGGTACTGACGAATAGCCGAACAGTGCTTTCAACCAGTTGTCTCGGTCCCAAAATCTACAGGCACGGAAGCCGCGCGGCCATTAAGAGTCCAACAACAGTTCCTGTGACTCCTTCAACTGCGGTAGAGCGCTATCCATGCCGCGAAGTTTCCTTAAACTACCGTGACTCCCATCTCCTTCACGTCGACGACATAGAACCTGAAGATGGGGCTAAGATGGTGGCGGGACGTGTCGATACGAAACCAGACGAAGCGACACCTTGACGACCGCTAGGCGCGTAAATACTGGCTGGTATCGTTAGGTGAGACTTGGTGATGACGTCTCCAACGGACTTAAAATTCGTTCCTCGTAAGAGGGTGCGGCTTCGAATCCCGCCCCCGGCACCAATCTTTTCAATGACTTACGGACAGTTGCCATCTGACCTGAATTCTCGCTACGGAGTTTAGTCCGTTGCGCATTACATTTTCATTGGAATCATTAAGGAAAATCGCGTCCACACACGACCGCAAAGGCCCCCATGATCCCGAGTTGCTAATCGATGCCCTTGATTCAGGAATACGTGATAACAAATGATGTTCATGATTACTGGTCCTAGCAACACCAGCGCGAGCGGTAAGAAGCGGTTCGATTTGTTAGTTGATGATTATGCTAAATCAAATAAAATGAACTCAGTTCCGTCTACGAGCGCTTTTATCTTTAGCAGTTCTTCTGCACTGATTGCGGCGCCGTCGCTCGCCCGCAAAGTTTCACCGTTTAATTTCAGAGAGCCCTTGACGACTTGCACAAAGCCATAACGCTTTTCGGTCAAGTCGTAGGAAACTGCCTCGCCCTCATTCAAAATCGAATCAAAGACCCAAACGTCTTGATTGATTTTCAACGAACCGTCACGCGCATCATGTGAGGCGACAAGTTTCAGCTTTCCGCGTTTGTCGTCGGGCGCAAACATCTTTTGCTCGTAACCAGGCGCCAAATCGTCTTTTTCCGGAAGAATCCAGATTTGATAAAAATGCAGAGGGTCCGTTTTCGTCGGATTGTATTCGCTGTGCCTGATCCCGCTGCCAGCCGTCATTCGTTGCCACTCATGCGGTCGCAGGATTTCTTCGCCGCCTGTTGAATCTTTGTGTGCGATTGCGCCTGCGACTACATGGGACAAAATTTCCATGTTGGCGTGTCCGTGTGTGCCGAAGCCTTCGCCGGGCGTTACGCGGTCTTCGTTAATCACTCGCAGAGAGCGAAAACCCATCATGTCCGGGTTGTAATAATCGGCGAATGAAAAAGTGTGATAAGTGTTGAGCCAACCATGATTGGCGTGGCCTCTCTGATTTGATCTAATAACTTGTAACATCTCTTTTTCTTCCTCTCATCGCGGCGAATCAACTTGCTGCACGCGTCGTCAATGCGACTCGCTGTTTCATGATATCGCGACACAGCAGATTGACAAGAGTGTTGCGGTAGCCAAGGGCAACACCAGCGAGCGCCTTAGTAGCAGCGTTCCTAACGCTGCTCCAGCAAACATCAGAAGAACGGCTAGAAGCCGTCGGCGCCATCGCGGACTAGTACCGTCGGCAAATTTCGAATCGGCGGCGAGACCAGTAATGGTCAGGGTAAGAACCGTTGTCGTAAAATCTGGTATCGCCATCTTGCGAACTGTCGCGTTCCGAATTCCCATCGCACACGCCGTAAGCACTATGATCGAATACAATTGGAACGAACTCACCGACGAATCACGGAAATTGATAGCAGCAAGAGTTGCAGCGAGCAACAAAGCCGATTCCAGGCTTAGGGCTGTCGTAATCCAGCTCGGTGTCGAGATTTCTGAAAGACGAGTAGCAACGCGGCCGCCAATCAAAGCGCCGATCAGAAATGCAATAAGCGCCGTGAGCGAACGCGTTATCGAAAGCCCCGGTGCTCCGGCCACAGCGAACGCGAGGAAAACGACGTTTCCGGTCATGTTTGCCGTGAATACATGTCCGAGGCCAAGGTAACTTATCGCGTCGATCAATCCCGTGATAGCCGTGGCAACATGAAGCAATAACGGCAGTGTGTGATTGAGTCGAATTTCCGGCGTCATGAGCAACTCAAATTCTTAAGCTTAGGTAGACATGCGTCCCGGCCGAGAACCAGGCAGGCCGGGCCTCTTGCCGTTATGCTTCTACGAATTCAGCTTCCAGAGTGATCGAGACGTCCTCACCGACAAGAATGCCGCCGGTCTCGAGGGCAGCATTCCAGGTCAAGCCGAAATCCTTTCGATGATCTTTGCGCTCGCCGAGATCGCAACCCGAAAGTTGCCCCATGGATCCTTGGTAGGCGGCGTTGGCCCTTCCACTTCAAAGCGGACCCTGCGGGTGACTCCGTGGATGGTCAGGTCGCCTTCGACAGATAGTTCCTCATCGCCAACGATTCTGATGCCGGTGGATTTGAAGTCCAGAGTGAGGAACTTTTCGACATCGAAGAAATCCGCGCTTTTGAGATGTGCGTCACGTTGGCTGTCACGGGTCTCGATAGAGGCAGCTTCGATTGAGGCCTCGACGCGGGAATTCGCCAGGTTCGATTTATCCAAAGTCAACACTCCCGAAATGTTCGAGAAGTGGCCTCTCACACATTTTTGGCAACTTCACCGTCAGCTAGTCGGGCAGTGGACAGCAGAAGTGAAGTACGCCGGCGAAGCCGGATTACCCGTATAGTCACCTTGCTGACCGCTTACGCCTCGGCCTGTTGCGCATTGCGGCGTTCATCAGCCCGACGCAGCAGGGCCCCATCCCCAAAACAGTCGAGCCGTCGCGCTGGCGGTGGGCGCACCTAGTGGGCGCACCTCGAGTTCACCCGCATAAACATTGCGCCAACTATCCTCCGCAAAAAGATCGAGGAGCGGCGCGTTCTGTGCGCGTTCGCGTCGATGGGGGGAGTGCCCGGTCGCTGTGCTGTGGGTTCGTCGCTCAGAGACCAACCGGCCGTCTAAATGCCTGGAGGACACGCGAGGCGAGCTCGCTCGCAAAGGCCTCACTCACCGG
>Ga0209648_10004815_pt1 | contig 11482 bp, 13 predicted proteins | sample GraSoi2013_115cm_FD_185830 | JGI IMG/M metagenome (GOLD analysis project Ga0209648, IMG submission 185830) | Grasslands soil microbial communities from the Angelo Coastal Reserve, California, USA - Sample 9_17_2013_115cm (SPAdes) (version 2) | ecosystem: Environmental > Terrestrial > Soil >...
GGGTTCTTTCTTTATTACGACGCCCTCGATGAAGTCGAGGATTTCTCTTCTCGATGCACCGTCGCGTACGACATCGCGCAATGAATGTTCGACTGTCGAAAAAAGGCAGGTGCGAATCTGGCCGTCGGCCGTCAGGCGAATGCGCGAGCACGCGCCGCAGAAAGCTTCAGTAACCGGCGCGATGATGCCAATCTCTCCGGGCGCGTCGTCAGCAAAACGAAAGCGTGAAGCCGTTTCTGATCCGCGCGGGACATCGAGCGCAATCAAAGGAAATCGCTCGCTGATGCGCTCACGAATCTCGCGACCAGACACGACATCGTCGCGTGACCATTCGTGACCTGAATCAAGCGGCATGAACTCAATGAAGCGCATCTTCACGTCGTGCTCGCGCGCGAACGCGGCAAAGTCAGCCACCTCATCTTCGTTGTGGCCGCGCACGACGACAGCGTTGATCTTGATCGGTTGCAGGCCGGCATTCTTCGCGGCCTCGAGGCCCTGGAGAACTCGATCCAAAACGTCCACACCGGTCATCTGCTTGAACACGGCACGCTTCAAACTGTCCAGGCTAATCGTGATGCGATCGAGTCCGGCGTCTTTGAGACCCTGCGCGCGATCGGGCAGGAAATAGCCATTGGTAGTCAGCGCCAGATCGCGCAAACCTTTCGGCTTGAGTGCGGCGAGCTTGCGAATGATCACCTCAATATCCTGGCGCATCATCGGCTCGCCGCCGGTCAAACGAATCTTTTCAATGCCGAGCTCGACGAAGATGTCGCAGATGTACTCGATCTCTTCATAAGAAAGCATCTGCTCCTTTGGCGCAATCGGCGGCTCGCCATGCGGCAGGCAATAGAAGCAGCGAAAATTACAGCGGTCGGTGAGTGACACGCGCAGATCGCGTATCGGACGGTTATAAGAATCCTTCAGCGCAGTTAACATCGTTCTTAACGTCAATGATACAGACGGGATGAGTGAGTTCCAAGTTGAGGAAAGGGACAGAAACGGTATCAACGAGTTTTTGGCTTCTGTTTAAGGGAATACGAACACGGGTTAAGCCCCGGGTCATCTCGTAAGTAACAAACTGCGGCCCGCAGCCGAGCAATCAATATGTCTCGCGCAAGAGCAGTATCGTAATGGCTACGCCGCTCTGATGCGCGGCCAGTCTCTGACTTGCCGACACAGGAAGCCGCTAAGAATTCCCGGGGTCTAAGACCCCTTACTTCCATGTACGCCACTCACGGCAAGTCAGAGACTTGCCGCGCATCGGTATGGCCCAGCCATGGCGATCGGTGGCGCGCTCGATGGGAACGCGGCTACAATCACACACTGCCCGGCGGGCTTTTTAGAAAACCCTATGAAGCGCTGTCCCACATGTTTGCGAACCTACTCAGAGGAATCGCTCAGGTTCTGTCGAGTGGATGGAGCAGCGCTTTCGGCAGTTGAATCGCAGGACACTCTCATCAAGCTGCCCACGCTGGAAAGAAGAACTCCCGACACTCAAAGTCTGCAGGCTGAAGCCGCGTCGCCAAAACTCTCGCAGATTACTTTCGACGAAGCCATTGAAGAGTATGCCGCGTGGTTGCCCAGCGGAAACGAAATACTGTTCAGCCGCGAACGCGCCGGCTTGAGAAAAATCTTTCGCAAGAACGTGGTTACGGGCGAAGAAGCGCAACTGACCAAAGGAGACTGCGACGAAATTCAGCCGACCTGTTCGCCCGATGGCCGAACTGTGCTGTTTGTGCGAGCGCGCGCGTCGCACGTAAAGCTTGAACCTGGTGATGTCTTCGGGGTTTTCCTTGACGGCGACATTTGGGCCCTCGATTTGGCTTCGGGCAAAGAGACAAAACTGATCGAGAACGGGTTCAATCCTGATTATTCTCCCGACGGAAAACGAATTGCTTTTGATGCCTCATGGGTAGGTCCGCGTCGCATCTGGGTGGTCGATAGCCAGGGACACAATCCCCAACAGCTAACTTCAGACAGCTCTGAGGCGGTAACGCACGTCCGTCCGCGCTGGTCGCCCGACGGAACCAAGATTGTATTTCAAAATATCGAACGCACGAAATTCGATGTGCGCATCTTCGATCTGACAACGGTGCGATACGTGTGGGTGACAAATGATGCGGTCCAGGACATCAATCCTGTTTGGTCCCCGTCGGGACAGTACGTGTATTTCTCGTCTTATCGCGGCGGAGGAATTAACATTTGGCGGGTGCGCGTCAGTGCTGACGGCACACCCTCCCGTCTGCCCCGGCAGTTAACCATCGGAGCCGGTCAGGACGTTGAGATCGCCGTATCCCGCGACGGTAAGCGCCTGGCATTTTCGATCTTGCGTCAGAATGCCGACATCTGGCGACTGCCTGTTTCGCCTGAGACGGGCAAGCCGACCGGCGCGCCGCAGGAAGTAATAACCACAACGCGCGAAGACAGTCGCGGCGCATGGTCACCGGACGGAAGCATGATTGCCTTTAACTCGGATCGTACCGGGGAAATGAACATTTGGCTTTACTCGATTGCTGACCGCGCCACTCGTCAGCTTACCAAAGGCGCGGGCGGAGATTACCAGGCGAACTGGTCACCGGATGGAAAGCGGATCGCGTTCTTCTCGTCAAGGGCAGGCACTGCGGACATTTGGTCGGTAGAAGTAGCGACCGGCGAGTTGCAGCCCGTCAGAACCACAACCTCGATCGACGTGAATCCATTCTATTCGCCGGACGGTAAGTTGATTGCCTACAATTCTGATGAAGGCGGCCGGCCCGAAGTGTGGTTAATGAATTCTGATGGGACGGATGCCCGGCAGCTAACTAACGTTGGCGTCATGGGCCACTTTCAGCGTTGGAATCGAGATGGTGACAGGATCATCTTTCGCTGCCCAGGACACGGGAATGCGCAGACACTGGAAGCGCCAATCGATGGCAGTGAGCCAAAGGTCTATTGTGAGGTGGCGGGTGGATCGCACATGTCACTCTCTCCCGATTTCTCACGCGTCATGGATGTGATTGGACACAAGACCCTGTGGGTCTCAACGGTAAACTCAGACGTGCCGGAGAAGGTTTTCGAGTTCGACGACCCCGACGTCAGAATCGATTACCCGGTTTGGTCGCCGGACGGCAAATGGGTCCTCTTTGATCGTTTCAGACCTCAGGGCGGTGACATCTGGCTGATGGAAAATATCGAGTGATGATGTGGTAAAACTTGGAAAGCGACATCTACCAGAGAAGAACAAACACTTTATGAAAAGAACATCTAAGAAGCGACTTGTGTCGGCAGAATCTATAGCTCGACTCGCTGACAGCGGCACGGATATCTCATCCTACTTCACGAACAAAGGCAAGATGATGTCACCCTTTGCTAGCGAAATTGATCTGAGCGAGGAAACGATTGAAGAATTGAACGACGCGGCAACCGGTTGTATAACAGATAGTTAAGAAACTCAGGATTAGGGAGAATTGTATTCCTGTTTAAGTGAAGTGTGTTCATAACGAAGTTAGACCTGGACGAGTTCGTTCAAATCACTCTCGATGCGTGACACAAGTTCCTCGGATTCCGACACGCTAGCAACGCCTTCGTCGGAAAGTTTCTTGAGGCTCTTCTTCCCTTCCAAATAGTTTTCGTAAAGACGCTTGGTTGCATCCTTCGCAAGATGTGAAGGAGGAGCGACTTCATCCATTATGACAATAAGACGCGCCCGCAGTTTTGAATCCCGTACTTTTTGTGCTGCACTCAGAGAATGTTCCAACTCGAGCTGTGTCAAACGGATCTTATCGAGCCATTGAACTGGTTCAATGAGTACACGCTCGTCGGATCCGTGATTCCTTTTGTATTGCCATTGAAATAACCTCGTTTCACCGCTCGGAAAAACCAAGTACTCATCAACCTGAAGGTGTGGATTCCTATCGAGCCTTTTTCTCTCTAGTTGTTGCTTGAATCGCCTTACAGGTTGCGTAGCTGGCTTCTCTTCTTCTTCCGGCGACCGCACAAGCATCTCAAACAAATGATCTCTTACATGTTCAATGTCAGTCTCATCCATCGCTACAAGTAATGGACGAGTAACAGAGTAGGTTCCCTTGCAGCGCGACTGAAGGTATTCCAGGAATTCTGCGCTTTCCCGAGGGGGTTGAAACATTTCAATCTGTGGCCCATTCACCGCCAGCTCAAAAAACTCTCGCCATTTTCGAAAATTCTGATAGTCAAAGTCGGGTTTATGGACTGCGGGCAGATACTGGTGCCGTGAATCCTCGCGGCTGGTTCATTAGCGCTCAAAGAGAGCGTGTCAGAAGCCCAACCGTCAGGGAGGGCCAGACCCGCAAGCACTCATGATGAAGAATTTGCTGGCGTGTTGGGCGACTATAGTCGAGTGACGCGAGTATAGTCGAGTGACGCGAGCGTTGCCCTTGCTTACGCGCTTCTGACACACTCTCTTTAAGCCACTGTGCTAATGAGAAAGGACCACGCAATGCACCACTACTCAACGCTGCGTCGCTGTGGTTCTCGATCGAATCGAAAGGCCTTCCCTGCCGATTTTCGTGGATAGCAGAGAAGCGCAAACGAAAGGAACAACCCCGCAAGCGCAAAAATATAGATTCGATTCCAGAGGATGTATGAGTGTTTCGCACCGCCGGAAAGATCCCCGTAATCCCAAAGTTGAAACAGCAGCGGGTTGTAGAGCCAATGATTATGGCCCTGGGTGTACAGATAAAAGAGACCAGCACAAAGGCCGATGGCCAGTGCGTAAGTCAGATACCGATCGCGCACCAACACACTAAGCGACAGGGCGGCGGCCGCCATGAAAATCGCGTTCGGCACCACGATCACAAAATAGATCTTCGCATAGGCCATCAACTCGATCGGCCCGTTATGCTTTACGGCTTGCAGAATAATCGTTATCAACGCGACCAGGCCGACGAGTGCGAGAGTTAGCAGCAGCGTCGCGATGAACTTAGAAAGCAGAAGCACATAGTTTGGAACCGGCTCGCTCCACAGAATTGATTCAATCCTCTGATCGCGGTCGCGGTGCATGGCTTCAACCGTGTAGAAGACGGTGATGCCGATCATAAACAGTAATAAAGATCTTGCGGCGTTCCCGGCATAGCCGGCCGAGTAAGTAGGATCGGGAGCGACCTGCCAGAACGCCACCTCCAGAACTGCGATCAGAACAGCCAAAGGCATGATCACGACCAGACTGCGCTCGGAAAGAAGCAATCGAAACTCAACTTCCACGGCCGCGAATAGTTGGCGAAGATGCGAGCCTATTCCATTAGTCGTTCTGGTGACGCTGGGAAGCAGCACCTTCTGGCGTAAGTGATCTGGTTCGAACCGCTCGCCGAGTGTCGGTTCGGTGCTCGGCGGGTCGTAATAGAATCCACCGGTTCCCGCCGTAAGGTTGAGGACTGAAAGCTCTTCTACGTTCCGTGGTCGCTCGGCTATGGAACGTAGAAGAGCTTTCAGTCCTCAACCTATCGCCGCAATTAGAATCATCACCGCACGATTGACGATCAGATCTGGCTCGTAGACAACTACGAGGTGATTCATCACCTCAGCGGGGATGGCGTGAAACTTTCCTCCCCGGTTCATAACAAGGGGATCAAGAGCAAGTTTCCAGCGCCACGGCAAGCTGCTCAATAAGACGGTCTGATAAGCGATGTAGAGCGGATAAAAAGCAACGCCCAGGCCGTATACGATCTTGGCATTGCGACTGAGAACTCCTACGGCAAAATAGAACGCCGCCAGACCCAAGTGCGAGATCACCACGAATACCAGAAAGTGTTTTATGTAAGGAATCACCTTCCACTGCTGGGTAATGAGGCCTTGTTTTGGAACTGCCTGGAGCACAAACCACGTCACCACAAAGGCGGACTGACAGCACGCCAGCACAAAGAAGTTGCCGAAGAATTTTCCCAGAAGATATTCGGCACGGGTTACGGGTTTAGAGAAAATGAGCGGATCGATGCCGACGCGAAAGTCTCTGATCGCAGGATCGGCCATCATGAGCGCCGTGTATAGAGGTAAGAACAAGAAAGAGTAAACCGGGAGCACGCTGGCGATGAAAAAGTCGGCGTTGACTGCCCAGTCGTGCCCGATCGCCGGTCCCCAGCCCCACCAAAGCAAACCATTGCCGGCGCATAGAGTCGCGATCGCGTACGGGGCCACGCGCTTGGAATTGAGCAGCACCTCATTCTGAAAGATTGCGAAGAACGGCGTCCGAAAGGGGCTATTCATTTCAACTGGCTCTTTCCCGTTGGTTGACCAGATCAAAGTAATAGTCTTCGAGCACCGGAGTTGCCGAAGTGAATTCTTCGCTCGGTCGCTCTCCTTTTGAGATCACTCTCAGGCGCGCCCGGTCGCCGAACATCTGCGAGGAGATTACCTGGTAGCGAGACTTAAAAGCCGCGACCTGTTCACGCGGCACAGTGGCTTCCCAAACTGAGTCCTTAAGTTGATCGATCGCTTGCTGCGGCGTGCAGGAAGCCAGGATGGCACCCTGTCGAATGATCGCCATGTGGCTGCAAACACTCGAGACGTCCGAAACGATATGCGTCGAAAGCATCACCAGGACGTTTTCGCTTGCCATCTCTGCCAATAGGTTGAGAAAACGATTTCGCTCTTCCGGATCGAGTCCGGCGGTTGGCTCATCAACAATAATCAGTTGCGGCTGACCGATAAGCGCCTGCGCGATTCCCAGACGCTGCCGCATTCCTCCTGAGAATCCACTAAGTCTCTGTTTGCGGGAATGAGAAAGATTGACGCGATCAAGTAGAGCGCCAACCAAACGGGCGCGCTCTTTGCGATCCAGCACACCCTTGAGCTTCGCAAAATAATCGAGCATCTGCTCGGCCGTGAAGGTCGGATAAAAGCCGAACTCCTGTGGCAGGTAGCCCAGAATCCTGCGCGTGCCGTGCTGGTCATTTATTAAGTCGATGCCGTTCATCTCGGCGGCGCCGGAATCAGGTTCAAGCAACGTCGCAAGGATTTTCATGAGCGTGGTTTTGCCCGCGCCGTTTGGTCCGAGCACTCCGAACACTCCGGGAAGTATCTCGAGATCGACTCGGTTCAGCGCCAGAATTCCACCGGCATAGGTCTTTGTTAGACCTTCTATTTTCAGCATCCTTTTCCTCACCTGCTACCGTTGCCAGCGCACACACCTTTACCCGCTACTTCGAAGACGACGAATCTCTCGAAGAATAAATTGGCTTACTTAACGGGAGATGACGCGCTCGACGGGTGTGCGCTTTTTCTGGTCGTAAACCGCGAATGATGTTTGATCGATCAGTTTCAAGGGCGAGGAAGTTTCATCCTGCGAAAGAAAAAGCGATGTATGCAAACGCACATAGAGCAACACCCAACTCAGAATCGAAACGGCACTCAACAGATTGCCACAACGTTTGATATGAAAATCCCCGGCCAGGATGTGGATCAGAATTCCGGCGACGAAAACCAAGCTCAGGCCACACTTCAAAACCAGGACTAAAGGATGACGCCGTCTGCTGATCTCTGCGCATTGATTCTTAATCTGCTCGACATTGCCAAACTGTTTCAGGGCGGCCGCTCTGGCTTCTGCCAAAGGCAGATCGAATTGAAGATGTTCCTCGGTCAACAGTTCGAGGTGCAAACTCAGTTCTTCTTCGATCTCACGCCCAATTTTTGCTCGATTAAGCGGCTTGAATAAACGCTCTTCCACGGCTTTCATTGTGACCTCGTTACGGGAGCGGTGTCAGAAGCCCGCGCGTAAGCAAGGGCCACTCTATCTTCAGTTGGCTATCGATCGTCCAACACGCCCAATCTTTCATCATGCGTGCTCGCGGGTCTGGCCCTCCCTGACGGTCGGGCTTCTGATACACCCTTAAGCAGTTTCCAATATTCTCGTGACCGCTCGTGAAACACGCTCCCAGTTGGCGCACTCACCGGCAAGCTGTTTTCGTCCGGCTCTGGTTAATTTGTAGAATTTAGCTCGCCGATTATTTTCCGAAGCGCCCCACTCTGACGTGATCCAACCGCGCTCTTCCATGCGATAGAGAGCCGGGTAAAGCGAACCGTCTTCGATCTTAAGCAAATCATCAACCGCCGCGTGAATTCGTTGCGCGATACCGTAACCATGCATGGAATCTCGCGACAGCGTTTTGAGAATCAAAAGCTCCAGCGTGCCTTGCATCAAATCCGTGCGGGCGTTTGCCATTTCCGTAGCCTCTCCCTAGATAATCTGGGGGAGAGAGTACAAGCCGCTCCCTGGATTGTCAAGGGAAACATTTAGACACGCTGAATTGAGACTCCGTTCCCGTCAACGGAAAGGTGAGCATTTTTGGATTGACGAACGCGCCGGTGGCGCCTGTGCCGATTCCCGCAAAACGAGTGTGATAGTCGACCAGCCGTGCGGGATCGATATCGTCGAATGAGCGGTTGATAAGATCACCAGCTTTCGAACCGATCTTGCTTTCCAATTCTTCGGGCTGATGCGTGAACGCCCCGCTAAGGTAATGAAGAAGGCACATCGGCATCGAGGCCCTGACAATGTGTTACCAGTCAGCGATTACCGTATTCGGCAGTCGCGGGTCTTTAACCATCCGCCATGCTCCTTCGTTAAAAGACTTCGCCAGCGTCATCCTCGACTCGGTTTGTAAGTACACTACATTCTGGTCTTCATCGTTATCCGGTATGTAGAGAATCGCCTTCTTCCCGGCGAGTGATTTTGGAAGGCCGTCGAAGTCTGCATTGAGTGTGGTCTTACCAGCAACTACGATGACGCGGCCGGCCGCATCAAGATGAATGGGATAGGCAAGATAGTTAATCAAGGATACGAATTCAGCCGGATGTATGTCCTCCGGAAAGATGAGCACAAAAGAATTCTCGAGACGCTTCTCAATTTCAATTCGAAACGCGGCAAAAGCCCTCAAGTCCTGTTCGACGAAGTCATCGAGGATCCGGCGGAGCTCGTCTTCACTCCAACCCTCAATTAGGATCGCCTTGTCGTTATACGGATCCGGACTGAATGCTGATAGATCATCCGGATTCTCAGCTTTGACGGGTTTGGCAATCAGCACCAGAACCAGGGGCAACACGACCACCCCGAGCGGAATAAGAAATACCTCCATGTCCGACGGAATAAACGCCAACAGCGACCAGGCAGCCAGCATCATCGAAATGATCGCCAGTGGGGCCAGTAACTGTCTCCAGCCCGAATTCCGCACAAACCGGTGACAGTTCTTACACTCTTCAACGGTGAAAGAATCGAGAGTAATCAATTCACGCCAACCGAAGGTCTCTTCATTACAGTGAGGACAATTCTTGGGCATCGACCGTGGACTTACGTTCTCAAATCAAGCGCTTCTCAGGGACTGAAGCGCTCAGCTCAGACCCCGCTTTCCTGTTTCCTGGTTACCTCGCCCGCGCCGCTTACGTGCTTATTAACTTTGGCATCGCCGCTGTAGGTTACGCGGCCGGCTCCGGAAACGTTCACGTCCAGTTGATCGCTGGCGTAGACATCGACGGCGGCCACACCCGTGACGGTGACTTCAACCTTGCTCGCGCGCAGATCGTGTGTATCGATCCTGCCGGCGCCGGTCGAGCTAATCCTGACAAAAGTGCTCTCGCCTTCGACGATTACTGTAGCAGCGCCGGTTGAGTGAATTTCAAAACTCTCGTTCTTAAGATCTGACACGCGAAATCTGCCGGCGCCGGTGCTGCCGACGCTGGCCAGATCGGGAACAGTAATTCTCAGGGCGATCGGATTACGCGTGCTGTAGCGTCTGGTGCTGCTGACGCGCAGCACGCCATTACGAACTTCGGTTTGAATCAGCGGCAGCAGATTGTCGTCGCCTTCAATCTCAAAGCTGGCAGGTTTTTGGCAAGTGACCTGGACGTCAAAAGCGCCGGTGGTTTCGATAGCAGTGAAGGATGGCAGGTCTCTTTTTTCCGTCTTGCGGACCCTGGACCCGTGCACACCGATATGACATCCCCACAGCACGAACAGAAGCGATGCAGGCAGCAGAACATTTGCAATTCTCTTCATCGGGTGAACCTCCATGTTAATGCAGTAGCGCAAGCTATACCTTCCTCTCCGTTTGGGAGAGGGCTGGGGAGAGGGCCGATGGCGTAGTGATAACTCCTATCACGTCCGCACTGTGTCCCCCCCGCAGTTACCAGCGAACCCGAGCACTCAACTGACTGCTTGCCCTCATACTCCTAAACGGAACGCTATTCAAATTGTTTCTTGAATTCTTCAAACTGCCGGCGCAGGCCTTCGACTTCGGCAGAGAGCCTGGCAACTCGCTCTTGCAGCTCCGCGACCTTTTCAGAGTCATTCACGCGCGGGCCGCGATGGGCAACCCTGCTCTCGGCCGGCTCTGCCAGCATTTGCTCGGTGTTGATTTCGCCGCACAGCAGATGCGCGTACCGAACTTCCTTCTGACCTGTCTGCCGTGGCAGCTTGGCTACCAATGGCTCAGAGTCTTTCGTGCTCAGTGCCTGCAGCGTGTCTTCAACTTCATCAAGCCCTGAAAACTCGTACAGACGCGCGCTGCGTCCGCGAATTTCTCCAACTGTCTGCGCGCCGCTTAGCATCAGTGCGCACATCACGGCCAACTCCGCCGGGCTGAGGTGAAAAATTTCCGGCATCACATGTTTGAACTTCGGCACGCGACTGGTGCTGCCGTGAAAAACGTAAGCGAGGTTCTTTTCGCGCAAGCTGTCGAGCGCCTGCTCGACTTCACCTTCGCTCAAGGTCGTAACCGGATTGCGATTGTTTTTCTGATTACAAGCGAGAGTTAGAGCGTTGAGCGTTAGCGGATAGTACTCCGGCGTCGTGATCTGCTTTTCGATCAGCGAGCCGAGGACGCGCACTTCGGTTGGGGTTAGTGTCGGCACGCGCGCATTATACTGTCACTTGAATTAATGCGCAGCACTAGGCGGTCTTCAGCTCCGTTAGGAGCGAGATATTTATAGCTCGCAGTCGGTCCCAAGATCTCCAGAGTTCCGTAGGAGCACATGTACATTTCGCTCCTACGGAGCTTGGATTCAAAGAGAGGAGCGAGGGCTATAAACATTTCGTGCCTGACGGCACGAGGATGATCCGGGTGGAAGTTGGTCACGGAGAGTCGCAGACTTTCCGCGCATCGGGCGGCAGAGCCGCAAGACTTTTCAATAGCTCTCACAAGCGTATTTCAGTTTCACTTCAACGCCTGATCAAGCGACGAGCGATCATCCAGCAGAATCCACTCCACCACCGACAGCGGCAGGCTGCCATTCTTGATTAAGTCGTCGTGGAATTGGCCGAGACGAAAATCTTTGCCCTTCTGATCGCGATACTTGCCGAGCAGGCGCATGATCTGCCACTTGCCGGTCATGTAGTAAATCTTTTGGGTGGGACTCGCAGCCGCGCCCGCGGCTTCACCTTCCGCGGCTTCGCGATCGAGTCCGCCGGCTTCCATGAAATACTTTACGGCTTGCTCGAACGTCCAGCGGCCGGTGTGCAGGTTTACGTCTACACCGATGC